>Ga0307375_10005756_pt1 | contig 11565 bp, 9 predicted proteins | sample TR1MG_FD_202531 | JGI IMG/M metagenome (GOLD analysis project Ga0307375, IMG submission 202531) | Soil microbial communities from Risofladan, Vaasa, Finland - TR-1 | ecosystem: Environmental > Terrestrial > Soil > Coastal area > Acid sulfate soil | place: Finland: Risofladan, Vaasa | collected... | reverse complement strand
CCTCGCCACCCCGGCCTTCTGCCTCGCCACCCCGGCCTTCTGCCTCGCCACCCCGGCCTTCCGCCTCGCCACCCCGGCCTTCTGCCTCGCCACCCTGGCCTTCCGCCTCGCCACCCTGGCCTTTCGCCTCGCCACCCTGGCCTTTCGCCTCGCCACCCCGGCCTTCTGCCTCGCCACCCCGGCCTTCTGCCTCGCCACCCCGGCCTTCTGCCTCGCCACCCCGGCCTTCCGCCTTGCGCAGCCTCCACGGCAGACATTCACCAGCGCCTACGTAGTATTTTCGCTATGTTTCAAGGGAAATTGTTGTAGACAATCGTCTAATTGAAGAGGTTTTCGCGACAAAAACTTAACGGATGTTTAGGCAATTGGCGGGGAGCTGGCGAGAGTGGTTAAGTGATGAGGGAAGGCGTAGCCCGGCATCGGCCGGGTCATCGCTGCAGGCTAAACTTCGTGCCGAAGCGGCACTTACATTTATGCGGTCAAAAGATCATCGCCGGCGGCGCTCCGCTGCCAGACGTATTCGTAGATCTTCTCCGCGATCTCGTCCGTCTCCTCGTCGGTGTAGGGAGGATGGGGAAGGGATTCATAGAGCCGGTCGAGGATGAAGATCTTGACCTCGGCCTGGGTCTTCTCTTTCCGGGTCCATTCGCGCATCGACCCTATCAGGGCCCTGAGCGAGGCCAGGAGTCCCCGGCTCGCCTGCTTGAGGCGTTCGCGGTCCGTCTTGGCGATGCTCTCCTTGAACAGGAGGTCGAAGAGGGCAAGCTCGGTATCGGAGAGGCCCTCCTCCGCGGCTCGGCGCTCCTCGGCGTCGAGGCTGGCGGCCAGATCGAGAAGGGCTGCAAAGGTAGCCTCGACGGTGGCACGGTCCTTTTCGCGGTTGTAGTCCGCGATGATCTCCTGATACTTCTTGTACCAATCCATCCTGAGCGGGTTGGTCGCCATCATGCGCGCGAGTTTCGCCTCGACGAGGGTCCTGATGTCCTGGACGACGGTGTTTCGACGCCGCGTCTTCTTCGCGAACTCCTCGCGAAGCTTCTCGAAGTCGATCCGCGAGAGGTCGACGGTCAGCCCGTCGGCGAGGTCATCGCCGGGGCTAGCCGCTCGGATCGCCTCGTTGACGATGCGGTGGAGGCCCTTGAGAAGAGTGGTGACGTCGGCGCTGTCACGGCGTTCTTCCAGCTTTTTGTAGATCGCCTCGATATCGTCATGGCATTGCGCAAAAGCAATGGAGGAGGGCTCCATGAGGAGAGCCTTGAAGCGCTGGAAGACCTGGCGGGCAAGGATCTCGAAACGACGCTTGGCTTCATCGGACGAATACAGCGCGTCGACGGCGTCCTTGATCGCGGCAATACGCTCGAACCCCGAGGCCTGCTCCAGTCGAGCGCGGTCGAAACCGAGGGTGGCGAGATGGGCTTCCGTCGCGTTGATGGCTTCCTCGAGGGAGGCGACAAGTCTCTCGATGGGTTCCACGACTCCTTCACCGTCATCCCCTTCGCCGTCATCGCCGAGAGCATATTGAGCGAGGGCGGCGCGCAGGCTCTTCAGCATGCCGTTGTAGTCGACGATGACGCCGCAGTCCTTGCCCGGGTAGACGCGATTGGCGCGGGCTATCGCTTGCATGAGGGTGTGGGCCTTCATGGGCTTGTCGATGTAGAGGGTCGAGAGGCACTCCACGTCGAAGCCCGTGAGCCACATGGCGCAGACGATGGCCACGCGGAAGGGGTGCGCGTCGTCCTTGAAGGCGTCCTCGACGGACACGCGCCTCCCGTCGGCGGTCTCGAAGCCCCGCTTTATCGCCACCCGATGGGGGATGATGTCGAAGTCCCACTTTGCGAAGTCCCTGACCTCGTTCTGCCCTTCGCTGACGACCATTTCGATGATGGTCGATCGCATCCAGTCGAGGCGCGCCGAAAGTTCGACAAAGCGTTCCGCGATTACGTCGCGATCCGGCTCCTCGTTCTCGGCGAGCTCAGCCTCCACCAAGACCCTCTCGACTTCCAGCTCCTTGATTGCCCATTCCCAGCGCGGCCTGATCCTTTGCAGCATCCGCGCGCAGGTGATCTTGTCGATGCAGACGAAGAGGGACTTTCCCGAACGCCAGCGGACCGAACAGTGCTCGACGAAATCGTCGGCCAGCTTGTCGAGGCGGTCGTCCGCCGTGATGATCTCGTAGTCCCTCCCGAGGAGCCGCTCGAGAAGGGCTTCCTGGTCGGGATCGAGTTCGGCCTCGTCGATGGCCTCGGCGATGCGGTCGTTAAGGTCGAGGCGCGCGAGACCGAGCTTCTCGCCCCGGTTCTCGTACACGAGCCGCACGGTGGAGTTGTCCTCCTCCGAACGGCGGAAGTCGTAGCGAGAAATGTAGTCCCCGAAGATGCGCTTCGTGAGCTCGTCGTTCTTGAAGAGGGGCGTACCCGTAAAGCCGATAAAGGAGGCGTTCGGAAGGGCCAGACGCATGTTGCGGGCGAACTTGCCCGCCTGAGTCCGGTGCGCCTCGTCGGAGATCACGATGATGTCGTCGCGCTCGCTGTAGGGTTCCAGAACCGGCTGGTTGAACTTGTGGATGAGGCTGAAGACGTAACGGTGGCTTCCGGCGAGGATCTCGCGCAGCTCCCTGCCCGAGGCCGCGCGGGGACTCGTCTCGTCCGCGATTCCGCAGCCGAGAAAGCTGCGCCATATCTGGCCGTCGAGGTCGTCGCGGTCGGTGACGACGAGAAAGGTGAAGGAGCCCGGAACGATTCGTCGCACCTTCTCCGCGAAGAAGGCCATCGAGTAGGACTTTCCCGAACCCTGGGTGTGCCAAAAGACGCCGAGCCGTCCGAGGTCGGGATGGGCCTTCTTGGGCAGCGCGAGCTCGGTGCTCCCTCGTTCCGCGACGAGGTCTCGAACCGAGCCCGTTCCGAGAAGTCGCAGCTCGGGCGGGAAGCGCTTCTTGAGATCCTCCTGTCTGACGACCGAGGCAACCGCGTTGTTGACGCCCATCACCTGGTGGTTCCTCGCGACGATCTTTCGCGTGCCGCCGGCACGACTTTCGTCGAAGAGTACGAAGTTCTCCACGAGGTCGAGGAGCCGCTCCCGGTCGAGCATTCCGTCGAGGAGGGCCTCCGCGTCGAGGCGCGCGGCGTCGGACTCCTTCGCGCGCTTCCACTCCGCGAAGTGCTCCCACTTGCTCGTGATGGAGCCGTAGCGGGCCCGGTCGCCGTTGCTCACTACTATGAAGGCATTGTGGTGGAAGGCGTGGCAGACGCTCGATTCGTGGAGGTAGTCCGAAAGGTTCTCGTCGAACGCGGCGCGGATGTTCCTCCATACCGCCTTGAGCTCGATGAAGACGAGGGGGAGGCCGTTCACGAAGCAGATGAGGTCGGCGCGCCGATTGTAGTGGGGAACGCGAAGCCCTTGCAGCTTGAGCTCGCGGACGGCGAGAAATCGGTTGTTCTCCACCTCGCGAAAATCGATGACCTTCGCCCGAGCGTGTTTCGTCTCACTCCGCCCGTCCCGCCATTCCACCGGCACCCCGTCGCGGATGTAGCCGTGGAACTCCTTGTTGTGCTGGACGAGGGAACGCGCCTGGTCGACCGCCGTGAGCCGTGTGAGTGCCTCTTCGCGCGCGACTTCGGGCAGCTCCGGATTGAGGCGGGCAATCGAGGCTCGGAGGTCGCGGACGAGGATGGCCTCGCGTTCGGAGCTTCGGCCGAGCGTACCCTCGGGCCCGAAGGTCTCGGCGTTCCAGGCGTAGACGCTCTCCCAACCCAACGTATCGTGCAGATAAACGGCAAAGGTCTCCTGGACGAGGCGGTCTTCGGAGTTGAGGTCGTGGATCATGGGGTGAACAGCTCGGGTTGGGTCTCGAAAGGAATTGGAAGCACTCCGATGATCACCCAAGGATTCGGGGCGACGAAATGGAACTGCTGGGTGGTGCCGAGATAAAAATGGAGATCTGTCTTCGTGAACTCACCCAGATACTTCGCCTTGACTTTCGTAAGGGCGGCCACCTCGTCGTCACCACACGACTTCAAGCAATTCCAGTAGAGTTGCCCCGCTTCCCAATCCAGGATCTGCATTTCGCTTCGTCTTCCAGCCCCATCCTCGAATCGGTACGAGAAACGGTGTGGCAACTTCGGGATCACGGCAAAAACCTTTCGCCATTCGCTATCGTCGAAGAGATCAAGCTGCGAGTGGAGCTTGCGCATCGCGCTGAGCTTTTCCGGGTCCCACTCCCGGTCATCCTCCTCCCAGAAGAAATCGAGAATTCGCGTCGGCTTGAAGATGGCGAGAGAGAGGAGATTCCGTTTGGCACCAGTGATGAGGTCATCCAGCTTGTCGTATACCTTCGCCTTTCCGAGCAGAAAACGGCGACGTTCCCGCCAATTATCGGCCGTGTCGATGTGGGAAACGGGCTTGAGGTGCTCGAGGTTTGTCGGGCTGTAAGTTTCAGGCCGAGGATCCGATGTTTTCCTCCGCAGTTCGCATTCGATCCAGTCGTATTTCCTGTATTGTTCTTCTTCGCCAAGCCGACGAAAAGGTACCGGGTACATGCGGATCCAGGAACCATCTTCACGCAACCCCGCGGTGCAGACTGTTTCTCCGTACTTCTTCGAAAGCGTCGGATAAGTCTTTACGGTGATGAGGACACGTTCCTTGGCCATAGACTCCCCTTTATAGATGTATTGTCGGAATCTCCATAATGCTCAGCTTTTCCACCGCCTCGGCGACGCAATGGCGATGGCACTTCTCCGGTAATCGCTCATAGCAGGTCAGGGCCACCGCCTTTCCTCCATCAATCCAATCGCCTATGACGTTCAAGGCTGCGCCTTGAAAAGGAAGCTGCGAGAGTTTGTACTCCGCGAACAGCGCGTCATAGTCTCCTTGAACATGGAGTTCCTGGCGGCGATCGGAGGTGATTCCCAACTCAGGTAGGTGGCGGTACTCGATCCCGACACCTTCGCAGGCAGAAGCCAGGGTCTTCTTGGAGAAGCCGTACTTCCGGCTGATAGGATTGCGTCTGACATCGCAAAGGATTTCGATTCCGGCTCCGATCAGTTCATTGAGGTAGGCCTCGAGACTCCGCCCCTCGTAACCGATCGTCCACAAACCCGGAGCGGCCTTGTTCGGCCGGCTCGCTTCGATTCGCTGGAGTGCCAGAGCGTCGCCTTTCAAGACCTTCCCCGCTATTTCGCTCCTTATCCCGTAATACGGATACGCTCGGTAGGTCGCAGCGACCAGGCTATCACCACGCTCCATATGCCTCGCGGACCAAGTTCGGGCTTCATCCCTCAGCGCCACATCATCCCGGCTGGTCTTTCGGCCTAAAGGCGTCAGCTCCCAAAGCTGGCTCTCAGGTTTGAGGAATCCTGTTTCCGAAAGACGTCGCCTATCGGCGTAGCAAGAGAAGGAGAAGGCCCCGAAACGGTAAGGCACGAACTCATAAGGCGGCGGAGCTGCCGTTTCCTGGCAATAGAGAAAGAGGAGTTTTTGGAAGTCGAGATTGCCGATCTTCCCCCCGACCGCGTCCAGCAACGCGAGGAGTCGTTTCTGCCTCATGAACACCAGCATCCCCCCTTTGTTATTATATGCCGATCCCACCATGCTTCGAGTCTCGAAAGAAGAAGACTCGGCTGGCGACACTCGCGCTCCGTCCAGTTGTAGCTCCGCTGGTAGATCGGGATGCTGAGCTGGGGAGCCGCCTTCAGAAAGTCGAGGGGTCGGGCCTGGGTCGCTTTCATACTTCGATTTCTCCATTCATGAGCTTGGGCAATAGGAGGTCGCGGGCTTGGCGGAGCTGGGTATTCATGTCTTGGAGGACTGCGATTTGCTTCGAGAAAGGTTCGACCAGTTCCTCGAAGAGTTTCATCGTTGTGGAGGAAGGAATGTTTAGCGCTATGTCTCCGATTTGGCTGCGCGATAATTCCGTTTGGTTGGTCGCACCGCGACCCATCGTCTTAAATCGTGGTTCCCAGGTTGCCATGACTTGGCCAAAGTAGCCTTTCCCAATGCCCGATTCCGGTCGAACGATCGTTACGTGAGTATCGACCGTGCAGTTCGTGACGGAAGCGATAACTTGCGCGACTCTTCCAAGCGTGCCTTCGCCCGTCGAGTTCACCAGCACATCGCCAATCTGTACCTGAAGCTCGGCCTTGAATTCTCTGGATTTTGCCGTGCGAGGGCGAGGTCTACACGGCCATCTCGGATGCACTTCTGATTGATTGCCCGAGGCTCTGCCTCATCGTCATAATGAGGAGCGATGCCTCGCGAAATGATGACTGCTACCGCGGAAACTGATGTCGTTCTCCACCCCTCCGGCACCCCCTTCACCACCCTCACATGCTCGTGCCCGGGAAAGCGGAGGCGCACGAACCACTCGCGATAGAGCTGCCGCGCCGACTCCTCGAGAAGGGCCATGCGGCGGCGGTTGTTCTCGATGAGATCGTCGTAGGCGGAGAGGAGGGAGGCGATTCGGCGTTGGGTTTCGAGAGAGGGATGGGGTATCTCCAAAAGCGCCAGCTTCTCCTTGGGCAAATGTTTGATCGTCGATCCAGTGAGTAGCCCTTCGAAGAGCCCGCACCTTCCGAGGTGAAGAAAAGAATAGAAGAGGAAGCGATTATCAATGAATGGGAGCGGCCTGATTCTGTGCAGTGCTTTCTGGAACATCATTCCTGGCACCGGCTCTTTCCATAGGGCGCAGCGACCGGGTTCCCCTCCCTCGCACATGACTATGTCGCCATGGACTAGCCCGAACTGCTCCATCTCATCTTGCTCAAAACGCATCTCTCGAAGATTGTCCAGATCAAACTCTCCCCAGCGCACGTTAAAATTCGCAAGGTAGGGAAATGGATCACCTCGATTCTTCTTCTCATCGAGCATCTTCCCAAGACGAAATTCGGCGAGCTCGGCAAGTGGCCGTGTCTTCCAGCTCATCCCTCTCCCCCCAGCTCCCGCTCGATCTCCTCGACGCTCGGAAGGCTCGAGCGGAGTTCCTCGGGGAGCTCGGAGACGAGGCGGGTCTCCCACTCGGCGACGCCGATGGGCTTATCGAAACCGCGGAGGGCGTATTCGACGACGAGGCGGTCCTTGGAGCGGCAGAGGAGGAGGCCGAGGGAGGGCTTGTCGTCGGGGTGGCGCAGGAGCTCGTCCACAGCATTCAGGTACATGTTCAGCGTCCCGATAAAGGCGGGATCGAAGGGCACGGCCTTGAGCTCGACGACCACGAAACGACGGAGCTTCAGATGGTAGAAGAGGAGGTCGAGGAAGTAGTCCGCCGAGGCGAACTCGAGGTGAACCTGGCGGCCCACGAAGGCGAAGCCCGCGCCGAGTTCGAGGAGGAAGCGCTGGATATGGTCGACGAGGGCCGTCTCGAGCTCGCGTTCGCGGCGCGGGTCGGCGGTGCCGAGGAAGTCGAAGAGGTAAGGATCCTTGAAGATCTGGGCGGCCATGTCGGAATCGCCCGGGGGCAGGGTGAGGGTGAAGTTGTTGACTGCCTGGCCCTGGCGCTCGTAGGCGCGGCCCTTGATCTGCAGGGCGAGAATGCTTTGGGACCAACCGAGCTCAAAGCTGGACCTTGCGTACCAGAGGCGCTCCTCACTCGTCGTGCAGCGCTCAAGCAGGGTGATGTTGTGGTACCAGGGTATTTGTGCAAGGACCTCTTGCACGATTGCTGTTTCGGGCCAGGCAGCAGAAAAGCTTCGCATGTATTTCAGATTTCGGGATGAAAGTCCGCTCATGTCCGGGTAGGCCTCACGGAGATCGGCCGAAAGTCGGTCGATGACCTTCGCTCCCCAACCCTCGCGCTCCTGTCTTTCCAGGATCAGCCGGCCAATATTCCAGTAGAGGAGGACGAGGGAGGCATTGGCCGCCATGACCGTGCGGAGACGCTGGTTCCGAATGCGCTCCTTGATTTCGCCGAGGATGGCCGCGTAATCGTCGGGGATGCCGGCGCGGCTGGGTGTGGCCGGAAAAGAGGGGGTTGCGCGAGACCCTACAGATATTCGGCTCCCTGCCCGCGAGGAAGTCTCTTTCTTCGCTTTATTGTTCATGACTATTCCTGCTACGAAATTTCCGACTGTCCTTCAATGCTGTGAGGTAGCAGCGAGCTTGATCCCCAGGGCGTGGAGAAGTTTGAGCACGGTGTCATAGCGCGGTTTAGCCCCGGGGGCGAGGGCCTTGTAGAGGCTCTCGCGACCGAGGCCAGCGTCCTTGGCAAGCTGGGCCATGCCCCGTGCCCTCGCGATGTCGCGGACCGCGGCGAGGAAGACTTCGGGATTGGGGTCCTCAAGGGCGGCGCTCAGATACTCCGCGATGGTCTCTTCGCTATCGAGATAGTCGGCGGCGTCGAAGGCTTTGTATGCGGGCATGGTCACTCCTTGTCGAGCTCGCGGGCCAGCTCGATGGCACGCTTGATGTCGCGGCGTTGGGTCGACTTGTCACCGCCGCCCTAATTCGGTGGATCACGCGAGCCTTGCCAATGCTGTCCTTGAGCTCGCTCAACCACGCGTCGAAGGCCTCGGATCGAAGGAAGCTGTTCTCTGTCATTATTGTATCCGGTCGGATACTCGCCTGCAAGGGGAGGTCATATCCCGAGCTCCTCGAAGTTCTCGGCGATCTTCGCGGCCAGGCCGACGGCCTCTCGGTTCAGGTCCGCAAGCTCGGTGTGGATGTCGCGGAGGGTCTGCTCGAAGTCGAAGTCATCGTCCTCCTCGACCGCCGCGACGCCGACGTAGCGCCCCGGCGTGAGGCTCCAGTCGGCCGCCTCGATCTCCGCCCTTGTCACGACTCTGACGAGTCCGGGCACGGCCTCGAGCTCGGCCTTGGGGAAGCGGTCCTGGAGCCAGGCGACCTGGCGGTGGAAATAGGCGGGGCGCTTGAGCTGTTCGACGGCGACCTTGCGGGCCTCGTCGAGCTCCTTCACGAGCTTCGCCGCGGCGCGACGGTCCCAGACAACGGCGAGGGCCTTGTCGAAGGCCTCGTCGGCGGCGAGGGCCGAGCCAAGTTCGACGGAGCGCGACGCGAGCTTGTACAGAAGGTCGACCTGCTTGACGAGGTCGCGGCAGGAATCGGCGAGGGGATCGAAGAGGCCGCTGGCCTTCTTCTGCTTGGTGTTGGTGTCGGGGAGATTGCGGGAGTATGTATCGATGAAGGAGGCGAGGGCCGTGAGGAGTTGAGCCTGGTCTTTTGCGGAGAGGCCCGAGGCTTCCTCGTATTCGGCCAGGGTGCTTGCGAAGCCTTTCAGCGTCTCGCTTCCAACCTTCGCCTTCTTCACCGCAGTCGAGAGTTTTTCCAGGCGCTTCGTGAGATCGAGCCGGATCGTGCCGAAGGCTTCGAGGCTATCGGCCACGGCCGCGCTCTCGTCGCATATCTCCTCGATATAGTCGCGGACGAGCCCCAGGTAGCGTTCGGCCTGGTCGCGGTAGAGCCAAACGATGGCGGCGAGGTTCTTCTGCTGCTCGGGGGAGAAGTCGAAGATCTTTCGCGTGACCTTGCGGTAGACGTTCCGCGCGTCGAGCATGAGGACCCGGTCGCGCCGTCCGGCGGGCTTGGCACGGTCGAGGTGCCAAAGCTCGCAGGGCACCGTGCGGGTGTAAAAGAAGTTCGACCGAATTGAGATCATCACGTCGACGTCGCCCGTCTCAACGAGCTTGCGCCGCACGTCGCGCTCCCCGTGGCCCGCGCTCGAGGCCTGGGAGGACATGACGAAGCCTGCGCGCCCTGCCTTCGATAGGTAGCTCCAGAAGTAGGAGATCCAGAGGTAGTTCGCGTTCCCGACCTTGTCCTGCTTGTTGACGCCGGGAAGCCCGAAGGGAAGGCGCCGATCGCCCTTGACCTTGCCCGCGTCCACGAGGTCGACGTTGAAGGGCGGATTGGCCATTACGAAATCGCATTTGCCTACGAGGCTGTGCTCGTCCTGGTAGTAGGTGATGGCCTCCGCAATCCTGCCCTCGAGGCCGTGGACGGCTAGGTTCATCTGCGCGATGCGGATGGTATCGCGGTTCTTCTCCTGGCCGTAAAAGGTCACTTTCTTGGCGGTGTCGAAGCCCTCCGCTTCGATGAAGTGGCTCGATTGGACGAACATGCCCCCCGAGCCGCAGGCGGGATCGAGAACGGTCCCGTGGTCGGGCTCGATCACGTTGATGATGGTCTGCACGATCGAGGCGGGCGTGAAGAATTCCCCGTTGTCATGGGCCTTCTGTATCGAGAACTTCGCGAGGAAGTATTCATAGATGCGACCGAAGACATCGCCCGTGGCGTTCCTGATCATCTCGCTGTTGAAGAGCCTGAGGAGGTCTTCAAGCACCTTGGTTTCGAAGATGCCGTAGTCCTTGGGGAGGACGTTCATGAGCGGCTCGAAGGACTCCTCGATGGCGATCATGGCCTCGGACACCATGCGCGGCAGATCCGCGCCGCCCCGGGCAGCCTGGCTCATGATGAAATCGTAACGAGCCTTCTCGGGAAGGTAGAGGGAGCGCCGGGCAACATAGTCGGCAGGTCGCACCGGACGCTTCGGCATCGCTCCGCTTTTCTTGTCGGCCTCGATGCGCCGCCCTGCCTCCTCGAAGCGGTTCGCGGCGTGCCTGAGGAAGATGACGCCGAGCACTGGCATGAAGTAGTCGCTCGAGGTGAGCTTGGAATTCGCGCGAAGATTGTCCGCCGCCTCCCAGAGATCTCTCTCGAGCCTCTCTATGTCCTTGAAGGCGTCGCTGGTCATCGAAGGTCTCCGCTTTGGCAGGATGGTTTCAGGCAGGGTATAGCGAGATCGGCTCGTGGTCAATCGAAGGTGGGAAGCGGGACGCGGAACGCACGGCGCGAAGTATCCGGCCGGCGAGCTGACGGCGGTATGGAAACCAAACTCGGCGCACGAAGCCCTGCGCGATCTGGTCCGCACGCGCAAGTCCGTCTTAGAAGATGCGGGCTTGGACGATGACGTATCCGGAATGGATCAAGACGGAGGTGCGGTTCGAGAAGAGGGGACGGCTGCGGACTCTCGAATACCATTTCAACGAGGTCGCGCATCACGGGCGGAGCGGCGTAAGGGCAAACAAAGCTTTTGCCCTTACCACCTATAACAGTATCCGATTTGTACCTTCAGACGCAAAAGGACCGGCCTGAGCCGGTCCTTTTGAATTGCTTTGAGGCTACCCGTGCGCCGTGGCGCACGGGAGCGTAGCCTAGCGCAGCGTTAGGGCAAACAAAGCTTTTGCCCTTACCACCTGTAACAGTATCCGATTTGTACCTTCAGACGCAAAAGGACCGGCCTGGGCCGGTCCTTTTGAATTACCAGTGTGCTACCCGCGCCCTGTATCCAGTGCGCGGGAGAGGCGAACAAGTCGTTCGCCCCTTACCACCTGTAACAGTATCCGATTTGTACTTTCAGACGCAAAAGGACCGGCCTGAGCCGGTCCTTTTGAATTACCAGTGTGCTACCCGCGCCCTGTATCCAGTGCGCGGGAGAGGCGAACAAGTCGTTCGCCCCTTACCACCTGTAACAGTATTCGATTTGTTATCCCCAGACGCAAAAGGACCGGCCTGAGCCGGTCCTTTTGAATTGCTATGAGGCTACCCGTGCGCCGTGGCGCA
>Ga0307375_10005755_pt1 | contig 11566 bp, 8 predicted proteins | sample TR1MG_FD_202531 | JGI IMG/M metagenome (GOLD analysis project Ga0307375, IMG submission 202531) | Soil microbial communities from Risofladan, Vaasa, Finland - TR-1 | ecosystem: Environmental > Terrestrial > Soil > Coastal area > Acid sulfate soil | place: Finland: Risofladan, Vaasa | collected... | reverse complement strand
CGGGGCTCGATCCCGTGGCGAGCAGCGTGTTCAAGGACAAGATCCTCGCCCTCCGGGGCCAGGGCGTGACCTGTCTGGTTACCTCGCACGTGCTGAGCGAACTGGAGGAACTGGCCGATGACGTCGTATTCCTGCTCGACGGCCGCGTGCGGTTTGCCGGCGCGGTCGCGGAACTCAAACGGACCACCCGCCAGGCGACGATCGAACGCGCGGTGGCCGAGATGATGCGCCGCGGCGCGGAGGATGCGGCATGAACGTCATGCTCAAGGTGCTCAAGTACGACGTGCGTGACCTGGTGCGCAGTCGGTGGCTGCTGGGGTACGCGGCGTTCTTCGCCGTGGTCACCGACGCGCTCGTCCGGTTCGGCGGCAGCAGCGAGAAGGCGCTGCTCAGCCTGGTGAGCATCACGCTGTTCATCGTGCCGCTGGTCGCGCTCGTGTTCGGGACGGTCTATCTGTACAACGCGCGCGAGTTCACGGAGCTGCTCCTCGCGCACCCGGTCACTCGCCGGCAACTGTTCGGCGGGCTCTATTTGGGGCTCACGCTGCCGCTGGGGCTGGCGTTCGTGCTGGGCGTGGCCGTGCCGATGCTCCTGGAGGGCCTGGACGACGCCGGGCAGCGCGTGCCGTTCGTCATGCTGCTCGTGGCGGGCGCGGCCCTGACCGCGATCTTCACCGCCGTGGCCTTTCTGATCGCCACGCGCACCGAGGACCGGCTGAAGGGGCTGGGCATCGCCATCGCCGCCTGGCTGGCCGCGGCGGTGCTGTATGACGGGCTCGTGCTCGTGGCCGTGCTCGTATTCGGCGACTATCCGCTGGAACGGCCGATGCTCGCGGCGATGTTCCTCAACCCGCTCGACCTGGCCCGCGTGCTGCTGCTGCTGCAGTTCGACGCCTCGGCGCTGCTCGGCTACACGGGAGCGGTGTTCCGTCAGTTCTTCACCGGCATCGGCGGAACGCTGGTGTCGCTCACGGCGCTCGCGGCATGGATTGCGGCGCCCATCGCCCTCGGCATGCGCGCATTTCAGCGGAAGGACTTCTGATGCGCGCGCCGGGGCCGCGGCCGCTCGCCCGTCGGGCAGTGGTCGCTCCACTCAAGGGGAGATCTCGATGATGAAGCGCAATATTGTAGTGCTGGCCGTGCTTGGCGGCGCCGCCTTCGCCCTCGCCTGCGGCGGCGGTGACAAATCGCAGATGGCCGACACGATGCAGATGCCCGCGGCGAGCGCCGCGGCCACGCCGGCCGGCCCGCAGACGCCCGACGCCGGCGGCAAGATTGACAGCGTGGCGATGTACACCGACGCCACCGGGAACTACTTCAAGCCCAAGAACTTCACGGTGCATCAGGGCGACGTGATCCGATTCGTGCTGGCGTCGGGCGTGCACAATGCCTCATTTCCGGCCGACTCGAACCCGGGCGCCAAAGGGCTGCCCGCGGCGAGCGAGTACCTGCAGATCCCCGGCCAGACGTACGACGTGAAGGTGACGTTCGCGCCCGGCAGCTACTACTACCAGTGTGACGCCCACGCGTTGCTGGGCATGGTGGGACGCATTCAGGTGGAGGCGAAGCCGTAGCGGGCATCGGCCCCCCTCAGCACCCCCGGCCGGTGCGGGCGCTGGCGATGGCCGCCTGAACGGCGGCATCGCCACTCGTCAGGTCGGGCTGGTAGATCTCGAAGTACCGCGCGCCCAGCGTCCAGCCGTGGCACACGGCATCGGCGAGCGAGCCCTGCATCCGGTTGCTGGGGTCGCTGGTGGACGACCAGATGGTCTGCAGGCCGATGGCCGGCGATCCGGACAGCGAAGCGGCCTGCGCCATGCGCTGGCTGCCGAGGGCCGTGAGGTCGGCGGCGAACACGGCGGCGTGGCTCGTCACCGACGACGCATAGCGCATCACGTCGGTGTAGAACGCCTGGCCGTCGTTGCCGTCGCTGGCGCAGATGAAGGCAATGGGCGCCGATATGAATAATCGAATGCCTGGAAGGGCATGGGCGTACGTGCTGATGGTGGAATCCCAGGCCGCCAGATACGCGGCCCGGTCGTAGGCGATGCCGCCGGTGAGCTGATGGTTCTGGCAGCCGACGATGGTCATCTCGGGGACGGGCACCGGGTCGGATACCGACGCGACGAGATCCATGTTGCCGCTGGCCTGCACGTGCGCGCCCAACGCCGTCACGAAGGCGCGATACCGGGCGAGATACACGGTATCCCACGGCACCGGATCCGTGCGCAGGCCCTGTGGCCCCGTGTAGGTGTAGCTCGCCATCCCGAGCGCCGCGAGCCAGCCCGGCAGCCCCACGGCGGTCGGGGCCACGTGGATGGTGAGCTGCTTGCCCTGCTGCCGCGCGACGCCGAGCGCCGTGTCGAGTGCCGCCCACGCGTACGTGCCGGCGGCGGGCTCGAGCGTGCTCCACAGTACACGAAAGGCCAGTCCGTCCACGCCGGGCAGGGCCGCGAACGTCTGCAGGGTAGCGGCAGAGGCCCCCGGATCCATCAGGGCGAACACCCGGCCGGCGGCGACGGGCGTGACCGGCGTGACCGGCTTGGTCGGCGCCGTTGTGCTGCCGCTACAGGCGGCGAGCGTAGCGGCGGCCACGGCCACCGAGAGCATCCGGAGCATTTGCGTCATGCGACGTGAAGCGAGGAAGATCAGTAAGTGGCGCTATGGCATGGTCACGATCGCCCGCATGGCCGCGATCGCGCCGAAGAAGTTGCCGAGCCGCAGATTCTCGTTGGGCCCGTGCTGGTTGTCGTCGAAGTTGACGACCGGCATGCCCACCGTGGCCGCGTGGAGGTGATCAGAGAACAAGTAAAACGGCGTGGAACCGCCCAGCGACGGCATCCGCGCCGGCGTCGTGTGCAGGGCGGCGGCCACCGCCGCCACCACGCGCTGCGCCGTGGGGTCGGACAGCGGCGTACGGCCGGCCGGATACCCGCCCATGCGACGCAGCTTGGCGAGCAGCGGATACGGGGCCCGCTCGGCGTCGGTGGGCGCGTCGCCGGCGATCAGATGAAAGCCCTGCGCCCGCACGTGGGCGGCGAGCCGCGCGAACTGCGAATCGGGCGTCACGTTCTTCACGAACCGGAGATCCATGCGCGCCACGGCCTGGGCCGGGATCACGGTGCGCCCCTGGCCGGCCACGGTGCCGGCCCCCACCCCCGAGATGTTGAGCGTCGGCAGGTTGTCGAGCGTCTCGAGGCGCTCGCCGGCGACCTCGGGCCGCGCGAACCCGAACCGGCGCATCAGCGTGGTGTCGGCGTCGGGGATCTCGGCGATTGCCCGTTGCTCCTGCTCCGTGAGCGGCACGACATCCTTATAGAAGCCGGCGATGGTCACGCGTCCGCTCGTGTCCTTCATGGAGGCGAGAAGCCGCGCCAATTCGAGCGCCGGATTGGGTGCCCAATTGCCGTAGTTGCCGCTGTGCAGGTCCTGCCGCGCGCCGAACACGGTCAGCTCGGTGCTCATGATGCCGCGGGCGCCGAATACGAACGTCGGGCGCCCGCTCGGATGCTGCGGACCGTCCACCAGAATGATGAGGTTGCCGCGAATCCGGTCGGCCTGCTCGTTGACCACCGTGGCCAACGACGGCGACCCGGCCTCCTCGTCACCCTCCATGAGCACGCGGATGGCGGAGGTGATCGGGCGTCCCGCCGCGCGGGCCTCGTCGATGGCCGAGAGGAACGCGACGATCGGGCCCTTGTCGTCGGCCGACGAGCGGGCGTACAGCCGCCACTCGGGATTGATGGGCCCGCTGGATGGCAAGCGGACCACGCGGCCGCCCTCCTCGAGCGGCTTGTCGCGGTAGATGGGCTGGAAGGGTCCGGCGTCCGCCCACTGGGCCGCGGTCACGGGCTGGCCGTCGTAATGGAAATAGAACGTCAGCGTGCGCGCGGGCGTCGGCCCGGGCGGCACGAGTTCGCCGATCAGCACCGGCGAGCCGGGCGTGGTCACGACGGTCATGTGGAAGCCGCGCTGCTCGAACATCGCCTGCAGGCGCTGGGCGTTCCGCGCGATGTCGGGCTTGTCGGACGCCACGTTGGGAATGGCGAGGAACGCGTTCAGCTCCGCGAGCTCCGACCGTGGCGTCGGCGGCTGCTGGGCGCCGGCGGAGGAGAGCGCGGCGGCGAGAACGAGTGTGGTGGCGGCGGTCCGGCTGAACATGAGGGCCTCGGATGCGTGTGACGGCGCGATCGTGCGCCGCCAAGTATGGGCCCAAGGGCCCGCCGTGCGCCACTCGCGCATCGGCCGTTCGGAGCGTAGAATCTGCGGCGGCGGTCGAACGTTCCCGCCGCTGACCCGACCTCCACGCCCCGACCCATGACGTACACGCTCATCCGCAACGGCACGCTCATCGACGGCACGGGCGCCGCGCCGGTTCCCGACGGCGCCGTGCTCCTCAAGGACGACCGCATCGAGGCCGCCGGCCGGCTCGCATCGCTGCGCCGCCCCGACGGGGCGATCACGGAGATCGATGCCGGCGGCGGGACGATCCTGCCGGGACTCATCGACACCCACGTGCACGCCACGGTGCAGCTGGAAGGGATGCTGAAGGCGGCCACCACGCCCTTCTCGCTCAACTTCTACCTGACGCTGGCGTACCTGCGCCGCACGCTCGATGCCGGCATCACCACGGTGCGCGACGCGGGCGGCGCCGACCTCGGCCTCAAGCGCGCGCTCGAGATGGGGATCATCGACGGTCCGCGCATGCAGCTCAGCATCGTGCCGTTGTCCATCACGGGCGGCCACCTGGACTTCTGGCTTCCGTCGGGGCAGGAGCTCGGATTGTTCACGCCGCATCCGGGGCTGCCGAGCGGCATCTGCGACGGGGTGGACGACGTGCGCAAGAAGGTGCGCGAGGTGCTGCGCGCCGGCGCCGACGTGATCAAGGTGTGTGCCACGGGGGGCGTGCTCAGTCCCACCGATCACCCGGAGTTCACGCAGTTCTCGCCCGAGGAACTGGCCGTGATGGTGCAGGAGGGCGCGTACCGCCGCGGCGTCAAGGTGATGGCGCACGCGCAGGGCGCCGAGGGCATCAAGAATGCGCTGCGCGCCGGCATCCACTCCATCGAGCACGGGATCTACCTGGACGACGAGTCCATCGCGCTGATGCTCGCCAAGGGCGCGTTCCTCGTGCCCACGCTGCTCGCGCCGCAGGCGGTGATCGAACAGGCCGAACACGCGGGGACCATTTCCGAGTGGGCGTTGCGCAAGTCGAAGGAGGTGCTGCAGGCGCATCGCGACAGCATCCGCCGCGCCCACCAGGCGGGCGTGAAGATCGCGATGGGCACCGACGCCGGCGTGATGCCACACGGCACCAACCTCCGCGAGCTGGGGCTCATGTGCGACCACGCGGGCATGTCGCCCATGGAAGCGATCGTGGCCACCACGCGCACCGCCGCCGAGTGTCTGGGGTGGCAGGACCGCGTGGGAACGCTGGAGCCGGGCAAGCTCGGCGACGTGACGGTCACGTCCGTCGATCCGTTGGCCGACATCCATGCACTGACGCCGGAGACGATGTGCGTCGTGGTGCAGGGCGGTCGTGTGGTGAAGGGAACGCCGGCCAGAGCGTAGCGCGGCCACGAGCGTTCGGCAGGACTCGAGCGGTACACGCCCGTCGCGAAAAATCGCGGCGGGCGTGTTTGCATCTGTTCGGGTCGCCGGTAGTACCTCCCAACTCATGCCTTTGGCTGATATGCACGGCGACCGCGTTGGCGTATCCTCCCTCCGTTGACCGGGGACGGGCACGCGGCGGTGCGCGACGATGCGTGGCACGCGGAGGTCGCCCGGTGAATTCACTCTCCGAAGGAGTTGCCCCATGCAAAGGCATCATCGCTCCGCGCGCCTCGTACGCGCGTTCGCTCCCCCCAGAATTGCCGGGGGAGTCATTGTCGCGCTCGCGCTGTTGTCCGGCGCGTGTGCCGACCAGTCGTCGGTCGGCGTCACGGCACCCGCGAGCTTCTCCAAGACGAAGGCTCCCACGCCGACACCGACGCCGAATTTTGCGGTGCTCGCAAATGCGGCCGTGACCTGCACCAACGGGACGATCACCGGCGACGTGGGCACGTTCCTCGCCACGCCCACCGGCTCGGTCACGCAGAGCATCTGCCCCGTGAGCGGGACGGTCCATGTAGGGGACGCGGCGGCCATCGCGGCCTATGACGCGTTTCTGGCCGAGTATGCCGCGCTCGCGCCCGCCCCCGGAGACGCCTGCACGACGCTGACGGGAACGCTCGACGGCGTGACGCTCGCGCCCGGCACGTACTGCTTTGACGCGGCGGCGACGCTCACCGGCGTGTTGACGCTGCGGGGCCCCACGAACGGCACGTGGGTGTTCAAAGTCGGCACGAGCGGGACGGGGGCGCTCACGGGCACCAACTTCTCGGTGGTCATGGCCGGCGGCGCCCAGCGGTGCAACGTGACGTGGTGGGTGGCTGAGGCCGTGACCATGACGACGTCGAACCTCCAGGGCAATGTCCTGGCTGGAGCGGCGATCACAGTGACCGGCGGCACGTTCATGGGCAATGCCTATTCGATCGCCGACGTCACCATCACCGGGGGCGCCCTCACGGGGTGCCAGGGCAGTACCGGTGGCAACGACAATGGCAACGGCCACGGCAAGGACCACGGGCACGACAAGGCAAAGTGCAATCAGGGTGTGGGGAACGGCCCCGAAGGTTGTGATCCGGGCCATTCCAACCACCACCATGGATCGAACGACGAGAATGGCGGCAAGCCCGGCGAGCCGGGGCGGAAGGGCAACGGCTGAGGATTGCCCGTTGCAGCGCGTGGGCGGGTCGGAGGCTCGAGATGGGCCTCCGATCCGATCCATGCAGAACCTTTGCGGGAACTCATGCTTTCGGGCGATGACGCCAACCCGGTGTTCGTCCTAGTCTGCTTGGTGTGCACGAATCGGCCCGGGAGGGACGGATGCAGGTAGGAATGATTGGCCTCGGGCGCATGGGGGCGAGTATGGCGCGCCGCCTCATGGGCGGGCATCACACGTGCGTGGTGCATGACACGTCGGCTGCGGCCGTGCAGGCGCTGGTCGCGGATGGCGCGACGGGCGCGACGACGCTCGATGCGTTCGTGGCGGCGCTCACGACTCCCCGGACCGTGTGGCTGATGGTGCCGGCCGCGGCGGTGGATGCCGCGCTCGATGGGCTCCTGCCCAAGTTGGCGGCCGGTGACGTGGTCGTGGATGGCGGAAACTCGTATTACCGCGATGATCTGCTGCGTGCCAAGCGCCTGGCCGACCGGGGACTACACCACGTGGACTGCGGCACGAGCGGTGGCGTGTTCGGTCTCGAGCGCGGCTTCTGTCTGATGATCGGCGGCGAACCGGACGTGGTGCGGCGGCTCGATCCGATCTTCGCGACGTTGGCGCCGGGCGCGGGCCCGGCGCTCAAGACGCCAGGACGTGAGGGGCGGGGAGGGACGGCCGAGCAGGGGTATCTGCACTGCGGCCCCCACGGCGCGGGGCACTTCGTGAAGATGGTGCACAACGGCATCGAATACGGGATGATGGCGGCCTATGCCGAGGGACTGAACATCCTCAAGCACGCCGGCGTGGGAAAGACGGCGCAGGTGGCCGATGCCGAGACCACGCCGCTGCGTGATCCCGCGGCCTATCAGTACGACCTCGACCTGCCGGACGTCGCGGAGGTGTGGCGTCGCGGCAGCGTGATCGCGTCGTGGCTGCTCGACCTGACCGCCACCGCGCTCGCCGCCGATCCGACGCTGGAGCATTTTGCGGGGCGGGTGTCGGATTCCGGCGAAGGGCGCTGGACACTGGAGGCGGCGATCGACGAGGCGGTGCCGGCGACCGCCCTGGCCGCCGCGCTGTTCGGGCGCTTCGCATCGCGGGGGCAGGCCGATTTCCAGAACCGGCTGCTCTCGGCCATGCGTTCCGAGTTCGGCGGCCATGCGGAGAAGCGTGACGCCCCGTGATCGCGGGCCGATTGTCGCCGTGGACCGCGCATGAGCGGAATGGCGCGGCTGGGCGATGGAGACGCGCGGATGCTCGACGCGGTCCAGCGGGAAGCGTTCAACTACTTCGCGTACGAGACGAATCCGGCGAACGGGCTGGTGGCGGACACGTCCAGCGGCCAGGCACCGGCGAGCATCGCCGCCGTCGGGATGGGGCTCAGCGCGTATCCGGTGGCGGTGGAACGAGGGTACATGTCGCGCGCCGAGGCTGCGGAGCGCGCACGCACCGCCCTGCGGTTCTTCTGGGACAGCAAACAAGGGCCAGAGCCGGACGCCACGGGGTACCGCGGGTTCTACTATCACTTTCTCGACATGCACACCGGGACGCGTGTGTGGGAGTGCGAACTCTCCACCGTGGACACGGCGTTGCTCGTGGCCGGGATGCTGACCGCCGCCGCGTATTTCGACGAAGACCGGCCCGCCGAACGGGACATTCGCGAGCTCGCCGAACTGCTCTATGCGCGAGTGGACTGGTCGTGGGCGCAGGACGGCGGCGTGACGGTGACGCACGGCTGGACACCGGAGACGGGGTTCCTGCCCTATCGTTGGAAGGGGTACGACGAAGCGCTGCTGCTCTACGTGCTCGGACTCGGATCCCCCACGCATCCGCTTCCTGCCGAGAGCTATCCGGCATGGGCCGCGACCTATGAGTGGAGGACCGTCCACGAGACCGCCTTGCTGTACGCGGGGCCACTGTTCACCCATCAGCTCTCGCACCTCTGGATTGACTTTCGCGGCATCCGGGATGCCTTCATGTGTGCTCACCGGAGCGACTACTTCGAGAACAGCCGGCGCGCCACGATGGTGCAGCAGACGTACGCGATCCAGAACCCCCATGGCTACGCGCAGTATGGGGAGTGGTGCTGGGGGCTCACCGCGAGCGACGGGCCGGGCGCGTGCACCAGGGAGATCGACGGCGTCACGCGCCGGTTCTTCGGCTACCGGGCCCGCGGTGTTCCCGACGGTCCCGACGATGGGACGCTCGCGCCGTGGGCGGTGGTGTCGTCGCTCCCGTTCGCTCCCGAGATTGTGCTGCCGACCATCGCCCACCTGCGGCACCTGCAGTTGGGCGGCGCGCACCGGTACGGGTTCAAGACGACGTTCAATCCGACCTTTCCCGATCCGAGCGGTTGTCCCCATGGTTGGATCGCGCCCTGGCATTGTGGCCTGAACCAGGGACCGATGATCGCCATGATCGAGAACTACCGCTCGGGGCTGGTGTGGCAACTGCTGCGTGGCTGTGGGTATGTGGTGGCGGGCCTGCGCGCCGCGGGGTTCACCGGGGGCTGGATTGCCGACGGTGTGCCGCCGGGTCACGATGGGGGCGCTGATCGATGCGTCTGACGCTGCCGCTGTTCTTCCCCTCGCTCCCGCCGCTCGAAGACCCGATTCGCGCGGAGTTGTTCGGCATCGAGCGCCTGGAGCAGCACGCGCGGAGCCTGGCCGCCGCCCAGCCGGTGGCGAGTGGGCTGGCGCCGAAGCGTGATCTGCTGCCGCGGGTGGACGACAACGGGAAGGTGCTGCGCGAGGCGAGCCGTACGATCGCCGACGCGGTGCGCGAGGAGGGCTGGATTGCGCCGGCGGGCGAGTGGCTCCTCGACAATTTCTTCATCGTCGACGAACAGTTGCGTGGGATTCGCGAGGACCTGCCCGTCGGGTTCTATCGCGAACTGCCGGCGCTGGCCGACGGGCCGCTGGCCGGGTACCCACGGGTGTACGGCATCGCGTGGGCGTTCGTCGCGCACACCGACAGCCGGTTCGATCCCGAGACCCTGCGCCGGTTCGTGCGCGCCTACCAGACCGTCCAGCCGCTGACGATCGGCGAACTGTGGGCGGTCACGATCTCGTTGCGCGTGGTGCTGGTGGAGAATCTGCGGCGGTTGGCGGACGCCATGGTCCGCGGGCGCGAGGCGCGGCGGGAAGCCGACGTCCTGGCCGACGAACTGCTCGGGGTGAGCGGGCCCGACCTTCGAATCGAGGCCGCCGTGATGTCCCGTGCCGACAGCCCGCGGCTGGTCACGGCGTTCGCGGTCGAGCTGGCGCAGCGGCTGCGCGACCAGGATCCGGCGGTGACGCCGGCGCTCGGCTGGCTGCACCGCCGGTTGGCTGCGCAGGGCACGACGCCGGACGAGATCGCGCTCACGGAGCACCGGCGACAGGCGGCGATGACGGTGACCGTGCGCAACATCATCACGAGCATGCGGCTGATGGCGGCAATTGACTGGACGGCGTTTTTCGAGAGCGTGAGTTTGGTGGACGAGGCGCTGCGCGACGACAGCGGGTTCGCGGCGATGGACTTCGCGAGCCGGGACGGGTACCGGCACGCGATCGAGGCGTTGTCGCGCGGATCGGGGCGCCCGGAGCTCGCGGTCGTCGGGGACGTGCTGGCCCGGGCGGGCGAGGCCGGCGGGCGCCCGGCCGACGGCGAGGCCGCGGGCGACCGCCGGCGGGCCGACCCCGGGTTCTATCTGGTGGGGGGCGGCCGGCCGGCGTTCGAGCGGAGCATCGGGTTCCGGGCGCCGCTCGGGTTGCGCGTGCGGCGCGCGCTCCTCGAGCGGGCGACCGCGGGATATCTTGGAACGCTAATAGTCGCGACGGCGGTGGTTCTCGCCGTGCCGCTGATCGCGGAGGCGACGGCGCACCTGGGCGTGGCGGGGCTGGTCGCGCTGGGCGTGGCGGCACTGATCCCGGCATCGGATCTCGCCGTGGCGCTGGTGAATCGCCTGGTGACGATGCTCGTGGCGCCGGGGCTCCTGCCACGCCTCGCGTGGGCCACGGGCGTGCCGGCGGAGTTCCGGACCCTGGTGGCGGTGCCAACGCTCTTCGGCGGGCGCGCCGACGTGGACGACCAGGTGGCGCAGCTCGAGGTCCACTACCTCGCGAACTCCGAAGGCGACGTGCGGTTCGCGCTCGTGTCCGACTGGCCCGACGCCATGGCGGAGCATTTGCCGGGGGACGACGAGATCGTCGCGGCGGCGCGCGACGGCGTCGCACGGCTGAACGCCCGTCACGGGCCGGCCGCGGATGGCGGCGCGCGGTTCTTCGTGTTTCACCGCCGGCGGATGTGGAACGCGCGCGAAGGCGTGTGGATGGGCTGGGAACGCAAGCGCGGCAAGCTCCACGAGTTGAATCACCTGCTGCGGGGCGCCACCGACACGACCTTCCTGGCGGTGAACGGGGCGGCGCCGGCCGTCCCCGGGGGGGTGCGCTACGTGCTGACGCTGGACGCCGATACCAGGCTCCCGATGGGCGCCGTGCACCGGCTCGTCGGGACGATGGCGCATCCGCTCAACCGGCCGCGGTTCGATGCGCTGACGCAGCGCGTGGTGGAAGGGTACGCCGTGCTGCAACCGCGCGTGTCGCCGCCGCTGCCCGGTCGCGCGGGCTCGGTGTTCCAGCGGCTCTGCTCGGGGGTGTCGGGGATCGATCCGTACGCGTCGGCCGTGTCGGACGTGTATCAGGATCTGTTCAACGAGGGGTCCTACACCGGCAAGGGCATCTACGACATCGACGCGTTCGAGGCGGCGCTGGCCGGGCGGGTGCCCGACAATACGCTGCTGAGTCATGACCTCTTCGAGGG
>Ga0307375_10005752_pt1 | contig 11570 bp, 15 predicted proteins | sample TR1MG_FD_202531 | JGI IMG/M metagenome (GOLD analysis project Ga0307375, IMG submission 202531) | Soil microbial communities from Risofladan, Vaasa, Finland - TR-1 | ecosystem: Environmental > Terrestrial > Soil > Coastal area > Acid sulfate soil | place: Finland: Risofladan, Vaasa | collected... | reverse complement strand
GTCTCCACTTGCTACTGCTACACTATCGCCTTCAAAAAATTTGTCTAATTCTGATATTAACATTTTCTTTTTTTACCTCTATATGAATACATCATTTGCGTCTATTCTATAACCATTTAGGTTGAATGTAATAATTCCTGCGTTTGCTGAATTGTTCTTATACAAAGCAACTAATCCTTCACCGTAAACAACTTTTAATGGAGCAGGTAATGGATAAACTATGCTGTTCTCTTTCTGACACCAAAGGTTACAAATACGCTGTGCGTTTGAATACTTAATCTCAATAGTATCTGTAATTAGTTTAGCACTTCCAAACAATATGTGAGATTTACTTTCGTGGTCTTCTCCTTCTTCACTATCATCTATGATTCTGTAATTACCTGCACCATTTCCCCAAAGAACAGGAGTTCCATTCACTTTAATATATTCTATATATCTTTGATTTGTTACATCAGTAGGAACTTCAACAGCCATAGAATCTAATTGAACTTCACTTAATTTTCCTGCAATAGGATTATGAGTTTCTATTGTGCTGTTATCAACAACAAATAAATGATAAACCTCAAACACAGAACCTAACTGACTACCCATAGCGAACTGTAATATGTAATCAACCCAAAATTCTTCTGTGCTTCTAAAGAATACAACATTGAAATCTCCTGCTCCTTTGTTTTCCTTAACATTTGCAAAAATAGGATTCTCTGCTCTCTGTAATGTTGAAACTTCTCCTCTAACTCCAAGAATACCTAACCTGTTATCTCTTGGGTCTGGAGTTAATAAAGTTGATTTACTTCTTGCAGGAATTTGACCTGCTTCTGGTGGAATTGTAACCACTACTGTTCCTGTTGTTGTAACTGTGAAAGCGTCTGGACTGTAACCAAGAACTTCTCCTCTTTCTGCAAGTTTCTGTGAAATAATAAATACTATGTTGTTTAGTTTCTTTGCCTTCCACCATTCATCGTGAAATGCAGGGATAAGGTTTAATTGCTCTACAATATATTGTGCTACTTCATCTCCAAAAGTGTTTAATCCACTTGGTAATGTTAATGTTGTTGTAAAATATGGTGGGTCTCCTTGACTTCCATCTGTCTGATTTATCGTAATTGTTATTGTATCATTCATATCTCCTGGTGTTACAAAGAACCAAGTATCTGCATTGTTATCTTGTCCAAAGATTTCTTCAACTGTAACAATAGAATCTGTTGCAAGTCTCCAATTTCCTCCACTTGGAATAACATCAACGTGATGAAATTCATCTCCTAACTGAACACTTACTGGTGTTTTTGTATTTGATGTTGTTTTAAAGTTTGTTTCAAAGTCTGTAACCTCTCCACTATCAGTAAGGTTACAAATCCATAGAAGGTTATTATCATTAAGATAAATGATGTAATGAGTTCCTGCAATTACTTCTTCATAATTAAAATTAAGGTCTTTAGCAACTTGTAATGCTTTTAGTTCCGTCCAGGTCTTTTGTATTCTTTCTCCTTGATTTACCATCTTTAAACCTCATACGCTACTATGTAGCCATAAAATTCATTATCTGTTGGAACTGAATTAACAAATCTAATTCCTATCTCTCTTGTTCCATCACCAACAAATGTTTGATTGATTGTAACTTCATTTGATTCAGCACTTATATAAATTGCTTGTAGGAAATTCCAACTTCCTCCTGGTGGGTCTGCTCCACTTCCTTCATAAAGCATAATCTTTCCAACTGAACTGAAAGTTCCTCCACCGAATCTTTCAATAATCCATTCCTTACCACTCGGAATAAGATAACTTGTGAATGAATCATTATTCTTCTTAACAGCGTCAGTAAAATTTTGTGATACATCTGCACTTCCTGTCGGTCTTGTTGAAGCACTTACAATCAATCTTCCGTCTTCATCACAAATAAGTTTGAGCCATTGATTTCCGTCTCCATCCCAACCCCAAAGTCTGCTTCTAACTAAAAGGTCGTGTTCTGCTGATACATCTGGGTCTTCCTTTACCTGTGTAAAGGTAAGTGTTTGCTCGTCCTTTATTGCCACATCTTGTGCAGACCTTATATCAGCCATTATTTTTTACCTCAATTCTGGAATCAATCCAAACAATGTTCTTGTCCAACTCATCCATTTGTGATTGAACATCATCTATCTTGATTTGTAAGTCATTAACTTTGAGTTCTTGTTCTCTTTTGTCAAGTTTCTTTCTTTCCAATTCAATAGATAAACTTTCTTTTCTATTGATATGTCTTCTTTTTTCTATTTCTAATCTGGGTAAATCCCATTCTCCTTTGTCTGCCATAGTATATCACCTTTGTTTGGCTTCACGCCTTTTGGTTAATTAAAAAAGTTAAAAAAAAATATGTTTAGATTCCTACTTCTTCAACAATAGTTCCGTATCCTGCAAAGTCGCTTGTTGGTGAACTTGCGTTCTCAAGGTTAGTGCATTTTACAATTAAACTGTTTGCTGAAACAATCTTCCATCCATCAGATGTGAAATCCCATAATACATTTGGATTTGCTGTGCTGTTGAATTGAACAAATTTAAGTGTTTCTGACGCTGTTGCTCCTTCAAAGACTTCTACTTTCATCAGTTCTGAACCTGCAACATAGATTCTTTTAACAATCATATCACTTACAGTTACAACATCTGTTACAGTATCTTTTACAAGATTTGCTGTTCCGTATGTTATTCCTGCTTGTGTTCCTCCACCTACATTCACAATCAATCTTCCTGATGTGTCTGTTAAAAGTGATTGAACATTTGTTCCATCCTGCCCTGCCATTAAAACTGGGAAAGCATTAGCGTCTATTGTATCACCGTCTGCTGTTTGTCCTACAACAATAGTTCTTCCGTATGCGTCAAGAGCCAAGTATGTTATGTCTCCTGAATCAACTGCTGAACCACCATCTGTTTCAAACAATCCACCGTTTGTTAATGGGTCGCCTGTTATTGCTTCTCCATCTGCTACTCTACCTACAACATTAACTGCTCCTGATGTATCTACATTTAATTGTTGATAGTTTGTGCCATCACTTCCTCCTATAATCAGAACTGTATTCTGTGAATAGATAGAAGCACCATCTTCTACATTTCCCCTTACAGGTAATGCACTATCATAGTCTGCCATTTTTAGTTACCTCCTTCTTCAATATTTTCTATTGGTTTTTCTTTTTTCAAATCACTTATGACTTGTTCTTGCTTTTTAATCTCTTCACGAGTTTTTGTAATTGAATCATTCACTTTCTGAATGTCATTTTCCAAATCCATAATTTGAACATCATACTCATCTAATCTTAACTCCAATCTTTTCTTTTGAAGCATTGCTTTTTTTATTTGCATTGTATCCATTTGTTCTTCACCTCTTTTAACTGCTCGGTATTGTATGACCGTTTATTGTTGCCTCAAACTGTCTCGTATTGTTTTTTACAATGCTTCTGTTCTTGGCTTTTACATTCACAACTCCACCTGAATTAACGCTTATCTCATTCCAAAACTTATATGTTCCTGTTCTTGAAGAGGCAGAGTTTCTTACCAAAGCAACTCTTGTTGCTCCGACTTCAAGACTGAACTCTCCATCTGCGTTTCCTCCTACTATAACTCCTGTGAATTTGAATGTTTTTCCTGTTGGCACAGTATATGAGCATACTGTTGTTTCGTTGTCATAAGAGACCTGTGCGTCTCCATAAATGTTAACTGTGCTTCTTTGAAATGCGTCTGCGTCTCTTACAAGCATTGCATTATAATTTCCAATGGTTTGGACATCTACTCTGGTGTCAGAGTTCCAATCCTTTATTTCTACTGCTCCTATTTGAATATCACTTGCCATATCCACAACAAGTGCGTGTTTTCCATCATCTCTGATAAGGACATCTGCTCTTAAATCAGAATCCCAATCTTTAATCTCAACTGCTCCTATTTGGATGTCTGAATCTATTTCAACTCGTAACTTATCTTTACTGGGGTCAAAAGCCCTCTGCATAAAGATAGGTAAACTAATCAAACTGGAATCATCCAACTCTCCTGGTTTCAAATAATAAGGGTTTGCAGTATTTCCTTGTGCCATCTTTTTTATCTCCTATATATGATTGTGTCCTTTATAGCATTTAAAAATAATTATTTTTCTCGTATGCCTCTATTGAACAGGTAATCATTTAGGAACTTTATGATGAACGGATGGTCTATACTATCAGAAAGCGTGACTTGTGCCACATTCATATTTGTGTCTTTGTATAAGTCTATGATTTGTGAGTAGGGAACATCTACCTGGACAATGAAATTATCCCAAGAGAACTGAATAGAGAAACCTCTATCGTCTCTCGTGTAAAATAGAATATGAGTGTCGTCAGGACTTTTTAGTGCTTCTACAAAATACTTCTCATACGCCTGGAGACCTATATTCTTGACCTGTGGGTTGAACAGTTTGTTTACTTCCATCATCTTCTTTTTTTGCCTCTTCCTTTACAGCATTGATTTGTTCAGTATTTTGTGGGCTGACAACTTCCTTAATTGTGTTCTCGGTCTTTGGGACATCAGTTATGATTTTAGCAGGTTCAGGTTTTACCTGTTCCTTCTTTGTATTTTCTTCTTTCACTCTTTTCAACTCCTCATCAGTTACCAATTCCAGGAATCCAGATTCTAACGCCATTCTTACAATATTATTATTTTCGTCAATAATCATCCCTTCCCTGTTTTCCTTCGTTAGGGTGTGTCCCACTCCAGAATCCCAATACCAGTTTTTATAATCTTCACATAATCTTATTCTTAACATTTTCTTTTGCCTCCATCTCGGATTTTTTTATGTCACATAATTTAAAAAAATAAAAAAAAATTTTGTGTTTACGCTACATTAACATAAACAAGTATTTCACCATCTGCTGAAAGAACCAAGTCTTCTGCGATAGTTCCTACTGGTGCAGTTGTTCCTGCAACAAGTTTTTGACCTGATGAATCAAGTTCTACAATGTCACCGAATGCGTATGTTCCTGTAACTGCTACTGCTTTGAATAGTCCTTGTTTGATAACACCAACTAAATCTCCTGCACTAACTGTTGTTTCAGCAACTCCTAATGGTGCTACTGCACTTGCACAAGGTTTAACTCCTAATGATGTTCCTGCAATTAACCAGTTTTTAGCAACTACATTTGCTTCTGCTTCTGCTCCTATAATAAATGTTTTCATTTTTTTATTCCTCCTGTCCTAATCCTTGACCTCAATGGGCTGTAATCTTGGACTGTCTTTTATTTGTTTAGAGCCAAATTATCGCCCACAGGTAAAAGAGGTGATAAACCCAAACCCTATGAGCATTGGCTTATATTTTTTTTTGTTTGTAGCAAATTATTAGTTTACTGTAATCATAAAAAAAATAAAATAAAAAAAAATTGTTTGTTTACGCTGTTCCTTTACAGATTGCTTTCGGATATATAACAGCCATTATGTAAGACATCAGTCCTACAACTTCTCTGTCGTATGGTCTTCCAGGTAATGCACCTTCAAAAGTTTCCAAGTCACTTTCTTTTACAAGCATAGCGGCTTTTCTGTTATCTAATATCAGATACTTTGCGTCTGTTAAGAATGGTGTAATAACGATTTTCATATTACCAAACATCAATGATGGTCTGTTAATAACTACTTCGTCACCAGGTCTAACATTTGCATAATAGACGTGGTTCTTCCATTCGTTTGTTTTTTGCAATACACCTGCTTCATCTGTGTTTAATACAAGATGACTTGCAAGGAATCCGTAAGGAACTCCGTTTGTGTATTTTGCACTTTGAACTTTTGTTCTTGCGTCAATAACATTGTCGTAAGTTGTTCCACCAGTTTGAGTGCTTCCTGCACCTGCTGATAAACCATTAACAATATCACTTGCCAACTTTCTTGTAATTGCGTCAGCAGCATTTTGAAGAACGAATTTTACGAAATCTGTCATTCCTCTTTTCATTATCTGCCAAGTAATTGCAGTTCCAGCCACAACTGGTCGTGGAGTTACTGTAATTGCGTCAACGCCTTCATCAAAGTAGTTAACAACTTGTCCTTCTGCTACTTCGTAAGCGATTGTTGGTTGCAATCTTGGAATTTGGTATGCTCCAAATCCACCTTTGTTTTTCAAATCTTCATTTATGAATACTAATTCAAGAATGTCTTTTATGTTTTCAACTGCGGCACTATATAGTGTAGTTGACAACATAGTTGTATATGCTCCACTACCTGTCGTAGTTGTTACATCCTCCTTGAATGTTATTCCAAATTTTTCTTTTAGCACTCTATCTTGACCTTTATCGTGGAATGCTTCGGCTAACATAAGCCCTGCCTTCTCTGTCAAGTCATTCCCATAAGTGGAATAGTTAGGTGCTTTGTATTGTTGTATTTTTCCTTTCATTTTTTTTCACCTCTTAGTAAATAACTTTCTGCACAACTTTTCCAAAATCATCTTCTCGTTTAGATATTGTTTCTATAAATACATCTCGTAAAGAATGTGATTCTGTCATTGGTGGTTCTGGTTCTTCGGCTTTATCTTCTTCTTCCTCTGCGTCAACAGTCACTTCGTCCTGTTCTTCCATTGGTTTTTCTTCCTCTTCACCATTACCATTTCCTTCAAGTTTTTCAATCCTATTTTTTAAGGATTCAATAACTTCAACCAATTTAGTCATATCATCTTCCATTTCTCTGAATTTCTCCATTTCGGTTGGTTCAGGTTCTTCTTCTTCCTCTGGAGTATCTGCTTCGTCTCCCTCTGCTTCCATTTTAGAAGCAGGATACTTGTCTGCCATATTGTCCTGACTTGTTTTGTCTGCGTCAGTTTTCATTGCAGAATCACCATCACCTTGTGAAACTGGTTGTGGTGGATTTGTTTGTGTATCCTTTGTTTCTTCATTCTCTTCATATTTCTTTGCCATATCATCTTGAGCCACTTTGTCTGGTTCTGATTTTGCTCCATCTGACTTGGAAACATTTTGAGATGGTGATACTTGCGTATCATTTTGTTCTTTTAGTTTCACCATTTTAAGTTCCTCCTTCAACTTTTTATTCTCTTCCAATATTGCGATTAGTTTTTCTTTTGCTTTCATTGTTATCACCTACCTTCATAGTTAAATAAGTGTTGTAGGGTATTTAAAAATAATTAAATCTACACCACATCTATCGTTTTTCTGTCCACTTTGACTTTTTTTCCATCTTGGAATAAAATCTCGTATGATTTCTCATCTACTTTTGTAATCATTCCTATCTGCCCAACATACTTGCTGATAGGCACTCCACTAATCCCATAAGGAACTGTAATCACATCTCCTAAAAGATATACAAACTCCTTCAAGAGATTTACTGATTCTTTGTCTGCAAGGATGTTTTCAATTTCCATTGTTCCTTCTCCTGGTTGCGAAATAGTCAATTCCGTTGGGTGTGCAATTTCCTTTTCCTTGTCATTAGGAAGTTTACTCTTGGCTATTGCTCCATCACCAGTAGTTGTTGTAATGTCTTCAATAAGTCTTAATTTTTCTGCTGTGTATTTTTCTTTCTTATCGTCTGCTGTCTGAACCATAAAGACCTTTATATCTTCATCTTCATATTCGTCAACAATCCGACCTCTTTCTCCTGTCTCTATTACTTCAACTTCATCAAACATCTTCCATTCTTTCTTAACACATTCTTTTCCTGTTCCTTTTGCTTCATCTTCCATCTTTTTAAGTCTTGTATAATAATCTGGAATTTCTGCCAAATGGTCAAGAGCAACCCTCTTTGCAATTTCAGGGTCGTCAGTATGTTCTGTTTCAACTTCAATACCCATCTTTAATTGTTCAGGGTCAGCGTCTTCTTCTGTGAATCCTTTATCTACTGCAACTCCTTCCATAAGTTTTGATGAATCTGATTCTCCAAGTTCTGAAATAATGCTTTCAGCAATAACCATTTCATCACTTGGAATAAAACCTGTCTCTGCAAACCTTTGTGGTTTGTGTCCAAGTGCTTCTGCAAATGAAGCAGTAGTATCCAAGAATCCTGGTGCAGGAACAATAGAACCTTCAATGATGTCACTTACCCACGCTTCCGTGTAAGTTCTATTCTCATCATTAACTTTCTCTTCTACCTTTCCACCAATTAACTGAATACTAACGTGACGCAAATCTCCTCTCTCAAGTTTTCTTATCAAGTCTTTTTCTTCTGGGTCAATGTCTGCTTTATACATCCAACCTTCTTCTGTAACATAAGAATCTACAAAATGTCCTTTCGGTAACATCTCTCCGTCAACCTTGTGATTATACATAACTGGTCTTCCAATCAAAGATTTGTGTTTTTCAACAACACTTTCTTTATTGTATAGAACATTGTTTCTACTAATTACATCAAATGGAAGCATTAAACCTGTTAAGATAAGTGTTTTTATTCCTGTCTTTGGGTCTATCTTTTCTGAAAATTTAAAAGGTGTATCAACTCCAACCCATACTTCTTTCATTAACATTGCTTCTTTCATTTTAGTTCACCTATAATTGTTTTGTGTATTTATCAAGATTTGAATTATCCCATAAGTTCAATTCATCTAATGCTCTATTTAATGAATGATAATTGTCATCTTCAAATATAGCATAAAAGTAAGGATTAACTTTTCCTTTGATTTCTTGTTTTAAAAGTTTCTTATATTCATTCCATCTTTTTTGTAAGTCTGTTCCACTTGTAACTCCCATCTTGTCCCACAGTTTACCTTCAAGTTTTTGTATAGCAGTTGCGTCTCTTTTGAATACTTTTCTTAATTTAGTTAAGTTGGCACTTCCTACAACACTATAATTTACACTTGCTTCTCTGAATGATTCTCTTGCAGGAATCGTGTTAGCATTAAGATATGCTACTGGGAGTTCAAACTCTCCTTGTGAAATTTTCAGAATAATCTTTTTTCCACCTGAAACAAGTTTTACTATTTTGCCTTGCATTCCTTTAACATCTATTCTTTTTCCATTAAAGTCTTGATAGATTGGTTCTTCTGATGAAACCTTTACTGTATCACCAACACGAAGACCTGTGTATGGTTTCTGCATTTGCTTTCTCATTCCATCACTATCCAAGTCTGCTAATGCTTTTTCAAAGCATAATGTAGTTAGTTTTTCTGAATATTTCATATTAGTTCACCGTTATTTCTTCTTTGAGAAGAATCCTTTTTTTTCTGGTTTTGGTTCTTCATCAACAACTGGCTTATCATCTGGCTTATCAATAGGTTGTTCCACCACTTCTTTTTTTGGTTCTGGTTTTTTAACTTCTTCTTTTTTGATTGGTTCATCTTTTGCTACTTCGTCCTCAAATGTTTTCATCATTGCCATTTTAATTTACCTCCTTATAATGGTTGTTTAAGATACTCTATATCAGATTTTAATGCAAGTATCATTTCTTCCAGTTCAGGATGTGAATGTAATCCATCAGGGTTCTCGTCATTATGAATATGACCTCCCCCTGTTCTTGTTGTCTCACTTCCCTCACCATCAATATACGCTTGTTCTTTTAAAACAAGAGTTGAATGTAATGCGTTCAGTCTTTCTTTGTATGATTCTTTTCCTTTAATTTTTCCACCCATCTTTTTGTATATTCCTGTAATATAATCGTAATCGTCTTTGTGTCCAGATTCGTCAGCAAGTTTCTTTGCTTTCTTCCATTTGTCTTCGTCTTGAACCCAATCAGGCATTTTGTTCTCCTACTTGTTTATTGATTGTTTTTGTTTTTTCTCTTCTTCTTCCCAACCTTTAATCCAACTTCGGATGATGTCCATATAGATACCTGCTGTATCTACGAACTTTCCAGACCTAATATCTTTTCGGAGTTCCTTCTCAAATGTTTTATATCCAGGACTTCTTGCAGGATTTTGGGCTTCTCCTTTTTTGAACGATTGTCTTCCACCTTCTTCTGCTCTATCCTCAACATCTTTCCTGGTTATGGAAGGTTTAGGTATTTTAGCAAGGTAATTGTTTATTATTCCAACTACATCATTGATACTTTTGAATCGTGTCTTTCTCATATAAGGTGCTATACTTCCTGAAAATTGTTCCATAGTTCCATCATTATTTATGCTTAAATGTGCGTATCTGGAATTTTCAAAAATGCCACTTATCCAATTCTTTTTTTCATCAAGGGATAGTGCAACCATTACTGAAACATTTTCATCTCCACCAAGTGTGCTTTTTCTTGCACTAACAACTGGTGCTTTCACTCCTGACATTATTTTTTTGGCTAACTCATCTGCTCCTTTAACATCAAATACTGCTTGACTTACTGCTTCTTTATAACTTTCTAATCTGCTATCAATATCTCCTGCACTTTGAACTGATTTCCAACTGAACTTTGCAAATGTTCTTATGTCCATCTGTTGTGCTTTGTCTTGAGTTGCTTTCTTTAATGCGTCAAATACTGTGACCATTGCGTTTGCTGTTTGCATATCAATTAGAACTCCGTTTATTTTCTTTGCACTTTTAGTCTTGACAATGTTTCTTACATCATCTATCTTCCATCCTTCTCTGAATGATTCTACTTTTATAATAGAACCTCCTGCTTTTGATATTCTTGCACCTGTATCTGCAACTGCGTCTTTAGGTAATATATCAACATACTTCTTTCCTGATTTGTCTTTCCAAGTTACTCTTCGGAATCCATCAGGAATACCTGCTTCTTTGCATAATGATTCAAGTTTAGTTTTGTATGATTCATATATGCCATCAAATTCTATTGGGAATTGGTCTCCTATCTTTTGTAATTTTGTTCCTTTATAGAATCTAATATTTTTGTATCCTTTCAAGTCTCCTTTCTTTACAACATCATCTAAATACTTTTTAGCGTCAGCAAGATTCTTTCTATAAATAACTCCTGTTGATACACGACTTTCTATGAAGGATTCTTTATGTGAGTTCATATATTTTAGAACAAAACTTTCTGCTTCTGGTAATGTTTTAAAATAAGTTGGTTTTCCACTATCTCTTGTGAAAACAAAATACTGTTTTGTATCTTTATTAAGTGCTATTGTAATGTGGTCTCCATTTGTATCGTTTCCGAAAAATCTTATGAAGGGGTCTCTGTTCTTTCTTTCTAACTTCCAATTTGTTGGAGGTCTTACTTCTTCTTTTAATGATTCTGCACGAACCATTTTACCATTAACTTTTTTATGTATTACTCCATTCACGACAGTTCCAACAGTCTGATTATTTATTTCCACTACATAACCTTTAAGTTGGGGTGTGTTAACTGGTTTTACTGTTGCGTCTTTGCCAAATATCTTTTTGACTTTTGCCTTATCTACGCCTTCTTGTAATGATTGTGGTTCTTCATTAATAGATTGTTCTATTCTAAATAATCTTCTTGAATCCTTAACATATCTTTTCAAATCATTATCAGAAACACCTTTAAAGAATGGGTCTGATTTAACAATTCTAAAAACAGAATCAACATCCTTATTCTTATTACCCATAACTATTCCATCCAATACATCAGACTGGTCCCCACTCAAAATTCCATAACCACCTTCTTTATGTAATGATTCTCTATTTAGATGTTGTTGAAATAATCCTCCAACAGTTCTTCCATCATCAAACTTAACTCTGACTAATCTGTTTTCAGCA
>Ga0307375_10005751_pt1 | contig 11571 bp, 13 predicted proteins | sample TR1MG_FD_202531 | JGI IMG/M metagenome (GOLD analysis project Ga0307375, IMG submission 202531) | Soil microbial communities from Risofladan, Vaasa, Finland - TR-1 | ecosystem: Environmental > Terrestrial > Soil > Coastal area > Acid sulfate soil | place: Finland: Risofladan, Vaasa | collected... | reverse complement strand
TTACGGCAAACCGTCCATTGCCGGTGCGATGCAGAAACTCAGGGAACAGAATTGCCGGCGCATCCTGGTCGTGCCGATGTATCCGCAATACGCGGCCAGTTCCACCGCCACCGTGTTTGATCTGGTATTCGGCGCGATGCAGAAAATGCGCAGCATGCCGGCAATACGAACGATCCGGAATTTTCACGACAACCCCGGCTACATCAAGGCATTGGCCGGCAACATCAATGACTACTGGATGAAAAACGGCCGCCCGGAAAAACTGGTGATGAGCTTCCACGGCGTGCCCCAATACACCTTGGACAAGGGCGATTTCTACCACTGCGAATGCCACAAGACCGGACGCCTGCTGGCACAGGAACTTGGCCTCAAGCAAGAGCAATACACGGTCAGCTTCCAGTCGCGCTTTGGCAAGACGGAATGGATCAAGCCCTATACCACCACCACACTGGTCGAACTCGGCAAGCAAAAAACCAAACGCGTGGACGTGGTCTGCCCCGGCTTCGTCGCCGATTGTCTGGAAACGCTGGAAGAAATCGCGATAGAAGGCAAGAATGATTTCCGGCGCGCCGGCGGTGGCGAATACCACTACATCCCATGCCTGAATGAACGCAACGACTGGATGCACGCGCTGACCGATCTGGTGGTGGACAATCTGCACGGTTGGCTGGTTGAGCCGGATGCGGCAGAGCTGGAACAAGGCAGGTTGCGCGCGCTGGCGATGGGCGCGAAAAATTGAGCGCCGGGGATTGCACTGCGATGGATACGCCGGTTAAGTTTCCCCGGGAATTTGTCGAAAGCAAAAATCACCCCACGTTAGCTTAGCGCTGGCGAGTCCAAAAACGGCGAATCATGAACCCCCTGCTTGATACCGCGAAGATCAATCTGCTGAACCCGCAAACGCTGATCGGCGCGTTATTTTTCGGCATCCTGTTTTTGATCGCAGCCAGCGCACTCGCGGCCATTGTCAGAAAAGCGACCAAGCGCATCGAAAACCATTTGTCGGACAAGACCGGCCTTGCTTTTGCCAGTGCCCTGGTGCAAGTCCTTGCTTACCTGATCGGATTTATTCTATATGCTCATCTGGTCCCGGCGTTGCGCTCTCTCGGCACCGCGCTGCTGGCCGGCGTCAGCGTCGTTTCGGTGGTATTGGGATTGGCCGCGCAAAACACACTGGCCAATCTGATCGCCGGTTTGTCGCTGGTACTGTACCGGCCGATCCGGATAGGCGACAGCGTGCAACTGAACACGCCCAAGGGCATGGTTACCGCCACGGTGGAAATGCTCTCGCTCGGTTATACGATACTGCGCGATGCGGAGCGTAACGAGATTCTGGTGCCCAACAGCGTGATGACCAACAACATCGTAATTCGTTTGGCGAAAAAGGATGGTGCGGCAGCGACAATCGCTGACTGAACGCCGCTTCAGTCGTTTGCCGTTTAATGGCTGGTCTGGGTAATGTCATGCGTATATTGATTCGGCCGATAAATAGTTAACCAGCGATTGGTGCATAACACCCGTGTACATACCCAAACATTTCGAAGAACCGCGTATTGAAGTCATGCACGAATTGATGTGCGCGAGACCCCTGGCAACTCTGGTCACGCTATCTTCCGGTGGGCTCGAAGCGAATCACATTCCGATGCACCTCGTAGACATGCCCGCTCCGTTCGGCACCCTGCGCGGCCACGTGGCACGCGCGAATCCGCTATGGCGTGATTTTGCAAAAGACGTTGAAGTGCTGGCGATATTCCACGGCCCGGACAGCTACATCACCCCGTCGTGGTACGCCACCAAGAAGGAAACCGGTAAAGTCGTGCCCACCTGGAATTACGCGGTCGCCCATGCTTACGGCACGCTGCGCGTGATCGATGATGCGGCCTGGGTACGCGCCCAGCTTGAAGCGCTGACCGCGCACAATGAAGCCGGCCTTGCCCGGCCGTGGGCCGTATCGGACGCGCCGCACGAGTACACCGACAAATTGCTGGCAGCCATCGTCGGCTTCGAGATCGTCATCACCAGACTATCCGGCAAATGGAAAATGAGCCAGAACCAGCCCGCGCAAAATCAGGCAGGTGTCATCGAAGGGTTAATCAACAGCGATCTGCCCGATGCGGCGGAGATGGCAAAATTGGTCGCGACTAGCGCAAAGAATCCACGCTGACACAAATGCATTCGCGTTAATGGTTACAATTGGTGTAATCCACCGTATCCCAGTTATTAAAAAAATGCCAATCTCGAAGCTGTCTCCCGCCGAACTTCGCCTCACCATCGCTCCCGATACGCTGGGCTTTGTCGACACATCCGAACTGCTGGGACAAACCCTGCAGTGGATCGGACAGGCGCGCGCAGAAGCGGCGGCGCGCTTCGGGCTCGGGATGAACCAGCCGGATTACAACCTGTTCGTGCTCGGCGAAGTCGGCAGCGGACGTTCTTCGCTGCTCAAACAGGCCATGCAATCGACTGCCGCAAGCAAAGCCGTGCCACCCGACCTGTGCTATCTGCACAACTTCGACGCGCCGGAACGACCGCGCGCGCTGCGCCTGCCTGCCGGTCAGGGACGATTGCTGCGCCAATTCATGGCACAGTTTACGAAATCGCTGCAAACGGAAATACCCCGCCAACTGGACGGGCAGGATTTCAAGGCCGAAAGCGAGCGCATCGAAAAAACCTACAAGACGGAAGAAACCAGGGCCTACGCGGAACTCGAGGCATTTGCCGAAGCGCGCAGCTTTACCATGCACCGCGAAACCGGGCACATACTTTTCACATTGATCGGCAAGAAGGGGCGCGCCTATACCGAGGACGAAGTGCTTGCCTTGCCCAAGGGACGCCGTGCCGAGATCGAGCTGGCCGAGCAGGAACTGCGCGCCGAGATCGCCCGCTATTTCGACAAAACCCGCCCGATGGAACGGGTGATGAACGAGGCTCTGGCAGCCTTGCGGCGCCAGGTGGTGAAGCCGTTGCTGGATCACGAACTTCAGGATATCCGTGCCGGGCTGAAAAAACAGATCAAGGATGCGGTCAAGCTCGGCGCATATCTGGATCAGGTCGAACATGATGTGCTTGAGAATCTGGAGCTGTTCAAGGTTTCCGATAGCGATGACGAAATCAGGCGCGAAGCATTGACCACGATTCTGTCCCGCTATCGGGTCAACCTGGTGGTGGACAACGACGGCCTGCACGGCGCGCCGGTGATCGTCGAAGATAATCCCCTGTTCCGCTCACTGTTCGGCAGCATCGAATATCAGTCCGAGAACGATGTGCTGGTGACCGATTTTTCCCGGATCCGCGCCGGGAGTTTGCATAAGGCGCACGGCGGCTTCCTGATGCTGCATCTGCGCGACCTGCTGGCCGACCCGCTGGTGTGGGAAAAGCTGCGGCGCTTCCTGCGTAGCGGCAGGCTGCAGATCGAAGAGCCGGGCACCGCGTTCGCGCCGATCGCGGCTGTCTCGCTGATGCCTGAGGCAGTGGATATCAAGACCAAGATCATCATGATCGGCTCGCGCGAGCAATATTACGAACTGCAGGAGGGTGACCCGGAGTTTGCGCGCCGCTTCCGCGTCAAGGTGGACTTTGCCGAAAGTTTCTCGTCGAGCGCCGAGACCCGTCACGCTTCGGCGATCTTCGTCGCACACAGCTGCCGCGATTTCGGTCTGCCGCATTTTTCCGCCGCCGCCGTGGCACGCCTGATCGAGGATGGGCACCGTGAAGTCGATGACCAGTCGCGCCAGAGCGCGATCTTCGCCGGCACCGAGGCACTGGTGATGGAAAGCGCCGCACTGTGCAGCGCCCGTGCAGGCCGCCTGGTCGAGGCACCCATAGTCGGGGCACAGGATGTCGAGGCGGCGATCCGTGCGCGCACCTTGCGCCACGATTACCCCGACCAGCGCATGCAGCAATCAATCGTCGAAGGCGATGTGCTGATCTCGCTGCAGGGCGAGAAGACCGGCCAGCTCAACGCGCTGACCCAGATAGACCTGGGAGATTACCGCTTCGGCTTCCCGGTGCGCGTCACGGCGCGCACCTTTGCCGGCGAGGAAGGCCTGCTCAACATCGAACGCGAGGTGGAGCTGTCCGGACCGATACACGACAAGGGCGTGCTGATCCTGCAGCACTATCTATCCGCGCTGTTTGCCCAGAACGCGCCGCTCGCGCTTAACGCATCGATCGTGTTCGAACAGGAATATCACGGTGTCGAGGGTGACTCCGCTTCCTGCGCCGAACTTTATGTGTTGCTCTCGTCCCTGTCCGGCCTGCCGCTCAAGCAGGGTATCGCGGTGACCGGCGCAGTCAACCAGCACGGCGAAGTATTGCCGGTGGGCGGCATCAACGAAAAAATCGAGGGCTACTTTCGCATTTGCTCGACAGCCGGACTGGACGGCAGCCAGGGCGTGCTGATCCCGCACCGCAACCGCCACCACTTGATGCTGGAGCGCAGTATCGTCGAGGCCGTGGAACGGGGTCTGTTTCACATTTACACTGCGCAGCACGCGAGCGAAGGTATGGAGTTGCTGGCCGGATACCCGTTTGGTGCTGCGAACGAAGCGGGCAGCTATCCGCGTGACAGCGTGATGGGAAATGCCCAGAAAACCCTGCTGGCCTATCGCCGCGCCTGCCAGATATCGGGACACCATGAGCCGGAACACCCCAAGTCGGGACACCGGCGCGTGCGCTGAACAGGCATGCTGGACAAACAATGAACACTGGAACGAATACGGCGCGTCCCATCGGGGTTTTCGATTCCGGAGTGGGCGGCTTGTCGGTGCTGCACGAGATCCGCCGCGAACTGCCGAACGAGGACCTGCTCTATGTGGCCGATTCCGGCCATGCGCCGTATGGCGACAAACCCGCCGGGTTAATCGAGGCAAGATCGATCGCGATTGCCGAATTCCTGGTCAGCCGGCACGCCAAGGCCATCGTCGTGGCCTGCAACACCGCAACCGGCGTGGCAATCAAGACACTGCGCACGCGATTCGAAATCCCCATCATCGCGATGGAGCCCGCCGTCAAACCGGCTGCTGCTCATACCCGATCCGGTGTGATCGGTGTGCTGGCCACCAGCAGGACGATCACCAGCGACAATTTTGCGAAACTGCACGAACGGTTTGGCGCAGATGTAAAAATCCTGATGCAGGCCTGTCCGGGACTGGTCGAACAAGTGGAAGCGGGCAAGCTGCGGGATGACAAGACCCGCGCATTGGTCGAACAATTTGTCCTGCCATTGCTGAACCAGGGAGCAGACACCCTCGTGCTGGGTTGCACACACTACCCGTTCCTCGCCCCGCTGATCCGGGAGATTGTCGGAGCGACGGTCACCGTCATCGATCCCTCAGCGGCGATCGCACGCGAGTTGCGCCGCAGGCTGGCAAGTGCCAACCTGCTGTCGGCCGAAAGTCGTGAGGGTACACAGCGCTTCTGGAGCAGCGCCAGGTCGGACACGACCCGGCTGGTGATTTCACAATTATGGAAAGCCGACATAGACCTGCAGCAATTGCCGGACTGAAATGCTCACCCCCCTCTTTCCGTCGAATGACCCCGGGCCATCATGACGGGGCATCCCAGATTCATATACCCGAGTAAATCCATCATTTATAAATGACTTGAATTTAGAAATTTTAGGTTCATATTGTTGATACCAGTAACAGATTCTTGAATACTGGATGGATGTTTTCAAATGAACTTTTATCGTGGAGGTTTATCATGAATTTAGTTAAATGGGATCCATTCGTAGAACTGGAAGATGTCTCGAAACATTTGAACCGAATCTTCGGGAGATTCCCGGCCCGCGCCGAAGCAGACCGTGAAGTGTTGGCCATGGCCGACTGGGCGCCTACCGTCGACATCACCGAAACCGACTCGGCATACATGATCAAGGGTGAGATTCCCGGCGTGAACAAGGAAGACGTCAAGGTCACCATCGAAGACGGCATGATCACGATGCGCGGCGAACGCAAGCAGGAAAAGGAAGAGAAGGACAAGAAGTTCCACCGCATCGAACGTTCCTACGGCAGTTTCCTGCGCAGCTTCCGTGTGCCCGACGATGTCGACGAGAACACGGTGAAGGCCGAATTCAAGGATGGCATGATAAACGTCACGCTACCGAAATCCGGCAAGAGCAAAGCCAAATCGATCAATGTTTCGATCGCCTGAAAATCAGCACCCCGCGCCACCCCGGAATATCGGGAAAGTGCGGGGATGCGCTGGCACTAGGAGACTATCATGAGCAATCAGACACACCCGGCAGGCTTTCATCCCATCCGCCGCGACCGGTTACCGCTGGAAACGCAAATGGACAGCTACAAAGCCAGAGGCAAACTTTCCGAGCCGACGGTCTGCGCGGACTGCGGCGCGGTATTCCAGGCCGGGCGCTGGCAGTGGCTGGCAAAACCCAGGGACGCGCATCAGACAACCTGCCCTGCCTGCCATCGCATTCATGATCATTTTCCGGCTGGCTACGTGACTGTGTCCGGGGAATTTTTCGACAAGCACGAACAGGAAATAATGCAGCTGATACAGCACCGGGAAACGCAAGAAAAGGCGGGTCACCCGATGCAGCGGATCATGGACATTGAAAAGACCAAGCAAGGTACGCTGGTGACCACCACCGACATTCATCTGGCGCGCGGCATCGGTGAAGCGTTGCACCATGCCTATCAGGGCGAACTGGATTTTCACTACAACCCGGACCAGAATCTGCTGCGTGTGAACTGGAGCCGTTAATTCCTGCAGCGCGGGGCTGCGGTGGGGTCAATCGTCGCTATGGCGGATTGATACGTCTTCTGCCGGTTCACCGGTTTCGGGATCTATCCAGATGGAAATGCCGATCTCCTCTTCGGCATCTTCCAGCGATTCGCCTTCTTCAATGCTGTTATCGTTCAGCCCTTCCATGTCCTGCACCGCCTCTGCCCGCGTGGCAAAAGGGCCGAACTCCTGCCCGATCTCCCTGTCCTGCCAGTAAAAGCCGTCCGGGCGTTCAACTATCTGGGGCTGGTCGTCCCCGGAAGGGTCTGGTGCAATGGGCGTATTCCTGGTCTTGGTCATCGTTACCTCCAATCGTACCTGGCGTTCTGACAAACCATGCTGTGCAACGCCGTTTCAAAGCTTGATGAAATGCTCCCGGTAATGCTTCATCTCGCTGATGGATTCGTAAATATCAGCGAGCGCTTCGTGCTTGCCGTGCTTTTTGACACCCTGTGCCATATCCGGCTTCCAGCGCTTGGCCAGTTCCTTGAGGGTGCTCACGTCGAGATTGCGGTAATGGAAATAATCCTCGAACTTGGGCATCCAGCGCGCCAGGAAGCGCCTGTCCTGGCAGATCGAGTTGCCGCACATCGGGGAGGTGCGGGTCGGCACATATTCCTTCAGGAACTCGAGCATTTGCTCCTCGACCATGGCCTCGTTCAGTGTCGACGCCTTTACCTTGTCGATCAGTCCGGATTTGGCGTGGGTGGATTTGTTCCATGCATCCATGCCGTCCAGCACGCTGTCCGGCTGATGCAACACCAGCACCGGGGCCTCGGCGATCGTTTCCAGATTATTGTCGGTGATCACCAGCGCGACCTCGATCACGCGGTCGGTATCCGGCAGCAGGCCGGTCATTTCCATGTCTATCCAGATAAGGTAATTTTGGTTTTGTGCCATAATTCGTGCAACTGATATTGAACGGTGTGACGTGTATTGTGTCACAACCACGCCCGCTGCGAACACTGAAATAACAATCCATATGACTGCAATGCAATTCACCCTGATCTTTATCGCCGCGGTAACGGTGACCACCCTGGCCAAACTGTGGCTGGCCCGCCGCCATCTCGCATATATCGCTGCGCACCGTGCCGCTGTGCCGGACGCATTCCATGAAACAGTCCGGATAGGCGAACATCAAAAAGCGGCCGACTATACATCGGCGAAAACGCGATTCGACATGCTGGGAACGCTGTTCGATGCCGCGCTGTTGCTGGCATTCACGCTGGGCGGCGGCATCCAGTTCATCGCCGACAAGTGCAATGGCTGGTTCAGCACACCGATCATGCAGGGCATGGCCGCCATCGTCGCGGTGCTGGCCCTGTATTCCGTGCTGGAAGCCCCGTTCAATATCTATCGCACCTTCGTCATCGAGGCGCGCTTCGGCTTCAATAAAATGACATTCAAGCTGTACCTGCTGGACGCGCTGAAAGGAATACTGATCGGTGCTGTCCTCGGCCTGCCGCTGCTGTCCGGCGTGTTGTGGCTGATGGGGCGGATGGGTACTTACTGGTGGCTGTATGTGTGGGGAGTGTGGGTGGTATTCAACCTGCTGATCCTGTTTATCTACCCGTCATTCATCGCGCCGCTGTTCAATAAATTTTCGCCGCTGCAGGACGACGTGATGAAAGCACGCATCGAATCCCTGCTCAAGCGCTGCGGGTTTACCGCGCAGGGATTGTTCGTGATGGACGGCTCGAAGCGCAGCGCCCACGGCAACGCCTACTTCACCGGCTTCGGAAAAACCAAACGCATCGTGTTTTTCGACACCCTGCTGGAGCGCCTCAGCATCAGTGAAGTCGAGGCGGTACTGGCTCATGAACTGGGCCATTTCAAACGCCGTCATGTAATGAAACGCATCATTTTCACCTTTGCGCTGAGTCTGGCGTTCCTGTGGCTGCTCGGCGTGCTGATGCAGACCACCTGGTTCTATCATGGCCTGGGCGTTACCACGCCGTCGACTGCGCTCGCGCTGCTGCTGCTCTTCATGGTGCTGCCGGTTTTCAGCTTCCTGCTCGGGCCGGTCATGTCGGCCTACTCGCGCAAACATGAATTCGAAGCTGACGCCTATGCCGCAAAGCAGACCGATGCGGCCGACCTGGTCAGCGCGCTGGTCAAGCTGTACCAGGACAACGCGGCGACATTGACCCCCGATCCGCTTTATTCCAAGTTTTATGATTCGCATCCACCGGCCATGGTGCGTATTTCCCATCTGCAATCCGCGCAAACCTGAATCCGATTCACCACAAGGAGAACTTCTATGAGAATGATCGCAACCCTGATTTTTCCTGCAATAATGCTGCTGGGCGTTGCAACTGCCGCATCGGCCAATCCTTTTCCGGACGGCAATCCCCAGACCGGGGAAAAATTATTCGCGCAATACAATTGCAACCAATGCCATAACAAGATCATGGGCGGTGACGGCAACAAGATATTCACCCGCATTGATCGCAAGCGTAATTCCCCGGCCGGATTGATTGAGCAGATCGGCATGTGCAGCGGCAATGTCAACGCGCACTTCACGAAGCAGGAAACGCAGGATCTCGCCGCGTATCTCAACATCTTTTACAAATTCAAGTGAGCCGGCCATGAGCAAATCTCGAGAATTAACCAGCAGACGATGCAAACCCTTTGCAAGCGGCACGCCGCCGCTGACTAACGCAGAGGCTGACAGCCTGATGCGGCAACTCGAAGGCTGGCAACGCTACGATCACCTGATCAACAAGACTTACCGCTTCAAAAACTATTACCAGACCATGGCCTTCGTGAATGCGGTTGCGTGGCTTTCGCACTCTGAGGACCATCATCCCGAACTCACTGTTACCTATAACAGTTGCCAGGTGGAATACACCACCCATTCCGTACACGGCCTGTCGGAAAACGATTTCATCTGCGCCGCGAAAGTCGACGAGCTGTTCAAGATTTGATGCTCGCGCCAAATTTCATTTCGAAGGTGAGACAAGGCGGCAACGAGTGAGCGTCGATGAAAACGCAGTTTCAGCGCACGCTAACCTCGCAAGCGAGGTTAAGCCCGTAAAGGGCGGCGGAAGCTACAGTGCAAGCAGCACGACGCAGGGCGAACGAGGCAGCCAACGCAGTATCACCGATGTATTGGAATCGGGGCAAGTTATCGCGGCATTTGGCCGCCAATATCTGGTACGGGTGAGTGACGGCAGTGAATTACCCTGTTTGACGCGCGGCAAAAAAAGCGAGGTGGCATGCGGTGATATCGTCCAGATCAAACGCACGGCGAACGCATCTACCGGGGACGGCAGCGGCGCACAGGGTGTAATCGAACACATCGCACCGCGCCGCTCGCTGCTGCATCGCTCCGATGCTTTCCGCGAAAAACTTATCGCCGCGAACGTCACGCAGATCATCGTCGTCGTGGCCGCCGAGCCCTCGTTCAGCGACGAGTTGCTGGCACGCTGCATGGTTGCGGCATTTGACCAGAAGCTGGAGGTATTGATCGTGCTGAACAAGTGCGATCTGTCCGATGCCGCGGCTGCCGCGCGCAAACGACTCATTCCCTATTCGGCGATCGGCTATCGTGTGCTGGAACTCAGCGCCAAGCGTGATGTGGCGGCGTTGCGCCCGTATTTGGCCGGCCACACCAGCGTGCTGGTCGGCCAATCCGGCATGGGGAAATCCACGTTGATCAACGCGCTGTTGCCCGACGCCCAGGCCGCCACCCGCGAAATCTCCACGGTGCTGGATTCCGGCAAGCACACCACCACGCACGCACGGTTATACCATATCGATGCCGATAGCCGATTGATCGACTGCCCCGGTGTACAGGCTTTCGGCCTGCATCATCTGAGCTTCGGCGGAATAGAACAGGGGTTCGTCGAGTTTGCCCAATATCTCGGCCAATGCCGCTTTCACGATTGCCGCCACGGACATGAACCGGGCTGCGCGCTGCGCAATGCGGTTGCGGAAGGAAAGATCAATGCGCGCAGGCTGGAGTTGTTTCAGCAAATCGCCGCGCACAAGTAGAGACCAGGCGCATCATTGCACCTTCTATACGCCCAACCCCAAACGCTTCCATCCTTCATGGCCCAGCTGTTCCATCGTCTCGACATTGCGATCGACGATCTGCTCGGCATCCGGGAAGGCAGCCACGGCACGATCCACGCTTGTTTCGCGCAACAGGTGCAACGTCGGGTAAGGTGAACGGTTGGGGTAATTCTCGATGTCGTCCGGCGCAGTACCGGCAAACTGATACCGCGGATGCAGGCTGGCGACCTGGAACTCGTCGTTGAACTCCGGCTCCGCAACCGCGATATCGACGGTATCCAGGAAATCATTGAAATCCAGAAAATCACCGAGCACATACGGATGGATCAGCAGCGTGGTGTCGATCTTGTCGGAATCGGCATCCTGGAGCGTGCGCAACTCGTCCATCAAGTCCTCCAGCAACGCTTCCGGTGACGTCGCCGAACTGACCACGTAGCGTATCTGGTTCTTGACGTGCACGGCCTTGGCAAACGGGCACAGGTTGAGGCCGATCACGGCTTTCTCCAGCCAGCGTTGCGTGGCGGCAATAATAGTTTCGTTTTCGTCGGTCATTCAGCGCTTTCCTAAACCAATAAGGGCGGTTCATCCATCAAGGCAATCTGCTCGCGCAATTCCAGTATACGGTCCTGCCAGTAGCGCTGCGTATTGAACCAGGGAAAGGCAACCGTAAAAGCAGGATCATTCCAGCGCCGCGCAATCCACGCGGCGTAATGGATCAATCGCAGGGTGCGCAGGGCTTCGACCAGATGCAACTCGCTGGGGTTGATATCAAAGAAATCCTCGTACCCTGCCATCAGATCGGCAAACTGG
>Ga0307375_10005750_pt1 | contig 11573 bp, 8 predicted proteins | sample TR1MG_FD_202531 | JGI IMG/M metagenome (GOLD analysis project Ga0307375, IMG submission 202531) | Soil microbial communities from Risofladan, Vaasa, Finland - TR-1 | ecosystem: Environmental > Terrestrial > Soil > Coastal area > Acid sulfate soil | place: Finland: Risofladan, Vaasa | collected... | reverse complement strand
GATCCAGTTCGATCATGTTCACGTCGCCCACGCCATACACAACACCTGGCACGCGGCCGGTGTTACGCAGACGGCGGCTCGCACCCGTTCCTTGCGCCTTACGAGTTGTTGCATTGATTTCGATTGTCATTTTACTTCTCCAGAAAACAGAATCGTCCGCGACCAGACGATTCAACATTTGCGATAGCCGACATGGCTACCGCCAAAAAATCATTCGGTGAACAGCGAACTCACCGACTCTTCGTTATTGATGCGGCGTATCGTTTCCGCCAGCAATTCGGCCGTGCTCAGCTGGCGGATGCGCTTGCAGTTGCGCGCTGCTTCGCTCAGCGGGATGGTGTCGGTAATGACCAGCTCATCCATCGCGGAATTCTCGATGCGCTCGATCGCCGGGCCGGACAGCACCGCATGGGTACAATAGGCCAATACGCGGGTCGCGCCTTTTTCCTTGAGCGCGTTGGCGGCTTCGCACAGCGTATTGGCGGTATCCACCAGGTCATCCATGATCAAACAGGTGCGGCCCGCCACGTCACCGATGATATTCATCACTTTTGCCACGCCCGGTTTGGGGCGGCGCTTGTCAATGATCGCCAGATCCGCATCCAGTTGTTTGGCCAGCGCTCGGGCACGCACCACGCCCCCCACGTCCGGCGATACCACGATCAGATTCGGGTAATCCTGCTTCCATACATCCGACAACAAGATCGGGCTGGCGTAAATGTTGTCCACCGGGATGTCGAAGAAACCCTGTATCTGGTCGGAGTGCAGATCCATCGTCAACAAGCGATCCACGCCGGCACTGGAGAGCATATCGGCCACCAGTTTGGCGGTGATCGCGACCCGCGCCGAGCGCAGGCGGCGATCCTGGCGCGCGTAGCCGAAATACGGCATCGCGGCGGTGATACGTCCGGCAGAAGCGCGTTTCAGCGCATCCACCATCACCAGCACTTCCATCAGGTTGTCATTGGTCGGCGCACAGGTGGATTGCAGCACGAACACATCCTTGCCGCGCACATTCTCAAGCAGTTCGACCTGAACCTCGCCGTCTGAAAAACGGCCTACCGTGGCACGCCCCAGATGAATGTGCAGATACCGCGCGACCGCTTCCGCGAGCTTAGGATTGGCATTGCCGGTGAACACCATCAAGCTGTCGTAGGACACGTCAATCCCTCAATATATTGAAATACACCGAAAACTGGCTGGGGAGGTAGGGATCGAACCTACGAATGCTGGAATCAAAATCCAGTGCCTTACCACTTGGCGACTCCCCATCATAAAGGACAACTCTAAAAATCCAGATTTTACTGGTCGGACCCTGAATTTTTAGAGGTACCCTGAAACTATTTCACTTTCATCAATCAGGCACCCAGTCATGCAACGGATGCCTTGCCAAACCTTGTGCCGCCGCGCCGCGCATCCCCGGCGGCAGTTGTTTGATCACTGCCTCGGCCTGGTTGCGATTGTCAAATTCGGCAAATACGCATGCTCCCGAACCGGTCATCATCGCTTTGCCGAACCCGGCTAGCCAACCCAAATAACGCGCCACTTCCGGGTAGAGGTCGCACACCACAGGCTGCAAGTCGTTGCGAAATTGCCGCTCGTCGCAAAGTTGCCGCTCCGAAAGGGCGCGCATTGTGATGGAAACCGCATTCCGTGTCAATTCCGGGTGTGCAAAAATCTGTGCGGTCGGTACCTGTACCGGCGGGAACAGCACCACATACCAGGCATCAGGCAGGGGGTAGGCTTGCAACCGCTCGCCCACGCCCTCGGCAAACGCATTTTCACCGAATATGAATACCGGCACATCCGCGCCCAGGCGCAGGCCGAGCTGCATCAGGCGTGCACGCGACAAACCCAATGACCACAGGCGATTCAGCGCGATCAGCACGGTTGCCGCATCCGAGCTGCCGCCGCCCAGACCGCCGCCCATCGGGATATGCTTTTCAATCGTGATGTCTACGCCCAGGCCGCAGCCGGTTTCGCTTTGCAGCAGACGCGCCGCCCGCACGCACAGATCCTGCTCTTCCGGTATGCCCTCGATGGCATTGGTGCGCCGTATCGCGCCGTCTTCGCGCAGGCTGAAGTGCAGCGTGTCATTCAGGTCGATGAAGCGGAACAGGGTTTGCAGCAGATGATAGCCATCCGGCCTGCGCCCGACGACATGCAGGAACAAGTTCAATTTTGCGGGCGCGGGACAGGTCAGTTGCATTGAAAAATCTTCTTTGTAAATCTCAGCCCGTCATTTCCGGGGGACATGCCAGATTCAACCTTACACAGCAGTCAGTAACTAAAGCTACAAAAACACGCTCATATTATTGTATTCCGGAACGCACTTGTAACAAGTCCGGACAGATCATTCCGGCAGCAGGGCTAGTTTTCCGTGCGCAGGAGCCCGATTTATCGGGTGATAGCCAACTTTCGAATCGCCCGATACCCACAGGGCACAAGAACCTCTTCGAGGTAAATCGGGCTCCCACAACGGCGTTTCGTTCCGGCGATCTATCCCGATTGATAAAACAATGGGTACGTGTAGCCTGATTAACTGACTGCTGAATAATTGGCATCTATCAGCAGGCCAAATTATAAAACAATTCATCTGCCTGCCCCTGAGAATATCCTCGCTGGGGTAGAATCTTTCCATCCTCCAACCAGATCATATGCAGATCGGGACTGCATGATCATTCAATCACGGATTTACTGGTCACATGAACAAACGCATCGCCACCAGATGGCTGAAAATATCCCTGCTGATCCTGGTCACCGTCGCCGCCGCTTTTATTGTCCTTCCCAGAATCCTGCCCAAAACGCCGCTGCTGGCGCGCATCCCGTCATCCGTTGCCGTCTACGACCACCAGCAGCACCTGCTGCGCCTCACCCTGGCCAGCGACGATCAATACCGGCTGCTTGTACCGCTGGCGAACATCAGTCCGGAGTTTACCGAAGCCGTTTCGCTTTACGAAGACCGCTGGTTCCGCTGGCATCCCGGCTTCAACCTCTGGTCGCTGGTGCGCGCCGCGTTCACCACCGCTACCGGCCAGCGCCGCATTGGCGGCTCCACCATCACCATGCAGGTGGCGCGCCGTATTTACCGGCTGGATACGCGCACCATTCCCGGCAAGCTGATGCAAATCCTGCGCGCCGTTCAGCTTGAGTGCCTCTACACCAAGGATGAAATCCTCGAAGCCTATGTGAACCTCGCGCCTTATGGCGGCAACGTGGAGGGCGTTGCCGCGGCCAGCCTGATCTATTTCGGCAAGCGCGCCGACCAGCTGACGCTGGAAGATGCGCTGACGCTTGCCGTGATCCCGCAGAACCCGTTGCATCGCAACCCTGCGCAACCCGAGCTGATCCAGGCGCGCGACCGCCTGTTCGAACAGTGGTGCGAGCGTCATCCCGAAGCAAAGCGCGATGCCGACCTGCTGCACCTGCCGCCCCAGGTACGGGACAAGTCGGCGCTGCCGTTCCAGGCCCCGCATCTGGTCAGCGAACTGCTCTCGGAACATCGCCCGGAAAAAGAACTCGTCACCACGCTAGACCTGCGCCTGCAGCACCTGCTGGAGCGCCACGTGCACGCCTATGTCGAGCGGCAAAAGCGCGTCGGCGTAACCAACGCGGCGGCCCTGCTGGTGGACACCCGCGACATGGGCGTAAAAGCGGCGGTCGGCTCGGCCGATTTTTTCAGCGACGCCATCGCCGGCCAGGTGAACGCGCTCACTGCCAAACGCTCGCCGGGCTCCACCCTCAAGCCCTTCATCTACGCGCTGGCGATCGACCAGGGCCTGATCCACCCGCTCACCGTGCTCAAGGACAGCACCCAATCCTTCGGCGCTTACACCCCGGAAAATTTCGACGGCCGCTTCATCGGCCCGCTCACCGCAACCGACGCGCTGAACCGCAGCCGCAACCTGCCCGCCGTCGCACTCGCTTCCAGGCTGGAAAACCCGGACCTGTACGGCTTCCTGCGCGCGGCGGGCGTCAGCCAGCTCGCGCCGGAACAGCATTACGGGCTGGCGCTGGTGCTCGGCGGCGGCGAAGTCACCATGGAAGAACTGGTGCGGATGTATGCGATGCTGGCCAATGGCGGTGAGCTCAAACCGCTGCGCATGCTTGCCGACGAAAAGAACGGGGCAGGGGACAGGCTCATTTCGCAGGAAGCCGCCTACATGGTGCTCGACATGCTGCGGCAGCACCCGCGCCCGGACATGGCCGTCAGCAGCGGCATTCCGGCCAGCCTGCCGATCCACTGGAAAACCGGCACCTCCAACGGCTACCGCGACGCGTGGACCGTCGGCATATTCGGCCCCTACGTGCTCGCGGTGTGGCTCGGCAATTTCGACAACAGCCCCAATCCCGCGCTGGTCGGCATCCAGATGGCCGCCCCGCTGTTCTTCGAACTGGTCGATTCCATCAACGCCGCACAACCGGGACTGTACAGCCTGCTGACACCGCCGCCCGACCTCACCCGCGTCGAAGTCTGCGCCGCCTCCGGCGACCTGCCCAACGCCGATTGCCCGCAGCGCGCAGAGACCTGGTTCATCCCCGGCAAATCGCCGATCCGCGTCAGCACCCTGCACCGCAAACTGGTGATCGACAACGCCACCGGCCTGATCGCCTGCCCGCCCTACAAACCGGGGCACACCCACACCGAAGTATTCGAATTCTGGCCGTCCGACATGCTCGCCATCTTCCGCCAATCCGGACTTCCGCGCCGCGTGCCGCCCGCCATGTCGCCGCGCTGCGCCAATGCAGCGGACAATAGCGGCCCGCCGCCGCAGATCACCTCGCCGCTGCGCGGCGTCACCTACACGCTGCGCCTCTCCAAGTCCGACGAACAGACCCTCCAGCTACAGGCCACGGTGGATGCAAGCGCCAGCGAAGTGTACTGGTTTGCGGGAGAACAATATCTCGGCAAGGCTCCGCGCGGGCATACGCTGCCCTGGCACCCCGCCAACCCGGGGCATTACGTGCTGCGTGCAGTGGACGATGCGGGAAGATCGGATTCGCGTGATGTGACCATCAGCATTGCGCAGTGAAAGAAATGTGAAGCTGACCCTATAGTTCGGCCGATCACTCTCATCCCGCTGCCCCCTGTGAATGACAACTACTCAAGCCGCCCCGTCGCCCGCTTCACCATATTCCCCACCTCCGCTGTCAGGTTGATCGGTAACAGTTTTGTCCCCGGATGGGCTTGCTGGAAAACGCGAAACACTTCATCGGCAAATGCCTGGCCGATCTCTTCCACGCCGACGAAGTCGAGCACAACGGTCTGGAACCGTTCAAAACGCAGGGTCAGGCGCTTGGCCTGCGAGCGCGAAACCAGTTTCTCCCCCTCATGCTGCGCCAGTTTCACCGGCACGATGGTCTTGGAGAAAGTGTATTCCTCCGGCGCGGCGAACTGGTCGAACACCTCTTTCAGGTTGCGCTTGCTGTCGTTGGCCAGGCGCATCAACACCACTGTACCGGGCGCATCGGCGGCGCGCTCCAGCAGCACGTCCGTACCCCAGTCGTCATGCACGAAATGCAGCTTGCCGGAACGGATGTCGTAAGCATCCATCACCTTCGACGAAAAGAAAATCCCCTCGCCCGTGTGGTTCACCGGATCGGTGGTCAGCTTGCCCTTGGCCAGCTCCAGGATCGCCTCGCGCGGATCGTACAGATTCATCGCGCGCTGAATCTTCAGAAAAATGCCCTCGCCCTCGTCGGCGACATAGACCGAAGTATTCAGCGCATCGCGCACCAGCCCCACCATCACCTTTGCCGAGCCGGAATGGTCTATCGCATTATTCACCATCTCCGTTACCGCGTAATGCCAGATGTCGCGCACATTGGGCGGCAAGTCCGCCAGATGCGGCGCAACCAACTCGCGCCATACCCGGTCTTCGTTCAGCCCTGCGCGCTTGTATACCTGCCGCGCGTCAGCCTGCACCGCCAACTGGTAGCGCACTCCACGCCCCACGCCGGTAGAAGTTACGACGCCTTCCCGCTTCAGCTTCGCCAGCCAGGCGCTGGCGGATTGGCGCGACACCCCATGCTGCTCCGCCAGCCGCGCGGCGACATTGCCCCCGTCATGGGCAATGGCATCGAGTATTGAGCGGCGCAGGTCGGCGGTCATATGTAAAGGTCAGGGACAATAAACGTAAAGAGGAAACGGCTTAATTGTAAAGCATTGACGTCAGAAACGTAAAGCGCACTTTATCGTTGTTTTAGATTTCCGGCAAAAACTAAAATAGCGCAGTGCGTTATTTTAGAGGCCGCGTCATTCCGGGGTTAGCCCCGGAATCCAGCAGAAAGCAAGGTAGGGTGGATAAACGCAGCGCACCCACCTTTAGCGCCTGATTGGCGGATGCGCTGGTGGCAACGCCGGCGCGTACCGCCCGCCATGTCGCCGCGCTGCGCCAATACGGCGGACAATAGCGGCCCGCCACCGCAGATCACCTCGCCGCTGCGCGGCGTCACCTACACGCTGCGCCTCTCCAAGTCCGACGAACAGACCCTCCAGCTACAGGCCACGGTGGATGCAAGCGCCAGCGAAGTGTACTGGTTTGCGGGAGAGCAATATCTCGGCAATGCCCCGCGCGGGCGTACGCTCCCCTGGCACCCCGCCAACCCGGGGCATTACGTGCTGCGTGCGGTGGATGATGCGGGAAGATCGGATTCGCGCGATGTGACGATCAGCATTGCGCAGTAAATGGAAGGTGAAGCTGCCCCTTGTATCTTACCTCTCGCGATCAAACGACTTGCCATTCCGTAGCTTATAAGCTACATTGTTTCCGTGATCGAAGTATTCCGATACCAGACCGAAGAGGGCGATGAGCCGCTAACCGTCTGGTTGCACTCGCTGCGAGACAAGCAGATACAAGCCAGGATTCGTGTTCGCCTCAAGCGTCTGGAAGCGGGAAATTTTGGCGACTGCGATCCGGTAGGCGAGGGAGTGCAGGAATTGAGGGAACACCTTGGCGCCGGTTACCGGGTGTACTTTGGCCGTCATGGACAGACGGTCGTGATTTTGTTATGCGGCGGTTCAAAAAAATCACAAGCGACAGACATCAAGATCGCCAGGGAATATTGGCGAGATTGGAAAAGGAGACAAACATGAACAAGAAAATTAAAGCAGCGGTACCACACCATGATCGCGAAGTGGCCGAACTGCGCGCAGATCGTGAGTTGGCTGTCGAATATCTGAAAGCCGCCATGGAATCGCTTGACGATCCGGATGATCGTGCGGCAGGTCTGCTTGCACTACGCACTATTGCGGAAGCGTATGGCGGACTTGGTGCGGTAGCAGCCGAAGCCGGGATCAGCCGCGAATCTCTGTACCGCACACTCTCAGCCAAGGGTAACCCGACACTGAAAACGCTACTTGCCGTATTAAAAGCAGTTGGAATGAAACTATCGGTAGAGCCGGATCAACACGCTGCCGCATAAGCTGGAAAAGTATTTCGATGTTGACCCGTTTAATTCGCTCCAGCGAACTGGCTGCCCCGATCAGACCCGGCCTGGGCGCATGTATCCCCCGTGTCAGTTTCCGGCGTTGCGACAGGATGGCGGAAGCTGCGTTGGTTTCAAGCCTGCACCGTTCTTGCAACTCCAGGTGATGCGTCCTTGTTCATCGGCCGTGGGCGTGAAGATAAGTTCGCCCTGCTTGGTACTGACGGTTAGCACCATATGCTTAGGGTCGAGCGACAACCGATTGCCATCGGCCAATTGCGATGGAATGCCAGCAATATCCAGTGATTCTGGAATCTTCTGGTTGGATTGGTAGTAGTTGCCTAGTGCCATGCGTGCAGGTTGCGAATCTATAACCGCGGCGCTGACCTTGGCCTTGACCGTGTAGTCGTGGTACGCCGGAATGGCCACGGCAGCCATAATGCCCACGATGTAAACCAGAACCAAGAATCCGAAGCCTGCTCCCAAGCGCCCGGCGTACGGAATGAACATCGCCAGGAGATAGGCCAAAGGGTTGCGTCGGGGCATTGGCGTGCCAGTGTTCATCACCCGGGCTGCCCGCTTGGTCAGCCAAGGGTAACCGGCGGTCAGTTCGTGGAATGACATCCAGAAGCCGGACGAATGTTTGGCTTGGCGGAGATAGTCCGTGATATCGAGTTGTTCCCAACGCTCAGCCCCGGCCGATAGCGCGGCCAGCGAACGCGCGGCACCTTCGGGCGACCCGCTGCAGGCCAGCCCGTGACGATCGCAGGTGCTCTCGCGGGCGCGAGAATAAGCGGCACCAAGTAGTGGCAGCCATAGCGCCGGCCAGCGTAACAGGTGACCGCTCAGGTGCTTCATGCGCAAGTGCCCGAGCTCGTGGCCGATATAGAAGCGAACGCCGTCTGCGTGATTGTTCATCGCATCAACTACATTCGACATCAGCACGACGAACTGTGTACCGAGGAACTTGGTGGCAAACGCATTGAGGCCGCCATTGCCGTTCAGGATATAGGCCTGTGGGCGCGTTTTCATCTGCAGTCGATCACAACAAGCGGTGAACTGCCTGTGCAGATCGGGGAACTGCGCTTCAGATAACTCAACTCCATTACCCTTGATGTGAGCGATTAGCGCGGACTGTGCAAACAGATACAGCACGAAGCCGATCGCCAGCCCGATCAATGCGCCGCCGAAGGTGCCGACGATCAGGCCCAGCCAGATCAGCAGGCCAATCACCAGTGTGATAGTGCCGAGCGAACGCTCACGTGGATAAACGAGTAATTTGTTCATGGTTCTTTTCCCTTTAGTATTTATAGTGACAGGACTAACCCAGTCTCCCTTAGGCCGGTGACTTTGCGTCCTTTCCTTTCGGAAAGTTTGCCAAGTCAATGTAGATTATTGAGTGATCCCAATAAAATCAAACCCCGGATGCTAAAAGGTCAAATTTTCAGACGGACGGTAATGGGAAAATCGCTAAAGAATCACTGCTCAAGTTTTCTCAAAGGCGAAGAAGCAAGTGCTCGTACAGGATTTCCACTCCAGGAATGTAAAAAGAGAAGGGCATGACAAGATCGTTGACTAGCGATAAAGCTATTTATCGCTAGTTGGTTTTAGGCACGCAAAGATTCAATATATGGTCATGACAATTGCCGCTAGAGGGTGCTTTTCGGCCAAAGCTGCCGCCCACTGGTAATCGGATTTCGTTGGCTGTGAGAGTCTGCTTTACGGCCGTTAATTTTTAAGAGTAGACTTCTGTTCCGTGCCATGAGCGGACAATCGAATAAATTTAAGTGTCAGGTTAACTTCTTCAAAGGATGTTCTCGTGAACAGATTCAAAGGGTGGGGAATTTCGGTTGTATTATTGTGCACCTTGCTCGCATGCAATACGAGTGAAGTAAGAGCTGTAGAAGGAATAGGAGCGGCGGCGAGCTTCTATTACCCATCTGGTGTCGCCACCGACAGCGTGGGCAACGTCTATGTGGCCGATTCTGGTAATAGCACCATCCGCAAGATCACTCCGGCGGGCGAGGTAACGACCTTGGCTGGTGCCCCAAGGGTTATAGGCCACACCGACGGCACTGGAGCGGCGGCGAGATTTGATCGGCCCTCTGTTGTAGCTAGCGACAGCACAGGCAACGTCTATGTGTCCGATACCAGTAACAACACCATCCGCAAGATTACCCCGGCGGGCGTGGTAACGACCCTCGCTGGCACCCCAGGTATAAGGGGGCACGCCGACGGCACCGGAACAATGGCGAGCTTCTATTCCCCATCTGGTGTCGCCACCGACCGCGCAGGCAACGTCTATGTTGCTGATAGCAATAACCACACCATACGCAAGATCACCCCAGCGGGCGTGGTGACAACCTTGGCGGGTACCGCAGGAATAAGAGGCCACGCCGACGGCACCGGAACAGTGGCGAGCTTCGTTTACCCCAAGGGTATCGCCACCGACAGCACAGGCAACGTGTATGTGTCCGACACCCTTAACCAAACCATCCGCAAGATCACCCCATCGGGCGTAGTGACGACCTTGGCTGGCACGGATGGATTGTTCGGAAGCACCGACGGCGCTGGAGCGGCGGCGAGATTCAATAGCCCTTCTGGAATCGCTACCGACAGCGTAGGCAACGTCTATGTAGCCGACTACGGTAACAGCAGTATCCGCAAGATTACCCCAGGCGGCGTGGTCACAACCTTGGCGAGCAGCTTCATTTTCCCCGATGGTGTCGCTACCGATAGCGCAGGGAGCATCTATGTAGCCAATACCGGTGACGGCACCATCCGCAAGATTACCCAAGCGGGCGTGGTGACGATCTTGGCAAGCACCGCAGGAGTGCCTCCAATAAATCGGCAGGTACAGACGATTCCAGAAGAAGTGGAGCGTTATTCTCGTGAGTTGGACATTATCAACAATAATCCCAGTACTAGTGGAGGAGTAGAGGAACTGCTACAGTTGGGACGGGAGGCCTCACATGCGCTGATTATGCCCCCTAAAGGTAGCAGTGAAGATGTGCTGGAAAGTTTAAGTGATGAAACTTTCCATGCAGTATCTCTTAAGATGAATGGTTTCATTGTCAATCGTGAAGAGACCATTAATGTTGATCCAGATACTGATTTTTTTCTTGCCCTTGCAAAACGCACCGACGATCAAGCTAGCGTGGAATTTTTCGAAGCTTATAAAAAAACAGACCCGTATGGATGGCCGGTCTACATTAACCAGCAGACGGATTACAGCGGCTGTATTCGATTTGGAACAATGAGTCTGGTTGATACATTCACATTGTGGGACACATATAGAAAGAAGCATCCGACTCGATACCAAAAGGAGGTCAATAAATTTATTGATGATGTCGAGTCTGAACTAGTTGGTGGAACCTGCGCATGTGAGGACCATAAGTCAGCGACACTGGAGTTTGAAGCCTTTATTCGGGCATACCCTCGCTCGAAGATTGTCACGCGCCTTAGCGAAAGAGTTAATCAGATTCATCAAGGCAAGAGCGATATACGAGAGCATTGCCACTCAGGTTAAGCCGATCCGCAAAAGAGGGATATTTCACTTTTCAATACAAACCGCCGATTGTTGCCCATGCATTGAATATGATTGCGACCGTCTCTTATGTGTCGTTTGCCGTCCTAGTCGAGCGTCTGCTTCAGAGCAATGAAAAATTTCGATTGCACTAATAATTAAACTGCCCGACAACGGACATTGGTGTACTCACACTATCGACACACAGCGGACATGGTGTTGAGAATAAACTTCTTAGCGAAGATGGCGCTTACCGACACTTAAGAGTCATTCAGGTTTATCGATAGCGGACGTTTTTCAACGTTAGTGTACTTCTTGATAATTGCAAGAAAAGTTTTTGCCATTCAGATCAAATGAAATATCAAATTTGTCAGTAGAACCTGGGGCGACAAGCTGAGTGTTATCGGCAAAAATTAAGAGAGTTGCTTTTACAATAGTCATTCCGCAAGCCTGAATTACCGTTGCACTTTTTACTTCTATATTTCGAATTTCGGTCCATCGTCATATTCACTGTGAATTTTTATCAGCCCATGCTCATGTCTAACTTGCCACAATGAAACAGAATTCTTGCGCGATAGTTGGTGAAGTTGCGAAAGCCTCTGGCATTGGCTTTGATAAG
>Ga0307375_10005749_pt1 | contig 11574 bp, 10 predicted proteins | sample TR1MG_FD_202531 | JGI IMG/M metagenome (GOLD analysis project Ga0307375, IMG submission 202531) | Soil microbial communities from Risofladan, Vaasa, Finland - TR-1 | ecosystem: Environmental > Terrestrial > Soil > Coastal area > Acid sulfate soil | place: Finland: Risofladan, Vaasa | collected... | reverse complement strand
AGATGTCGCTGGGCGGAATGAGCCCCGTTCAGTACCGGTTGAGTCTTGGGATGGTAGTATAGTTATCCAAGAAAATGTCCGCACCCCCAAACGGCAAAATCAAATCGGCGTTGACAAAATCGCCTTCCGGCTCCAAGGCACGATCGGAAGGTAAGGAGGCGCGAATCCCCCTGCCCCTTATCCCGTGACGCTCGCACCGACATCGTCGGCGCCAAGCAGATAGTGACGCCAAGGTTGGGGCTTCGCCGCACGGCATAGCTCGTCCATACGCTTCGCGAATTCGCTGTTGCCTCGCCGCGATGCCGCAATGATTGTCGGTCCCGCACCGGAAAGCCAGACCGCCAAGGCTCCGGCCTCCCGGGCGGCCCTGGTCATTGTGTCATAGCCGGGGATTAACGGAGCCCGCCAGGGTTCATGCAGCCGGTCCCGCATCGCCGCCCCCAGCTTGTGCCAGTCTCCGGCCAAAAAGGCCGCGGTGACGAGGGCCGCCCGTCCAGCATTGGCCGCTGCGTCGGGGAAGGGGACGGTCGAAGGAAGGGCAGCGCGAGCCACCGTCGTCTCTAGGGCAAAGGGGGGCACGAGGGCAGAAAAGACCAATCCTTGTCCGAGAGGCCTACGGATCGAAATGGTCCTTCCGGCGTCGAGGACAGCCACGGAAAAACCGCCGAGGAGCGCAGGGGTGGTGTTGTCGGGATGGCCCTCGATAGAGGCGGCGAGATCGAGAATGGCCTGCTCGTCAAGAATCGTGGAAGCGGCCGACCCAAGAATACGCCTCGCCGCAAGGATTCCGCCCACTATGAGGGTGGCGCTCGAACCGAGGCCCCTCGCGATGGGAATCTCGCTGGCGAAACGTATGCGAAGCGGCGGAAGAGGCAAGCCCACAAGAACCGCCGCCCTGCGGGCCGCGACCAGGAAGAGATTGTCAGCTCCGGCGAAGGCAGGATCGCAGCCCACCAACTCGTCGCTATCGGCAGTTTCGATGTGGAATTCGTTGCGTAGCGATAGTGCCAAGCCCAAGGCATCGAAGCCCGGACCGAGATTGGCGCTCGTGGCCGGAACACTGACTTTCATTCCGACCCCGACAGCCAGGCGAGGATCTCGGCCTCAATTCGTTCGGGGGCCACTACCCTCCTATGGCACTCGACGGCCTCGCGCAGCCCCGTCAGCTGCCTGGGAACGGCGAGACCGGCCCTCTCGGCTAAGGCTTCGACGGCTTCGAATTCGTCGCCCCGCGGCTCGAGGCCGATGGCCGCCGAGACGATGCCCGCGAATTTGAAGGGGCTCGCTGTGGCGACGAGGAGGGTCGGCCTCAATTTTCCAGCCTTTCGAAGAGCCGCCGAAGCCGTCGCCGTGTGCGGGTCGAGGAGGTAGCCAGTCGTATCGAAGACGTGCCTGATCTCTTCGGCGCATTCTTTCTCGTCGGCTGATGAGCCCCTGAAGTCGGCAAAGGCGACCCTCTCTCCCGCTCTGAGCTCGTAGCGCCCCCGTGTCGCGAGATCGGCCATGAGGGCGGCCGTCCTCTCGGAGTTCCTGCCCGCAGCCTCGAAAATCACGCGCTCGAGATTGCTCGAAACGAGGATGTCCATCGAAGGACTCGTCGTCACATGGAAGGCCCGGTTCCGATCGTAAACGCCCGCGTCGAGAAAGTCGGCGAGGACTCGGTTCCTGTTCGTCGCCACGAGGAAACTGCCTATGCCCGCCCCCATTTGTTTCGCATAACGCGCAGCGAGGACGTTGCCGAAATTGCCAGAAGGAACGGCTACGTCAAAGAGCCCCTCTGGGTCCAGGAAGCCTCGAGCCAAAAGCTCCCGGAAGGCGTGCACATAATAGGCCACCTGCGGGGCGAGGCGCCCGATGTTGATCGAATTGGCGGAACAGGGCGAGAAACCGCGCTCTAGTATGGCCTTCCGAGGCCCCGCCTCGGAGAGCAGCCGCTTGGCCGTTCGCTGGGCGTCGTCGAAGTTGCCATCTATGCCGAGGACGAGGCAGTTCGACGCGCTACGTGTCGTCATCTGTCTCCTCTGCACCTCGCTTACACCCTTGGCCGGATAAATGGCGACGACCTTGATTCCCTCGCGGTTCTCGAGACCGGAGAGGGCAGCCGAGCCCGTATCGCCCGAGGTCGCCACAATAACGAGCAGTTCCTCCCGCAGGCCCACCTTCTTTCTTGCCATGGCAAGGAGGTCGCCGAAGAGGGTCAGGGCAAGATCCTTGAATGCGAGGGTCGGTCCATGGAAAAGCTCGAGGACGGGCTGGTCGCCAGCCATGGCCAGGGGGGCCACGAGTGGGTCATCGAAGGTCGCTGCGGCCCGCGCCACCGCGGCCCGAAGTTCAGCCGCGGGCAGTTCATCGAACCAGGGGGCAATCGTCGCGTAGGCTATGTCGACATAGGGCCGGGTCTCAGGGCGAAGGAGGGCAGGATCCAAGATGGGAAATGATAGCGGGACATAGAGGCCCCCGTCGGGGGCGAGACCCTCGAGGAGGGCCCTGTCGGCGCCCAAGGGCGGTGAATCGGAACGGGTGCTGCGCAATAACATCGAAGAACGGGCTCCTTGCCGGGCAAAGCCCCGACGCGGCGATACTATCCTCAAGGTCGGCCGGGTGGAAGCTCGGGTCCGACGCTCAGACGATCCAGGAGGCGATATAGGAACGGGGCCCCTCAAGGCGAAGGGGATAGGGCTCGATCCGCGTCCAGGCCCCCGGCAGACCGAGGCTGTGGGCCGCCGACTCGAAATGCCGCATGGCTATGCCCATATCTATGTTCTGAAGCCTTATCGCGCCGAGCATCGAGTTGTATCGGCGGTCTTCTTCAAGAAGGAGGTCGAAGCGGAGCCGCCCCTCCGGTCCCGTGGCTAGGATGCGCCAGGGCTGCTTGTTCGAGGCCGAGGGGGCCATGCGGACGGCCTCGAGAACCCTTCGCCAAGGCGCGGATGGAAGATGGAGGGAAGCACCCATTTCGTCAGCGAAAAAGAGTTCCTCGAAGGGCTTCCGCGTGCCGGCGCGGGCAAGGCGACGAGTGATCGATTCGGCGACGCTTTTCTTGTTCGCGGGGAGGCCGATCGAGACGACGGCGGGCAGATACTCGTCCTGTCCGAGCTCGAGAGCTGCCCCGGCCGCGCCCCTGTCGAAGAGGCCGCCAATCCAGCAACTCCCCAGGCCCAGCTCGGTGGCCTTGAGCACGAGACCCTCCATCGAGTAGCCGAAGTCCTCGAAGGCATGGGGAGCCTTGGCTATCGCTCCGGCGATAAAGGCCGAAACCTTGGAGATCAGGCCATAGGTACCTATAGAGCCACTTCGGAGCAGTTGTCCGGAAGATGTCCCTTCCTCAAGCTCCGGCCCGAGAACGACGAATCGAGCCCGGCCCCCGAAGGGCCCGGGTACGGAATCCACAACCGCCGCCGAGAGATCCCGAAGAAGGCCGGGGGCAATGGGTTTGCCATCATAGCTACGCACCGAAACGCGCGACGCCATCACTTCGAGGCTGTAATCCATGGCCTTCCTACCTTTCTAGCGCTGCCCGGTTTCGGAAGCCGCAAGTTCCGCGTGCCGAAAGCAGGACTGGAGGTGGTCGTTGATGACGCCGATGGCCTGGAGGTGAGCATAGATCGTCGTCGAGCCGACGAAGGCAAAGCCCTTCGATTTGAGTTCCTTCGCGACAAGATCGGAGAGGGGGCTGGTAGCCGGCACCTCCGCCGGACTCCTCCATCCGCCTAGGACCGGCCTTCCGTCGACGAAACGCCAGAGCCAGGTATCGAAGCTTCCTTCATCCTCCTGAATGGCGAGAAAGGCGCGGGCATTTTTGACGGCGGCCTCTATCTTCCGGCGATTGCGGATTATACCGGCGTCGCCGAGGAGGGTCTCGACCTTTGCCTCCCCAAATCTCGCGACCTTTTCGGCATCGAATCCGGCAAAGGCGCGGCGATAGGCCTCTCGCTTGCGCAAAATCGTTATCCAGGACAGGCCGGCCTGCTGGGTCTCAAGGAGGAGGAATTCGAAGTGCCTTGTCTCGTCGTGGACGGGACTTCCCCATTCGGTATCGTGATAGGCGACATAGAGGGGATCCTGGCCACACCAGGGACATCTTTCCATGGGCGAAGGATACGTCCCGCGGGGGGCAAGGGCAAGGTGGAGGGCCGGCGACCGATCGCTAGAGGCGATAGCCGAGGGACAGCCCCGAATTGAGGTACCAAGACATGGCCGAGTCGAATTCGCCGCTCAGGAGGAAGGAAAGCACGAGGGGCACTTTTCTTGCATGCCAGCGGACTTCAAGGACGGCGGGCAAAGGCATGGCGAGGAGGATTCCCCTATCGAAGGGGGCGCTCCGGAGGGCCCCCGATAGGGCGAGGCTCAGCGGACCCAACGTCGTTTCGACGCCTCCTCGGAGGTAGGCCCAGGAATAAAAACCGGGAACCCTGGCCGGGTCGTAGTTCGGATAAAAGGGCCCGACATCGATTTCGGGCGCGATGAAGACCCTCAGCTCATCGAGCTCGTATTCGATGGGCAGGGCTAGAGACAAGCCGGGATAGCGGGCAAGCCCGTCGTAGGGACTCGGCCAGTCGCCGGCAGCGAAGAAACTCCCATAGCAGAATTTCACGAGGAGGGAGGCCTGGGCCGGCGTGGAGGCCATGGGAACGAGGAGGGAGGCGCTCAGTTCAAATGCATCGGAAGATTGGGCCGCAGCCTCCCCCGGGTGGAAGAAGCCGGCAATGGAAAGATCGAATTCCATCGCCTCCTCGCCCTTGTTTCCCCCCGCAGAAGCAGGAAGGGGGAGGCCCATGCGCGAGCCCAGGCCGCTAACGATACGGCCCGTCGGGGTGCCGCTCGACGAAAGCACATGACCCATGACGAAAGACGAAACTTCGAGGGCGCCGACCGCCATGGGTCGGGCAGCGGGAACGAAGAGGGGGCCTCCAACGCCAGAGACGAGTATCGCCGATCGCGCCATTGACGAATGGTCCAGGCTAAGCTCCGCCCTCGCAAGCTCTACCCCGGCTCCATCCATCGCCACGGCCGAATAGAGGCCCTCGCCGAGGAGCTTGCCTCCCTCGTCACGCCCATCCCAGGCCCAGGACCAATTATCTCGATCGATGGAGATGTCGCGCAGCTCCCGAACAATCCTAGCCCCGGGTGCAAGAATTTGAATCGTGAGGGTACCCGGAGCGAAGGCCTCGAGCGAAATCAGGACAGTGCCATAGAAGCCCGGGTCGTCGGGATTGAAGCGACGCGGCCAAAGGCCGAAATTCCTCAATCCGAAGGAAGCCGCCTCTAGAAGGGGCGAAAGCCGCACGAGTGCCCCTTCGCCGACGATGATATCCTCTTTCCAATCCTCGTAGCCGAAGGTCCTCACCTCAACACTGTGCGTACCCGCTTCAAGATCGATTCCCATCCAGGCTGTCGAACCGAGCTGGGGGAAGCCGTCTACCGCAACATGGGCCTCGGCGGGGAGGCCTTCCAGAAGCAGCCTGCCCTTCCTCGGCTCCAGGGCAAGGGGGAGATCGGTCTGGGCGAGGGCGAAATAGGGCCTATCGGTCGAGGGTGAAGGAGCCTGAGGCCCTTGCGGCAGCGGCTTCCTATGAGCCTCCTCGTCCTGTTTCGCCCTGGCGCTCGCGGCGGCCGCCGCCGACTCTCGCGAGGCTCCGGCGCTATAGCTATTTCCCCGCGAACTCGCGCAGGAGGCCAGAACAAAGCAGGCAGCAGCGAAAAGCGCCACGTGCCAAGCCGAACGCATGACCCATATTATAGCGCGCCGCCTTGCGGCGCCCTTTCGCGGAACTCCACGATCGTGATAGAATCACAAAAGCGATGAACGTCCCTTGTTCGGCGCCCAGCAAGACCGGCGCCCTGCCCTTCCAGCGATGCTAATGGAAATCCTCCTCATCCTCTGCCTAATCCTCGCCAATGGCTTCTTTTCGCTCGCGGAAATGGCCATCGTGGCCTCGAGGAAGGCAAGACTGCGGCATGAGGCCGAGCAGGGCCGCAAGTCATACGCACTTGCCCTCGCGACTGCGGAAAACCCCTCCCGCTTTCTCTCTACCATCCAAGTCGTGATAACGCTCATAGGGACGCTCACGGGTGCCATCGGCGGTGCTACCGTAGCCAAGAGTCTGGAAAACGTCCTTCTCGAACTCAAAGCCCTCAAAGGAATAGCCGAGCCCCTCTCCCTCGGAATCGTCGTCGTCTTGACGACCTTCGTCTCGGTTGTCCTCGGCGAGCTCGTCCCCAAAACCCTGGCGCTTTCCCGACCGGAACGAATCGCATCCCTCGTCATAAGACCCCTCAGGGGCTTTGCCCTCGTTTTCTCGCCCCTGGCGCGCTTTCTCTCGGCCGTCACCGACCTCGTCGTCGGCCTCTTCGGCATCCATGCCGAACCGGAACCATCGGTCACCGAGGACGAGGTGAAGGTCCTCATCGCTCAGGGCACCGAGGCCGGCGTCTTCGAGGATCGCGAGAGAGAGATGGTCGAAGGCGTCCTTGCCCTCGACGACCGACGCGTCACCTCCCTCATGACGCCGCGCACCGAGATCCAGTGGATCGACCTCAAGGACGGCATCGAATCGGCACGGGCCAAGGTCCTCGAGAACAGCCGCTACGCCTATCTTCCCGTCGTGGAGGGAAGGCCCGACGAGGTCATCGGCATGCTTCCCGTGAAGGACGCCCTCGCCGCCCTCGTATCCGGCGATTTCAAGGACATCCGCGGCCTTCTCAAAAAGCCGGTCATCATTCCCGAGACGACGAGCGCCCTCAAGGCCTTCGCGGCCATCAAGGAGAGCGGCGTAAAGACAGCCCTCCTCCTCGACGAGTACGGCGGCGTGGCAGGCCTCATTACCCTCGTCGATCTCATCGAGTCCGTCGTCGGCGATATCCCCCTCACCGGAGCCGACGACGAGCCCCAGATGACCCAGCGGAGCGACGGTTCATGGCTCGTCGACGGGGCCCTTCCCATCGATTCCTTCGCCGAAACCATCGGCATCGAGGGCCTCCCCGACGAGGGCGACTATGAAACGGTTGCAGGGCTTGTTCTCAATGTCATGGGCATCATCCCCCGACCCGGCGATCGCTGCGTTTGGCAGGACTGCGAGATAGAGGTCGTCGACATGGATGGCAACAGGATAGACAAGGTCATCGTCGCCAAACGGCAGGCCGAGCCCAAGCAGGACGAGGCGGACGAGCTGCCGCCGGCGGAGTGAGGCGCCGGCGGCCCTTCCTAGTCGCGGCGTAGACGCGAAAACCGTCTTTCAGCGCAAGGAGTAGCGCATTCCCGGCCGCACGAGATCGAAGCGACCGCCCCCTTCGGTCGACAAGCTCTCCCGCCCCTCATCCTCATCTATCGTGTTGAAATCGAAGAGGCCGAAGTGGTGACCGAGGCTGGCGCCGAAACTCGCTCGTCTGGCCAGATCCATCGCCTCGCCCAAGTCGAAGTTGCCGAGAATATTCTGCGATCTCCTCCACTCATCGCGGCCGTTTACCGGGAGAAGGCCAAGATCGATACGGAAGGGGGCGAGATTATCGAGCAAACCCGGATAGGGGGCGCAGTCTCCCGAGTGATAAATGCAGTTCCCGTCCACCTCGAAAACATAGCCAAGGAAAAGGGCCCTGCCATGATCATCGATTGCGAGTTCCTCGTGCGCGGCCGGTATCGCCGAAACGCGGAGGGCACCGAGCTCGATACTCTGGAAGGCCTCGATGGGCTGTATGGCCGCTTCTGGCAAGCCGGCCACCCGGGCTGCGGCCACGGCCGAGGCCGGCACCACGAAGCGACAGCCCGGATTGTTCCGCGCTATGGGAAGAAGGCTGTCGGGGTCCAGATGGTCCCCATGATCGTGGGTCACGAGGACGACGTCTATGCCGAGCAAGGCCTCGGCTTCGACGGGTGGCCTCATCATGCGGCGGTGGGACAGTGGGACATAGCCGAAAAGACGGGCAAGTCTGTCGGAGAGATAGGGATCGACCACGATCCGCGTCGAAGCCGTTTCGATCAGGAAGCCGGCCTGTCCGAGCCACCACAGGCCCATGCCATCGCGAAAAGCCGAAGGGACGGCCGGGATAAGGGCCCCCTCCGATGCAAGGCCGCCCGAGGCTTGTCGATTCATGTTCCCTCCTCCAAGATTCCCAGGGCTTCAGGCTTTGGCCGCCGCAGCCGGAATCCTCCTCATCATTCTAATTCCCGGGACTCTTTGCAAGCTTGCCGGAGAGCCTGAGGCGGGCAGGAGGGTGCCATCACGAAAAGAAGGACACAGCCCCGCCCGAGCAGGCGAAAGGAAACCTTGACGGGTGGAATTATCGTGCGTAACTTTTCCCAACCCGTCGAGGAGGGATCATGGACAAAGTGGAAAGTGGAAGGAAGACCGTACTGATCACCGGAGCATCGGCGGGGATCGGGAGGGAGACCGCCTATGTCTTCGCCGAACACAATTACGATCTTGTCCTGGCGGCAAGGCGCCAGGAGCGGCTGGAGGAAATCAAAAGGGACATCGAGACCCGTCATGGCGTCTCCGTCTCCATCTTTCCCGTCGACCTTTCCAGGCTCGACAGCGCCGCCGCACTCCACGCAGAAACTATCGCGAAGGGTCTCTCGATCGACATCCTCATCAACAATGCAGGTTTCGGCACTTCGGGCAAATTCACCGAGATCGACATCGATCGGGAAACCGAAATGTTGATGCTCAACACGGTGACGCTCACAAGACTGACCAAACTCTTCGCGCGCGACATGGCTTCTCGGAAACGGGGGCATATCGTCAACATCGCTTCCACCGCCTCCTTCCAGCCGATACCCGGCTTCGCCTGCTACGCGGCTACAAAGGCCTATGTCCTGAGTTTCTCCGAAGCCCTGGAATTCGAACTCAGGGCGGACCGGGTCAAGGTGACGGCAATCTGCCCCGGCGCCACCGAATCAGAATTCGCGACGACCGCGGGAATGGAGAAGGCTGGCATGTTCGACAAGGCGCCGAATTCGCGCCAATTGGGAGAGTTCATTTACAAGTCGACGATCGGGGCTCGGCGCGTCGCCATCCATGGCCTGAAAAATGCCATCATGGTCAGGGCCGGGAAACTAATGCCGCGAAATTTCGTCATGGCCGTAGCCGCCAAACTCACGCGATAGGGTGGGAAGGTTTCCGAGCGCGTCACCTAGCCTTCGGTCGGCGACGGGAAACCATTGCCAAAATCCGCGAATCAAGTAGCATGGCATCCGAATCTCGCTCGCGTTGGGAGGGAAGATGCAGAGGGAAGAAGATGGCTATTGCCTCGTGCTCAGCGGAGGTGGCGCGAAGGGCGTCTACCACATAGGCGTCTGGCGGGCCCTCCGGGAACTGGGAGTCCGGGTCGATGCCTTCGTGGGAACCTCGATCGGAGCCATCATCGCTGCCATGCTCGCCCAGGGTTCCGACGAGGCCCTCGAGGAAATCGGGCGAAGCATCTCCATGAGCAATGTGCTCGCCCTGCCGAAGGTTCTCGGCCAGGACGGGGGGCTGCGGCTTGGCAAGGATTCCTTCGAGGAGCTGCGCAGGCTTTTCTCGTCCCTTATCGAAAACCGGGGACTGGATACCAATCCCCTCCGGCGCCTCATCGCGGACCACATCGACGAGGAAGTCATCAGGAAGAGCGGGAAGGATTTCGGCATCGTCACCGTCGACATCAGCAGCCTGAGGCCGCGGGAAGTCTTCATCGATAAGATGGAGAAGGGCTCGGTTATCGACTACCTCATGGCCTCTTCCGCCTTTCCCGGCTTCAAGCAGCCGCGGATCGATGGGAAGGCCTACATGGACGGCGGCCTCTACGACAACATTCCCTTCGCCATGGCCAGAAGACGCGGGTATCGCAAGATCATCGTCTCCGATATTTCGGGGATTGGCTTCTCCAAGAAGCCACAGATAGACGGCTGTCACACTGTCTACATTAAAAATTCCATCGACATGGGCGGCGTTCTCGACTTCGACAGGGAGTTTCTCGAGCGATTCACCCTCCTCGGCTATCTAGACAGCCTGCGTAGCTTCGGAAGGCTGGTCGGCTATTCGTATTTCATCGAAGCCGACGCGGAGGCCGAGGCCAAATACGCCATGCTCCCGGCGGTCGACCAGCCCGAATTTCCAGAGGCCATGAGGCATGATCGGCGCAGGCTTCTCGTCTCCCTCGAGTGCGCCGCGAGCATATTGGCTGTGGAGCGGATTCGAAGATACGATTATTCCGAGCTCGCCGCCGCCATTTCGCGGCGCCACGCGGCGATCGAGGCGAAGATCCACGTTGACATGACAAGGGCCGAAAAGGGAGCCGCGAGTCTCGCCGGCGCCCTGCGCCAAGCGGTCACCGAGCGCCGCTTTGACGAGTGCCCTTATTACTATTACCGCCTCATCGACCAAGCCCTGCCGAAGACCGCCGGCGCCATGCTGCGGCGGGCCCTTTTGCGCATGAGCCCGGAACTGCCCGTCGGCGCCGCTTATCTCGCGGCCACCGCCTCCCTGCGTGCATAGCTCCATCGCCCCGGCGTTTCGAAGCGCCCATGCCTGGCCCGGTCTAGGTTTTCACGTGGCGGATCGAGGATCCGGAGCTCTTCTCGAGCCAATGCCACCGAAATCGAGGAAAGCAATCCGAAATCCACCATCCGTCGCATCATGCGCGACGGCAAGAGATAGCTCCTGAAAGAGAAACACCGGATTCGTGCGGCTTTCTGCCGCGCATCCTCGCCGGCTCGGAGACCCTGCGGAAGCTTCGACTCGGTTCAATCCTGCGGGCGCCCATAAAAAAAGCCGCCCCGAAGGACGGCTCTCTTTTGGGCCCTGCTGGGATTGAACCAGCGACCTACGGATTATGAGTCCGCAGCTCTAACCGCTGAGCTAAGGGCCCTCGCGGCAAAGACAACAAGAATGAATAGCGGCAGGGACGAAAAAAGTCAATCGGCGCTATACTTACTGGCGCGGCCCCGCGGCCGACAAACGGGGGCTTAGCGGATAGGGGTGCTCCATGAGGCAAATTCCCGTCGTATCGAGCGACGAGGGCATCAACGCCGTTGTACGCGACGAATGCGCGCGCTTTGGCAGCGAGTTTTCGCCCATCTTCTTCCACGATGCCGGAGAGATGCTCGAGTTCATCAAATACGAGCTGCCCGAGCTCAAGATCCTCAACTTTTCCGACAAGGCCATAGACTGCATGAGGGTCCTCAAGGACATCCAAGACGATCCCTGGCTCCACTACGGCTCGATCGTCGCCGTCCACGACGATCTCGTCGACAAGGAAATGCTCGAGAGCATTCGAGACGCGAATATTGTCGCCGTCCTGCCAAAGCGGGAATTCCTGAAAAATCTGGGCCGCCTCCTCCGTATCATCAAGCAGAACAAACAAATCATCTTCCAACGCGGTATCCAGCAGCACCTGCTCAAGTCGATCTCGGGCGAACTGATCATGGACAGCGAACCCCTCGACATCACCACCTACGCCAACCTCATGACCAATTACCTCTACAATGCCAATCTGATCGGCAAGGACCAGAAAGAAGCCCTCCACGTCACCCTCCTCGAGCTCCTCATCAATGGGGGGTGCGGACATTTTCTTGGATAACTATACTACCATCCCAAGACT
>Ga0307375_10005747_pt1 | contig 11575 bp, 6 predicted proteins | sample TR1MG_FD_202531 | JGI IMG/M metagenome (GOLD analysis project Ga0307375, IMG submission 202531) | Soil microbial communities from Risofladan, Vaasa, Finland - TR-1 | ecosystem: Environmental > Terrestrial > Soil > Coastal area > Acid sulfate soil | place: Finland: Risofladan, Vaasa | collected... | reverse complement strand
GGCCGACAGCCCGAGCGCCTCGCTGAACAGCTCCCGCGCCCGGTCATAATCACCCAACTTCTGGATGATGAGTCCGAGATTGAGCGCCGCGGCCGCCCAGAGGTCGGCCATGCCGGCCGCCCGCGCCAGCGTGATGGCCGTGGCGAGCGATTCACGCGCCGCGTCGATCTGGCTCTCGAGCTGGAGCACGATGCCGAGATTGTTGTAGCAGCGCACCTGAGCACGGATGTCCCCGCCCGCCCGGGCCAGGCCGAGGGCGCGCTCGTAGCACTCGCGCGCCCGCTTGGGCGATTCGGTCTCCACCGTGATGCCGAACCGCGTGAGCGCCTCGGCGAGCAACAGTGGATCGCCGATGCGCTCGGCCATCTCCACGCACTCGGCGGCGATCCGCGCCGCCTCGCGGGGTTCGCCGAGCCGACCATGCACCTGCGAGAGCAGCGTGAGGATGGCCACGCGCTCCTCGTCGAAGCCGAGCTGCGTGGCCGCGTCGTCGAGCACCCGCAGCGCGTCGAGGGACCGGCGGGCCGGCTGGCCCAACTCCTTGCGCGCCCGCTCGCGCATGCGGCGCAACGTGAGCGCCCGCCGCTCGTCGCCCTCGCCGGCGAACCAGTCGAGCGCGAGGTCGCACAGTTCCTCTTCCTCGTCGTACCGGCCCAGCGCCTCGGCGATCTGCGCCAGCCGCACCCGCCCCTCGGCCAGATCACCGGGCGACGGCGCGTTGCGCGCCGCCAGCTGCAGAAAGTCGCCGGCCGTGGTGAGCGCGTACAACGCTTCGGCCTGCGTCGCGGCGTCGAGCGCCGTGCGGTAGGCGTCGACGGCGACGCCGGCCGCGTCGTAATGCTGGGCGATCTCGGCGATCGTGCCGTCGCCCCGCGCCTCCATGGCGCGCGCCACGCGCTCGTGCCGCAGCCGCGCCTGCTCGGGCGACGGCGAGCGCGCCAGCACGTCGGCGATCGATTCGTGCGTGAACAGGAATGCCTTGCGCCGGCGCTCGTACGTGTACTGCAACACCCCCGAGGCCAGGCCCTCCTCCACCGCCACCTCCACGGCGCGCGCACTGCCGGCCCCCGCCGCCTCGACCAGCGGCACGTCGAACTCGCGGCCGATCACCGCGGCAGTGGAGAGCACGGAGTGCGTGCTCGCCGAGAACCGCTCGAGGCGGCGGGACAGAATCCCCTCCGCGTCCGACGGCATCCGCAGCCCGGATACCGCCTTCCATTGCCACTGTTGGCCGTCGTTCCACAACGAACCTTCCTCGGTCAGGCAGCGCACCAGTTGCGTGAGGAGGAACGGATTGCCCTCGGTGTGACGATACACGAACGCCAGGAGGTCGCGCCCCACCTCCTGGTGATCCAGGGCGGCTTCGAGCCAGCGCTTCACCTCCTCGCGCGTCAGACGCGACAGATGGAGCTCCTGGTAGCCGGCATGGTGCTGGAGCGCCGCCAGCCGCTCGGCGGCCGGCGTGTGCTCGACGCCCGTGCGCATCGTGATGCAGACGAGCAGCCGTTCGTCGGTCAGATGCTCCACCAGATGGTCGAGCGTATCCCACGAGGCTTCGTCGGCCCACTGCATCTCGTCCAGCACCACGACCAACGGCCACTTGGCGGTGGCGATGCGCAGGTAGGCCGCGATCTCCTCCATGAGCCGATACTTGGTTCCCGCCGGAATCGCCGGATCGCGCGGCAGGGTGGGCACGAGCTTCGGCAGTTCGCGCCACACCTGATCCGGCGGCGGGGCCACGCGGCGAACGGTCTGGAGTACGCCGGCCCACGGCCCGTACGGCTGGCGCACCGACATCATCCGGCCGCGGCCATACACGGTCGATCCACCGAGCAGGCGGACTTCGGGTTCCAGCTGGCGCGCCAGCGTGAGCGTGCCGCTTCCCGGTTCGCCGACGATGGAGACGATGCGCGGGTGTCCGGCGGCCGCCTCGTCGAGCAGGCGGAACAGTGTGCGACGCTCGGTCAGGCGACCGGCAAACCGGCCCACGTCCGGCACGGCGAGCGCGGCGCTGTCCGCAGCGTCGCGCGCCACGGCCACGCCGTCGCCGCCTCGCTGGGCGATGCCGGCGCAGGCCTGCCGCGCCGCCGAGACGAGTCGCTCCGGATCGGCGCCATGATCCGGGGCCGCGGCAACCCCCGCCGAGATCGTCACGCGGGGAGCGGCGGGCACGGCGCGCATGGATTGGCCGGGGCTGAATTCGTGCCCGCGCACGGCAGCCCCGATGCGATGCGCCACCTGGCGCGCGTCGGTGACGCCGGCGCCAAGGAGCATCACCACCAACTCGCCGTCCGACACCCGTTGCACGTAGTCGCCGGTGCGCAGGATGCGCTGCAACATGCGCGCGATCTGCTCGCAGAGGTCATCGGCGCCCGACGGACCCAGCGCCGAACGCAGGGCCTGCAGGCGGTCGAGCTCGATCGAGACGAGTGACACCGGGCGCGCCGTGGCACTCGTCTCGGCCAGCGTCGCCGAAACGACGTCTATCAGCTCGCGCATGAGGGTGTGTGACGGGGGTCGCAGATCACCGGTCCGTGTAGGAACAAGACACCTTGACCGGCTCAGGCGAACCGTACGCACGTTCGCCCCGGTCCCGCAAGCGGGACTGTCACGTTTTGGTGCGGCAGCGTCACACTCCGGGACGGTCGGGTTAACAGCGGCTCCCATCCGCCCGTCTGACGAGCACCATCCCCCAACCGGGAGAGCGCGAGATGCGGTTCCGTTCCTATATATGGTTGTGGCTGCCCGCCGTTGGCGCGCTGGGGTCCTGCGCCAGCGGCGCGCCCTCGGCCACGGCGGCGGCGGCGCCGGCCATGGCACCGGTGGCGGAGCTGCGCGAGCAGCTACCGGAGCAGCAGATCCTGCAGGTTCTCAATCGGCTGGCCTACGGGCCGCGCCCCGGAGATGTTGAGCAGGTGCGGGCCATGGGGGTGGACCAGTGGATCGCGCGCCAGCTCACCCCGGATCGCATCGACGATCACGTGGCCGATTCGGCGCTGGCCCGATATCACATGCTCGACACGCCGACGCGGGACATCGTGCAGTCGTTTCAGGACATACAGCGCGCTCGCCGCGAGGAACAGCTCGCGATGAAGGCGGACGACGACACGGCAACGCAGCGCAATGCGCGGCAGCAATATCTGCGCGCCCATCCCGAGTTCCGGGAGTTGCAGCAGCGGGTGCAGGGCCCGGTGAACCAACTGATGTCGGCGCAACTGGCGCGGGCCGTGCTCAGCGAGCGACAGCTCGACGAAGTGATGGTGGAGTTCTGGGAGAACCACTTCAGCGTGTATGTGGGCAAGGGCCAGACGCGGAATTTTCTCAACGCCTACGACCGCGAGGTGATCCGTCCCCATGTGCTGGGCAAGTTCCGCGATCTATTGGGCGCGGTGGCGCACAGCCCGGCGATGCTGTTCTATCTGGACAATTGGGAGAGCCAGGCCGACAGCACGCATGCCACGCTCGCCGCCAACGGTCGCGTGGCCACGGCGGCGCAGCGCCGCCGCGTGCTGGAGACGATCGAGCGGGCGCGGCCCGATCAGCTTCCACCGCGGCTGCGCAACATGTCGGCCGAGCAGCGGCGGAGACTCATCCAGCAGATGCAGCAGTCGCGCAAGCGCGGCCTCAACGAGAACTACGCCCGCGAGCTGATGGAACTGCACACCCTGGGCGTGGACGGCGGCTACACGCAGCAGGACGTGATCGAGGTGGCGCGGTGCCTCACGGGATGGAGCATCGATCTGCGCACCGGCCAGTTCATCTTCCGGCCGCAGATGCACGATGCCGACGCCAAGGTCGTGCTCGGGCACCGGATCGCCGCCGGGCGCGGCGAAGAGGACGGCGAGCAGGTGCTGGACATTCTCGCCAGCAGCCCGGCCACGGCGCACTTCATCGCTCGCAAGCTGGTGGTGCGATTCGTGAGCGACAGCCCGCCGCCGGCGCTCGTGGAACGCGCGGCGCAGACGTTCCTGCACACCGGCGGCGACATCCGCGAGGTGGTGCGCACGATCGTCACGTCGCCGGAGTTCTTCAGCAATGCGGCCTATCGCGCGAAGGTGAAGACGCCGTTCGAGTTGGTGGCCAGCGCGCTCCGGGCCGTGAACGCCAAGCCCGACACCACGCCGCGGCTGGCCGGGCTCGTGGCGCTGCTCGGCGAGCCGGAGTTCGGCCGACAGACGCCCGACGGGTGGCCCGATCAGGGCGACGCGTGGATGAACACGGGCGCGATCCTCGATCGGATCAACTTCGGCCTGCTGCTGGCCAGCAGCCGGCTGCCCGGTGCGCCGCTCGCCAACTGGACGTACGCCCAGCAACTGCGTCGCGCGCCCCACGCCCAGCAGGTGGACGGCGTGATCCATGCGATCCTCGGCGGGGAGGTGTCGCAGGTCACGCGCGACGTGCTGCTCACGGGCGAGAATCCATTCCTCAAGAAAGCACAAAGCGACTCTCTCGCTAACATGGGAGGCGCCGTGGCGTCGAACGCGATGGAACGAGGTCGGGGCGGACGCGGCGGATACAACGCGCTCACGCGGCCGGTGAATCTGTCCGGATTGCCGCTGGTGGTGGGCCTCGCGTTGGGCGCACCGGAATTTCAACGCAGGTAGCGGGGGCACTCATGCATCGTCGCGTATTCGTGAAATCGGGCGCGCTGGCGCTCGTCACCATGGGCCTCTCGCCGAGCTTTCTGCGGCGCAGCGTGTTCGCCGCCGAGCTTCCGCGGGCGCGGAAGGGCAAGACGCTGATCTGCATCTTCCAGCGGGGCGCCGCCGACGCGCTCAACGTGGTCGTGCCGCACGGCGAAGCGGCCTACTATCGCATGCGGCCCACGATCGCGATTCCACAGCCGACGCGGAACACGCCCGGCGCGGCGATCGACCTCGACGGATTCTTCGGCCTGCATCCGGCCATGGCGCCATTCAAGCCGCTGTGGGATCGCGGATTGCTCACCGCGGTGCACGCCGTGGGCAGCCCGAGCAACACCCGGTCCCACTTCGACGCCCAGGACTACATGGAGAGCGGCACGCCCGACGACAAGGGCACGCCCGACGGCTGGCTCAACCGGTACCTCGCCGCGCGCGGAACGTGCGCCGAGTGCGAGGTGAAGGCGCCGCCGCCGTTCCGCGCCGTCTCGATGACGCCGCAGACGCCCCGCATTCTGGAGGGCAAGTCGCCGGTGGTGGCGATGAACGACCTGGATGAATTCACCATCCGCACCGGCGGCAGCGCCGCCGCCGAGCTCGAAGCGCTGTACATGACCGGCTCGTCGGACGTGGTGCACGCCGCGGGCGGCGACATGTTCGAGGCGATGAAGGTGCTGCGCGCCGCGAATCCCGAGCAGTACCAACCGCGCAACGGCGCCCGGTATCCCGACTCGCCATTCGGCCAGCATCTGAAGCAGATCGCCCAACTCATCAAGTCCGACGTCGGCCTCGAGATCGCGTTCGCCGACGTGGGCGGCTGGGACACGCACGTGAACCAGGGCGGATCCACCGGCCAACTGGCGCAGCGTCTGGACGACTTCTCCACGTCGCTCGCCGCGTTGGTCGCCGATCTCGGCGATCGCATGGACGACGTGACGATCTTGACGATGTCTGAATTCGGCCGCACCGCGCGTCAGAACGGGAATGGTGGAACAGATCACGGTCACGCGAGTTCAATGTTCGTGATCGGCGGCGACGTGAAGGGACACAAGGTGCACGGCAAGTGGCCTGGCCTCGAGCCCGAGCAGCTCAACGAAGACCGCGATCTGGCGTTGACGACGGATTTCCGGAGTCTGTTCTCCGAAGTCGTGGGCAAGCATCTCGGCGCCACGGCGTTCGAGCGGATCTTTCCGGGATTCGCGGTGGATAAGAGCACATGGGTAGGGGTGCTGTGATCGAGGGGGAGACGCGAAAGCGTCTGAGTGAGTGAAGCAGCCACTATCCAGAACGGCCTTGGCGGAGCATCGCCGAGGCCGTTCGAATTTCATGGCTACCGGGCGTGGGCCCGGGTCCGCGGTCCGGCGCGAGCCGTCAGAACCGGATGACCCGCGCCAGGCCGCGCGCGAGGGCGCGCACCCAGCCGCCGAATCCGTCGGCGATGCTCGGCTCGGCGGGCGCCGTGTGCATGGTGCAGGTATCCGTGGGTGCGGTGCCGGGCTTGAACCATTCGCGCTGCCGCTGGGGGCACCAGGGACCGGCGAGCTGCCCCGACTCGGGATCGATGACGGCCGACACCATGTTGGGCGGTGGCGTCCACGCCGAATTCGCGGGCTCGCGCCACGCCGAGCGGATGATCGCCGCCCACGCCGGCGCGGCCAACCGTCCGCCGGTGGCGTTGGCGGCGATCGCATGGGGCGTGTCGTAGCCGAACCAGACGCCCGCCACGAGCGTGGGCGTATACCCCACGAACCAGACGTCGTCATTGTTGTTCGTGGTGCCCGTCTTGCCCGCCACCGGCCCGGTGATGCCCATCTCCCGCACCACGCGGCCGGTGCCGAAGTTCACCACGCCTTCGAGCATCGACGTCATCTCGTAGGCGTCGCGCGGATCCATGGCCGGAGCGCGTTGCACCGCGCTCCTCCACAGGACCTTCCCGTTGGGGGCTTCGATCCGCGTCACCAGGCGCGGCGTCACCCGGGTGCCGCCGTTGGCGAACGGCGCGTACGCAGTGACCAGTTCGAGCGGCGTCACTTCGAGCGCCCCGAGCGCGATCGAGGGCACCGGGGAGAGCGGGCTCGTGATCCCGTTGTGGCGCGCCGCGGCGATCACCTGGCGTTCGCCCACGCCGTGGCTCACGCGCACCGCAGCGGCATTGGACGAGATCATGAGCGCGCGGCGAAAGGTCACCGGCCCCTGGTAATCGTCGCTGTAGTTGGCCGGGCTCCAGATGCGACCGCCCACGTCCACGCTCACCGGCTCGTCCTCGACCATTGAAGCCGGCGAGAGTCCGGCCTCCAGCGCCGCGGTGTACACGAACGGCTTGAACGCCGAGCCCGGTTGCCGGCGCGCCTCGAGCGCGCGATTGAACGCGCCGCGCGCCACGCGGGTGCCGCCCACGAGCGCGCGGATGCCACCCGTGGCGGCATCCAGCGCCACGAACGCGCCCTCAACCGGGCCAGGCGCCGATCCGTACGCGTCGTCCGTCTGGCTCTCGATGTACGCCGCCTGCCCCGCCACCACGCGGTCGGCAGCGCGCTGCAGCGGCCAGTCGAGCGTGGTGCGCACCACGAGGTCTCCCATGCGACGCCCGGCGGGGAGGACGGAGTCGACCACGGCGCGGACGGCATCCACCGCCGTGGACGCATCGCGCTCATCCGGGCGCCAGCCGTCTTCCGACACGTCGAGGGGTTCGTCCGCCGCGTGCTCCGCCTGGTCCCGGGAGATATAGCCCTGCTCCGCCATCAGTCCGAGAACGAGGTTGCGCCGCTGCATGGCGCGAGCCTTGTCGTGGCGCGGCGTGTACACCGAGGGCCCCTTGGGGAGCGCGGCGAGCATCGCGCCCTGCGCCACCGAGAGTTGCGACACGTGTTCGCCGAACAGGTCGCGGCTCGCGGCCTCGACGCCGTAGACCCCATCACCCAGGTAGATGGCATTGAGGTACAGGTCGAGAATCTGATGCTTGGTGAGGTCGCGCTCGAGCAGCCGCGCATAGCGCAACTCGAGCAGCTTGCGCCTGATGGAATGGCCGTCGTAGCGGTTGGCCAGGAACGTGTTGCGCGCCACCTGCATGTCGATCGTGCTGAACCCCTGGCGGAAGCTGCGCGCGGCGATGTCGCGCACCGTGGCCCGCGCGAATCCGCGCCAGTCGATGCCGTGATGGGTGTAGAAGCGGCGGTCCTCCGTGGCGATGAACGCCTGCTGGACGTGCTGCGGCACCCGGCTGAGCGGCACGTTCACGCGGCGCACGAACGCCAGGCGGCCGATCAATCGGCCGGACCGATCGAGGATCCGCCCCCCTTCGTCCGGCCGGTAGGCGCGCACGTCGGCCCGCGAGGGGCAGCCGGCGAATCCGCAGGTGCCGAGCCAGACATCGAAGCCCACGAGCAGAGCGAGCACCACGGCCAGGGGGACGACCGGGATGAACGACCGCCAGCGCGCGGTCGCCCCGCGCACTCGCTGCCTGAGACCGTGGATGCGCGCCGCGATGGCGCCCGTGACGTTCATGCCGATGGGGTGGTGAGTGGCTCCTGAGAGTCGTACGCCGGCCGGCTTCGCAGGTTTCTCCCGGCCCGATTAGACTTCACGTGCAGGCCCAACCCCACGTCCAGACCCGGATCCATCGCGATGTCTTCCACCCAGGTGAAGCGGCTCATTCGCGCGTGCGCGACGGCCGCGTTCGTGTTTCAGTCGGCCAGCGCGCGGGCGCAAGCTGGTCCAAGTTCGACACCGGAACCCGGCCCAGGGGTTCACCGGGGGGCAACTGGGGGGCAGCGGCCGCCGGCCCTGGCGCCCGATTCCATGGGCCGGGTGCCGATTCTCGAGTATCACCTCGTGGCCGACAGCGATTCCCGCTGGGGACGGAGTTGGCGTCACTTTGCGCAGGACCTGGAGCTGCTCTACGAGCGTGGCTACCGTCCCGTGACCGTGTCGCAGCTCGTGGACAGGCAGCTCGACATCCCGGCGGGGACCTCCCCGGTGGTATTCACGTTCGACGACGCCTCTCCCAGCCAGTTCCGCTACATCGAGCGCAACGGCCAGCTGGAGATCGATTCGACGAGCGCGGTGGGCATCTGGCTGGCGTTCCACGCCAAGCATCCGGACTGGGGCAATCGGGCCACGTTCTGCATGCTGCCGGCGGCGGCGGCGGGCCACGCGTTCTTCGGCGAGAAGGGAATCCAGGGGCAGAAGAGCGCGTGGCGGTTCAAGAAGGTGCAGTTCCTGGCACAGCAGGGGTTCGAGCTGTGCGACCACACGCTCTGGCACGCCGATCTGGCCAAGTACAGCGACGCGGTGGTGCAGGAACAGATCGCGCGGGGCGCGATGGCGATCGATTCCGCGGTGCCGGGGTACCGGGTGCGCACGTTCGCGCTGCCGCTTGGGGTCTGGCCCAAGAACCGCGCGCTCGCCAAGCAGGGGTCGTGGAAGGATCCCAAGACCGGCCGTGTGTACCGCTACGATTTCGACGCGATCCTGGAGGTGGCGGGCGGTCCGAATCGCAGCCCGTACGATCCCGAATTCAATCCGTTGCGACTCTATCGCGTGCAGATGTATGGCGGCGAGCTCGCGCGGGTGCTCGACCTGCTCGACCGGACCAGGACGCGCTTCGTGGCGGGGACGCCGCCGCGGAGCGGGAATGCGGCTCGCCGGTAGCACCCGCTCATCGACTCTTCGTGTCCACGTTTCTCGCGTACCTTCCCGACGCACTGTTTGCCGCGGCCCAGTCCGGCATCCCTGACCTCATCCGCGTGGGATCACCGGCGGAGGTTCGCGCCCGCATTCGCACCATGAGAGTGGACGGCGTTATCTGCGACCCCGTGGCGGGCGCGGCGTCGGACGCGACCGACATCTTCTGGCTGGCCACGGATTTTCCCGCCGTCCACATCACGCTGTACACGGTGCTCGAGCCGGGAGTGGCGCAGGTGCTCACGCGGCTGGCGTCGGCCGGCGTCACGGACGTCGTGCTGTTCGGTTACGAGGACGCGCCGGGCCGGTGGGGAGATCTGGTGGCTCGCGCTGCGGTGCGCGATGCGGTGACGAGGACGATCGCCGCGCTGGGGCCGACGTTGAAACAGGTGGGCGGTCCGTTGCGGGACAAGTTCCACACGGTGGACGACATGGCGGCCGCCGCGGGGCTGACGCGGCGGTCGGTGTATCGCCGGCTCGAGCGCGTGGGTGTCCACGCCGTGCATGACTGGATCGAGGGGGCTCGTCTTACCGGGGCGTTCGCGTTGCTTCGCGATCCGGCCCGTCAGGTGCGCGACGTGGCAGGCGCCGTCGGGTATGGGGGGCCGCAGGAACTGTCCGCGCGCCTTCGCGGGTGGACCGGTCGTTCGGTGGCGCAGTTGCGCGAGTCGGTGACGGCCGACGAGTTCGTGGAACACACCGTGGGACGTCTGGCACCCCGGCAGAGGCGCGACGGGGAGCCCGGTGGCGCGCACGCGCGGGCGGCAGACCGGGCGGGGAACGACGGGCGGCGCCATGCCTGATCCCCGGTCGCGGAGCATCCCGCGGGCCTTCCTGGACGAGATCGGCCGGCCGGGCGCGGACGACTCGGCGACCCACTCGGCCGTGGCCGGACTGTTGGTGCTCCGGTTGGTGGAGCGATGGGTGACCGGGGGGTGCCGCGCGCCCGTGGATGTGGCGGGTGCTCGCGCGGCGGTGGAGGCGATGGACACGGGCAATCCTGCGCGCGGGATGCTGGGCGAGGTGCTGTCGGCGATCGCCCGGGGCGGCCCGGAGGAGATCGGCGGAGCGTTCGGGCAGCTCATGGCGTACGCGCGGGTGCTCGAGTACGCCGCCCAATGGCCGCTGGCCCTGGCGGTGTATGAAACGGTGATCGCGAACGGCGGACCGCCGACCCCAAACGACGCTGTGGTTCTGGCGCTCATCCGGCAGGCGTTCTGCCTGCGCATGCAGGGGCGGTTTGACGAGGCACTCACGCTGTGCAAGTATGCGCGGCGGCTGGCCATCAAGGCCGGTGATCTGGAGGGGGAGTTGCGGGCGGAGCTGGGCGTGGCGATGGGGATGATGGCTCAAGGCCACCTGATCGAGGCTGACGCCAAGCTGCGAGCGATCCTGCGCCGGGCCCCGCGCGACAGCCGCGTCTCGATACGGTCCATGGTGCTCAACGGGCGGGCAGCGGTGGCCGGCATGCGGGGAGACACCGTCTCCGTCATCCGGCTCGAGTATGCGGCCCTCCGAGAAAATCCGATCCCCTCCGAGCGCGATCGGATCCTGCACAACATCGGCGAAGCATTCCGAAGGTTGGGCGTGAGAGCGGTCGCGCGTGACGCATTTCTCGTCCTGTCGTGCACCGCCGAGGAGCAATACATGCGATGGTTCGGCGAGATCCAGTTGATGCTGATCGCCGCTCAAGATGGTGAGGCTGCGGTGTTCGAGGAGCATCGGTCGGCCCTGGACTCGGCGGCGCTTCCTCCGCAATTGAGACTCGAGTTTCTCGGGCAACTCGCTGCGAGCCACAGGCTCCTGGGTGAACCGGAGATCGCGGCTTCACTCCTCCTTGAGGCAGTCCAGCTTGCCCAACGACACGGCTTCGAGTTTGGCGAGCTCGGCACGGAGCCCGGTTCGCTCGACCCGTGCGAGAACGCGGGAGCGATGGGCCTGTTGCCGCCGCGCATTGCGCGGATCGCCGACGCCATTCGCGCGCTCCGCGAGTCCACCGGGGCGGGCGCCTAACCACGCAGACCGCGCGCACGGAGGGTCACCCCCGGGCGCGCGGCCTGCGTGGTTAGGGATCGCAGCGACCGGCCGTTACGAGGCCCGCCACGCACCGATCAGCGAGGGCAGCATCATCACCACCCAGAATCCGATGCCGAGCGCCCACGCCTTGGCCTTGGGCACCTTGCCGATCACGGCAACACCGATCGTGAGGAGCACCACTCCCCAGAGGCTGAACAGCTCGAATCGGTCGAGCA
>Ga0307375_10005746_pt1 | contig 11577 bp, 9 predicted proteins | sample TR1MG_FD_202531 | JGI IMG/M metagenome (GOLD analysis project Ga0307375, IMG submission 202531) | Soil microbial communities from Risofladan, Vaasa, Finland - TR-1 | ecosystem: Environmental > Terrestrial > Soil > Coastal area > Acid sulfate soil | place: Finland: Risofladan, Vaasa | collected... | reverse complement strand
TCGTCGGCGCGCCGCTCGGTCATCGAGGCGTGCATGCCGATCTCCTCCCAGGCGTGCTCGCCAGGTCTAGGCAGGTATTTCCGCTGCCCCAGCACCGCCTTGATGGCGCGGTGGATCAGCAGGTCGGGGTAGCGCCGGATGGGCGAGGTGAAGTGGGTGTAGGACTCGTAGGCGAGGCCGAAGTGGCCGACATTTTCGGGACTATAGACCGCCTGGCGCAGCGAGCGCAGCATCACCGTCTGCAACAGCTGCTTGTCGGGTCGGCCCTGCAGCTGCGTGAGCAGGCTGGCGTAATCCTTGGCGCTGGGGTCGTCGCCGCCGCCCAACTGCAAGCCGAAGCCGCCGAGGAAATCGCGCAACTTGGCCAGCCGCTCCGGGGTCGGCCCCTCGTGCACCCGGTAGAGCGCGGGATGGCCGTGGGCCTTCAGATACTCGGAGGCGCAGACGTTGGCGGCGAGCATGCACTCCTCGATCACCCGGTGGGCGTCGTTGCGCTCGGTGGCCTCGATGCGCGCGATCTTGCCCTGGTCGTCGAAGATCATCTGCGTCTCCAGGGTCTCGAAGTCGATCGCGCCACGTGTCGCCCGGGCCTTGACCAGCACCCGGAACAGCGCATCGAGGTTTTCCAGGTGCGGCAATAGCGGCGCCAGCTGCTCGCGCGCACCAGCGTCCTGCTCGTACAGCGCTGCCGCCACGCCGTTGTAGGTGAGCCGGGCGTGGGAGAACATCACCGCAGGATAGAAGCGGTAGCCAGTGATGTCGCCGCCGGCGGCGATCGTCATGTCGCACACCATGCACAGGCGCTCGACCCCGGAGTTGAGCGAGCACAGGCCGTTGGAGATCTTCTCCGGCAGCATCGGGATCACCCGGCGCGGGAAATAGACCGAGTTGCCGCGATCAAAGGCCTCGTTGTCGAGCGCGCTGCCGGGGGAGACGTAATGCGAGACGTCGGCGATAGCCACCACCAGGCGATAGCCCTTGCCCGCTCGTTCGCAATAGACGGCATCGTCGAAGTCCCGCGCCGTCTCGCTGTCGATGGTCACCAAGGGCAGGTCGGTGACGTCTTCGCGGCCCTTCCAGTCCGCTCTCTTGACTTCGTCGGGCAGCTTCTTCGCCTCGGCTTGCACCTCCTTGGAAAATTCATATGGCAGCTCGTGCTTCCTGAGCGCGATCTCGATTTCCATGCCCGGATCGGCGTAGTTGCCGAGCACCTCGACGATGCGCCCGATGGGTTGCGACTGGCGGCTCGGCTGCTCGATGATCTCGACCATCACCACCTGGCCGGCGGCGGGCTTCAGCACCTTGACCTTATCGCCCTTCTCGGGCGGCGCCAGCAGGATGTCCTGGCTGATGCGGCGGTTCTCCGCCACCACGAACCAGACGCCGTGCTCGCTGAACACCCGGCCGACGAGGCGCGTGTTGCCGCGCTCCAGCACCTCGACGATCTTGCCCTCCGGGCGGCCGCGACGGTCGAGACCGACCACGCTCACGATGGCGCGGTCGCCGTGCAGCACCTTCTCCATCTCCTTGGGGCCGAGGAAGACGTCGGCACCGCCTTCGTCGGGAACCAGGAAGCCGAAGCCGTCCGGGTGCCCCTCGACCCGGCCGCGGATCAGGTCGGCCTTGTCCGGGATCAGCCAGGCGCCGGCCCGGTTCTGCAGCAACTGCCCTTCGCGCGCCATCGCGCCCAGGCGGCGCTGGAACGGCGTGCGCTCGTCATCGGCGATGTCGAGCAGTAGGGCGATGCGGCCGGTCTCCAGGGGCACGCCATGGGCAGCCAGCGTCGCCAGAATGTATTCGCGGCTGGGCAGCGGCTGTTCGTAGTTTTCCAGCTCGCGGGCGAGGAAGGGGTCGGCGCGGCGCACCTTGCTGAGTTTCTTAGCTCTGTTTGACAATTTGGTGAATTCCTATAAAATTCGCGCCTCTTCGCTGCGCACCTGCCCAGGTGGCGGAATTGGTAGACGCACATGGTTCAGGTCCATGCGCCGCAAGGTGTGGAGGTTCGAGTCCTCTCCTGGGCACCAAGCTACAAACGAAAAAGCCGATTCCTTGAATCGGCTTTTTCGTCGTCTGCGCTCAACTAAAGGGATGACGCAGGACGATGGTTTCTTCGCGGTCGGGTCCGGTGGAAATCATGTCCACCGGCACAGCACAGACTTCTTCGATGCGTTTCAGATAGGCGCGAGCCGCAGCCGGCAAGCCGTCCAGCGACTTGACGCCGACGGTGCTCTCCTGCCAGCCTGGCCAGGTCTCGTACACCGGCATGCAGCGCGACAGCTCCTCGGCGCCCACCGGCAGGATGTCGGTGATGCCGCTGTCCAGCTTGTAGCCGGTGCATAGCTTGAGTTGATGGACGCCGTCTAGCACGTCGAGCTTGGTCACGCACAGGCCGGAGACGCCGTTGATCTGGATCGCCCGCTTCAAGGCCGCGGCGTCGAACCAGCCGCAGCGGCGCGCGCGGCCGGTGACCGAACCGAACTCGTGGCCCTTGTCAGCCAGATGCTTGCCGACCGGATCGAGTTTGTCCAGCGCGTCGTAGAGCTCGGTCGGGAAGGGACCGCTGCCCACTCTGGTCGTATAAGCCTTGGTGATGCCCAGCACGTAATGCAGCATGCCCGGGCCGACACCGGCGCCGGCCGATGCCGCGCCGGCGACACAGTTGCTCGAGGTGACGAAGGGATAGGTGCCGTGATCGATGTCGAGCAGCGTGCCCTGGGCGCCCTCGAACAGCAGGTTGGCGCCGGCCTGGTGCGCTTCGTAGAGCGCGCGCGGCACATCGGCCACCATCTTCTCCAGCCGCGGCGCCATCGCCAGCGACTGTTCGAGCACCTGCTGAAAATCCACCGCCGGCGCGTGGTAGTAATTGGTCAGCAGGAAGTTGTGGTAGTCGAGCAGTTCCGCGAGCTTCTCGGCGAAACGCTTGGGCCGGGTCAGATCCTGCAGGCGCAGCGCCCGGCGCGCCACCTTGTCCTCGTAGCAGGGGCCGATGCCGCGGCCGGTGGTGCCGATCTTGTTCTGCCCCTTGGCGGCTTCGCGTGCCAGATCGATCGCCTGATGGTAGGGCAGGATCAGCGGGCAGGCCTCGGAAATCTTCAGGCGCGCCTCGGCATCGACGCCGGCCGCCTGGAGTTCGTCGAGTTCCTTCAGGAAGGCATCGGGGGAGAGCACCACGCCGTTGCCGATGTAGCAGGTGACGCCGGGGCGCAGGATGCCCGAGGGCACGAGGCGCAGTACCGTCTTCTTGCCGCCGATCACCAGCGTGTGGCCAGCGTTGTGGCCGCCCTGGAAGCGCACCACGCCCTGGGAATGATCGGTCAGCCAGTCGACGATCTTGCCCTTGCCCTCATCGCCCCACTGGGTGCCTATGACTACGACGTTCTTTGCCATATTTTATGCCTCGAAAAATTCGATTTGCCAGCGGCCGTCGCGGTAGGCCAGGAGGCGCTCGCAGCCGGCCTCGGTCCAGTCGCCCTCGTGTCCGGGTAGCGCATCGACGACGCGCTCGCCGGCCGCACGCAGTGCCGCCACCTTCTGCTGCAGGGCCGCGTCCTCGGGCGCCCAGGGAGCCAGGATCATGCCGGGCGCCGCGGCTTGCGGCGCCAGACGGACCAATTCACGCAAGTCGAGGCTGAAGCCGGTGGCGGGTCGGGCGCGGCCGAAGGACAGCCCCACCTCGTCGTAGCGTCCGCCCAGGGCGATCGGACCGGGGTGGTCGGCGCCGTAGGCCGCGAACACGACGCCGCTGTGGTAGTGGTAGCCGCGCAGGTCGGCAAGGTCGAAGCTGACCGGCAGATCGGTCACCGAGCCGGCCAGGATCGCGAGTTCAGCGAGCGCGCGCTCGATCTCGGGCAGTGCCGGCAACCGTGCCGCGGCGGCGGCGAGCGCTTCGCTGCCACCGTAGCATTCGGGCAGGGCCAGGAGCGCCGAGCGGAAGGGTTCGGCGACCCCGGCACCATCGACCAGTTCGCGCAGCGTCGGCAGGTCTTTCGCCTGCAGCACGCCGAACAGTTCCTGTTCGAGCTCGGCAGCGATGCCGGCCGAGCTGACCAAGGCCCGGAATACTCCGACGTGGCCCAGATCGATGCGGCTGGCGGCGACGCCGGAGACCTTGAGCGCCTCCGCCAGCAGGCGGATGATCTCGACATCGGCCTCGCTGCCGGCGTGGCCGTAGAGCTCGACACCGATCTGCAGCGGCTGGCGCGAACCGCTAAGCGCCGCCGGCAGGGTGTGCAGGACGCTGCCGCAGTAGCACAGTCTGGCCACGCCCTTGCGGTTCAATAGATGGGCGTCGATGCGCGCCACCTGGGGCGTGATGTCGGCGCGCACGCCCAGGGTGCGGCCGGAGAGCTGATCAACCAGTTTGAAGGTGCGAAGGTCGAGATCACGGCCGGTGCCGGTGAGCAGCGACTCGACGTATTCGAGCAGCGGTGGGATCACATAGTCGTAGCCACGGCCGCGGAACAGGTCGAGCAGACCGCGGCGCAGCGTTTCGACCTGCCAGGCCTCGGCCGGCAGGATGTCCTCGATCGCTTCGGGCAAGAGCCAGCGGCGTATAGTCATTTGAAGATCATCAACAGGATCAGCCCGACCATCATCGAGGTCAGTCCGATGAAGCGCAATTGGCCGTCGGACAGTTCGGTCAAGCGGCGAAAGCCCTCGCGCCACACCCGCGGCGCGAGAAACGGCAACAGGCCTTCGAGAACGAGCATCAGCGCGAACGCCAGGAGCAGCGTGGACAGCATCACTTCCTGCTCTTGCCGGTGCCCTTCAGGTACTTGAAGAACTCGGAGCTGGGATCGAGCACCATCACGTCGCTCTTGCTCTTGAAGCTCTGGCGATAGGCTTCCAGACTACGATAGAAGGCATAGAACTCCGGATTCTTGCCGAAGGCCTGGGCATAGATCTCGGTCGCCTTGGCGTCGCCCTCGCCCTTGGTGCGCTGGGCGTCGCGGTAGGCATCGGCGATGATCACCTCGCGCTGCCGGTCGGCGTCGGCCTTGATCTTCTCCGCCTGGGCGGCGCCGTCCGAGCGCAACTGATTGGCGACGCGCTTGCGCTCCGTCTCCATGCGTCGGTACACCGAGTCGCTCACCTCCTGGGGATAGTCGACCCGCTTCAGGCGCACATCGACGATCTGCACACCGATCGAGCGGGCGTCGGCGTCGGCCTGGACGCGGACCTCATCCATGATCTTCTCGCGCTCACCCGAGACAACCTCCTGCACCGTGCGCTTGCCGAACTCCCCGCGCAGCAGGGCATTGACCGTCTGCGACAAGCGGATATGGGCGCGGGTCTCGTCGCCCTGGACGGAGATGTAATACTGCTTGACGTCGATGATCCGCCACTTGATGTAGGCGTCCACCAGCATCGGCTTCTTCTCCGAGGTGATGAAGCGCTCGGGATCGGGCGCATCGTAGGTGAGGATGCGGTTGTCGAAGTAGCGCACATTCTGGATCAGCGGCCACTTGAAGTTGAGCCCCGGCTTGGTGATGACGTCCTTGACCTCGCCGAATTGGAAGACGATGGCGAACTGGCGCTGATCGACGGTGAACATCGAACTCGCCAGCACCACCAGTATGAGCAGCAAGGCGGCGGCGGCAAAAGGCAGATTGCGGCGCATCAGCGTTCCCCCCGATCGCGCGAGCGCAGCGCATCGCGCGAGCGCAATAGCGAGGCATCCGATCTATCCAATTGCGGCGGCACCTCGCTCGGCAGCGCCTGCACCGGGCTCGCCGGCACCGGCGGCGGCGCCGACGCGGCGGCGGGGGCTGCGGCTGCCGGGGCGCCGGCGGCCTGCATCAGCTTGTCCAAGGGAAGGTAGAGCATGTTGTTGCCGCCCTTGGCATCGATCATGATCTTGCTGGTGTTGGAGAGAATGTGTTGCATGGTGTCGAGATACATACGACTGCGCGTCACCGCGGGCGCCTTGTTGTACTCGACCAGGATCTGCTTGAAGCGCGAGGCATCGCCCTCGGCATTGGCAATCACCCGGCTCTTGTAGCCGCTGGCCTCCTCGAACAAACGCGAGGCTGCGCCGCGCGCTCGGGGCACCACGTCGTTGGCGTAGGCCTGACCCTCATTCACCTGCCGGTCGCGATCCTGTCCAGCCTTGACCGCATCATCGAAGGCGGCCTGCACCTGCTCCGGCGGTTGCACGTTCTGCAGCGTCAGTCGGGAAATAAAAATGCCGGTCTTGTAGCGATCGAGGATTTCCTGCATCAGTTTGCTCGCCTGCGCCGCGACCTGCTCGCGCCCCTCGTAGAGGACGAAGTCCATCTTGCTCTTGCCCACCACCTCGCGCATCGCAGTCTCGGCCGACTGCAGCACGGCGTCGTCGGGACTGCGATTGTTGAATAGGTAAGCCTGCGGATCCTTGACGAACCACTGCACGGCGAACTCGATGCTGACGATGTTCTCATCGTCGGTAAGCATCAGCGCTTCTTTCAGCACCGGATTCTTGGCCGAGCCGCGATAGCCAACCTCGACCACGCGCACGTCGCTGACGCGCACGATCTCGTTGCTCTGGATGGGATAGGGCATGCGCCAGTGCAAGCCCGGCTGGGTGGTCTCGGAATAGCGCCCAAAGGTGAGCACCACACCACGTTGGCTGGCTTCGACGATATAGAAGCCGCTGGCCAGCCAGACCGCGAGCACCACCACCAGCAACAGACCGATGCCGCCGCTGAATTGGCGCATGTTGAAGGGCGTCGACGGCCCGCCGCCGCCTATGCCGCCGCCACCGCCCTTCTTGCCGAACAGACCGGCCAAGCGGCGATTGACATCGCGCCACAGCTCTTCGAGGTCGGGCGGACCGCCCTTGTTGCCACCGGGATCGGGCTTATTGCCCCAACCGCGGTCATTTAGCGACATCAAGATACCTGCGATCACGGATCAGCCTTCAGCAGTTAAGGGGTTGCGCCGGCGTCGGCGATATCAATCAGGCAGCGTCTGCCTGGGACTGTTCGGCGTGCCCGTGCGCCGTTTGGCTCAAGGCGTCTCGCAGCAGATCGAGTCCGGCGCCGCTTCTCGCACTCAGGCGAACGCGGGAAATTTTACCATACTCGTCGAGATCGACTCCGGGAGCCGCGGCGGTAGCGTCGATCTTGTTCCAGACGACGATCTGCGGCACTTCGGCAGCACCGATTTCGGCCAGCACCTGGTTCACCGCTGCGATCTGCTGATCGCGATCGGGACTAGAAGAATCGACCACGTGGAGCAGCAGATCGGCCCCCGCGGTCTCCTCCAGCGTGGCATGAAAGGCGGCGACCAGCGCGTGGGGCAGGTCGCGGATGAAACCGACGGTGTCGGAAATCACGACCGGCCCGGCGCCGGCCAGAAACAGCCGGCGGGAGGTGGTGTCGAGCGTGGCGAAGAGCTGGTCGGCGGCGTAGCTGCCGGCGCGGGTCAAGGCGTTGAACAGCGTCGACTTGCCGGCATTGGTGTAGCCGACCAGGGACACGGTCAACAGCTCGCGCCGGGTCCGCGCCCGGCGCTGCACGGCGCGCTGGCGTTCGAGCTGCTGCAGACGCTCCTTCAGCATCGCGACGCGCTTGCCGAGCAGCCTGCGGTCGGTCTCCAACTGCGTCTCGCCGGGTCCGCGCAGGCCGATGCCGCCCTTCTGCCGTTCGAGGTGGGTCCAGCCGCGCACCAGGCGGGTGGATAGGCGCTGCAACTGGGCCAGTTCGACCTGGAGCTTGCCCTCACTGCTCTTCGCGCGCAGGGCGAAGATGTCGAGGATCAGCGCCGGGCGGTCGATGACGCGACAGTCCAGCGCCTTTTCCAGGTTGCGCTGCTGCGCCGCGGAGAGTTCGTGGTTGAAGATGACCAGCTGGGCGTCATGGGCGTGGGCGGCGGCGCCGATTTCCGCCACCTTGCCCTTGCCGGCATAGGTCGCGGCATCCGGCGCCTGGCGTTTGCCCTGCATCAGTATCTGGGAGCGGGCTCCGGCGCTGGCGGCGAGCAGTTCGAACTCGGTTCGGCGCTCGGCATAGTCGCCGGCACCGAAATCCAGTTGCACCAGGATTGCGTTCTCGCCGCTGGCGGGACGTTCAAACATGCCGAGAGCGGCCGGGGGCAACGGACTGCAATGCGGGCATCAATCCTCGCCGCTGTCTTGGCTGATCGACACCGGACGGGCCGGCACCACCGTGGAGATGGCGTGCTTATAGACCATCTGCGTGACCGTGTTTTTGAGCAGCACCACGTATTGATCGAAGGAATCGATATGGCCTTGCAGCTTGATGCCATTGACCAAGTAGATCGAGACCGGAATATGCTCCTTGCGCAGCGTATTCAGAAACGGGTCTTGTAAGAGTTGCCCTTTATTGCTCATGGTGATCCTCTATTGTGGTTCTTGAAAGGCTAATGTAAAACATTTTCGCTACCCGTAGCAATTTTCCGAGCTTTGACGTTGGCATTTTCCGATCATTCTGCCTCAGTCCTTGGCAAACGGGTTCTTCGAGGTTTTGAACTCGACGCGCAGCGGCGTACCCTGCAATTGGAACTGCTCCATGAAGGTCCGCTCCAGGTAGCGGCGATAAGAATCTGGCACGTGATCCAGGGCGTTGCCGTGGATCACGATGATCGGCGGGTTACTGCCGCCCTGGTGGGCGTAACGCAGCTTGGGCCGGAAGATGCCATGGCGCGGCGGTGCCTGCTTGGCCAGCGCGTCTTGCAGCGCGCGCGTCAGCTGGGGGGTGGGCAATTTGGCCATGGCGGCGGTCCAGGCTTTATCGACCGAACTCATCAGCCCATTCACACCCTCACCCTTCAGCGCCGAAACGTAGTGGACCCGGGCGAAGCCCAGAAAGTTCAGCTTGCGCTCGATGTCCTGCTTGACGCGCTCGCGGCGGTAGTCGTCCACCGCGTCCCACTTATTGACCGCCAGCACCAGGGCCCGGCCCGCCTCGATGACGAAGCCGGCGATGTGGGCGTCCTGGTCGGAGATGTCCTGGCTGGCGTCCACCATCAGCACCACCACGTTGGACTGCTCGACCGCCTGCAGCGTCTTGATCACCGAGAACTTCTCGACCGTCTCGAACACCTTGCCACGCCGGCGCAGGCCCGCGGTGTCGATCAGGGTGTAGGCGCGGCCGTTGCGCTCGAACGGCACCTCGATGGCGTCGCGCGTCGTGCCCGGCAGATCGAAGGCGATGACCCGCTCCTCGCCGAGCAGGGTGTTGATCAGCGTGCTCTTGCCGACATTCGGACGTCCGGCGATCGCAACGCGCGGGCCCGCTCCCTGTTCGCTCTCGTCCGGCTCTTCCGGGAAGGGCGAGAGCGCCTCCTCCACCAGTTCGCGCACGCCTTCGCCGTGGGCCGAGGAAATCACCAATGGCGTGCCGCAGCCCAGTTCGTGGAATTCGGCGCCGAACACCGCGCGATTCACGCCCTCGCCCTTGTTGACCACCAGCAGCAGCGGCCGGCCGGTCTTTCTCAGGCGGTCGGCGATGACCTTGTCCTGCGGCGTGACGCCGGCGCGGCCGTCGACCACGAACAGCAGGGTGTCGGCCTCGGCGATCGCCGCCTCGGCCTGGCGCGCCATTTCGTGCATGATGCCGTCCTTCGCCTGCGGCTCGAAGCCGCCGGTATCGACGACCAGGTAGGGCCTGCCGCCGACGCGGCCGTGACCGTAATGGCGGTCGCGCGTCAGGCCCGGAATGTCGGCGACCAGCGCGTCGCGCGTCTTGGTAAGGCGGTTGAACAGCGTCGATTTACCGACATTCGGGCGGCCAACGATGACCAGGGTGGGCTTCAATGAGTCTCCGTTATCGCGCCGAGATGGCGTACAAGCCGCCACTGCGGGTCTGCACCACGAAACTGTCGGTGCCCTCCGAGCGCTGCGGATCGGCGGCGATGCGGCTGCCGTCGGTGGTGATGCGAGCGGCGAAGGCGCCGTCTGCGCGGCGCAGCAAATGCACCACGCCCTGATAATCGGCCACGGCAACATATTTGCCCAGGGCGAGCGGACGCGACAGGCTGCGCCGCAACAGCTTGTCCTGCTTCCACAGGCTGGCGCCATTGGCTCGGTCAAGCGCGTAGATCGCGCCCTGGTCGTCGCTCACATAGACCGCCTTGGCGTCCATGTCGAGACCGGCGCTGCTGGACATGTCGTGTGCCCAGAGCTGATTGCCGTTGCTCGTATCGTAGCAGGCGACCCGGCCCTGATAGGCGACGGCACAGACCTCGCGGCCATTGATCACCGGCGGACTGGCGATGTCGGCGATACGCTCTAGCTCGGTAGCCCCCTTGGGCTGTGCCACCGCAACTTCCCACAGTGCCGCACCGTTGGCGCTACTAACCGCGACCAGTTTGCCCCCGGGGAAGCCCGCCAGCACCACCGGACCGGCCAGCACGACGCCGACGTGGCTGCGCAAGGACAGCGCCGGGGTGCTGCGCTGATAGACCCAGCGCCGCTTGCCGTCGGCAGCCTCGAAGCCGAACAGCCGGGCATCGCCGCTACGCACCACCACCAGGCCCTCGCCGACCGCCGGGGCCGCCAGCACTTCGGAACTGACCTGCGCTGTCCACACCTGCCGGCCGGTCTGCGCGTCGACTGCCAGCACCTCGCCCTTTGGGGTACCGACCACGACCAGCTTGCCGTCGCTGCCGACGCCGCCGGAAATCACTTGGCCGACATTGATGCGCCACACCTGGTGGCCGGCGTCGAAGCGAGCCAGTGTGCCGTCACGGGCCGCGGCATAGACGCTGGTACCGACCAGCGCGGGAGTGAACACATATTCGCCACTCGTGCCGATGCTCGCCTGCCAATCCACCGAAAGCTGCGCCGTGGCGGTAAATGGAGTCAATTCGGCTGGCTTGAGCTTGGGCTCGCTCGATGAAAACGGGTTGAGCTTGTTCAGCGTCGAGCAACCGGCGAGGAGGGACAGGACGACGATCAGCACCAGGCGCTTCACGATTTGCCTCCGAGCGCATCGAGCTTGATCTGCAGCACCTGGCGGTATTGCTGCAGGCTTTGATCGGCGGCGCCCTTTTCGGCATCGAGCTTGGCCAGCGCGGCGGCATAAGCCGCCTGCGCATCCGCGGTCTTGCCTTCGGCAGCGAGAATATCGCCACGCTCTTCGGCATAGCGCGGCGCAAAGGGCGCGACGGGCTCTGCCGCCAACTGCTGCAGGGCGGCGGCGTAAGCCTTCTCGTCGAGCAGCACTGCGCCCAAGCGCAGCCGCGCCAGATCACGCAAGCCCTGATCTTTGGCGTGCTCGGCGGCCCAGGCGAGCTGCAGCTTGGCCGTCTTGAGGTCGCCGGCATCGGCCTGCACCTTGGCCGAGAGCAGTGCCGCGAGGCCGGCGTAAGCGGTACCGGAGAACTTGTCGATCAGTTCCCCCGCCATCTCGTTCGTCCTCTGGGCATCGTGTGCCGCGACCGCCTGCTCCAACTGGGCGTAGGCCACTCCCGCCTGGGCCGCTTGGCTCCTCTGCCACCAGTTCCAGCCCTGCCAGGCGACCATCGCCAGCGCGGCGGCGACGACGATCCCGGTCACCAGGTTGCCGTACTGCTTCCACCAGGTTTTCAGTTCGTCGAGTTGTTCCTGCTCTTCGAGGTCATACACCGCCATGT
>Ga0307375_10005745_pt1 | contig 11578 bp, 4 predicted proteins | sample TR1MG_FD_202531 | JGI IMG/M metagenome (GOLD analysis project Ga0307375, IMG submission 202531) | Soil microbial communities from Risofladan, Vaasa, Finland - TR-1 | ecosystem: Environmental > Terrestrial > Soil > Coastal area > Acid sulfate soil | place: Finland: Risofladan, Vaasa | collected... | reverse complement strand
GCTATTGGCGCGGCGGCGCGACGGTGGTGACCGGGTCGCGCGAGGATGTGACCGGACAATCGCTTTGGCAATTGTTCTGCTAGCAATACGAAGCGATGCAAGCCGCCTCCAGATACCGGCCTTTATCTCCGCCGGGGCAGGACCTCCTTGGCACCTGGGCGCTTGAACTCGTCTGAATTAACCAACGGAAGGCTGAATGGGCGTAGCGTGGTTCTGGTCGGTGATGCGACTGAGGGAGCGCCATCACGCAGTGCTGGGGGAGCCGATGTACTAGATTTTGGACATTTCCGAATATATCTCTGGCGCGCGCCGTTAAGAGCTCCCAGCTAGCTACCGAACTCTGTCCAGAAACTCGCCTATGGACTGCCCTGTAGCAGCAGAGACCGCAGTGAGCAAGGTCCGAAGCGTTCCGCTCCCGCGCTTGACGCTATCAATGGCCGCATGTAGCGCCGGCACTGTGGTCCTGGGCGACCGAAAATTAAACGGACTCCGTGCGAATTCTTCCCACGTGTTGGCGAATCGGAGGGCTAAATGCCGATTGCACACCTCCTGACACGTGATGCTTGCGTCACTTGCCAATGCGGATGTCACCAGGCCCTGAATGGTCAGCGCCTTGCGAGGCGGCAATGGTTGGAGCAATAACCTAACTGCTGCCCCACACCGTGTTCCAGCGGCGTTTCCGGTCTCGCTAACCATTTCCCATAGGCTATGCGCTGGTGACGAGACTCCGGCTTGCATTTCGCGTACTGAGGCGCCGACGCCGTCCAGAATCTCCGGTGCGGCTTCGCAGGCCACTAGCCAAGCCGCTAAATGCGCATCTAGCTCGCCGCCACTGCAGCAAGCCCCGGCGACTAAAAGCCCGAACCATTGATTGGGTGCTTCAGGCTGGTCAATTTCTACCGCCGTTTCCGTATCAAACCCATCCTCCCCAAGTCGTCGGAGGGTTGCCAATGTTGCATCGAGCCGAACAATCGCCGGAATGAAATCGACGCCTGCGCCTCTAGCAAAAGAGCGGGCCAGTTGTACTTTCGCGGCCAGCCATCTAACGGACGCATTTCGAGACATTCCAAGTGCAACCACTTCCGAGGAATCAACAAGATGTAAAGACACCCCGAGACAGGCGCAAAGCTTGGCGACCTGCCCGCGCAACATAGCTGTACGCATTCCTTGACCGGGCTGGCTCTCTGGCATCGTTAATTCGGGCGAGCTTGCGTCGCCAGGCTGGAACCTGGGTTTAGCATCCGAAGGGTTCCAAAGCGTGTTTTCGATTCGCCTACAGACCTCGGCAGTCATTCTTTGCAGGGCTTCCCATCGCTGGTCCCCATCTTCGGCGGCTGATGGTGGCAGAGACGCAACAGCATCTGCAAGAAGTTCAGCAGCCTTCTGCTGGCCCCCGTCTAGGGACGCGGCTAGTGAGCAATCAACTACCAAGCCAAATCTCATCCGTTCAAAGCTTCCTGGCTCAATTGATGCGATTGCAGCGCGGAAAATTTCTTCGGCCTTCCCCCATTTCCCGAGGCGCGCTGCACTCATAGCGGCCCGTCTATACGCAAACGGGCTTAGCGCAAACCTATTTGCCGGATTCGCAACCAGCTTGCTCCAGATTTCCAACACCTGCGAATCGTCCTTAACCTGAAACAGCACGCTCGCTCGCTGTTCATCTAAAACGGGTGAGTTCCCAAATGAGCCCTCCGCTTCTGACAACGCCTGAAGCGCATCGTCTGCTCGTGAAAGATATTCCGTTAGGACGATAGCCTTTGCCTTGGCCGCCTCTCGTCCAAGCGCTGGCGATACCCTACGTTTCGCATATTCGTCGATGAAATCGAAAAGCTCTAGCCATGGAGTCCAGTCTATGATGCTGTCGTGTACGGCGGACCAAGCGCTATGCACAAATGCTCCGCTGCTCTGAACAATAGGCCATTCCAGTATGGAATCGAACTCAATTCTAGTTTCATCGCTTGCGTGCAGGTCCAGCCAGTCGACAACATCACGCAGAGCCGTCGCCCCACGTACCCATCGAACACACAATGCCAACATTACCTGAGTACTTGTTCCACTGGTGGGCATCCCCGTCAAGGGGTCGGCGTTATCGAAAAACGACTGAATGCCAGCCGCCGCCACTTCTGCAATCTCCCCGCTCAACTGCAGACCACTGAGTTCCTGTATCGCATCAAGTCGTATCCTCAACGGCACCTTCGCGCAGTTAGCTATCGCGGTGGAGGTCCACATCATTAGTTGCATTCCTTGCCTAATCTGCGCATGCAGCACTTGGGCAGCTTCCTCAGCCCATCGAGCGCAAATTTGCGGCAAAGTGTCCGAATCCAAAGTGACTGCTACGCGAAATTGCAAACCCCGGAAGGCGGCATTGGCAACGGCATCGCCACAAGGTCGCTTCCCCTCCTCCAATGCAACGTAAGGCAACCACAGGAGACTCCGCTCTACGGCATCTTCGGCCTTAGCATCTTTAATTATTTGAAGCTTCATGGCGCCTCTTGCGATGCGACTGGGTTCTTGGCCGACGAAAGCGTGATACAAGAGCGCGGCAGCCTCCGCCGGGCTTAATGTCTTCTTGCTAAGAATCGAATCGTGCAATCGCACGTGAGCCAACGCGCGTTGGGTTGCCGACCACGCATCACCCGCTGCGCCTTGAAGGAGTGGGGTCGTTCGAAACCACTCCTTCTCGACACACTCCAGCCATCTTCCAGCAAGTCCATCAAGCAAATCGCCTGGATGCCTAATTCCGCCAATGATTTCTGCAAGTCTAATTGCTACGCTTCTGTGCAAAAGCGTGGTGCTCTCTGACGCGCAGTACAAGAACTCCACGACTTCCGGCGCCGACGATTCGCTGAGAAGGCGGCGGGCTATCTGGCGAACCGAGTCCGCCGCAGGGGACGTCGCACTGAACTCTGTCGAGGTGAAGCGTGGCCACCCGCGTTTCGCCAACTCAGCAATACGAACCTGAACGAGCTTGGGGTGGCCCCTTGCAAAGGCATGGACCATCGGCCCCCAGAAATCTGCCTCCGTTGTTGAGCATCCCTCCTGAACACAAAGATGCGTGACATCCATTCTTTCAAGCTCCGGAACCTCGAAGATTTCGAGGCCTGGCAATTCAGAAAGTTGAGCGGTATCGCTGGAGCCGCCTTGTGCCGTCATCAAGACTGCCCGGCCCGATGCCCTCGCCCGATGAAGCACCAGCGAGAGCGAGTTGCGATAAACACGATGTGCGACTGGCCCTATATCCAGGTCGTCGATGACTACCAATGAAGGGCTGGCGCCGCTTTCAATCTCACCAGCCAGTGCGAGAAAAAGATTGCCGATTTGGTTGGAACTGCGGTCCGTGAGGGTGACCCACCAAGCATCTGGGCACAGAGTATTCGCAACCAGTTGAGCGACGGTGGTCTTGCCCTTGAAGACAGTTCCCGTTAATAACACCAAGCGTCGTTGATTGACTGCTTGCTCCAACTGACGAACAAGCTCTGTCCGCTGAATCAATGGGTCCGGTGGCTTAGGGACCTCAGTCGTCAAGAGCTTCAGTAGGCCAAGTCCCGGTCGAGACCAGCCGAGCAATTCGGGTAGCTGGCCTACCGGAACTGGCAAGTAAACGGTGGTGGCCTCCTCGATTTGCCGCAGGAGGTCGCCGAACGTTAGGCGTCGGTCAGTTGATTTTTCACGTACGATGACCTGCCAAAAGTGCGATTCGAGCTTAACCATAACCTTCGACGCTAGACCGACCCCTTGTCTATGTTGGTGTAATAGGACAATGATTCGGTCTTCGACGCTTCGTTGTACCGCCTCAATTCCGGGTTGGTCAGTCAGCCAATGGAAGCGCCGGAACAGCCTGTTCTGAAGGTCATCCGGACTAGCGCTCTTAATGAAACAGCGCAGCGCGCCGCCCTCCGCCAGGCGAGCCTGGAGGTAGCTGGCAACCTTCATGGCCATGTCTGTATTGGTACAGGCAGCTCTCCACGCATCCAGACCGTTGATGGCCCCGAATGTCCCGTCCTGCTCCTTTGCAACTGGACTTGTCGTCAGATAGTGAAAATTGACCTGCCGAGTTTTCTCCTTTGTCGCCAGTTCCCAGAAGTTTTCTAAAGCCTCTTTAGCCTTAGCGGTGCCTAGCGAGATAGAACCCTCGTTGTGTTTGACTTGAACCGTGATGGCACCATCGGTCTTGACGATATCGAAGTCTTCGGCCCCCTCGAGAAAAATAACTTGGTCTGCCGTCGTTAATTGAAGCCAAGCGTCAATCGAACACCATGCTTGGTAAACCGTGCCACGTATGGAAGGGACTGCCTGCCGGCGACGGTCGCCGGGCAGTTCTGGGAATGCCCCTTCCGTATTCAATCCAGGCACTGAGCGCACACCACGCTGAGTTGAAGGCGCGCTAGGACCTTCAACAGCTAGGCAGCCTTTTGCGAAACCAAGCGGTCGAGCAGCTTCAGCAAGTCCGGTGGTTGGCGCACAAGGTGGTATGACCACCGCCCGAAACGCCCGTCGTTGTTGACCGCATTGCACCAGCGGTGCGCCGCGGCCGCCTTGACTTCGGCGTCGCCCAATTGGCCTTTGATTTCGACCACCAGGTGCTCGCCACTCACTAGCCCGACCAGGAAATCTGGCAGGTATCGCCGGCGCACCCCATCCTTCCGGTACAGGACGACAAAGCCCAAGTGTTCGTTCTTCACCCATTTGGCGACCGCTGGATGCGCATCAAGCGCCGTAGCAGCGGCCTGCTCCCACGTCTTGGTATCGGCAACCATGGCGTTTAAATGGCACTTCTCCACCGGCCAGGGCTGCCGGCCAGTGAAGAATTCGACTTGGCGGGTCGAACGCACTCCGGCCGGTCCCGGCATGATGATTGGGCGCTCGTGGTTCACACCGCTTTCGTCCACTGCCTGCAGTGCGTCGAAAAGGATGCCAGCCGCGCGCTGGAAGTACGGGTTCAGGGCCACGTCCTGCGGGGCACGATTGCCTCTGCAGTCCAGCCTTGTCAGCAGAAAGCGCTGCGCGTAGGCCAGCAACTGCGGAAATAGTCGATGCGTTGGAATGGCTTCGCCCTGCTCCTGCTGGCATTGTTGCGTCAGTACCCTAGCCAAGGTGAATGCCACCTGCTGTACCCGCACCCGCGCGCGCCATAACTCCAGACTGACAACGTCAGCGACGCCCGGGCCATAGGCGGCGAGCGTCCCATCCACCGTGGCCAGCCCTTTCATCAGCGTGATGTCCGGAATTGCCATTGGGTCGAGCAATAGCGTCGGCACCTTCGCCCAGTCCACGCTTAGCCGAGTAATACCAGGGTCGGTGTACCCCTCCACGACCGGAAAAGTGAGTTCGTATTCAGCCTTGACCGGCACCGCGTAAATCTGGTTGGCGGGCGGCGAAGGCGGTTGCTGTGCCCCTGCCTCCACCTTGAACGGGATTAGTTCGAATGGCACGCCAAACACCTTGGCCGTCTCCTCGCGGAAAAAGCCCGTGGCCTCATCCACCGCATACGACGTACGACGCAGCGCGCGGCCGACGACCTGCTCGCACAATAGTTGCGAGCCAAAGGGCCGGAGTCCAACAACATGCGTAACCGTAGTCGCATCCCAGCCCTCCGACAACATGGCCACGCTGATGATGCAGCGCACGTCACGCCCTGGCGGGACGCTCGCGTCGATGGTCATCAGTCCGTTGTCTTCGTCCTCTAACGCCCTGTGGTTGTGTCTGTCCACCAGCGCCGCATATTCCTCCGGCACCTTGTTGCCCGGCCAGGCGGTCTTGCCGATAGTCTCCAATACAAAGCGCAGGCGCCGTGCCTCATCGTTCTTGCCGCCGCCTTCGGCGATATCTTCGGCCACCTTGCTGTCTACACGCACGGTCCATTCCCGGCCCGGGGCATTGAGGAACTGCTCGGGCGCAGCGCCATAGTCGCTCTTGCCATCGGCCAGCCAGTCGTACAACTCCTTGGCCAGCGATGTGTCCCGGCAAACGATGATGAACACCGGAGGCACATTGCTCTTGCGGTGCCCGGCGTCGAACTGCGCGCTCCATTCGAGGGCTGTCTTGCGCCACTCGTCGGCCAACTGGCTGATGGGTTGCGTCGCGTAGCGCATGACCACGTCCGGCGTGAGCTTGCCGCCGGCGCCGTCCTTCTGCGCCAGTTCCTGCACCCAGCGCCAGACATTGAAATATGCCGGCGTTTCGGTCCCGCCGATGTCCTGGGTCGGGAGCTGCGGAATTTTTACGAGCCCCGCCTCGATGGCTTCCAGCAGGCTGAAATCGGACACCACCCACGGGAAGGGTTTGCCGACTTCGTTGCCGCTGCCTTGGATATAGAACGGTGTGGCCGACAGGTCCAAACAAAGACGGATGCCGTTACCGCGCCCACCGAGCACCTTGTTTATACGGTCAAGGCCTTCAATCCAAACCGTCGCCTCACGCTCATCAAATTCCGCCGTTTCCTCGTCAATGGCAAACGTGTCGTCGGCATCCAGCTTGCCGCGCCGATAGGCGTGGTGGGCCTCATCGTTCATGACGAGTATTGCCGAACTGCGCCCCTTGCGATTGCCCAGCACCCGGCGAAGGAAGGCTGCGTCGCTCTCGTAGTAGCGAACCTCCTTCACCTCGAAACCGGTCAGATGCCCTTTCGTGTCCCGTAGTTCGCGCAGAATATCGAAGGCCCCTGTCACGGCCTGCTGGCGAACGTCGGTTTCGGTAAGGGCGTCCCTGCCACCGAGCTTCACGGTACGCAGCTTCTCCACAGGCACCCCGCGCTTGACCACACGCGCCGATGTGCCGTTCACGTCGCTCAATTCACGCCTTTCCAGGTTATGCCAGTTGGTGATAAACACCTCGCCACGCCGAAGCTCTGGCATGCGGTGCAGTGGCACAAGTTGCCGGGTGCGATAAAGGCTCAGTTCGTCCAGATTCGGGTCCAACTCGCGCAGGCGGTCACGGATGGTGACATTTGGACACACGATGAGCACCGAATCCGAGTAGGCGGCGGCCTGCGGCTGGGCTAGTTTGTTCAGGATGGACCACGCCGCCAGCATGCCCATCACAGTGGTTTTGCCGGTGCCTGTGGCCATCTTCAATGCGTATCGCACAAAGGCCTTATAGCCCTCGGCCTTGGTGTCGTCGCCGGGCTCGTTGCTCGGTATCACTACGCCCTGCTTCAAGTCGTCTGGACCCTCGACCAGAAACAGTACCGCTTCCACCGCTTCTAGCTGGGCGAAGAACAACCGCTGCGCCCGGTCGGGCGAACGCCACAGCTCTAACAGTTCACGCGTTACCTTGGTAGCGCCCGAATAGTCCCGAGCTCGCCATTCCTTCACACGCTGGCGAATGAGGTTGGCCAGGTCGAGCAGATATTCCTGCCCTTTCGAAGCGTCCTCGAACAAAACCTCTTGCTTCTTGGCCTTACGACCTCGCGCCGCCCGGTCGGGAACCCGGAAGAAGTAAGACGCTAGACGACGGCCCGCGTGCTTCTCGGGCTGTTTCGCAATCTCGATATACCAGTGATGCAGCGGCTCGTCGTATGGCGAGTTAATGATGGGGGCTTCGACGGCGTTAATTTGGCTCATTTTCGAGCCTCAATAAGCCACGAAAGCCCAAAATACTGACTCAGCAACTGCGCGGTGTTTCTGAGCGTCGGCTCATCTCGGTCAGGTAGTTTTTTCGGCATCCAGACAATGTTGTCCGCTTCGATACCCTTTGTTCGTTGTCCCGGACGCCATTTGCTCTGCAGTATTTCGAAAGCTTTCTCATAGATTTGAGGAATTGCCTTCTCAAAGTCCACTTCTTTTCGTTGCGCTCGTCTTACCCTTCTGGCTTCGCCACTGATGACCTCCAGTCGGACAGGCTTTTCGGAAAACATGAACGCATTCGCCGCGTTGAACGAATAGACCATGGTGTGCAAGGCATTAGTAGTAATCGGGCCTGTAGCCTGCACGTCAATCCAAATTGAGTTTGTATCAACGGCTTTCGCCATGTATAAAGAGCTAATCTCTTTGCGTGTAACGAAAACCGGGGCACAGTAATAAAATTCGACCCCGTTCAAGCCAGAAGATGCAATGCTTTCAATGAGATTGTACTGGAACGCATCGAGATGGAATGCAAAATAAGGTCCGCATGTTTCAGTCCAGAAATGGGCGTTCGCCGGGCTAATTCCATCAACGTATCGAGAAACCTTGTGCTGAAGTGCCACTGAGTGCACAGCACCACCGAGCTGATTCAACTCAAACTCAACGTCGTACCCAAGATATTTTTCTTGGTTCTGCGTCGGAATATGTGGCACACCCGCCAGCACTGACCAATTTTTGGCAGCGTATTCGGCATTAAACGAAAACTCAAATACTCGTTCAGAAAAACCGGGGTGCAGCACAGACATTACGTGACCTCCAGTACACGCATCAACTCATTGCCGCGCTCGTCGATAACTTTTACCGCAATCCGCTTCTTCGTACCCAGCGCAAATGGCTCACTCACGATGCCAGCAAGATGGTCCCATACCGAGGGGGCGAACTCGGCCCTCAGCGATTTCTGTAAGTTGTCCCACGCGGCTGTTTTCGGGAAAAAGACCTGCGCTGCATGGAAGCTATAGCCGTCATAATCAGTGTCAAGCATCCACGCCGGCATGCTTTCGCCTTCGATGCTGTCCTGCTTCATCGTCGAGGGGTCGAATATATCGAGCCCGCGCAGTTCCACTTCATAGAGCGCTGCGCGGTCTTCGTTCTTCTTGCCTGTCTTACGCACATCTACATCGGGCAATCCCGTGATGGAAAAGATTTCGCTGGCTCGGCTGGTCTTGAGTAGGTCACTCATCGCTACATCGGGGGTCACAGTCACATAAGTGCAGGGCACGCGCAGCTTGGCACGGTCTTCCAGCAGTTCCCGAGCCTTTGATTGGATTGCGAAGCCGAAGAAGTAGAGATGCGGAAACTTGAGGAAGTACGCTTCGCGGGCTGCCTCGAACACCACGTCTGACGAAATCGCGCCGTCCTCGGGACCAAAGACAATGGCGATACGCTGGCCGCCAGCGTCTAACCCCTCGGCGTGCAGCACATCGCTGTCGGCCATACGACGAATGTCGGCCAATACCAGTTCGCGATTGCCGGGCAGGCGCAGAGTCTTTGACTGGCGCAGAACCTGTGTCATGCGCTCGATATGGGTAGCCGGGTCCCCATAGAGCGCCGCAGATTCAGCCGCGGGCAGCGCCAGCCCTCCATTCGCCGCGTCGGCATCAGCGAGCGCGGCATCGAGAGACCGGGGAGCGCCTGGTGCATCGACCTTCGGTTCAGCGATGACCTGTGCCGGTGCAATAGTGCCTTCCACGACGAAGGGACCGGACACACGAACAACGCTCGAATTAACTTCCGGCCGGTCTACTAGCATTTCCATAGGAGGTTGCTCGTCGTTGGCAATCGACTTCAGCGTAACGTGCGGCACCAGACCACCAACCTCGTCTCCCTTGCGATTCTGCTTGCGTTTGTACACAAAGCCGCCTTGAGGCCCAGCCTGCTGGTCTTTCAATTCGTAGTACGGGAATGTGGCGGTCAACAGGCGTTGCCGCGTGAGCGCGAGCGGAACCCGCGAGGTGTCGCAAGTAATCCAGCGACGCCCCCACTGCTCCGCGACATACGCAGTAGTGCCAGAACCACAAGTGGGGTCCAGCACCAAATCCCCTGGCTCTGTGCACATAAGCAAGCACCGTTGAATAACCTTAGTATTGGTCTGTACAGCGTAAATCTTGTCAGCTCCGTACCCGCCGCTCGCCGTATCAATCCACGAATTGCTGAGCGGAAAAAATCCAAAGTCGTCAACGTAACGTCTGTAAGCGAGTGTGCTTCCATATGACTCAAGCCGATTCGCCGCCGAAAGTCGAGCGAACCCCTGCGCGTTGGTCTTCCATCCACCCGCCCCAGGCAGAAACTCCTTACCTTCAAACGCAATGGGACCTGACGTTGACTCGCTCTTGGACGCGGAAGTAGTGGGAGAGCGTCTATAAACTCGACTACCTGGGGTAAGTGTTTCTGGATTCTCTCGCTCCTCCTTTGTCATCTTCCTGTGTGTACCATCTGGCATTGCCACAAAGTCGTAGTTCACCCATCCGAATCCCTCGCGTGGAAGGTATAGAGCTCTAAATTTCACCTTGAGAATGTCGCGCGCGTACCAGACCAAATAGTCATTGGTGTCGGCAAGTCGGTCGCCCGACTGCCCCGTCGTTTTGCGAAAACTGATGACGCCACAGAAATTCGCTGCACCAAAGACTTCGTCCATCACTTCTCTGACATGATGCAAATTTTCATCTGAAATCTGTACAAATGCACTCCCACTCACGTGCAACAGTTCTCTAATGAGGAGCAACCGGTCACGAAGATAAGTCAAATACGAATGCAGCCCAAGTTCCCACGTGTCACGGTAAGCCTTCACCATCTCGGGCTCACGTGTCATGTCGGCATCGCCTCCATGTTTCACATCGCGTTTGCGCACGAAAGGCTGAAAATTTGACCCGAACTTCACCCCATAAGGCGGGTCTTCGTACGCCATCTGCACCTGCCCGCCCAGTCCTTCGAATTCGAGCAGCGAGTTCATGATTTGCAGGCTATCGCCCAATATCATGCGGTTCTGCCACGGACCTTTGTGCTCGTAGGCGTCAAGCTTGTCGGTCACGTCAAGCCCGCCGTCGCCGAACAGGTCAAGCGAGGTGCCCTTGGCCTTGTGACTTCTAATGCCGTCTAGAATTGCTTTCGTGGAGTGGCGCTCGTGCACGAACAGCGGCACAGTGGGGACTGCAATTTGATTCCGTTCGGCCTTGCCGGCCCAGTTCAGAAAGGGCTGCGATAAGGACTGCAAGAGGCCCGCAGCAGCCTTGAGCGACTGCACTTGCACCCCGCCCGCGGCCCATACCTGCGGCTGCGCGAATACAGCCGCCTCGCCCTCGGCACCACAGCGCTGCACCAAGCCAATCAGCCACTCGGCCAATTCGCGGTCGTGGTTTTCGTCCCAACTGAGCTCCGGGTCCAGGCTACTGTCGTAGCGATAGGTCTTGGGCGGCTTCTTGGTCGTGAATTGGTCTTGCACCCCGACGTCGGGCCGCTGGGTGGCCTCCTGGCTGTGCTTGTAGTCGGTGGTTTGATTTTCCGATTTGCGACGGGTGGCCAATGCATTCCCCCTCAGTTTCTTGGATTCTTGTTTTTGCAGTTTCATAGGATACCCCACAGAACGTATTTTTTGCCTATTTGAAAGCAGGAGACGTTGGGAAGCAAGGTGGCCAACCCCAGGTCCGACCTGGACGGGCGACCGGTCAGGTAGCCTGCGCTAAGGCGGGCTCGCATTTCTTCCCTGGGGTTTCCCTCGATTCCGCGGCCAACAAAAGCGTATTCAGCAAATTCAACTCGTTCGATGCCATGAAATATCGGTCGTCGAAAACCAAATCGAATTTTAACGGATTGGTCTGCCCGACCCCGGCAACCCACGGCATTCCGTCGTAGCGCGGAATTGCCGGCATTACGGCATTGCTGGCGGACAGCGCCCGTCCCAGTCCCTCGCGCCACATTTCTGGCTCCTCCAGCGCCTTCGCCTTGTCGTCGTGAGCTCG
>Ga0307375_10005743_pt1 | contig 11581 bp, 10 predicted proteins | sample TR1MG_FD_202531 | JGI IMG/M metagenome (GOLD analysis project Ga0307375, IMG submission 202531) | Soil microbial communities from Risofladan, Vaasa, Finland - TR-1 | ecosystem: Environmental > Terrestrial > Soil > Coastal area > Acid sulfate soil | place: Finland: Risofladan, Vaasa | collected... | reverse complement strand
GATTGGCTGAGGCTAGCAAATTCAAAAAAGATGTCAGAGATGTCTCAGATGGGAGTCTGAAGAAATGAGTGGAGCCGGTGCGCCAAGCCAGAACCTCTTGCCAGAGTTTGCCGACTATCGGGTGGCGGTCGTGGTATCAACTTGGCACGACCAAATCATGGATGGCCTCATTGACGGAGCAGAGCGTGCCCTAGCGGCCGCGAATGTCACCGATTTTCGCATCATCCGTGTGCCTGGCTCATTTGAAATCCCAGTCGTTGCTCGTGCAGCAGCTCTTGCCGGTTTTGATGCCATCGTTGCGCTGGGGGCAGTCATCAAAGGTGGGACTCCACACTTTGAATATGTATGCCAAGGGGTTACGTACGGCATTACCAAGGTGAGCACCGAACTTGGAGTACCCATCGGCAACGGGGTACTCACCTGCAATACGGTGGAGGAAGCGATCGATCGAGCAGGATTGCCGGGGAGTCATGAAGACAAGGGTTTCGATGCAACGGCTGCGGCATTGACCACGGCCAGGATTTTGGTCGATCTGAGGGATGCTTCCACGACGGAGAATCGACCCTAGAGTCCGGGCTATACTTTCCAACCTTGGCGGGTTGCCCGAGTGGCCAATGGGAGCGGACTGTAAATCCGCCGGCTTAGCCTACGAAGGTTCGAACCCTTCACCCGCCACCAGTAGGCGTCGATCTAAACGGGTCGGCGCCTATCTGTTTTATCCCTGGCTTTAGCGGTTAACGGGCACGTTTAGGGGTCGAAGCACCCGACCCATCCGCGATTTGCCATAGTGCCGTCGGCATATCGCCCTTGTTAGCCAAATCGAAGCGCAGTTGAATCCGGTCAGCGCGGTACACCCCTCGGACTACTTCCTGGGGAACTGCCTTGCCCGGTCCTTGACGGAAATCAGTGCAGAGGGTTACGAAAACCGCCCCCTGGACTGGGATCTGTAATTGTTCTGCCTCCCAGGCGCTACAGAAACTCGTTTCGATCGCCACTGTTGTTCTGCCCAACTTAACCGTGGGCTTCTTGAAATCTGGAGTGAGGGTAAACGGGGGTTTTTCGTGTATTCGCCTTCGCAAATCGGCGGCAGCCGTCATTGGGAAGAAACTGTCGAAAAGCGCTACCGGCGCCTGATCGACACGGAGCAGGGTCATTGCCCTGAGAATTCTGGTGCCCTGGCGGAGGCTAAGTTGCTTTCGAATCCGATCCGGAGGAAGTTCTTCACGAAGATCCAATACCGATAGTTGATGACCAGGTATAGCGCTAGACATCAGGCGGCTAACTCCACCAACGCGTTGTTCGATCTTCGGAACCGCGACAAAGGTTCCTCGTCCGCGGACCCTTAGCAGCTGACCATCTTGTTCCAAGACGGAGAGGGCCTGTCGAACTACCGTTCGGCTGACATCGTAGGTTTCACAGAGATCTGGTTCGGACGGGATCAACTCTCCGACACGCCAGGTACCTGCTTCTATCTGTCCTTTTAGAAGTTCTTGCAATTGGAAATATAGGGGAATCGCACTTTCGCGTTTAAGCCAATTCTCAGACACGGATCAAGTATGCCATTGCAGTTCGGTATCTCAGTAGAGCAACCCAATACTTCCAATTCAAAGTATTGGGTTGCTCTACCGGGTTAGATATTTCGTCCGAGTTCTAGAACAAACATTTCGCGAAAGTCACTCACACTTGCTTCTCTGGGATTTGACGGTGTCGATGTATTTGCAAAGGCTTTCTGCGCCAGCAGATCAAGATCCGCTTCATCGATGAGATCCCTTAGCTTCGGTATACCCAGTCGGTCATTGCGATCACGGATGTAGTCAATGGCTGCTCTAGCTGCCGATGCTTCATCCATTCCCAACGTGTCAAGGCCAAACGCGTATGCAAGTCGGGCATATTTGCTGGTCGATACAGGGAGGTTGAACTCCATGATCATGGGCATCCCAATCGCACAGCACTCTCCGTGCGGGAGGTCGTAAACCGCGCCAACTGCCTCAGCAATCGAGTGGGTTCCAGACACGTCTGTGATTCCAACGGCAATCCCAGCTACGAGACTTGCCTGGGACATTCCGCAACGTGCTTCGATGTCGCTGCCATCAGCGACCGCTCGTTCCAGGTACATCGCGTTCAGTCGCGCCCCTTCGAGCGCCATGGAATAGGATGCGGGCGTATCTAGCCTGCATTGCAGGGCGTCTACCGCATGGCTCAAGGCATCCAGCCCGGTGGCAGCTGTGATTCTGGGTGGCACCGAGAAAGTGACATCAGGATCAACGAGGGCTACCCGGGGACAGATTCTTGGATCGAATAGGTTCATCTTCTTCTGGCGCGCGGTGTCAAGGATGATTGATGAGGGCGATACCTCGCTGCCAGTTCCGGACGTCGTAGGTATAGCGATAACCGTCACTGGGTCATGGCGTAGAGCGCCGAAGTCCTCCCAGTCGCGAGGGTGGCCTCCATTAGTCATGAGAATTGCGATGCACTTGGCGGTATCTATTGCGGATCCACCGCCAATCCCAACGAATAGTTCAATTGCTTTCTGTTGAGCCAACTCGGCACCAGCAATGCAATGGAAGTCGCGAGGATTTGGTTTCACTTCATCAAAGATTGTTACTTCTAGTCCGTGGCTCTCTAGATTCTTGACGATTGGGTCAATGAGACCGGTAGCCCTGACGCCAGGATCAGTTACGACCATTATCTTTGTTGCCCCATATTGACCTATCTCATCAGGCAATGTGGCAATTATGCCGCGCCCATATTGAACCCGGGTCGGCATATTAAATGTGCCATCGGCGGCAACTCCAACACCAGTTCTAGCCAGAGCAGGATGGATTGGTTTTGTACTCATGGTTACTTTTGCCCTTCACTAGTCATGGCCCGGACTGACTTGGCTGCCAATAAGTAGTAAAGGCCAGCTCCAACAATCAATCCAACAAATGGTGAAATATCTGCTCCGCCGAGGTACTTCATCGCGATGACGCCCTGGAATTTGGCGGTGTTGGCGACAAGTGCGCCGGCCACGACCCCAACAATTAATGCCGTTAACGCGCTCCAGCCGAATCCATTGGAGTACCAGTATTTGCCGCCCTTAGAGGCAAGCAGATCATGGCTCTCATATTCTCCGCGTCGAAGCCAAAAGTCGACTACAAAAACGCCAGCCCATGGGGCGAGCAATATGACAAGCATCGATAAGAATTGGGTGAATACTGTCGAGAAATCGTAGATGAATAGCGAGATACAGGCAGCAATGACGGTGATTACACCATCGACAAAGACGCTCTTGTATCGAGCAATATGAACACCCAAAGCGAGCAAACTCAATCCGCTTGAGTAACTATTCATAACATTATTTGCCAGAACACCGGCAAGTATGACGATGAGAAATGGAAAGAGAAACCAGCTCGGAAGAATCTTTGGCAAGTTATTGATCGGGTCGGAGGTGTCAACCAATGTGCCCAGCAAAACGCCGAGCGAACCATAGAGAATTCCAGGGATCAGCGTAGCCAATGTCACCCAACCGACAATTGCTTTACCGTTAGTTCGGCGCGGTAAGTACCGCGAGTAATCAGAGGCAAAGTTGACCCAGCTGATTGCTCCAGCGCCGAGCACTGATGTCAAACCAAGAAACCAGGTTGAAACGGAATTCGATGCGGCCAGCGTCCCACCTGCATAATTCCAGTGAACTTTGGGAAGCAGGATGATACCCATAACAAGAGTTAGCGCAGTGAGCAAATAGGCCAACCACTTCTGAGCGACGACCAGTGTTGCATGGCCCAAGATCGGAATGGCGAATGTAAGCAGTGCCATCAGTACAAGAAATGGAGCTAGCGCCCATTTTGGCGTGTTAAGACCAAGCTGCTGCAAGAGCGTACGTAGGGCCAGTGTCCCAAGGATGATGTTTATGGTCTCCCATCCCAAAGTTGCAAACCAACTAAACATGCTGGGGAGGAAATTGCCGCGTAGTCCAAACGGTGCACGGCTAATGGTGAGAGTTGCAGTTCCGGCACGGGGGCCAGGGAGGCTGCAAACGCCAACGAGAATGAATACGAGGTTTCCCACGAGAACTGCACCCAATGCTTGCAAAATGTTTAAGCCAAGCAAGATAAGAACTCCGCCAACAATCATATTGATGAACGTTGAGTTAGCCGAGAACCAAGGCCAGAAGAGATCCTTCGGTGTGCTGTGTCGGTCGGACTCCGGAATAATATCGATGCCGTAAGCCTCAATCTTTCCAAATTCGTTGACTGGTTCTTGATGTACGCCTGTAATGTTTCCGCCTTCACTACTGCTATTCATTGGACCACCTTTTCACTAGGAGATTCTGTAACGGGCAGATAAATTGAAAACTCATCGAATACTGCTTCACGTACCTTTGCGCCAGAACAGTCGCGGTTTGTTCGAAAATTAGCTCGTCCTAAAATCAGCTCTTGTGTGCCCTCAGCAACGTCACTTAAAAAAGACGGCATGGCTGCATACCTCAACCAATGGTGAACCAGAACGACATGGATGTCCTTGGAGAGCGCGGCAAGTCGCTCTGCCGATCTGGCAAATGTTTCGAGATTAGACTCTGGCCACTGCACGTATACCGCTCCGGTACTGACCGCATCGCCAGCGAAGAGAACGCCGTCCGGCTTTAGCAGTAGTGCAACGTGATCGGGAGAGTGCCCAGGGGTCGCGATGACCTGAAGAGTGCGGCCACCTAGGTCAACGACATATCCATCACTGAGGACGCCGCTAGCTCTGGTACCCGGAATTCTCCAATTATTATCTTCACTTCTGATGGCGAATGGACGCGGTTCGTCGGCTGGAGCGAGCGAGAAAAAGAACCTACGGTCGGCCTCAAGGTAACTCGGAAGTGCTTGCTCCATCTCCTCGGCATATTGCACGTATTCTTCAAGAAGGCCTCGAGGTACATCTTTGGCAACAAGGGAAACTCCATCAGGATGAATCAAGATCTGCTCGAACTCGTGGTTGCCACCAATATGATCGAAGTGCGAGTGGGTATTTACCACTAAAACAGGCAGATTTGTGATCGCCTCAACCACAGGACGGATGGGACGAACTCCCATGCCTGAGTCAATGAGCGCAGCCTGGGTGTCACCAACAACGAGCCAGGAGTTCACATGCCCTGGCTCAGCGAGTAGCCAGATACCAGGTTCGACTTCTCGCACTCGAAACCAGCCGTCGGCATTTTGCAAGATTTTTCCGCGTCGTTGACGCATGCCACCTCAGATCTTGTACGGTTGTAATTACAACCATTCCGGGAAGTAAAACGGCTTAGGGGCGGAGAGTCAATACCCTTAGGTTGATTTCAGGCAGGGATTGTCGATCTTGGTTGGTCGCTTAGATGTAAGAAAGAGTCAGCGCGGAATTGGGTTATCCCTGAATATCTGCAGGTGCTGCTGCTGAGTCGGCAGCAGTGAGCCAGCCCACGGCTGCCAATGCGACGGCGGTGGCAAGTACGGCCGCAGCTCCGGCAAGATGAAGATCTTGGAAGGCAGGGGGAGCTTTCAGGAGCGCACTGGCAATGCCAAGGCCGGCGGTGATTAGGACCAAGCCAGCTAAGGTCGCCGCGAGTGGGCGTACTCCATGTCGATTCGACCAGTCATTCCAGGCGTGTAGAGCGAAAATTAGTAGCGCTGCTCCAGCTGCAAACGCTGTTGCTCGATGCACCAGGTGTAGGGCGACGAAACCAGCGGGCTGACCGGTGGGGCAGAACGGGAAACTAGCGCAAGCCTTCTCGGCCTCGGCGTTTACGACAAGCGATCCCGTAATGAAAAGCGCACCGGCCAAGGAAATTGCCACCCAGCCAAGCCGGTTCAATCTTGGGCCAGTGGCAGGGAGCTGGAGAACTCGAGCCGAGACCGCGGTCACGGTCGCGCCGGCCAGCAGTGTGAGCCCGGCTAATAGATGCGCCGCGACGGTTGGTTCACCATTTCCGGCGAATACTGTTATCGCGCCAAGGGCGATCTGGACGATTACTACTCCAACTGTGAATAGCGAAGATCTAACAAGAGCACGCTGGCTTTGGCTTCGGCGGGCGAGAAAAGCAGTTGATACCACGAGGATTGTGACGATCGCCGCTATGTACCGATGGGTCTGCTCCATCAGGGCATGGAATTGGTAGATAGGTCCAAGTTTTCCATCGCACAATGGCCAATCGGGGCAACCCATTCCGGAGTCGCTAACCCGAACCTGACTTCCGAAGATGATCAAGAAGTAGACCGCCACGGCGCTGCTTAGGGCGAGCCTGGCCAGCCACTTGTTCTTCGAGTGTTGCAAATTATCTGGGCGACTCACGGTATTTATATTCACAGTCTTTGGATGTTACTCCCAGCCTCAATGAATAGCGACGACTTTGAGTGGCGTCAGTTGTGGCCCAAATGGGAGTGTTTCGCCATCGCCTTATCTCATTTCGTCTGCGCAGGATCTGCTGAGTGCACAATATTTCTAGCCATGGTGAGGAAGATCAGTGTGTGAAAAGGCGATACCAGCCACCAGTAGAGATGACCCCAAACGCCTTTGGGTAGGAAGGTCGCTTCTTGGGTAAGTGTCGCGATGCCTTTTTCTTCAGTCAATCGAAACTCCAGAAGCGCAACCCCGGGCAACTTCATCTCGGCGAGAAGGCGGAGCCTGACATTTTCTTCCAACGCTTCAACCCGCCAAAAGTCCAAACTGTCGCCGATTCGCAAGTGTTCTGGGTCGCGCCGTCCGCGTCGGAGCCCCACTCCGCCAATGAGCCGATCAATGAATCCTCGAAGTTCCCAAGCCCAGTCGGATCCATACCAACCATTCTCCCCGCCGATTCGCTCGATCGATGCCCAGATGTTCTTGCATTGATTGGTACTGGTAACAACGCGTACATCTCGAAACGCGCTAGCCCCTGCCCAAGCCGGATCACCCTGGGCCCTTTCCGAGGGATAGAAGTTGCCGGTGGCGTCCGACCAGCGGGTTATCACCTGAAAATCTCGGCTGCGAGCAAGCGCGAGTTCGACAGCGTGCTCAAAGTCAACTAGGCCTTCGGCTGGTTCTGGAATGAAAGCAGAGACACTCTTGGCTGGATCGGCAACAACCTCGTTGATGATCGACCCGATTAGTGGACGAGAAATGCTAACCGGTACGGGCGTAACTAGGTTCACCCATAAACCGCAGAGTCGCGGAGAATGAACGGGGATGGGAATGATGGTTCGCCCGCGCAGTCCCGCGACTTTTGCATAGCGGTGCATCATTTCCGCATACGTGAAAATATCCGGTCCGCCAAGATCGAACACGCCTGACACCGGTGTTTTCAATTGTGCCGATCGTTCCAGATACCAGAGGACATCGCGTATCGCGATCGGGTGTGTGCGGTTGTTGACCCACCGTGGGGCGGGAATGATTGGGAGCCTTTCGGTTAGGTGTCGAAGCATTTCAAAAGAGGCGGATCCGGAGCCGATGATGATGCCGGCGCGCAACTCCATGGTTGGGACGCCGCCCTGAGCTAAAGCTTCACCTGCGTCAACTCTCGAAGCCAGATGTTCACTCTTTGTCTTGTCGTTCGCGATTCCGCCGAGGTAGACGATTTGGGCGACCTTTGCTTTCGCACATTCACGTCCGAAGATCAGGGCCATGTCTTTTTCGGTTTTTGCAAAACCTCTACCGGTATCAAGAGAGTGAAGCAGATAGAAAGCAGTATGTACGTCACCTAGGGCAAGTCTTAGCGCTTCAGGATCTGAGGCGTCTCCTTCGATTATTTCAACCGCGTCTCGCCAGAGAAGGCCGGTTAACTTGTCGGCATCGCGTACCAGAACTCGCACCTGAAAGCCGTCGGCGACAAGGTTTCTTACTAATCGACCGCCGACGTATCCGGTGGCTCCAGTAACAAGGATTTGCCGAGGCATAATTGAATGCTAGCCACTATTTCTTGAGGATAGCTCCGTAAAGTTCTGGGCGACGATCTGATCTGGCGTCATTCCTTGGGCCGATCTTTCGGTCGGTTGGAACTTCGACGTCGGCAATGAGGATCTGGGTTTCATCAAGACGGTTCCGGTCGGAAATTGCCTGGATAACACCGTCACAATCTACGATCACGCTCGAGCTTGTCCACTTAACGTTTCGCTCATTGCCCGTCCGGTCGGCGGCCGCGATAACCATTCTGTTCTGACTTGCTGTCGCTTGGACGCGTACCGCCTCCATCGGCGTTGGATTCGTCGATAATCCGCCATCAGGCCAGTTTGTCGGGATCGCCAAAATCGCTACCCCCTTAAAGAGCGCAACGCGCGCCCACTCTGGGAACTCCAAGTCGTAGCAGACCATGGTTCCGAGGCGTCCGAACTTCGTATCGACTACGAGCGGCTCATCTGTACCTGGAGTGAAGAAATCAGGTTCATCGTTCCAGAGGTGAACCTTCTTGTACCAACCTCGAAAACCACCACTATCTATGATCACTGATGAGTTGTAGATCTGGTCGTTTTCCCTCATGGCGAGTCCGCCAACTATGACGACATCAAGTTCCTTTGCAAGCGATTCCCATTCGTTGATGACTACTCCGTCAAGAGTGGTCGCACGACTTTCGACCTCTATTACATCGCTGAAGGCATAACCCGAATTCGTGAGCTCGGGAAGGACAATCAACTTTGCACCAAGCGCCGCCGCTTCTCGAATTGCCGAGGCCGCTTTGTGCAGATTGGATTGAGGAGACTCGATACTCAAGGAGATCTGACACACTGCAATTCGAAGCACATCTGATCATATTCATTTGTTACTCGCTGCTGCATAATTGCCGGACTGGTTGGATATCGTAGATTGGAAGTTATGACATACGACGTGTTCGATGAGCGCAGGTGCCAATTGGGCGAGGGGCCAAGTGCCTCGGGGACCGATTTTCAGCAACTCTCTTGGGTGGATGTGTCGGGGTGTCGAGTCCTATCTCACGACATGGCAACCGGGCTGCAATCGGAGTTTTCGACCTCCGAGCAAGTCAGTTTTGCCATACCGCGTGAGAACGGTGGCTATGTTCTTGGCCTGGCAAATGGGCCGGTGCTACTTGATTCGGGCGGCCAACTCGAAACTCTGCCGGGCCGAAGAGAAGCCGATGGAATCGAAGACCCAAATCCAATCCGTTGGAATGACGCCAAGGTCTCGCCATCGGGAGAACTCTGGCTCGGCACCATGACATACGAGTTTCTACCAGGCAAGAGCGCTCTATACCGAATGAGCAGAGACGGCCGGAGCATCGCGCGCGTCCTAAGCGATCTCACTGTGAGCAACGGAATCGGGTGGTCACCGGATGGAACCAGGATGTTCTTCATAGATTCGCCAAAGCGTTCAGTAACTATCTTTGATGTCGACGGATCAATGATTCGTAATGAGCGCACGTTGATCGATGTTTCCAACTACCCAGGTGTGCCGGATGGGTTATGTGTTGATTCCGCCGGTGGAGTTTGGGTTGCTTTCTGGGAAGGATCGGCAATTCGACGCTTTGACGGACTAGATGGGTCTTTGACGGAAGAGTTTCGCTTTGCGGCTTCTAGAATCACGTCTTGCGCTTTCGGCGGACCCGCCCTTCGCCAACTCTTTGTCACTAGCGCTCGCGAGGACTCGACAGTAGACGAGAGTGCGGAAGCTGGGATGACTTTCGTTGTAGAACCGGGTGTTTCTGGTCTGTTCGTAAATCAGTATTTTGGTTAGTCTCGCGATTTCCTAGTTTCTTCGTGAGTTGGCCCGCCAAGCTCTTGTGACAGTTCGTCGGCGTGGCGTCGGACAATGGCTCCGAATTCCGCCACCGAATCGGCGCGAATCTCCTGCTTCAGTCCCGTAATACTGATTGCTCCGGCGCAGTTGCCGCCATGCTCAAACACATTTGCTCCGATGCACAGCACCCCGAGCGTGTCCTCTTCGTCATCCACAGCGTATCCACGTTCGTAGATACGTTCTAACTCAGTGAGTAGGGACTCGATGTCACCGATTGTATTTGGGGTTCGTAACGGCAATCCATTGGTCTCCGCAATCTGACGGACGGACTCCTGAGGTAAAGCCGCGAGGATGGCTTTACCAACTCCCGTTGCGTGTGGGAGTTCTCTGCGGCCCAGATATTGAGCAATGCGGATGGTTCCAGGGCCATCGACCTTGCCCACGGAGATGGCGTATCCGTCATCAAGGATTGCCGCTCGCGCTGTAAGCCCCGTCTCGGCAGTCAACCTCCGCAGGACGGGCATGGCAAGATCACGCAGTGCGGTCTCTGACACGACCTGGTCGCCGAGACGAGCAAAGGCCATTCCGAGACGGTAGCGACGCGTGGCGCCTACGCCCTTGTCTGCCAAGAATCGCCTGCTCAAGAGTGTCTGCAGAGTGCTGAAAGTAGCGCTTTTGGACATTTTTAAGGCATTCGCAATCTCAGAAACGCTCATCCCATCCGGACCGGCCTTTGAGAGGGCATCAATCACGTCAAGAGCGCGCTCAAGGCTCTTCACCCGGTATCTGTCATTAGGTAGATCGTTCGGTATCACAGAATCACTATTCCATTTCGTCCTTGTCTGCGTCAAGAGTACCCAATGTTTCGTAAATATTTCCAGAATAAATACTTTCACATAGGGGGTTGACGCTTACGAGTGCCTATGCCAAGGTTTACCAACTTTCCGCATAGCGTTCGGTAGTTCCGAACGCAGAAGAGGTGATGTATAGATGTTCCGTAAACAAAAGCGTCTAACGGCCGCTGCCATTGCTGGCGCAGCTGTGCTCCTCATTTCTGCCTGTTCGAGCACCGGTGCCTCAAGTTCCGCGCAGTCATCGGCGTCCGCTCAGTCCAACACCGTTGCTGCTGCGGTGTTGTCGCACAATTTCGCTTGGGGAAATTTCACTCTGGCCTCGCGAATCGTCGACAAACTCAAGGCAGGGGACAAGATCAATATCGTTGATGATATTCAAGGTACTGCGCTTCCGATCATGGGTGCCGAGATGCGCATCGGAATGCAGCGCGCATGTGACGCAGCGCAGGGCAGTCTGCCGATGAACTGTCGGCTCACTGGTCCAGTGACTACCAATGCCGGTGCTCAGCTGTCTGAACTCGAGACACTACTGAACGCAGGTCAGGTCGACTGTCTCGGACTCCAATCACCGCTACCCGACCAATATGTTGACATCATCAACAAGTACGTCGCGGCTGGAGTTCCGGTGTTCACCTTCAACAATGACGTGCCTAACTCCAACCGTTTCGCGTTCTACGCCTTGAGCGAGGAGCAGGCGGGAAAGACCAACGGCATACAGACCGCTCAGCTTGTAAAGAGTCGGGGTTTGAAGATCAAGACCATAGCCATGGGCAGTGGCCAGCCGAGCGGCCCTTGGGCGCAGGCTCGTATGACTGGATTCGAGGAAGGGTACAAGTCTGTCTTCCCGAATGCGAAGTTCTTCAACGACAGCAAGAGCGGCATTCCTACTGGCGATAACTTCACCACTCAGGAGGTTCTAAACTCAGTGGGGCCATTCCTACAGGCTCACCCCGACGTCAACCTCTTCTTTCACACCGATCAAGGTGTCGAGGGTGTTGGCTTGATCATCAAGAATCAGAAGTTGTCTGGCAAGGTTTGGACTTCCGGATTCAACGTCAGCGGAC
>Ga0307375_10005742_pt1 | contig 11582 bp, 11 predicted proteins | sample TR1MG_FD_202531 | JGI IMG/M metagenome (GOLD analysis project Ga0307375, IMG submission 202531) | Soil microbial communities from Risofladan, Vaasa, Finland - TR-1 | ecosystem: Environmental > Terrestrial > Soil > Coastal area > Acid sulfate soil | place: Finland: Risofladan, Vaasa | collected... | reverse complement strand
GATCTCGCGCGCGCCCTCGGTGACCCCGATCGCTTCGAGCTCGCCGCGGGTCAGCGCGAGCTGCAACGGGTCCGGCCCGACCCAGGCCATCCTTCCCGCGAGAGGTGAGGATGCGCCCGCGACCGACTCGTGGAGCACGAGCTCGCGCGCCTGGCCCCGCCGCAGCACGGCGACGACGTCGCTCAGCTCGGTGACCGCGCCTGCGCCCCGCCCTTGCTCTTCCCGGAACTGCGCGAGGACCGCGCCCGTCCGCGCGGCGCGGTGGGACGCCAGGGCGCCTCGAAGCTGCGCGGCGAACGCGGTCTGCTTCACGCCGTCGCTCCGTGAACCACCGGACACCTCGACCCACAGCGCGCGAGCCCGCTGCCCGACCGCCTCGCGCAGCAGAGCCGTCGCGCGGACGTCTCCCGCCACGAGCAGGAGCTCCGGCCTCTTCTCTGCCACGACCTTGTCGACCTCGGCCGCAACGACCTGCGCGTTGCGCTCCCACGAGTCCTCGGCGCGTGCATGCGTCCGACGATCCGACAGCCCGCCCTCGTTCCCCTTGTGGACGACGTCGTGACCGCCCTCGACCACCTCGACCTGACGTGTGGGATGAGGGCCGGTCTCGTCGGCGAACGTGAGATCCGCACCCTGGCGATCGACCACGACGAGCAGGGACCGGGTGGACTGGCACGCCGCCCGGACGACCGGGAGCAGTGCCGGTGCCGGTCCTCGCACCGCCCAGGACCGGACCGGAGCCTCGGCGAGGACGCGGTCCACCCGCACACCCTCGGCGTCGGCGACGATCACTCGGCCGTGCGGTTCACGGAGATGGGTCGGACGTGCGACCGCATCGCCGATCTCGTCGAGCAGCTCGTCAGGAGCACCGGCATGGACGAGATCACGGCGCAAGGCCCGCCATCGATCCACAGCCGCCGCCTCACCCGCCGCGTCCGCTCGCGTGGCGTCGAGACAGACCGTGATGAAGGGAGCGGGACGACCGAGCAGCGGCTTGAGCCAGTGGAGTTCCATGGGCGCCTCCGTGAGGGCAGGTGAACCCGGTCCGCGTCGAGCACCGCACCGGGCCTGACGCCTCTACCTTCGTCCACTGGGCGCACCGGCGCCACCCACCGCTCGGACGGGTGTCGATCAGTCTCTCGGCGTGTGCTCCGAGGCGATCGCCACGTGGTGACGGATGACCTCGTCGACGATGAAGGCGAGGAACTTCTCGGCGAAGACCGGATCGAGCTCGGCCTCCCGTGCGAGCTCGCGCAACCGTGCGACCTGCTTCGCCTCACGGCCCAGGTCCGAGGGCGGTAGCCCACGCGCGGCCTTGAGGACACCGACCTGCTGGGTCGCCTTGAAGCGTTCGGCGAGCAGGAACACGAGCGCCGCGTCGATGTTGTCGATCGACCCGCGCAGGCGCAGGAGCTCGGCGGGGAGCTCGACGTCGTCAGGGAGACCCGGCACTATCGGCACGTCCGGCACTGTTGGCACGTCCGGCACTGTCGGGGCATGATCGAGGCGCTCGGAAGTCACGGCGTCGATCCTAGGCGCAGCCGCGCGCGGTCAGGCGCTCTTCTCGCGCGGTGCGCGCTTCGGTGCGGCGACCTCGCGTGGTACGAGGGTCGGGTACACGTTCTCCAGAACGGCCTCGCGCGAGATCACGACGCGCTCGACGTCGTCGCGGCTCGGGACCTCGAACATCACCTGCTGGAGAACCTCTTCCATGATCGCCCGCAACCCGCGCGCTCCGGTTCCCCGGAGGAGGGCCTGGTCCGCGATCGCACTGACCGCGTCCACGGTGAACTCGAGCTCGACGCCATCGATCTGGAACATCCGCTGGTACTGCTTGACGAGCGCGTTGCGTGGCTCCGTGAGGATCCGCACGAGCGCGTCCTGGTCGAGCGGCGCAACCGTCGTGATCACCGGGACCCGACCGATGAACTCCGGGATCAGGCCGAACTTGAGCAGGTCCTCCGGCATGACCTCGCCGTAGACGTCCACGTCATCGGCCGAGTGCAGCGGCGCGCCGAAACCGATGCCACGACGACCGGCGCGGGAGGTGATGATCTCGTCGAGGCCGGCGAACGCACCGGCGACGATGAACAGCACGTTGGTCGTGTCGATCTGGATGAACTCCTGGTGCGGGTGCTTGCGACCGCCCTGCGGCGGCACCGACGCCGTGGTGCCTTCCAGGATCTTGAGGAGCGCCTGCTGGACACCCTCCCCAGACACGTCCCGCGTGATCGACGGGTTCTCGCTCTTGCGCGCGATCTTGTCGACCTCGTCGATGTAGATGATCCCGGTCTCGGCCTTCTTCACGTCGAAGTCGGCGGCCTGGATGAGCTTGAGGAGGATGTTCTCGACGTCCTCACCGACGTAGCCGGCCTCGGTGAGCGCGGTCGCGTCGGCGATCGCGAACGGCACGTTGAGCATCTTCGCCAGCGTCTGGGCGAGATAGGTCTTCCCGCAGCCCGTCGGCCCGATCAGCAGGATGTTGGACTTCGCGATCTCGACCGCCTCGCCGTCGGCCGCCGTCCCGCGGCCGGTCTCGGCCGCCTGGATCCGCTTGTAGTGGTTGTACACCGCGACCGCGAGCGACCTCTTCGCCGGCTCCTGGCCGATCACGTACTGCTCGAGGAAGTCGAAGATCTCCTTGGGCTTGGGCAGCTCGACCATGCCGACCTCGGTCGCCTCGGCGAGCTCCTCCTCGATGATCTCGTTGCAGAGGTCGATGCACTCGTCGCAGATGTACACACCGGGCCCGGCGATCAGCTTCTTGACCTGCTTCTGGGACTTCCCGCAGAAGGAACACTTGAGGAGGTCAGCCCCGTCCCCGATGCGTGCCACTGCGGTCCCCTTCCGGTCCGTCGCTCCTCGCCTCGTGGCGACAGCGCCCTTCGCGCGCCTGCCCCGGCGCGGTGCTCAGTCCATTGCACACCACGAAGGGCGCGATGTCAGCCGCACCGCACGAGAGTCACCCACGTGTTGCCGGACCGTGATCTTGACCGAACCGGTCGGGCAGGTCCCAGGACCCACCCGACCGGCGCGGCTCCTCAGGCCGGGAGGACGGCCGCCTTGCGGCTCGCGAGCACCTGGTCGACGAGCCCGTAGTCGAGCGCCTCGGCGGCTGTCAGGATCTTGTCCCGCTCGATGTCGTTCCGCACCTGGTCGACGCTTCGACCCGTGTGCTTGGCGAGCGTCTCCTCGAGCCACTCACGCATCCGGATCAGCTCGTTCGCGTGGATCTCGATGTCCGATGCCTGCGCGTAGCCACCGCCCTCCATCGCCGGCTGGTGGATCAGCACGCGAGCGTTCGGCAGGGCGAGGCGCTTGCCCGGCGTCCCGGCACCCAGGAGTACGGCGGCAGCCGACGCCGCCTGCCCCAGGCACACCGTCTGGATCTGCGGCTTGATGTACTGCATCGTGTCGTAGATCGCGGTCATCGCCGTGAACGATCCACCCGGCGAGTTGATGTACAGGATGATGTCGCGGTCCGGGTCGGTGCTCTCGAGCACCAGCAGCTGGGCCATGACGTCGTCGGCCGACGCATCGTCGACCTGCACCCCGAGGAAGATGATGCGGTCCTCGAACAGCTTGGTGTACGGGTCCTGACGCTTGAACCCGTAGGCGGTGCGCTCCTCGAACTGGGGCAGCACGTACCGTGCGCCGGGTGCGCCGTACGGCAGCGCACGACCGCCCGCGAGGCGCTCGGCCCCGGCGTAGAACTGTGACTCGATGCTCACGAGGGACTCCCTGGTGTCATCTGCCGGCGCTCTGGCCGGCAGGCTCGGTGGTCGACGGGTCGGACGGCGCCACCAGGCGCCGTCCGTGTCAGGAGGACGTGGTGCCACCGCCACCGGCGACCGAGCCGGCGTGCGCGACGACGTGGTCCACGAACCCGTACTCGAGCGCCTCGGGCGCGGTGAACCACCGGTCCCGGTCGGAGTCGGCGTGGATCTGCTCGACGGTCTTGCCGGTCTGCCCGGCGATGAGCTCGGCGAGGACGGTCTTCATGTGCAGGATCAGCTGCGCGTTGATGCGCACGTCGGTGGCCGTGCCACCGATGCCGCCGGACGGCTGGTGCATCATGACGCGTGCGTGCGGGGTCGCATAGCGCTTGCCCTTGGTCCCGGACGAGAGCAGGAACTGACCCATCGACGCCGCCATGCCCATCGCGATGGTGGCGACATCGGGCTGGATGAACTGCATCGTGTCGTAGATGGCCATGCCCGCCGTGATCGAACCACCCGGCGAGTTGATGTAGAGCCAGATGTCCTTGTCGGGGTCCTCCGCTGCGAGCAGCATCATCTGGGCGCAGATCGCGTTGGCGTTCTCGTCGCGCACCTCGGAACCCAGCCAGATGATCCGCTCGCGAAGCAACCGGTTGAAGATGTGGTCATTGAGGCCGAATCCCGGAGACTCGGCCCGGGCGATCGCCGGCGTCTGGTCGTTCACGAAGGCTCCCTCGTCTGGCTGCGTGCTTCATGGTCGGCCCGGAACGGGTGCGACCCCTGCTTGTGCAGTGACCCTAACGCGGCGGGTGCGACGCATTCGTCCCGCCCACGGGGGTTTTCGCTGACGGCGCAGCGTCGCCCGACGCCCTCAGGTCAGACCACGACGGCCCCGCACGCAGGGCGTACGGGGCCGTCGTGGTGCGAGGCGCAGATCAGGCCTCGGGGTCGTCGTCCCACACGACGTCGTCGACAACGGCACCTGCAGCGGCCTCGAGCGGTGCGCCCGGCTCGCCCTCGAGCGCGGCGTCGCCCTCGTCGGACCCGATGAACTCGGTCAGGTCGACGGTGGCGCCGTCGGCGGTCACGATGCTCACGCGGCGCAGGGCGACCGCCAAGGCCTTCGACCGGCTGACCTCGCCGACCATCGCCGGGATCTGGCCCTGCTTGTCGACGGTCTGGATGAACTCGTTCGGGTCCATGCCGTACTGACGCGACGCGCTCACGAGGTATTCGAGCAGCTCGTTCTGGTTGATCTTCACCTCGAGCTGCTCGGCGAGCGTGTCGAGGAGGATCTGGTTGCGCAACGCCGAAGTGGCCTGCTCGGTCACCTCGGCGCGGTGCACGTCGTCCTTCTCGCGACCCTCGGAGCTCAGGTGACGCTCGACCTCGGCCTCGACCACACCGACCGGGACCGGGATCTCGATGTCCGCGATGAGCTTCTCGAGGAGCAGGTCACGCGCCTGGACCGCCTGCCCGTTCGCCTTCGCCCGTCCGGCCTGCTCGCGCAGGTCCACGAGGAGCTCCTCGAGCGTGTCGAACTCACTCGCGAGCTGGGCGAAGTCGTCGTCCGCGGCGGGCAGGTCCCGCTGCTTGACCGACGTCGCCGTGACCGTGACGAGAGCTTCCTCGCCCGCGTGCTCGCCGCCGACCAGCGCCGAGGTGAACGTCGTCGTCTCACCGCCCGAGAGCCCGGTGAGCGCCTCGTCGAGACCCTCGAGCATGTTGCCCGCACCGATCTGGTAGCTGATGCCGCTGACCTGGTCGACCTCCTCGTCGCCGATCGTCGCCGCCAGGTCGAGGACGACGAAGTCTCCCTCGACGGCCGGCCGGTCGACGCCGACCAGCGTGCCGAAGCGCTCGCGCAGGCCGTCGAGGCTCGCGGTGACGTCCTCGTCGGTGACCTCGAGCGTGTCGACGGTCAGAGTCACGGTGTCCAGGGCCGGGACGGTGATCTCCGGGCGGATCTCGACCTCGGCCGTGAAGTGCAGCTCACCGTCGGTGCCGGTGATGTCGGGGACCTTCGTGACCTCGACCGAGGGCTGGCCGAGCGGACGGATCTTCGCCTCGGTCACGGCCTGGCGGTAGAAGTCGTCGAGTCCCTCGTTGATCGCGTGCTCGAGGACCGCGCCACGCCCGACCCGCTGGTCGATGATCCGCGGCGGGACCTTCCCCTTGCGGAAACCGGGCACGTTGACCTGCTCCGCGATGTGCGCGTAGGCGTGGTCGATGCTCGGCTTGAGCTCGTCGTACGGCACCTCGACGGTCAGCTTGACCTTGGTGGCGTCCACGGTCTCGACGGCGCTCTTCACTTCGATGATCTCCAACTGATCGGGGTGGTGGACACCGGATCCCCGGTGTCAGGTCAGGCGCACACGGGGCGCCGACGTGACCATGACTGGGCCGCGATGCTCCGATACGGCACGTGCGGGCGCAGGCCCGCACAACCCGGTGATCGTACGCCACCGCGGACGGCCGACGCCAAGCGCGCGCGAGGCGGGCCTCGCACGCCCCGATGTGCCGACCTGCGTCCCGACGGTCGTCATCGGCCTGGCTGCGATGGTCGGGATGGCGGGATTCGAACCCACGACCTTCCGCTCCCAAAGCGGACGCGCTACCAACCTGCGCCACATCCCGTGCGAGCGGAGTCTATCGGCTGACGCGGGCCCGACGGCCGCCGCGCGCCGGGGACCCGATCGACTCGACGGACCAGGTAGCATTTCCGGCTGTCCGGCTCGCCGGCCGCGCGGGTGTAGCTCAATGGTAGAGCCCCAGTCTTCCAAACTGGCTACGGGAGTTCGATTCTCCTCACCCGCTCCACCCGATCCACTGGATCCACCCGATCCACTGTTGCTGCCGGTGAGCGCCGACCGCACCACGACTCGCACGACCCGGTCCGCCCGGACCCGACGGAGCTCGGGCACGAGCCCGCAACGGTCCCGGCTGTCCACCTGTCGGGAGGAATCCCGCGCCGTCTTTGCGTGTTAGGTACACCAGAGCTAGCGTCATGCCGACGCTGGCCCGATGTGAGGAAGGACGCGCGATGCCCCGCACCTGCTCGCCGTCCGTGCGCAGCGGTTCCTGGAGCACGCTCGTCCTGACCTCGGCCTGTCGCTGTCGGTAGAGCGCTGACGCGGCCTCGTCGGCCGCCGCAGCGGGGCGCACCACGCGCTCTGCCAGCGCTCGCCCCGGCTCTCGCTGACCCGACGACGGCGAGACCCCACCGCATCCCGCCGGGCCGGTTCCGGCCCGCTCCCAGACGAGGACTCCCATGGCACGCATCTACGAGAACGCCACGAAGCTCATCGGCAACACGCCCCTGGTGCGCATCAACAAGCTCACCGCGGGATCGTCCGCGACGGTCGTCGCGAAGCTCGAGTTCTACAACCCGGCCAACTCGGTCAAGGACAGGATCGGCGTCGCGATCATCGACGCGGCCGAGGCGTCCGGTGAGCTCGAGCCCGGCGGCACGGTCGTCGAGGCGACGAGCGGCAACACCGGGATCGCGCTCGCGTTCGTCGGCGCCGCACGCGGCTACCACGTCGTGCTGACGATGCCCGAGTCGATGTCGAAGGAACGGCGCGCACTCCTGCGCGCGTTCGGTGCGGAGCTGATCCTCACGCCGGCCGCTCTCGGGATGAAGGGCGCGGTCGACGAGGCCAACCGGATCGCGGCCGAGCGTCCCGGCTCGGTGCTCGCCCGCCAGTTCGCCAACGCGGCGAACCCGGAGATCCACCGTCGCACGACGGCCGAGGAGATCTGGGCCGACACCGACGGTGCGGTGGACATCGTGGTCGCCGGGATCGGGACCGGTGGCACCATCACCGGCGTCGGCCAGGTGCTCAAGGCGCGCAAGCCCGGCGTGCAGATCGTGGGCGTCGAGCCCGCCGAGTCGCCGATCCTCAACGGTGGCGCTCCAGGCCCGCACAAGATCCAGGGCCTCGGCGCGAACTTCATCCCGGAGATCCTCGACACGACCGTCTACGACGAGATCATCGACGTCGACGGTGACACCGCCGTCGCGGTCGCGCGCCGGGCCGCGAAGGAGGAGGGCCTGCTCGTCGGCATCTCGTCCGGCGCGGCCCTCCAGGCGGCGATGCTGCTCGCGGACCGACCGGAGAACGCCGGGAAGCTCATCGTCGTGATCATCCCGTCCTTCGGCGAGCGCTACCTGTCCACCGTCCTCTACGCCGACCTGATGGACTGATCTCCCCATGAGCGGTGTGCGCGCGTTCTGGTCCGTCCTCAAGGACGACCTCGAGGTCGCCCGGCAGCGCGATCCTGCCGCCAGGTCGCGGATCGAGGTGGCGCTCGCGTACCCGGGCGTCCATGCGGTGTGGGCCTATCGGCTCGCCCATCGCATGTGGCGCGAGCCGGGTCTGCGGCTGCCCGCTCGCCTGCTCTCGCAGGCGACGCGGGCGGCCACCGGGATCGAGATCCACCCGGGTGCCCGCCTCGGCCACCGGCTGTTCATCGACCACGGCATGGGCGTCGTGATCGGCGAGACGGCCGAGGTCGGTGACGACGTCGTGCTGTTCCACGGTTCGACGCTGGGCGGGCGGTCGATGCGGCACGGGAAGCGGCACCCGACGCTGGGTGACGGTGTGGTCGTCGGCGCGGGGGCGAAGATCCTCGGTCCGGTGTGGATCGGCTCGGGCGCCCAGATCGGCGCCAACGCGGTGGTCGTGAAGGACGTCCCGGCCGGCGCGGTCGCGGTCGGTGTCCCTGCCCAGGTCCGGCTCCGCGGCGAGGTGGCGCACTGGGACGTGGAGATCGACGACCCGGCGATCTACATCTGAAGGCAGGGAGTCACGATGCGCCTCGGCTACCACACGGGCTACTGGTCGGCGGGGCCGCCCCCGGGGGCGCAGGACGCCGTCCTGGCCGCCGAGCGCCTCGGGTTCGACTCGGTGTGGAGCGCCGAGGCGTACGGTTCGGACGCGCTGACGCCCCTTGCCTGGTGGGGGGCGAGTACCACCCGCGTCCGGCTCGGCACCGCGATCGCCCAGATGTCCGCCCGCACGCCCACGGCGACGGCGATGGCCGCCCTGACGCTCGACCACCTCTCGGGCGGCAGGTTCGTGCTCGGCCTCGGCGTCTCCGGGCCCCAGGTCGTCGAGGGCTGGTACGGCCAGCCGTACCCGCGTCCGCTGGCGCGCACCCGCGAGTACGTCCAGGTGATCCGCCAGGTGCTGGCACGGGAGCGCCCGGTCACGATCGACGGTGCGTTCTACCAGCTGCCGCTGCGGGGCGGCACGGGCCTCGGCAAGGCGCTGCGCTCGACCGTGCACCCGCTGCGCGCGGACCTACCGATCCACCTCGCGGCCGAGGGCCCGAAGAACGTCGCGCTCGCGGCCGAGATCGCGGACGGGTGGCTGCCCCTGTTCTACTCGCCCCGGATGGACGCGACGTACCGCGAGCTGCTCGCGGAGGGCTTCGCGCACCGTGACCCGGCACTCGCCGGGCGCGAGACGTTCGAGGTCAGTGCGACTGTCCCGGTCGTGGTGGACGACGACGTCGAGGCCGCCGCCGACGTCGTCCGACCGTTCATCGCCCTGTACGTCGGCGGGATGGGAGCCCGCGAGGCGAACTTCCACCGCGACGCCCTGGTCCGGCTCGGCTATGGCGACGCGTGCGACGAGATCCAGGACCACTACCTCGCGGGGCGCCGCGAGAGAGCCGTGCACGCGGTCCCGACGGAGCTCGTCGAGGACGTCGCGCTCGTCGGACCGGTGGGCAAGATCCGTCGGGAGGCAGCAGCCTGGCGATCGACCGCCGTCACGACGCTCGTCGTCCAGTGCGACCCACGCATGCTCCCCGTGGTCGCGCACGCGCTGTCCTGAGTCGCACGCGTCACCCCGACCGGGTCGGGTCGTTGTCAGGCCACCAGATCGCGGTACGCACGGCGACCCGGTCACCACCGCTTCCGGTCCGGACGCCCTCGGCGCGCAGCCGCTCGAGAGCCTCGACGCGCAGCCGCGCGGGAGGACGGCCCGAGGCGTCGACGACCCGCCACCACGGCACCTCACCACCCGCGTGCGCGAGCACCTGACCGACCTGACGCGGGCCTCCGCGCGGCGGGCGACCGGCAGCAGCCTGGCGATCGAGGACCACCTCGGCGATCAGGCCGTACGTCATGACCTTGCCGGCGGGGATCGTCCGCACGACCTCGAGCACCGACTCGGCGTAGTCGTCGTCCATCGGGCCGGCTCAGTCGCGGTGGACCAGCACGAGCGCCCGGTCGTCGCTCTCGGACGCCTGCACGCCGGCCATGACGGCCTCGGCGTCACCGCGGCCGGTGGCGATCACGCGCTCGACCACGCCCATGAGCCTGTCGATCCCCATGTCGAGGTCGTAGCCCGGGGCCTCGACGATGCCGTCGGTGTACAGGACGAGCGTGTCCCCGTGGTCCATCGAGCCGACGTGGGTGAGGAAGGACAGGCCACGGATCACCCCGAGAGCGGGGCCGCCGAGCGTGTCCAGGATCTCCTGGGACCCCGACCCGGCATGAAGGTGGACCGCCGGCGGGTGGCCGGCCGTCGAGATCCAGAACTGCCCGGTGTCGAGCCGCACCGCGACGTGCACCGCCGTCGCGAAACCCTCGTCCCAGGCCTGTTCGAGGAGATAGCGGTTCGCTGCGGTGAGGAACTCCTCCCGCGGCATCGCACCGAGAAGACCGCCGAACGCGCCGGAGAGCAGCAGGGACCGGACCCCCGCCTCCTGCCCCTTCCCGGACACGTCCACCAGGACGATCTCCAGCAGCTGGCCGCGCTCACCGCGGGCCGCGACCATGAAGTCCCCGGAGAAGGCCTCGGCGTGCGCCGAACGGACCGCGGTGTCGACACGCCACCCCGGCGGCAGAGCCGGAACGCGACCGTAGGCAGCGAGCCGGTCGCGGAGGTCGACCAGCATCAGCTCCCCGGGGGCCCCTTGGAGCCCCAGTCCTTCCCGCTGCGCGGCGAACATCACCAACGCGACGAGCGAGACGCCGATCACGATGAGCGTCCCCGGCACGATCTGCGTCCAGGTCGTGAGCTGCATCACGACGAGCTCCACGATGATCGTCATGGCGAGAACGAGCACACCGACCAACCGAAGCAGGAACGCACCGAGAAGACCGATCAGCAGGAACACCGACGGGGTGACCCAGGTCGGGTTGAGGATCGTGCCGACCGAGGCGACGACCGTGAGCCCGACGAGGTCGAGCACGATCAGAGGCTGCGACGTCCGGCCCCAGCGCCGCGGGAGCAGCGAACGGTGACGCGCGTCGCCGTTCGACGCGAGTCCGGTCGCCTGGATGCTCACTTCGCGAGGCTACCGTCCGGAACGGACACCGGGACCCGATCGAGCCCACGCCGCTCCAGAGATCGCCCACATGGCCGTACCCATTCCCTGTCGCACGCATCGTGGTAGGACACGATGGGCAGATGGACCTCGCCTCGCAGCAGTACCGCACGGTCAGGCTCGACAGCGGACGCCGGGCGGACGTCCTCGATCTCGACACCTGGGCGTCCCCCTCGGCGCTGACGCCCGAGGAGACGTCCCCGCTCCCGCTCAGCTGGGACCGCACCGTCGGCGTCGAGGCCCCGGACGGAAGCCTGGTCGCGCTGCACTCGTCGTACCCGTTCACGCGCTTCCCCGTTCCCGGCTCGCGGCTCCCCGTCGCCGGTCTGACCTGGGTCGGGGTCCATCCCCAGCACCGTCGTCGCGGCATCCTCACCTCGATGGTCCGGCAGCATCTCGCCGCCTGCCGAACGCGCGGGGAGCCCGTCTCGGCGCTCTTCGCCGCCGAGATGCCGATCTACGGCCGGTTCGGGTACGGTCTCGCCGCGCGCGGCACCCGGATGACACTCCCCCGGGGCG
>Ga0307375_10005741_pt1 | contig 11582 bp, 6 predicted proteins | sample TR1MG_FD_202531 | JGI IMG/M metagenome (GOLD analysis project Ga0307375, IMG submission 202531) | Soil microbial communities from Risofladan, Vaasa, Finland - TR-1 | ecosystem: Environmental > Terrestrial > Soil > Coastal area > Acid sulfate soil | place: Finland: Risofladan, Vaasa | collected... | reverse complement strand
CATCAAACAAGGCACCCTGTGCCGGCTGGGGTGCCTGGCTGGCGTGCCAGGCGTTGTAGATGGACACTGCGCGTGAGGCTGCGTTGCGAGTAGGCTGATCCGGGCCATTGCGGTGCAGCCATTCCAGCAGCGATTTCAGCGCGACGTGGGGCTTGAAGTTGTCGTTCTTCAGCGTCTCCGAAGCGTTGATGCCGCTGCCGTCGAAGCACGCACCGACCAACACCAGCGCCTGATCGAGATCGGAAGTAAGGCGGCGGCGATGCCTGCCCGACCACTCGCGCGCGAACTCCAGCGGATCGGTGCGCGTGAAGACCTTGCTCTTCTCAGCGCACCAGCCACGCTGTACGAATTCATCAGGCGTGGTGATAGAACCCTTGAGGAACTTCTGCAACTGGTCGCGTTTCAATTCGTTGGCGGTGCCGAAGGTACGCAGGAACTGGCGGGTCATCGGTTCGGCGTTGACGGGTGGTGCTTCCTTGCCCTTGTCGGCATCGTCGTCGATAAGCTGGTTGATGCCGACCAGCGCATCCTTCACCGAGATCGCACGCCCCTCGTCCACGAACACTTTGCCGTAATGGCGCGAGAAGTATTCCAGTGCCTTGCCGCGCCGGATCACTTGGATATCGGCGGCAGGCAGGCCTTCCTTCGCGTGATTTTCCAGCATGGCTTGCAATTGGCGCACATCGGCCATCACCTCGCGGCGCATCCGGCCCCAGCTCACCGGCTTGGGATCTTCGGTGCGCTTGCGGCAGACGTGAATGATGTCGTATTCGATGGTTTGCGAGCCAAATGTTCCGGGTTTCGACCCTTCGCCCTTCGTTTCATCGGAGCGAATCGGATACGTCGCCTCAAGGTAATATCCCGCATCAAACAGCGATTCGAGCACCGCCACCCAAGGCTTGTCCTCGCTGTGATGGAAAGTGAAGGCCAGGATACCGCCAGGTTTGAGCACGCGATGTGTCTCGCGCCAGCACTGCGTGAGCAGACGTTGATAGAAACCGTCCGGATCTTCCGGCTCGCGGGCCCGATTGGCGACGGCCTCCAGAGACTTGGGCGTGTACTCGGCGGTGAAGTAGTCAGGGTATTGTCCCTTCAACGCAAGACGCAGCCAGACGTAGAAGAAGTCCGCCAACTCGGAGTAATGCAACAACCCACCAAACGGCGGATCGGTGATGACTAGATCAAGACTGCAGTCAGCAAGCAGCGTCAACTCCGTGGAGGAGCCGCAAAGAACATCTGCTCCGCTGACTGGATCGCCGGGAAAAACCTTCTCGCTCTTCCCGCTGATCTCGCTTGCTAGAGATGCATCATGATGTTTGATTCCCTCGACACTGACTGCATCCCAGGGCCGCCTCGCCCACTCTCCTGCTCTAAAAATCACTTCAAAAGTGGATGACCAAGGGCCGTATCCCATCGGAGGAAAAATACCGACCTCTACAACATTGCTCTTTGGGTGGAAATTGCTGTTCGACATTGCTGGGGCCAGCTTGTCGAAGGTCATGTGCCAAAACGAAAACATACACTGATTGCGTACGTAATTTTGGAAGGCTCCGAGCACATACTCACGGACTGCCCAGTTGTAATCCCCAGTCGTGACGATGGCCTTCAGTAGCTGCGCATGGCCAAGTAGCTGTCGAGGATTAAACATAGTCCACCAGTGGGTGTAACCATGATTCGGGATGCCGCCGTTATTCATGTGCGTCATGAATCCAAACGGAATCTCAGAGCGCGGCCAGTAGTCCTTCAGGTCAGCGTCCTTGCGTGCTTCCCATTCCACGAGCGCGGCGTCGTACTGCCGGGCATGTGCCACGCCGTAAGCCGCGAAGAAGCGACCGCTGTACGGCTTGCCCGCCGCATCGCGCCTGGGCGCATAGCCCTGCACCGCGTAGGACGCCATTGGTCCTGTCTTGCCGGTGGCCTTGATGGTGGTCAGCACGTCCTGCACCGTGCCGCAGGCTGCGCAAGCGTAGTGCGACTTCTGAGGCACCGTACCTTTCTCCGGCGCAAACGTGATGTTCGTCTCCGGGCAGGTCACTTCATCTGGCAGCACACCGCGCACTTCCAGCAAGCGCATATCCGCCGCACGCGCCTGATCCCAGCGCGTAGTCGCAGCTGCGTCGTCCTGCGCCGAACCGCCGTAAGGCTGGCCGTTCGCATCTTGTTTCGGCGCGCCTGCGAGCCATTGCGGGTGCACCAGCAGGCTCAGCTCCACCTTTTTGTTCTTGCCTTTGCCCAGATTTACTAGCGCGGCGTGCCCACAGTGCGGACAGATCACTCCCTTCCTGCGGTCGAGCACGGAGTACGGTTGTTCGGTCGGTGTAACGTAGAGCGGCACGTCGGGAGCCATGCGCGCCGCATCTTCCTCAACATCGAATGTTTCGTCGCAGTTATCGCAGGTATGTATCCAATGTTTGACGGTCAGCGTCTTCACCGCCATCACCGGGCTGGTCATGATGGGTGTGCGGTGGCCACAGCCCGTGACCTGACACGGCCCGTGTTTGGCCCAGAAGGTGTAGATGATTTCCGGGCCTTCGTACTTGTAGTCCTTACGCTGCTCGCGCGGAATGGCCAGCGGGTCGAAGTCGGGGGGCATCGCCTTGTCGCTCGGCAGATGCGTCCACTTACCTTTCTCGCCCTCGGGGCCATCGCAGTAGTAGTACGGCATGATCTGCGGCTTGACCTCGGCTTCGATGTCGGCGAGGAGCTTCTTCACTTCCTCTAAATCAACATTGGCCAGCTCTTGCTTAACCACGAACCATGCGACCGGGTTCAGGTCGTTGCCGACCATCTGCATCCCGAGACGTGAACCTTCCACCAGCGTGGTGCCGCCGCCCATGAAAATGTCTGCCACCTTCAGGTGCTTGAACGCGCCTTTCTTCTGATGATTAGCGTAGTAGTTATCCCACACCAGCTTGGCGGCATGCGAAGAATCATCCGGCGCTTTGGTGGCCGCTGCGATAAGCATGGAGCGGAAAACGCTGGAGCGTCGCCGTGCCCACCATTTCGACATCTGATAGATGGGCTTGCCCGCGTTACCCTCGATAATTGCCACCTGATTGACCGGCAGGATGGGGAAATCCACCTCCAGACAAGTCTTGAGGCGGTTCGGGTCGTTGAAATCAACCGTTTCCAGCGCGACGGCCTTACCTGCGCCGACGACTTTGCCAACTGCCTGTTGGAGTAGTTCCTTTTTTGTTGCCATTTTATGGTGTGCCCCCAACGGCACCGACCGCGACCTGCTGTTGGAGTCGGGTGCGAAGCTGTTGATAAATGGGAATCTGGACGCCTTCGGCGACCTCCAGGGTGACAGCGAGGCCGTAGGGAATGGCAACGTCAAGGTGTGCCGTTGCATCCTTTTTGCAGGCGATATGCAGCAAGATGCTGTCGCCGTCCTGAAATGGCGCGATCTGTTTGGAGCCTTCAACAACTTCGTGTTGCACCGTTCCGCGCAACACCTGATTGTGGTCTGCATCCTGGCGAGCGAGTTTGAGGGGCAAATCACCCCAGCCATTGACAGGAGAAAGCTCCAGCTTGGCCTCACGAAAGTTCCGGTGGTCAGGATTGACAGGGCTAAACCATGCCAAGGTCACCACCATTCGACGCCACACCTGACTGCTGGAAAGGTCGGGCGGTAGCGGCAGCCGATACTCGTGAATTTCATTCTCACGAATTTCGCCGCACCCCAGAACAGTGCCGCGCTGTTCGCTACATGCCAGCACCCGTTCGATTTGGACCGCGCCATAGCCGAGGTAGCGTGCCATCACCTCTTTGAACTGGCGTGAGTTATCAGGGGTTTTCAGCGCGGCGGTGATTGCCTTGCTGGCATCGCCATCCTGCTTGGCCCCATGCACCAGCAGCGCCTTGATGAGTGCGGAAATAAGCCCGTGCGGAATGTCCTCTCCGTGTTCCGCGTGCAGTGCATCGAGCATTTCATAAATGCGCGCGGCGCTGCGGGTGGCAAGGGCAGTAGCATTGCTGGTGCCCCGCGTATAGACGGTCTGAGACAAAGCACCAGCCTGATTGCTGTCCCAAGCGACCTTCTGCCCGGGCGCAGCAAGACCGCCCTCCAATTGATAGACGGTTTGGCTGTCCAATACTGGTGTGCGATACAGTTGCCTACCACCTGGGAGCAGTATTTCCGGCTTGATGGAACGACGAAACCCGTGCCCTAGCCGCGCAGCAGGGCTAAACAGCAATGTGTTGGGAAGCAGATCTGTACGCTGCCCCTGATGGTAGTTATCAACATCGTCGGAATGTGTCGCGCCGACCGTGATGGCATTGATGGATTCTGCTGGGGACAGAATTCTCCGCCGGGACATCTGGGCCTGAATGCACTTCAGCACATGCTCGACCTTTTTTTGGTCGGTCAATGCCAGATAGTCCGGCCCGGACAAAGCAATGTCGATGGCGTCTGGATAGTTCCCGGCACTGACGCAGAAAAGCACGCGGTACTTCCACGACAACCAATCCAGCAGCCTTGCCCAAGGGCTGGGCGTATGAATGAAAGGGCGTGCCGGGTCTCCTATGGAGAGATTGATGACGCAAATACTGGGGGCCTGTGCGGGCACCGCACCTTCGCCTTCAAACATCCGCCTGACCGCGCGCGCAATGCGATCCTCGAAGAAAACCTCATCGGGAACATGCTCGATCCGGTTCATGGAGTGCGGGTCTGGCTGCATGATGGGTCGTACATACACCAGACGCGGCAAGGGATCGGATTCGCCGTCCACCAATTCGCCATGTACGACCAAAGACGCCATTGCCGTACCGTGCTTTCTTTCACCCGGTTGATACTGCGCAGAAAGATTGTCCGGGTCGTCCAGCAACAAACGTCCCTTCAGTGCCTGATGCTGCACATTGGGCGCGCCATCGAGAATGGCCGCAATAGGTGGCAGTTCAACTGCCCCCTCAGCAATTTCAGTGTCAACACCTTCACCATCTTCCGTTACAGCAAGACTTTGCCCGGTGGGGCGGAAATACATGACACCATGAAATTTGAAAAGTTGGATGTCAGTGTCATGAGCCTCGGAATCCAGATCGTTCAAAAGCTGTCGGATATTTTCTGCGGGCAATTCGGCCTTGACCGCATGAAAGGCGATTTCCGGCATATCGATGAAGCTGCTCAATGTTCGGCCACCAGCCGCTTCCAGCAGTGCGACAACATTGCGCTCGCCGTGCCTTCGCCTGGCTTCTGACTTGCGGTAGAACAGCTCGATCTGACAGTGGATCGGTTCTCCCTGGTTGATGGGGTCGAGCAAATCCCTCCAGCAATCCAGCATGCCCGTCTCGTGCAGGGTTTCTTCAATGCCCCAGCGGCGGATTTGAACAGTCTGGTTGAACACATCGCGCCACTTTGTTTTCCCCATCGGCAACGTCTGGTTGTTCTTCCATTGCTCCCATAGCGACAGGAGTTGCTGCATCCCTGCCTCATTGCTGAGTGACAGGAACATCCGTCCCTTGACCGCCTTGTTCGTGCGCTCTCCTTTGGTGTTGAGCTCGAAAAAATCGCCGTCGGGCGGAATGTCGTCAACATCCCACTCACCCAGCCACTCCAGTCCAATGGCTTCGACGGCCTGCCGGAACTCGTTGACGCTGCCTGCAATTTCAATCACCAGAACGGTTTCAGGTTCGAATCCAGCCACGGAGCCGCTGACGCTGGCTTTGTAGCGGTCGAACTCTTGCTGTAGTGCGGTCAATTGCGTGTCTAGCCGCACCACCTGTTTTCCGTGTCCGGGAACATGAGGCTGACTTGATGGAAAACCATTGCCCTTGGGTGGTGCGATGGTTTTCGCCCGCGGGAATACAAGAAGAGGAAGAGATGTTGCCATCAGCGACTCACCCCCTCTTTGGTGGCTTCCTTGACTGCTGTTATGCCCTTATCTGTGGTCGGCTTCAAACGGCCTTTCCATTGCTCCAGCTTCAGCTTGGTTACCTGCTGGGCGTTTTTCGCTTTCATATCAAGCACGGCACGGCGAACCACACCAAGGCAGAACTCTTCGGCTTCCGCGAAATTCAACCCCAGCAAATGTTTTGCCAGGGTTGCTGGCTCATACCCAAAATTCACGCCACATCGCTGCCCAATGGAAGCGATGTATTGCGTCAGTTGTTCTCGGGTGGGAGTTAGCAGCTCAATGCGCAACTGGAACCGCCGCCAGACGGCTTTATCCAGAAGCTCGGGGTGATTGCTGGCCGCGACCACCACTACATAGTCTGGCATTTCATCCAACTGCATCAGTAAGGTGCTAACGACGCGCTTGATCTCTCCCGTTTCATGGGTATCGCCGCGCTCTTTACCCAGGGTCTCGAATTCATCAAAGAACAGAACGCAGCGCTGTGTTCTGGCGTAGTCCAGCACGCTCTTCAAGCGGCTGGAGGTTTCGCCAAGATAGCTTCCCACCAAGGTCTCATACCGGACAACGATTAGGGGATACATCAGCTCGAATGCAAGCGCTTCCGCCAGCGTTGTTTTGCCATTGCCTGGGGGGCCTGCGAGCAAGATGCTGTTTCTGGCACGCAGGTTGTGCGCATGAAGCAGCTCTGACCGATGCTGCTCTTCCACAAGCTCTTGTATCTGCATCCTGATCTTTTCAGGCAGCATCAAGCTATCCAGTTTGCGCTCTGGCGTGATTTCGTAGAACAGGTCTTTTTGTGGGTTGCTGCCGCTCATCTTGTTGACTGGTGGGCGGACAGTTTGAGTGACATTGGGTTGCAATGCCTTTGTCAGTCGCTCCGCGAGCAATCTGTGCCCCTTCTGCTTTTCTTCTTGGATCAACCCTTCTGCAACCTTGCGGAAGGCAAGCTGATCCCCACCGGTCGCGGCTTTGACCAAGTCAACCAATAAATCAGCTTGTGCCATTAGCCCATGCTCCGAGAAATTAGTCCCAACACGCTCATCTGCTTATCTCAATCCAGGGCGACAGCACTTCCAACAGCGACAGGCCGCCGTGAGTGAGCGTTGGGTAGCCACCCTGACTGCGCCACTTCCTGCGACCCAAGGCCAACAGATGCGCGCCGTGTGAGTTGTTGATTTGCAATGCCACGGGCGGCACGAAGGGGCCAGTGTCTCCCGAACCTTGCCTGCTGCGCCCGCTGGAGAACGCATGCTTGAGGAATTGACCAACCTCGCCGTCCGCATCGGGAAAGTAGCCGGTGGCCGCGTAGCCGTGGTCGGAGGTGATGACCAGTCGCCGCCCGGTGGCAAGGCGCTCGACGAACGACCAGAAATTGTCGCTGCTTAGTTGCTCAGCGGCGTCCTTCGTCAGCGGTTCCAGCCCTTGGCCCGCGCCGGAACCATCGTGCAGCTTGGCGTCGGGCCAGTGATGCCAAAAGATTTGATTGGGCGTGCTGCCGACCAAGGCTTCGCAGTCCTTCCACGGAAAATCCACCGATTCGGTGCTGGCTGTTTGCAGCTTGTGCGCGAGGCCACCGCCGTTGTTCTGGAGCTTGCTGCGGCTGGCGAAGCCGAGCGTGCGGGCGAATTCATCGGTTTCGCCGGGCAGTTCGGATGCGTTGGCGCTGACCTCATGCAGAGTGAAGCCGTGTTCCTTCGCGCCCTGCAACAGCCACGGCAGTTCGCGCAAGGACAAGCCATCGAGGATCAGCACAGCTTTGGCGCTGAAGGGTTCGGCCCACCAGCGCACCAAGCGATCCGAGGTGCGCTCGACACTACCGCCGAAGGCCTGCCACAAGTCCCAGCCACTGGAGGAGAGGAACAGATCCAGTTCGCCGATCTCGCGGTCGCGTTTAACAACCTCGCTGGGCGCGTTGCCAGCCGCCAGCGGTTTGGATGCGATCTCGACAGCGTGGTTGACAATGACGCTCCAAGCATCGGCGTCCGGGCCTTGGGTCAAGGCTTGCAGTGCGCTGGCGGTCAAGGCCATCAGTCGCCCTCCTTTTCAAGGTTCAGCTCGAAGGTCATGCCATCAGGCAGCTTCTTGAGCAGCTCCTTGAGTTGCGCACCAGTCGCAGATGAAACCTTGATAGTGACTTCGCTGGTGGCTTCCCCAACGACCCTCAAAGCTTCTACGAGGCGACTATTTGCAATTCCGACCGCAGTTAGGCGGACCTCGTGTACTGCCGAAGCTGGGCCAACGCCCCAGCCTTCGATCTTGCCGATCAGGTTGAGCGGCGACGTGGCGGGATTGGACAGCGAAATGCGTGGCTTCGTAGTCGTCGTTTGGCCGCTGAAGATGCCGTCAGACGCTGTGCCAGGCTCCGGAGAACCACTGGGAGTTGGTTCAGCCACACCCGGCGCTGGGGCCAAACCTCCACCGGGAAGATTACCGCCTATCGGTAATGGCGCGGGCGGCGTGGAGCCACCAGTGGCAGGCACCGCCGATGGCAGCATCACGAACACGTCGTCAAGGTGGCGTCCGGTCAAGGACAACTTGGGCCGCAAACGGCGCCAGGCAGTGTCTTCATCTTCGCCCGGATGGGTTTGTAGGTATTCCATGCCACGCACATTGATGGCGACCGTGCCTTTCGCACATAGGCGCAGCAGACGTTCCTTCGTCGCCGTTTCGCCCAGCCACGGGATACAGTCCTGTCCGGCAGGGCGGGGCTCTTGCAGTTCGCGCAGGAGCTTACCGACCGATTCGTTGTTGTTGGCGAATTCGAGGACCAGATCCTCGAAATCCTCCGGCACAAACAGATCGCTGACCAGCGCCTCTTCAATGGCCTCAGGAATTTGTGAGCCTTGCTTTTCCAGACGCTCGACGCTGAACTTGCACTGGCTCGGGTCGGCAAAGTTCCAGCGTTGCAGCACGGCGAAGCGGTCGAACCGCTTCTTGAGGTTATCGCGCAGGGTGGTCTCAAATTCCTTGTGGAGCTTCTTGTATTCCGGGTTTTGGCTGCTCCATTCCTGTGCCTTCATTTCGGCGCGTGCTAGGACGAGCAGGTCACGATCCAAAAAAGCATTGGTCACGCCGCTTCGTGGCAGCAGAAAGCGCACCGTGTTGCGGCGCTTCTGCAATTGGTCCTTGAGCCAGCGGCCCAATGTGAGATCGAGTTTTTCCGGTTCTTCCGGCAGCACGAGGATAGGCAAACGATCATCCCACTTCTCGGGCTGCTCGGCGTCATCGAGCGATGTCCACGGATCATTGGCCCAAGATTTCGGCAGGGCGATCACGCGGAAAGTTTTGGCGACCTCATCGCTTCCACCGATGACATAGCGAATCTGCTTGGCGAGCTGGGCCTGATCGGCACCATCGGCGAACAGTTTGTCATTGCGCGCGTAGGCCATCAGTTTGGCGCGCGGGTTTTCTTCCTCGCGGAACAGCAGCTTGGTGCCTTCCTGGTGAATGTTGAAGCTGTTCTCGACGATGGTTGCCAGTTCGACCTGAAAGGCGTTGTCGTCTACCGGCTTGCTACGGGTAATGTCCAATTGCAGCGCGGCCGGCTCGGCACCGGCGAGGTTGCCCACGGCAATCGAACGCAGCCACAGCGCACCAACAATTTCTTGCAGGTGCGGGGCGATGCTGGCGTGATCGTGCCGCGCATCCTGCACCGAGATGATGTTCTGCTGTGCCTTCTCTCGCAGCGTTCGATGGTGCTGGTTGGCCACGGCCTCCAACAACGCACCGATGCCCGAAGTGTCGTCGTCCAAGCGGAAGTCGGCAGCGGTCAGCACCGGCACTGCCTCGCCATGACTCTTGTAGAGGTTGGCGAGGATACGGATCAGGTCACGCGTTTCCTGAGCGTCGGTGGCAACAAGCACCTGTTCTTCGAGGAGACGCAGCAGATGCGGCGCGTAAGGCCAAGATTCGGTGAATTCACGGCGCTTGCGTTCCTGCTCAGCGGGCGGCACGTCGAGCAGGCGGAATGATTCCGCGACGTGCTGATCGATCAGCGATTCAATCGTGCCATTGGCAATCTGCAAACGATTGTCGAACAGGCGATGCAGCAGCATTCGGCGACGATCCTGCTGGATGCGCTCGGCGCTGCCGCCCGCCTTGAAGTCGATGGCGACCGGGTTGACGCGGTGTACCTGCTGATAGGCATCGCTGCCGCCGTTGCGCACCGAGATCACCAGCACCAGCAGGTCGGGCCGCTCTTTGGCGATCTCCGAAAGAATCTGGATGAAGTTGAACGCCCAGTTCTTCCATGGGTACTGTTTGGTGTTGGTGAGACCGTCGTACCACGTCTGGAATTCGTCCAGCAGCAACATCGTCGGCGTGTGTTCCAGCAGCTCCATGATGAGTTTGTCGGAGGGGATTTCGGTTTTGGATGTGCCTTGCCCTTCCCACTTGCCCTTGATGTAGGTGCCGTGCGGATGGTTCTCGAATAGCACGTCCCAAAGAAACTTGTAACGGTGGCGGTGCAAGCTTTCGCCGATGACGCGCATCCTGTTGCGCAGGGCGATCTTGCCGATGCCGGGTTCGCCCAATGTGGTTGCCCAGACATTGAGCCACGCGCCCGTCGCTGCAGGATCGGTAACGGCGTGGTAGAGCGCCGCCATCAAGTGCGATTTACCGAGACCGCGCTCGCCGATCACGACTACGGGGCGGCCCTGGTTGGGGCCGACCGCTTCAATCCCCTTCAGCAAGTCATGCGTCGGATAAGTGATCTCCAGAAACTGCTTGGCCACAATCTGCGTCGCGCCGGTGTTCGAGTCGTTGGACAACTCGATGGCCGTGCCCTTGAGGCGCTTGCCCCGGAACTCTTCTCGTAGTGTCAGTCCAAGCATTACTTATGCTTCCCCTTGTGCGATGGCCCGCGCGTGGCGTGCTCGGGCACGCTCGTAGATTGCTGCTTGATCCAATTATCGATATCGACACGCGAAAATCGCCACATCCCACCGACCTTGAAGGCAGGGATGTTTCTGGCTCCTGCGAGCCTGTAGATCGTCCGTTCCGTGACCTTCAGATAGTCGGCGACTTCTTTGATGGTGAGGATTTCGCCTTCGCTGCTGCTCGTGGGCATCGTGGACGCTACTCCAAGTCAAACTAGGACAGGATTGTACAAAATTTTCAAGAAAGCGTCGTCAAGTGACCGTCCTGCGAAGGATTTTCCAAAAAAGACAACTCACCCGGTGAGACTGGGCGGCGATTGATCGGCGCGAAATGAGAAGCCCGGCAAGCACCGACAGCTGATCCCGCGCGGCGAAACGAGCGTCCGCGCTACTCGGGCCGTTACACCCACTGCACGCTGATCTTGGACGGCGTGCTGGCCAACAGGCGCCCCAGGGACGGCGTCGATCTGCGCCTCCGGAACCTTGCCCCGGAAGCATTCGGCGCTGATCTGGCTGCGCGTGGTCTGACCGCGTTCGCGCAGGAAGGCCAGCATATAGTTCGACAGTTCGAGCATGTGCGCCAGCCGCTCAGTTAGGCAGCCAAGTTTGCGCAGATTACGGACGCTTTCGAAGATGGCCCGCGCCGGCAGCTAGGACGCCGAGGCGGGAAGAACTCCGGCACCTACCCTACCCCGCCTGAACCCCCGATCCCCCGCCATGAACGCCTCCAGCATGTGCGGGATTAGCGTCGCCGCATCGACTGGCTCGCTGTACATCTGCGCATGCAGCGAAGCGTAGCGATCAAGGTCGGCCTTGAGCCGGGCCGGGCATGAGAACGTCAGCTTGACGGCCT
>Ga0307375_10005738_pt1 | contig 11588 bp, 8 predicted proteins | sample TR1MG_FD_202531 | JGI IMG/M metagenome (GOLD analysis project Ga0307375, IMG submission 202531) | Soil microbial communities from Risofladan, Vaasa, Finland - TR-1 | ecosystem: Environmental > Terrestrial > Soil > Coastal area > Acid sulfate soil | place: Finland: Risofladan, Vaasa | collected... | reverse complement strand
CGGGTCGATCGGCGTATCGGTTCCGTTGAATGTGCCGTTGACGCCGGAAACCTGGCCGCCGTCGGTCGCACTGGAGTAGGTGTAGTTGGCCAGCAGTTCCAGGCCGTTGCTGAACGGCTTTTTGAGTGTTGCTACAAAGGAGTGATACCAGCCGTTGATGCTGCTGAAGCCGCCCAGAATGCTACCGTCCGCATAGGTCTGGCGCTGCGTGTACCAGGGCAACGTGATTGTGGAAAGGGTCTTTCCAGTGCTATCCACCACGTCATACGTCTTGGTGGCGGTGGCGGGTTTCAGGTTCACGTCCACGAAGGTCGGCAGGCGCATGGCGCGGTTGCCCACGTAGCCCAGAGTTAGCGCGGAGTGATAGGGCAATTCCTGCTGAACAGAGATATCGAAAGAGTGGGAGTAGGGATTCTTGAAGTCGGGGTCGAGGCCGCGAAGCGACAGCGGAGTCAGCGCCGCGCCCGTGTTGACCACCTGCGGCGTAAGTGCTCCGGTGAAGGGCGCCGTCAGCGGGGGGCCAGGAGGCGTGAACAGCACATTGGTGTACTGAGGAGCCCAGCTTGGGAATGGGTTGGTACTGCTGCTGCTGCGGGACACGTTGTACTGCTGCTGAAAAACGCCGTTCTCCACGCGCATGGTGTAGTAGGTGGAGTTAGAGGTGAGGCCGACGAACATGCCGTAGCCGCCGCGAATCACTCCGCTCCTCCATCCCTGATAGCTGAAGCCGACACGGGGCTGGAAGGAGTTGTAGCCGATGTGAATCGTGTCGGTGTAGTAGGTTGCTACCGAGCTGGTCATGTTGGGCCTGGGAGGTTGCGGAACCAACTGAATGTCGTAGCGCAGACCAGCAGAAACTTGCAGGTTGGGCAGCAGCTTGTAGCGATCCTGAGCAAAGCCGGAAAGATCCTTATTCCAGAAATCGTCCGCGCCGATGTGGGTAATGGGGTCGTTGACCTGGGTGAAGCTCCTGTAGTGCCGCCCTGCATATACGTCGCCTGTGTCAATGCCGTATACGTCCAGCATCCAGTCAGCCAGGTTACCGGCCGGCGTTGCCTCTACGGTATAGCTGTAGCTGCCGTCGCCCTGGAAGAGGTTGGCCAGGTATTCGTGGATAAAGCTCATGTCGACGCCGAACTTCAGATCGTGCTTGCCGTGCGTCTTTGAGAGGATGTCAGCGATCTGGAAGCGATGCTCATCGGGAAACGCTCCGCGGGGCAGTGCGCTGGTTTCGCCATAGCTGGCCACATTTGAGACGAATACCGCCGGACCACTGGTGTTGGTGCTTGCAGTCTCAAAGTCGCGCGAGGCCTGGAAGAGCACCTGGTTGACCGCAGTGGGGCTGATGACGCTGGTCCAGTTGGCAATACCAAACCGCTCGTGGAAGCTCGATGTGCCATTCTGGGTAACGCCGCCGTTGGTCACGGTGTTGGAAGTGTTGTAGCCGTTCGGCTCATTGAAGTTCTGCCAGTTGAACTCCGCACTCAGGTGGTTCTTCTGATTAACCTGCCAATCAATCTTTGGGAAAAAGATATCCTGCTTGACGATACGCGGAAAGATGCCCTGATTCTTGTAGCCGAACATCCCGCTCGAGGCTCCGCTCATGTAATCGATGGCCGCCTTACACTGCGCGGATGTGAGTTGCGAGGGGCAGGTGAAGGTGCTGAAGTTGAAGTTGGAAAGATAAACAATCGGGTTCACTTTGCGGAAACCGTCATATGTAAAGAAGAAGAAAAGCTTGTCATGCAGAATGGGTCCGCCCACCGATCCGCCGAACTGGTGCTGCTGGTGGACAGGCTGGGTCAGCAGGCCGTTCGCCTTGCCGTAAGGGTCCAGTGCATTCAACGTGGGATAGCGCAGAAAGTAGAACAGATCGCCATGGTACTGGTTGGTGCCCGACTTGCTGATTGCGTTGATCTGTCCGCCGGCCGCCTGGCCGAACTCCGCGCCATAACGCCGCAGACTGGAACTCCTGAATCGAGTCAGTGGAGTACACGTAGGGGGCGCCGATTGCACGGCCGCGCGCCTCAGAGAAGAACGCCTGGTTGTTGTTGGCGCCGTCAATCAGATTGGTGTTGTAAAGGCCCGAGACGCCGCGATATGCAATCAAACCGCTGGTGCCATCGGGAGCCACGTTCGGCGTCATCAGCACCACTTCATCGAAGCGGCGGCCATTGATGGGCAGGCTGGAGAGCATGTCCTGGCCGATCTCCTGCGAGGCGCCGATTTTCTCTGTATCAATAAGTGGAGCATCTCCTGTGATGGTCACCGTGGACTGCGCTCCGGCCACAGGAAGCTCGACGTTGATGGTGAGGATCTGTCCGACCTGTACGGTGAGACCTTTACGATCGACCGCGGTAAAACCCGGTGCAGAAACAATGACTTCATAGTGGCCGGGCTTGAGGAAGGTGGCCGAATACGTGCCGGCAGATGTGGTTTGCAGGTCGCGCTTGATGCCGGTGTCCGTTTGAATCACTGTGACCGATGCGCCAGCCAGCACGGAGTGATTGGGATCCGTCACGGTACCGCTGATGGAGCCGAAACCTGCATCCTGTGCAAACGCGGGAAAGGCAAGCATGGCCATCATCGAGAGACAGAAGAGTACGCCGCGCATACACCTGCGGCGGTTCCTTTGAGTCGCATGGATAAGATTCATTGCGTCTGGTTCTCCTAAGAAAGAAAAATTCGAAAGTTTTAGTGAGTTGGACAGCGACGGCAAATGCGCTTTAAAAAAATGGAGGTTGCCCATCGAAAAAGTGGGTATAGGTTTTGCGAACAGACAACAACGTTCAAGTCCTTCACGTTCAGCGTCGCTGAGCGGTCCTGCAGAGGTTGTGCCCGTTCCAGCCTGTATCAGACTCGTCAGGTGATCGAACTACACTGCCTCTGGGGAAATTGCCTTGTTTTCTTTGATTATGCCATTCGAATATGGATTCAATGTAAATCCTTATGGAGCTCTCACAGGCGGGGACATACCATTGGATGGAACTGGCCAATCGTTGGATACGATGCAGATATGCTTAGCCGATTTCGGATCTCCTGCCTGTTTTCCATTATCTTATTCACTGCACACGGCTTAACTCTCTGCGCCGCACCCCGGCGCATTGCGGTGAAAGTCGTCGTTGTGGCCATGTTTGAGATGGGAGCCGACACTGGCGACCGCCCAGGAGAGCTTCAAAACTGGGTGGAACGCGACCATTTAGACCGGGTTTTTCCACTACCTGCCGGATACCATGCGGTACGGATGAACTCCAGCGGCGAGATGGCCGTGCTCACCGGCCAGGGCACGGCGCACGCCGCAGCCACCATCATGGCGCTTGGCCTGGACCCGCGCTTTGACTTCAGCCACGCCTACTGGATCATCGCCGGCATTGCAGGCGGCAATCCGCAGCGCATTTCGCTGGGTTCGGCGGCGTGGGCGCGCTGGGTGGTGGATGGCGACCTTGGTTACGAAATCGACGCTCGCGAAATTCCGCCGGGCTGGTCGACGGGAATTCTCCCCTTGCGAAAGTCGCGTCCCTTTGAGCCACCGGCCGCGCCGCAAGACGACCAGGTGTATGCGCTCAACGCGGGACTCACCGAGTGGGCCTACAATCTGACGAGCACCGTGCCGCTCGCCGACTCGGACAAACTGAAGGAGATTCGCACTGGATTCGACGGCGCTGCGCAGCGTCCGCCCTTTGTGACCATGGGCGACGAAATTTCTTCTTCAACCTACTGGCACGGAAAGCTGCTCGACGCCTGGGCTTCGGAGTGGGTCAGTTACTTTACTGGCGGGCAGGGGCAGTTCATGACCACCGCAATGGAGGACACCGGCACACTGCTCTCGCTCAAGAGCCTTGCGGACGCTGGTCGCGTGAACTGGCAGCGTGTCCTTGTGCTGCGCACCGTGAGCAACTTTGACCAGCAACCGCGCGGTTTGAATGCAGCCGACAGCCTGGCACGGCAGCGCATCGGAAGTTACAGCGCCTATCTGCCGTCGCTGGAAGCCGCCTACACCGTGGGTCACACCGTAGTGAATGAACTGCTTACCCACTGGCCCAGGTACGCAGGCGCATCCATCGGCGTGGAGCAACCACATCCGGCCAGGCCATTGAAGTGATCTTTGAAATGCCTGGTGGACGCGGGGAACCGTCACCGATCCTTGCGATAAAGCAGGTCGCGCATCGCGCGCCGCCTGGCCTCATTCACTTCACTCTGAGCCGTGCGGTCGAAAGCGTCTGCTTGACGCTCCTTGCCGGAGTCGGTTGACTCCGGCGCGCTGCACTCGGGACAGCGGTTGGCAAAACCGGGCTTGTCTGGTCTAAGCTCGAACTCCTCACCGCAAACGACGCAAGTTTTGATCGGAAAACCCATTTGAGCCAATGATAACGCAGGTTTCCTTCGCAATTCATCCCCTTGGCACGGGTGGCTTGCGCTTGAGTCTCATCTGTCAGGACGCCGGATTCATCGCGCACTTTGCAGAAGGCGACAGGAAATTCTGCACCGCTGTGCATCGGATCGGCGAGAAGCATTCACCACCGAACATCCCGCGCTCCCTTGGCGAACCATAGCCTGACAGTGGAGAATGCTTGCGTCCCGTAAATTGAGTACTGCATCGCTCTCTGCCATCTTGCTTAACCGGTTGGAGGCAGCGCAGGCATTAGGAACAACTGAATGCATTCTCCCTGGTTTGGCGAATTTTTGGGCACGCTGATTCTGGTGCTGCTGGGTAACGGCGTTTGCGCCGGCGTCACCCTGCGCAAGTCCTACGCTGCAGATGCAGGCTGGATTGTGGTCACCACCGGATGGGCGCTGGGCGTGCTCTGCGGCGTACTGGTGGCGCAGGCCTTTGGCAGCCCCGGCGCCAACTTGAATCCGGCCATCACGCTCTCCAGCGCAATCGTCAGCGGGGACTACTCGCAGTTGCTGAGTCTGTGGTCCGCCCAGTTGCTTGGCGCGATGGGCGGCGCGGCGCTCATGGCCCTGCACTACGCACCGCATTGGCAGCTTACACCCAATCCGGCGGCCAAGCTGGGCATTTTCTGCACCAACGGCGCAGTGCGCAGTCCGCTCTTCAACTTCGTGGGCGAAGTCATCGGCACCATGGTGCTGGTGGTGGTGGCAGGCGCCATCTTCTCGCACGGGGTTTCCGCAACCGGCCCCGCGGCTGGTATGGGGCAATGGCTGGTTGCCAGCCTCGTGTGGGGCATCGGCCTCTCGCTGGGCGGCACCACGGGCTACGCCATCAACCCGGCGCGCGACCTTGGTCCGCGACTGGTTCATGCAATCCTCCCCATTCCCGGCAAAGGCGGATCGAACTGGAGCTATGCGCTGATTCCAATCGCAGGCCCACTAACAGGCGGCTTACTGGCCGGCTTGCTGCTGCATTACGCCCACGTGTAATTCGGACACGCATCAGATCATCTTCGAATGCTCGGCGTTCAGCCAACTTCAATCATGATCTTGCTGAAGCGCGCCGGTTCGCGACTCCACGCCTCCAGAATGTCCGGAGCTTCTTCCATCGGAACAACGTGAGTGACCGCCTCCTCCACGGGAAAGCGATGCGCCTCCAACATGCGAATCACGTCCCGAAAATCTTCAGGCAGTGCGTTGCGCGAGCCGAGAATGTCCAGTTCCTTTTGCACGAAGAGCCTCGTCTCGTAAGCCACTTGCTCCTTGGCGTAGCCGATGTAGACCACGCGACCGGTGTAGGCAACCTCTTCAACCGCCGCGCGAAACGTCTGCGGCAGGCCGATGGCCTCGATGATCACGTCCGGTCCGCGCCCGTGGGTCAAGTCCGCCAGTTGCCCATGCAGATCGCCGCTCGCGGTGTTGATGGCGTGCTCCGCCCCGGCCTTGCGCGCGATGGCGAGCTTGGCGTCGTCCAGGTCCACGCCAATGACCGATGCCCCGCGAAACCCCGCACCAGCCACCGCCCCCAGACCAACGCCGCCGCAGCCGAACACGGCCACCGTATCTCCCGGTGCAACGCGCCCACGTGCCGCCGCGTGAAAGCCCACCGTGAGCGGCTCCACCAGGCAGAGTTCTTTGAGCGTGAGATCGGCACGATAAAGCCGCTCAGCCGGAATTGCAATGAATTGTGTAAGCGCGCCGTCACGCTGAACACCGAGAGTCTGGTTGAACTGGCATGCATTGGGCCGTCCGCGAAGACAGGACGCGCACCGGCCGCAGTTTGTGTACGGCGACAGCGTTACAGCAGTGCCCGGCTGCCACTCAGGATGCGCGGGGTTGGCCTCGGCCACGACCGCGGCTACCTCGTGGCCGGGAATGCGCGGGAAACTCACCAGCGGATTGCGTCCGCGATAAGAGTTCAGATCGCTGCCGCACAGACCTATCCTGCGCACGGCGAGCAGAATCTCATCCGCGCCGGCAGCGGGCAACTCCGGCACGGATTTGAGCGCGGCCTGTCCCGGTCCTTCCAACACCACAGCCTTCATTAGCGTGTCTCCTCAAAGTCAAACCTGCAGGAAGCATCGATGATAGCCGATGCGCGCCGATGCGCACGCGGCTGCCGGGTTGTATTCTTGGCTGGTGCAGGCTGCGCAGCCAGCAGTCTGATCCATTGCGAAGGAAATCTCCCTCATGCCGGAAACCGTGCTGCAAATTGATCCGCGCGACAACGTATTGGTCGCGCTGACTTCCCTCGATGCTGGAACAGAAGTGCAATTTGGTCCGGCGTCGTCGCCGTCTTCCTGCCCCGTCACGCAGGCCATCCCCGCCAAACACAAATTGGCGCTCGTCGACCTGAAACCGGGTGATCTGGTCTATCTCTACGGCATGGTCGTGGGCGAAGCAACCGATTTGATTCCGCGCGGCGGACTGCTCAGCCCGCGCAACGTGCGCCATCGCGCCGGAGCCTACACCGCCACGCGGCACCCGGTGTCCTTCTCACTGCCGGATGCCTCTGCGTGGAGTCCGCGCACCTTTATGGGTTACCGCCGCGCGGACGGGCAGGTGGGCACGCGCAACTACTGGCTCGTGCTGCCGCTGGTTTTTTGTGAGAACCGCAACGTGGAGCGGATGAAAGAAGCGCTCGAAGAAGAACTCGGTTATGGCAGCACCCACAACAGTTATCGCCAGCATGTGCGCGAGCTGGTGAGCAGGCAGGCCAGCGGCAACGGCCAAATCAGCTCGGAGGCGGCTGCTCAGGCGCGCGCAGAACGCGTCTTTCCGAACCTGGACGGCATTCGGTTTCTCACGCACCAGGGCGGCTGCGGCGGCACGCGCCAGGATGCGCAGGCGCTCTGTGGCCTGCTCGCCGGCTACATTCACCATCCCAACGTGGCTGGTGCCACCGTGCTGAGCCTGGGTTGCCAGAACGCTCAGGCCAGTATGCTGATGGACGAACTGCGCGCGCGCGATCCTGAGTTGCGCAAGCCGGTGCTGGTTTTCGATCAGCAGAAGTCGGGTCGCGAATCCGCTCTAATGAGCCAGGCTCTCGACGCAACCTTTGCTGCGCTGGTTGAGGCCAATCGCGCCGAACGCGCGCACGCTCCTCTCTCTGCGCTAACCGTCGGACTGAAGTGCGGCGGCTCGGATGGATTCAGCGGAATCTCGGCCAACCCGGCGATTGGCTATTTGTCTGACCTGCTGGTCGGCATCGGTGGCCGCACGCTGCTCTCGGAGTTTCCCGAATTGCACGGGGTAGAACAGGAACTCATCAACCGCTGCGCCACCGACGAGCTGGCACAGCGGTTTTACGACTTGATGCAAGCCTATTCGGCGCGGGCCAGGGCGGTGCACTCTGGGTTCGAGATGAATCCATCGCCCGGCAATATCGAAGACGGGCTGATTACCGACGCCATCAAATCGGCGGGAGCGGCGCGCAAGGGCGGCATCTCCCCGGTGCGCGATGTGCTGGACTTCCCCGAGTACGCAACATCGCCGGGTCTCAACCTGCTGTGCACGCCGGGAAACGACGTGGAGTGTGTGACGGCGCAGGCGGGCGCGGGCGCCAATCTGGTTTTATTTACTACCGGCCTCGGCACGCCAACCGGCAACCCTGTTGCGCCGGTGGTAAAGATTTCGACCAACTCCACGCTGGCCGGGCGCATGGGCGACATCATCGACTTCGACGCCGGCGGCATTGTCACCGGCGAGACGACGATTCCGGCCTGTGCCGAGAAGCTGCTGAATTTTTGCATTGACGTGGCCAATGGCGAGCGCCTGACCAAAGCCGAACTGCTGGGACAAAATGATTTCATCCCATGGAAGCGCGGCGTGTCGCTCTAGAAGAATCGACGACAGCAACCTCATATTGAAAAGACGCAGCGGACACTGCGTTTTTTCATTGGCACTTACTCCAGGAACGAAGCCACAACCGCCAACGCGGAGATCGCCGCCGTCTCTGCGCGCAGGATGCGCGGACCCAGCGAAACGGCGCGCCAGCCGTTGGCGTCGAAGAGCGCTTCTTCGGCCGGCGCCCATCCGCCTTCAGGGCCGACGGCAATTTCCAGCGAAGGCATCTCCTCCTGCGCCGCAGCTACGGCTTCTTCCAATGCACAGCGCAGTGTCACGGTGCGCTCCTGCTCCGCAAGCACGATGCGCGTTGCAGACGACGCTTCCCGTACCCGCTTTGCCAGCGGCACCGGATCATAAATCAGCGGCACGTCGGAGCGGCGTGACTGCTGCGCAGCTTCATGCGCGATGCGCCGCCAACGCTCGGCGCGCTTCTCCGCTGCCAGTGCCAGATGCTTCTCGGTCCGTCGCGCAATCACCGGCGCCACCGCGGCGACACCCAACTCGGTGAGCTTTTCTATGGCCCACTCCATGTGGTCAAACTTATAAATGGCAATCACCAGCGTGACCGGCAGCGCGGGATCGGCCGTGAGTTCGGCGATCAGGTTGAAGCGTACTTCCTGGGGAGTAGCAGCGGCCACCTCCGCATGAAAGACGCGGCCGCCTGCGACCACGTCCGCCTCCATACCCGGCTCGGCGCGCAGGACGCGGACCATGTGTTCGGCTTGTGCTCCCGCAAGCGTTGCGGTGGCTTCGTCCCAATGCTCGGCAATCCAGCGGCGGCGTGTCATGGTCGTTCTAAACCTTACCTTTCATCTGTGATCTTAATCTTTCCCAACAAACACTGAGGGGAACGCCGAAGCGTTCCCCTTGAGTGTTGCCTTTTGGTTGGATGGTCCGCTACTTCTTTTTCGCTGCCTTCTTGGCGGCCTTCTTCGCGGGTGCCTTCTTGGCTGCTTTCTTAGTTGCCATTTGCCTATTCTCCCTTTTCGATGGTTTGCATCGATCCTGCAAAAACTTATTGCAGTTGAGGAATGTATAGATTCATGCTTCATCAGTGTCAAGCAAAAAACACATACAAAGTGGAAAAAGTGGTAACTATTATTCGGCAATGAAATCCGCTTCGCTCAGAAGATTCAAATCAGGTGGTGCGACCTGAGTAAAGCCAGAGCTAAACCGGCGATCAGATCGTGCCAGCTGTGCGCAAAAATTCCCGCGCGTAGATTGCGCCGAAAGAGCGCAAGCATGCTGAACAGCGCACCGAAAACGGCCAGCAGCACCATGTTGCGCACACCCTGGTAACCATGCGCCGCTCCAAAGGCCAGCGCAGAAAACACCACACCCGACGCTGCTGCGCCGTGGGCCCACGCGGTGAACTGCCGTTGCAGATAGCCGCGAAAGACAATCTCCTCAACCACGCCGGCCAACACGCAGAGCAATGTCCACGCTGCGATCTCCTCGTCGTTCGAGGGCGCAAGTTGCGCCAGTGCGCGCACGGCGTGCAGTCGCGACGGGTCTGGCGCAAGCGTCTGCCCGGCATGGATTGCCGGCTGCCGGTGCGTAACAACCGCTTCAACTTCTGACCAGAAGAGGCCCAGCGCTCCCAGCACCGTGAGCGACACGACCCAGAATGCGAGCGCAACGCCGATGTCCTGAACGACGGCGCGAATGTCCAGCGAGACAGAGCCCAGCAACGCATACAGCGAAATCTTTCGCAGGCGCAGCCCAAGAAGCACCCAGCCCAACATCGCCAGTTCCGTAACGGCTGAAATGCCATAGGTCATGAGCCGATTCGATGAGTTGTGGATAGATGAGAGCCGCGATGCACCGGCGACGGAAAGTGCCACGATGCCCACCAGCAGCACCACGGTGTGCCATACAGGTGCGACAGCGGCAGGCGTGGGTTCTTGCGGCGCATCAAGCAACGCCGAATTGATGGGTTCGTTTTCAGGCATCTGCAATTCGATCTTCCTCGAAAGCCTCTTGGAGCCGCGCTATGTACTCGCGATCCAGCACGACGAGACCCCGGCCTTTCCCTTCAGCACTCAATTACATTCAGAGCAAGCCCGGCCAGGCTGGTCTCCTTGTAACGCGATTGCATGTCAAGCCCGGTCAGATACATGGTGCGAATGACCTGGTCGAGAGAAACCTTATGCGCCTCCGACTCGTTGAGCGCGATGCGCGAAGCCTGCACTGCCTTGGCTGCGCCCATGGCATTGCGCTCGATGCAGGGAATCTGCACCAGCCCGCCGATCGGGTCGCAGGTCATGCCCAGGTTGTGCTCCATGGCGATCTCGGCGGCATGCTCTATCTGTCCATTGCTTCCGCCGAGTGCCGCGGTGAGTCCGGCAGCAGCCATTGAACATGCCACGCCCACCTCACCCTGGCAGCCCACCTCCGCGCCACTGATCGAAGCGTTCTCCTTATATAGGATGCCGATGGCCGCCGAAGTGAGAAAGAAGCGCACGATCCCTTCATGGTCAGAGTCAGGAATAAAGCGGTCGTAGTAATGCGCCACGGCTGGTACCACTCCAGCGGCGCCATTGGTAGGCGCGGTGACCACGCGGCCGCCCGCCGCATTCTCTTCATTCACCGCCATAGCGTAGACCGTCACCCAGTCGAGCGGCGCCAGCGGATCGCCATGAAAGCCGTGCTCCTCTTTCTCATGCAAACGCTCGGCCAGCCGGTGCGCACGGCGGCGTACGTTCAGACCGCCGGGCAGAATGCCCTCGGTCGCCATGCCGCGCTTCACACAGTCCTGCATCGCGAGCCAGATGCGATCAATACCTTCGCGCACGATCTCAACCGGCGCCTGCGCCGCATCATGCGGAGCGAGCGCGCACTCATTCTCCAGCATGAGCTGGCTGATGGAGAGTTCGTTGGCATGCGCCTTGGCCAGCAACTCCGCCGACGTGTGAAAGGGGAATGGAACTTCCGCCTGCGGCTTCTCATCAGATTGCACTGCGCCGTCTTCGACGATGAATCCACCGCCGATGGAAAAGAAGGTGCGCTCGTCGAGCACCGCTCCGGCCGTGTCAAAGGCGGTGAGCCGCAAACCGTTGGGGTGTTGCGTCTGCGCCCCGGGCGGAAACATCAACTCGCGCCGGAAAACCAAATCACGCGCTTCTTCAAACTGGATGGACCGTACTCCGGCCAGTTCAATCCGCTTCGCCGTGCGAATCGCGGCAACGGTCGCTTCAATCGTCGCTGGATCAATCGTCGCCGGTTCACTACCTGTTAGGCCCAACAGCACAGCCCGGTCCGTTGCGTGACCCAGCCCTGTAAGAGCCAGAGAGCCAAACAACTCAGCCTGTACCCGCGCTGTCCGGTCCAATAGGCCGCGCGAT
>Ga0307375_10005736_pt1 | contig 11590 bp, 11 predicted proteins | sample TR1MG_FD_202531 | JGI IMG/M metagenome (GOLD analysis project Ga0307375, IMG submission 202531) | Soil microbial communities from Risofladan, Vaasa, Finland - TR-1 | ecosystem: Environmental > Terrestrial > Soil > Coastal area > Acid sulfate soil | place: Finland: Risofladan, Vaasa | collected... | reverse complement strand
ATTTGGAGCTCAAACTGTCCTGTTTTTCGGTGTGCCCAATCGAGTTCTTCACAAACACGAATGGCGGGTGTATACCAGGTTCTCCATCGTCAATATAGGACTTTCCAAACGTTCCCTACAGTATAGAAGGCAATGAGCGCATAAAGAGTCAGAGTGGTGCCAGTGGCAGACAGGGGGGGGGGAGAAGGAGAGGGGAAGGCGGCAGACAATTTCCAACCTCTCCCAGGGGCCAAGAGCCTCCTACGCCAACAAAGAGAACATAATTGACAGAGGACACTCAGAAGAACACATGGGCATGCGTACAGGAGGTTCGTCCCTGGAAGACATCGCAGGCACGACTGGCCCAGCGCTTGAGAAGGGAAAAAGTCGGGACGCTCAGGAGCGGCTTCGCAGAGCGAGTCCAACCGCGATCGGTGTGCACACCACTCCCCACACTCTTCCTGTAATGACCTGTTGAGCTTCCCCTTGGACACTTGCATAGAAGTGTAATACATTGAACAACGTTTAGGGAGTGACAGTGGTCGTCTTGTTCGCGGTATGTGTGTCCAGCCACGAGAGAACCTCCTTGTACCACTGGATGCTGTTTGTTGGCTTCGTGACCCAATGATTTTCGAGTGGGTAGTAGAGGAACTTGGACGGGATGCTTTTGCGTTGTAGCGTGGTGAAGGCAGCGAGTCCTTGGGCGAGATCGACGCGGTAGTCCTTGCCGCCGTGCACGACGAGCATCGGCGTTTTCCAGTTCTGCGTGAAGGCTGCGGGGTTCCATTGCGAGTAGCCACTCGGGTTCTCCCATGGCACTCCCTTGAACTCCCACTCGGGAAACCAGAGCTCATCAGTGGAGCCGTAGGAGATGGGGATGTCGAAGAGTCCATCGTGAACAACGAGGGACGAGAAGCGATTGGGTGCATTGCCTTGGATCCAGTTGATCATGAATCCTCCGTACGAGGCGCCGCACGCGGAAAGGCGCTTGGAGTCGATCCAGGTGTTGGTAGAGAGGATGCGATCGACGCCCTTCATGAGATCGCGGAAAGGGATGCCACCCCAGTGACCACTCACGGCGTCGCAATACGCTTGTCCAAATCCAGTCGACCCGTGCGGATTGATCATCGCAGCTGCGTAGCCATGTTGAGCCCAAAGTTGGGGGTTCCAGCGATAAGACCAACCGGAGGTCCACGCGCCCTGAGGTCCTCCGTGGATAATGAGCACGAACGGGTACTTGCGTCCAGGTGTCCATCCGAGTGGCTTGAAGAACCATCCTTGTACCTGAGAGCCATCCTCAGACGGGTAGTAGAACTTGGTGCCTGGGTCGAACACGGAGCTGGGGAAGGTGGGATTGAGCTTGGAGACGCGCGTTGTTTGCGTCGTTGGATTGCTGCCTCCAGCTTGCACATCGTAGTAGTACAAGTCAGAAGGCTCACTGTAGCTTGAATGCGAAAAGTACAAGCGATTGCCACGACTGACTTGAAGGCCAGAGTTGGTGCCACTCATGAGAACGGGCTTCAGCGTGCCGAGCACGGGATCAATCTTGTACACTCTGTGCTCACCATCCTCATCAACGGCAGCCATGATATCGCTATTTGCTGTCCAAGTAAACTCGGCAATAGAACGGTCCCAGCCGAGGGCGACAGGAGAAGAGGGAAGGCCAGACGAGATGACGGTCACTTCCAAATGCAAACGATCTGCTTCGAAACCAGGGCGATCCATCGCCAAAAACGCAAAGTACCTGCCAGTAGGATCATACGAAGGTTGCGTAGTACGAATACCGGAGAATTTGGCGCAAGTGATGCAAGTGGGAGTGGTGTCGGAACTCAAGCTACCTGTGCTCGAGTCGATTTGGGCTTCAAAGATGACCCAACCAGTGGACCAGGCCGTTTTCTGATCGTTGAAGGCAGCAGTGAACGCAATACGAGTGTAGGTAGGATTCACAGCGAGTTGCTCAACACCTCCATCGGGTGGCACGGGAACGTTCATCGGAGGCAGAGTTGCAGTCACTTGGTATGGTGCAGATTGGGTCATATATATAGCACCTCTCGTGATCTGAATCGTAAACAACTGACTAGACTTGCCAGGCATGACGATGGTATCCCAATGACGAACGAACAGCTTATCGAAGACAATGCCACTGTTGGGGTTTGCTTCCCACCAAGCATCACGCTCAGCAGAACAAGCGAAATCGGTGCCACAGTCACTCCAAACTTCGGCCGTAAACACGAGATAGGAAGGAGTAACAATCAAGTTGTCGATGGAAATCGGGAAGGACGTTAACTGATACTCGGGTTGCAGATGGTCCAAAGACGCGACCCAAACATTGGTGGGACCACCGTTGCGAGAAGAAAGGAAGAAAACCGAATCGGAATCGGAAGCAACCATCGCAGGAGAGCTATCGCGGTTCTGGCCAGGGGCGGTGAGCTGCTGCGTCATGTTCAGTTGAGCTCTGTAGGCATACAAACTTGAAGTAGTCTTGTTATTCGACGTATTCTAGATTCAAGGGACCAAGGAGTATGTGGTACAGGAGAAAGCACAGGTGTGGGTCAGAGTAGAGCACGAAAAAGGGATAGGAATCGGTTTGAAGTACAGCTTCTGGGGCACAATACGCCAAATGGGACTTCAATGACACATTCTAGGGATCGTAATCAGCTCCTAGGATGAGAAATGCATCAGAAAGAACGTACCCATTGAGAAACAGAGAATACAGCACCATTGGTGGGAGTGGCAGTGAAGCCACCGAGGCGGGCGAGGCTGTGCATGTCCTTTGCCGTGAACTCGGCCGCTGCGCAACACAGTAGGGCTGCCATTATCAAGAAGGCACTCTTGGCTACCATCTCTGAAGCAAAAGGCGTCGATCGAGTGGGTGGCGATCGAGTGGGGACTGCATCTAGTGCTGGCCGGCAGGGTCCCGGCCAAGGAGTTAGAATCTTCCTCATGTACCGTTCAATAGACACTCTCGAGTTCTAAAACAGGGATTGTACCGCTTAGTTCACTCACTTAGGGTTATATTGTTACATTTCTGCAGCTACCATCGTAGCACAGGAGAAGACACTTCGAAGATCTCTCCTCTCGGGTATCATCAGAAGAGGTTCTCAATCCGCCAGATCCATCATATAGGATTCGATGAGCTGTGTGCCGTGCTTGAGTGCTTCCTCCATAGTGGATTTGAGTTCCGAATCATACGAGCAGCACAGCGTTCCAAGACGGTTCGGCAGGAGAGCGAAGTGAATCCAATCCGACTGGTCGTTTGTTGCTGCTGCTTCAGAAGTCACGACTTCTGCTATGCACAGCCGTTCTAGATTCTTTGGAAGACGGAGGAGGTGATCGACGCTCATGAGTTTCGTAGAGAAGAGGAGAGTCATGTTTCGAAGCGATGTCGGGAATGCCACCGGAAAGGAGGCCGGTCTGAGGTAAGATAGCACCAAATCCGTAAAGACATGTCAGATGAGTCCAATCGATGGTATCTAGGCTGTGATTGTTGACATTTAAAGCAGTGAGACTGGATGGAAGTGATACCATTGATTTCGTGGGCCATTCGAAATTAAGGAGCTTCAAATGCGGAAGAATGGTGTCAAATGCTATATGTTGAGGATGCCGATCGAATTTCCGCAATTCAAAGCGAGTGAGAGTAGGAGGGAGGTGATAGCAGTCGCCGCCGAATCCGATCGTGATCAGGCGCTGCAATGCAGTTGGTAGGGCTGCTATTGTACCTGCTTGCGCATCGATCGCGTCTATTGGGACATTCAAGTCTGTAATGGTCTTGGGAAGATCAAGGATGACGGAGGAAGGAAGGCGTTCAGCCTCCTGAGGAGAGGTGGAAGCGATTTGACGAATGCTCCGAAATTCCGATCTTCTAGTGAGAGATGTTCAAAACTAAGACGCATGAGCCCTCGAGGAAGCAGCGAAATTGATGGTGAGCTGGAGGAAGAGTAGGAGAGCGTCAGATGTTGTAGCGTGTGGAAGTGAGTCAAATTCGAGGCGATCACCATTGTTGAAGAATCTATGACATAGGGTGGCCAGAGGGAGGAAGGCGAGAGAGAAGAGGGATGGAGATCACTATTCCTGCTAATGCGGTCAGATTTGGAGGAAGTGAAACATCAACAAACGTTCCATGTCCAGTAAAGAGATCATCTTCAACATCCAGACGAAGATCGGTCAAAGAGTCAGGGAGCCAAGCGGGAGAAGAATCAACATCGCCAATCTCGACGCAGATGTGGAGCTGCTTCAATGTGGTTGGGAGAGAATATACTAAGATATACGGAAAAGTGATGTATGGGCCGTCACGAGGGATTGAAGATGAAGAAGCAAGTCGGAGAGAGGTAGATCGGATCGAACGTTCAACAGCCCGTGCAGGCGCAATGAGAGCGGAGATGGAGCTAAACCGGAACATGCCAGTTCAAAAGGATAACGGGGTGGCGATGAGGATGGAACTGACCAAGACAGATGCCGAAGTTGAGAGAGAGACGGCACAAACGTTGGGAGCGAGAGTTGTTCCTTTCACCACGAGAATACAACGTCCATTCGAGTCACACCTCCATGAACAAGCTTGTGTCGCAACACCATGCACCCAAAGAACCATAGTTTAGCCACATCGTGGGATTCTAGGAAGGATGTGATGCAATCGAGCGGCTCGATTCGTCGACGAACAATTGGTCTCCTAACGAGATGCAACAGGGGTAAAACCAGCCAATGTAGATCTAACACGAGAACGCGAGGGGCATAGACTCAGTTTTCATGGGAGCTAGCCTATCAGCATCGAGGCAAGGTCTGACAAGCAATGGAGGACCTGCATCTTGCTACAGCCCGAGAATCCTTGAATTTCACCCCAACAACCCCCTCTATGGGCAGATTGCAGCCAATATGGGAATTTTAATGTGACATGGCGCATTATTAGGTCACTTAAAGAACACCGTACCCCTTTCCTCACAAGAAAGCAGGAACACACATTCTCGGCAGCTTCTCGCGCCTCACTTCCAGATCTACGTCCCATTACAGCCCCAAGCAGGACCCAATCAGAATCAATCCCCAGAATCAATCCTCCAGTGCATTGTTTACACAGTTTCCACTTTCAGAAACTGCCTTCTGATGGCCCTATTTCACTCTTTCCGCAGGGCCGCCGGTGCAGAGGCCAGCAGTTTCCTCTGGACAGTCGTACGTAACACATGATCTGTTGAATACTAATTTGCCTGTTCTACAATCTCCACTCTAAGTAGATTCGCTGAAGTACTTATACGCCCTATTCGCCTGCTTGGAACCTGAGAAAATGGGTTTGAAAGGCTGTCCCTGCCCCACCGAAACCGAGGTGGCCTGCTCTGGGTCGTGGTCATGCGTTTTCTGCCCTTTCGTTTTCCATTTACCCTTTGAGCCCACCCTAGTATTATCATCTCTGTTTTAGATGTCAAGACACTGATCTTCGTCTCTGTTTTTAGGTGGAGAGATGACCTCGAGTTCAAATGAAGGAACAACCGCCAAGTTTTCAGATCTAGTCACACCTCAATAATCTTACGACCATCATAGAGGAGGAGCGTGTAAAAGTGAAAGAAGCGCGTGAGGCGTTGGAGAAGGAGAAGGAGGAGTGGCAGAAGTGTGCCACCAATCTTGAGGCCACACAGCTTGCGGATCCGATCGTGTTCAATGTTGGCGGTACTCTATTTGCGACATCGATGGAAACGCTAATGAAAATCGAGAATACATACTTCACAGGGCTGTTGAGTGGCAGATGGGATTTGAAATGCTCAAAGACCGATGGTTCCATCTTCATCGACCGCGATCCTGCTGTCTTTGGCTCCGTCATCAATTATTTGCGAGACTACCCAATCCCACTGGCGACGAGAATGGCACTTCTGACACCGGAGGAGAAGGAACTTTTGGTACTCGATGCAGAATTCTACATGATTCCTCAACTGGCAGAGTACGTTGACATAGAAATTTGGTCACCTGATTTATTGCAATCATACCCAATTCATATTTCAACAGTGGGAAAATCCAAACGCTCTCTCTTCTGTTTTCCTCCTCTTCTAACCACTGCCACCACCACCTTCTCCTCGTCCTAAAAACGCAAATTGCAGACATTTCAGTAACGGAGTTTCCCCGCAAATTTGGAAAGAATTGCAGACTCCAATCATGAGCTACAAAACCAAGCGCCTTCTCTATCAAGCGTCTGTCGATGGCATCTCTCCCTCCATCTTCCATCAGCTGTGCGAAAAACAAGGACCCACGGTCACCTTTGCGCTTCTCTCCGATGGCAGAATCCTTGGTGGATTTACATCGCTTCAATGGAGTTCCACCAACACATACCAGGCCGATTCTACTGCCTTTTTGTTTACTGTCCCAGCTGGAACAAGCAATGTGAATATTTTAAAAGTGAATAGCGCCAATGTGGGAAACGCAACTTACCACCATCAAGGATATGGACCAACTTTTGGCGGCCACGATCTTCACCTTCCTCTACAATCCCCCCTCGTTGTCAACACGAACAGTCCCCATTCATACCCACACCACGGCGTCCTTAGTGGCTCGGCACTCACTGATGTGCTAGTGTGGGCAGTCAAGAAGTAAGCTGGGCCACAGCGGGAGACTTTTCGAAGGACTGTACTTCCCTCTGTCAGCATCTGGTGTAACTGTATATTCTGTGAAGATAATGCAATTGAATTAGAGGACTGACATAAAAAGGACGCATGTACAAAGGGACACCCCATTTTCTCTATCTTTAAATTTCGCTCTTGCACCTCATGGCGACAGATGCGAGCCGTTATTTGGGTTACCCAGATGTGCGAGAAGCTCCTTCAAATGCGAGTAAAGCAGTTTTGGTTTTGAAGTATGGCTTGTCTGCTCCAGGCCTGGTCTGCTCAGTAGTATGTTGGCTAGTTTTGATGAAACGATGACCCAACCGCACAAGGTCCAGAGTGAAAGTTGTTGAATTTGAGGATGCCGATGTACCCATGGTGACCAAAGAACCGGAACTGCCTCATATAACGCTAGGAGTGGCTATTTTTGCTGATGGGCCCCACGCAATGACGGCATTTTTCGTGACCTCCTCATTTGTCCATCAAGTGTATACCACAACCTGCGCAGGGAACTGACTGCTGAAGCAGTTATTTCTACAGTTATTGCATACAGACCATCTGGGCGGCCGTTGCGTAACAACCATCGAAGTACGGAGGTTGGTTTTGGTTGAAGGGTCTCCACTCTTCGCCATCAGTGCGGAGAAAAAGGAACTCTCAACTCTGGATGCGCCGAAACACCGAGGGTGCCGTTGCTGAGAAGGAGAGGGCACATTGGCAGCAGGCGGCATCGTCTCTCAGCTGATTGTGTGCGCTTTGGTTCTGCTCTTCTCCGCACACTTCGAGTACTCCCGTCTTGCGCTCCACTCGATGCTGCACTCATGCGCCATACGCGCTCTTACTACCTTCCCTTCTGAGCTTTGCGGCGGTACCCATCATACGACCCCATAGCGCTTTTCAGTCACAAAAGGAGGCTTGGAATCGGCGAGGTCCGGTTTTTCCGTCCACAAACAAGGCAGGCCTCACCATGTTCTCCAAGAAGGTCCGACACAAGATACAGTTCAACGTTCGCGTAGAGTCTGTCGAGCAGATTCCGAATGCCTACATCAACAGTTCGTATGAGTGCCATATAGGTCTCCCCAAACGAGATGAATGTTGAACTTCCCTCTCCCGCCCCCAATGCCTCACTAACGCGTCTTGCTTGTCCCAGCTGGTGGAATTAAGATAGCATATGCGAAAGGTAAGCAGCCTTCTCACAAAGGCGAGACGGAGATCGTCCCCTGTACCTCTCAAAATGTGATCATTGGCCAGGAGCTCAAGTGGAAGACCAAGTTGTTGAAGGACGAGAAAACTGGACATTTTGAGCCGAAAGTCATCGTATTCAAGCTAAAGCATGTCGCTAACGTACGTGGGAGATCTGATAACGATGCACAAGCTCGATTCTGTGGCCTCTTTTTGGTTCTGGATTCGCGAACCTTCTGCTTCCCCCCACCCACCTCCACGCCTGTCCCTATTCTGAATTGCCGTCGTTTTCACACTCTAGACCATTGCTTATGTGGTGATTGGAGTGAATATTGTCGGTTGGATGTACTGAGCCAAAGGGAGAAAAACGGACCCGAATGAGTTCGCCTAACCGCGCTCCAACTTTGCTCTCTTCTCTCCCTCTGTGTGTGTGTCTTGTGCGCGTTTCTCCTGTTATCCATCTCTCTCCTTCTATCTATAGGATTCTCATAAAGAACGGACGCTTGGTACGGCAGATGTGGACTTGTCGCAACTGTGCACAACGCCCTTGGCGTCTACGAGGTTGGACGTTCAGTTCGCCGCCAAAAGTCAGGGCAAACTCAAGACAAAGGCGACCATCGTTCTCGAATCTCAGTGGTTAAAAGTCGGCGATAAGCCTTATCATCATGATTCTCTTACCAATGGCTCAGCGATTGATGGAACGTCTGCAGTGGCGATGAATGCGATGACCTACGGCAACAACTCGCTCATGCCCACGGCCCACTTCCACGACTCTGAAGACCAATTCTTCACTGCTGATACGATCATGACAACTCCAATCTTTGGAGAGGACGGCACGGTTTCAGAATTGAGCGATACGAGCTCAGTGGGAGGCGAAGTGGAGGAGGACGGGAACGAGGACTCGAACGTGGTCTTCGAAAGCACCGATTTGGACAATGAACCAGCTGCTTCCTCTACCAACACGACCAATGCATCAATATCATCAACAGGAGCATCATCGGCATCACGGCGGTCCTTCCATCAGCAACTTCAACAACAGAGGTCATCTTCAGCCGTAGCAGCAACACCACCACCGCCACCGCCACTAACAACAACAGCAACAACAACAACGGCAATATACGGCTCTGGAATGCCTCACCCTCTCCTCTCATCGCTATCAGCGGGCTCTTCTCTCGAAGGAGGCTCCCGTTCCCTTGCAGCCATTCCTGAGGTGCCAACGATGATGTCTACCGATGAATTACCTCCAGATTCTCAAATGGTGCAACAAACTCAGCAGATTCATCAGATTGGGTCAACCTCGACACAGATGAAGAGACAATCCTCACATTCCGACGTTCGATCTGCCTCCATCTCTTCTTCCGCTCTGGACTCTTCCCATACCGATCAACAACATCAACAGCAGCAGCAGCAACAACAACAGCAACAGCAGCAACAACAACAGCAACAGCAGCAGCAGCAGCAACAACAGGCAAGGACTGGATCATTGGGACCGCCCTCTGCTGCCTCCTTCATGAAAGACCACCGCTTACATAGCGCCAGCATGAGCGTATTACCCGAGTACAATCACCATGGCAGCAGTAGTGGTAATGTCAGCATCGGTATCAGCAACAACAGCCAACAACACATCCACCACTTCCCCCACCACAACCACACTGCATTGACCAACATTGGTAGTTCAGAATCTTCTCTCCCCACCTCGTCCTTCATCTCACATGCACCCATTCACGCATTGAGCGGCCCCATGGTGAGACAGAGAGGCCGGAGCACTTCCACTTCGAATCGTCCTCCTGTCTTCAGCAACAACCCCAATGGTGTCTCCTTCTCCTCCTCCAATGGTTCAGTACTTCCATCTTCTTCTGCTTCTTCAATACACGGCGCGTCGAACGGGAGCAACGGGATGGGAAACGCTTCAACAACCGCATCTTCACAGCTACAACCACAGCATCCTCAGGCCATCATCCGACCTCCTCTTGAAACATCTCCGTATGTGAGCTATGTCGATAACGATGCTCCTGAGCTTCCTCAATCCGCACAGGCTTCCTTGGTCTTCCTCGCTCCGAATGCTTTTGCGATTCAATCAGCTGCCATCTCTGGTGATGAGGTCGCTCGATTGAGAGCGGAAAAGTTGGACAAGAACCTCAAGATTGCGCTGCTTGGCAAGCAAGTTGGTGTGTTGGAGAAGAAGTTCACCGATGCCACGTCTCGGTTAGAAGACGCTGAGAGAAGAAATGCAGAGCGCTCAGCTGAAATCGAGTCTTTGGAGAAGCGATTAAAGCGCTTTCTCAAGAAGAAGCAATTGCAACAACAACAACAACAACAGCAGCAGCAGCAACAACAGCTGGGAGGACAAACGCTCACATCTTCCAAGCTCACTGATGAATCGACCACGTTTGACGAAGCATCTTCTTCTGCGAGCAGTGGCGGAGGCGGCGGCGGCGTTGGAGGCTCAGCGAGAACGTCTTTGGAGACGAAGAAGCGCAAGAAGAAGCACGTCAGGCAGCACGACGCCTCGTTGTCTCACGTCGCAGCACACCGCCTCACTGATTCCTCTTCCTCCTCTTCTTCGCCCTTTTCTTCTTCGTCAACGTTTGAAGCAACGAATGGAAGGACGACGAAGAGTAGAAGACTGTTTTGGACGCCTGAAGAAGAGAGGAGAGGATTCATGATCTTCATCGCCACCACCATGTTCCTCATACTCCTATTCTACTCATCTCCTACCTTTAGAACCACTCTTGCTTATGGAATCGAGCAGATGGGCTTTCAGCTACCTTCATCCTTCTTGGCGACGGCGACGCACACATCGACGCACAACATCGGTGGCGGCGCTGCGGAAACCATCGCTTCGCACTTGGATCTATCCAAGTCTCCTGACATCTTCAACGCAGCAACTGAATTTTCTGAAGCATTCGCTTCCGCTCTGAACTTTACAACTTCCACAACAACATCAGCAGCAGCGGAACAAGCGCTTCCTGTTTGATCCATTGGTCTTCTTCGTCGTCGTCTGGCAGCAGTGTTGGGCACTGTACATAGTGATTACTCCTTGAGAGCCTTTGAAAATGAGACCTGGCATCACTACCACGACCACAACGACGACGCATGCACAAAGATAAACACAGCATCGCAAGATGCTCGAAATTCACCCTTCATTGGGTCTGATAGCAAAAATGCATACAATACCTAACCCTCTTGTGTATTATCGGAGCGATTGAGAATGAGGGCGCAACAGAGGATGGCATTCCATCGGCAATCACCGGTTTCGGCCAAAGCTGAAATCGTTGTGCGTGGTTGTGAAGAAATGCCCTGATGAGTTTCGGACAGCCACGAGCTGGAGACCCACGATAGCTATCCATTGATGTCTCGTCCCCCAAATCCCATTGTAATCACTCGTTCTTCTATTTCATCTCCTTGGTTTGCCCATGCATGGACCATTCATCGTAAATCGACGACCTGCTCCAACTTCCGCAAGAAACGCGTTTCGTGTTCTACTTTATACAACGCCTCGGATTCCTTTCCAGATCAACATTATGACTCTCCAAGCCAATGAGAAGGCATTCTAAGTGACGATTCTTGGCCCCCATTTCACAGAGAAGCAGAAGACCGGATTTGAGGCGACATGTTGGTGTTCAGGCCGTTTTGCGGCGTTGTTGCCTCACATGAGATGTCCTCCACCTCTGAAAAGCGCTTTCGTAGGGGTCTATCGGCATCTTTATCTTAAACTGTTGCTGTTGCTTTCATGCAAGCGAGTATTGCATGATTGCAGCTCCGGAGTCGAATCAAACCAGTCCCCTCGGCACTCATCTGGTGGTCACGTCCTTCCCTTCCTCCTCATAGTGTTCCTCAACGTGTCCCATGGCTTC
>Ga0307375_10005735_pt1 | contig 11590 bp, 11 predicted proteins | sample TR1MG_FD_202531 | JGI IMG/M metagenome (GOLD analysis project Ga0307375, IMG submission 202531) | Soil microbial communities from Risofladan, Vaasa, Finland - TR-1 | ecosystem: Environmental > Terrestrial > Soil > Coastal area > Acid sulfate soil | place: Finland: Risofladan, Vaasa | collected... | reverse complement strand
CGGATCATCGGCACGGCGTCGGCTCCGAGCGCCGCCTGGCAGCGGGTCACGTCGCGGACGAACTGGCGCGAGACGTGCTCGGGGTTCCGGTGGCCGCCCTCGACATCGCCGAACACGAGCGCGCCGGGCCGGGCGTGCTGGAGCGCGATCTCGCCGCGCGCCTTCTTCTGCTTCCGCAGCACCTCGACCGTGTCGACTTCGTCGTCGTCGAGGTCGATCACCCGGGGCTTGCCCGACTTCGTGTCGCCCTCGCGGATCTCGGCGCCCTCGCCGGCGTTGCGGACGATGCCCGCCGACCTGCGGACGCTGATTGTCCCGTCGCCGAGGCCGACGTCACGCCAGCGGAGCGCCAGGGCCTCGCCGCGGCGCATGCCCGTGTAGAGGAGCACGTACCAGAGCGCGTAGCCCTGGCTGTGCTCGGCAGCCCAGGTGAGGAACGCCGACAGCTGCGCCTCGTTCCAGGGCGTCATCTCCGGCGGCTTGGCCTCGCGCGCCGTTGGCGGGGTGGCGGCGTCGGCCGGGTTGCGCAGCAGGAGCCCGTCCCTCACGGCCTGGCCCAGGATGCCGTGGATCGTGGTGTGCAGGTAGCGGACCGTCCGCGCGGACAGGCCCTCGCCCGCCCGGTGATCCTTCCGGCCGGACTTCTCCAGCACCCGGTAGTGCGCGGTCAGCCTCGTGCCGGTGAGCTGCGCGAGGGGCACCGACCCGATCGGGTAGGGCTCAACGTGGAGGCGCCAGTTCTTCAGGTAGCTGGCCCTGGTCTGCGGCCCGATCCGCAGGCCGTCGATGACCTGCCGGCCGTACCCGCCGAGCTGCCGCCGGCTGGGCTCGACGTACTCGCCCTTGCGGCCGGCGGCCTGCTGGTCGGACAGCCAGTCCTGGCCGACCTTCCTGGTCGTGAAGCCTTTTTTCCGCGCCATTTTCGTGGTGCCGTCCGGCATCAGCACCGGGCCGGCGGTGCGCCACCGCTCCCCGGCCTTGGTCATGTACGGCCAGCAGCCGCCCTCCCCCGGGCTGCGGCGCTTCCGCGGCTTCGCGCTCACTTGTCACCGCCCTGGCTGATCTCCTCGCGGTTCTGAGGAACGGGTTCCACGCCCGGGCCGGCTGTCGGAAGGGTGACCAGACCGCCGTCCCGCAGTCGCGCCATGAGGTAGTTGTCCAGGTCGCGAGCTAGCCGCAGCGACTGCATGCCGTTGTCCCGGCCCCTGGTCAGGCTGTCTTCTAGGCGGCTGAGTGTCTCCTGGATGGCGGCGAAGTTCATGTCCTCTCGCGGCCGGGCGGCACTGACGGCAAACAGCATTTCTGAGGACATCAGGTCCTTGCCCCCCAGCGATACGGCCGTCTCTCCGACGGGCGGCCTGAGCAGATCGCCAACAGTCGTCTCCAGCACCAGGGCGGCAGCCACGAGGTCAGCTACCGCCCACGCCCTGGTCAGTCATGATTGGGAACCTCATTTCGGTGAGCTGGCGCCGGGTCAGTTCCTGGTAGGGCGGCCCGGCGCCGGACGGGGATTACGAGTGGGTGATCTCGCGCAGATGCGCTTGCACCTGCTGGGCTTTGGCCTGTCCGATGCGCATCTGAGACTGGATTGCGCGGAGCCCCGGCACGCGGCCCGCGGCGACGTCGGCGGCGAACAAGCTGGCCGCTTCCGCGGCGTGACCGTTGAGACCGGCGGGTGGCTCAGATGCGGGTGCATCCGCGTCAGATGCGGGCTCGGGTGCGGCGGCCAGCGAAGCGCCCTGACCGGGCCACGGCGAGACAGCACCGGCCAGCTCCAGGCCGATCGGCCACCGCGGCGCCGGGTGCGCCTCGACCGCGGATGCAGGCTCGGGTGCGGCGGTGACCGAGCCGCGGATGACGAGCATCAGCAGCTCGTAGGCGATGACCAGCGCAGCGGCCGGCCAGGCGGCCACGATCGCGCCCACGAGCCCGAAGGCCAGCCCCGCGGCCACGTTCGCGGCCAGCGTCGCGGCGATGCCCAGCGTCAGTGCCGCGTAGGCCAGCCGCGGCGGGCGGTATTCCCAGCAGACCGCGCCCTCGTCGGTGACCCAGACTTTCCCCCGGTTACCCCGGGCCGGGTTGGTTACCTCGACTTCGGCAGATATCTCGCAGGCGGCCTCGTCCCGCGCCACCCTGCCGAGGCGGGCGCGCATCCCGCGCTCCCGCGCCGCCAGGCCGACAGCTCCCTTGAGCGTGAGGCCCGTGAACCGGCCCGGCAGCGTGCCGTGATGCTCCGTGCCGCCGGCGCCCAGGAACCCCAGCACCATGGCCGTGACGTGCGCCGGGTCGGCCCGGTAGCCATGGACCTGGCGGTACTCCCAGCTCACCGACCCGTTCTCGCCGACGATGACCTCGCACAGCGCACCCTGCACATTCGTGACCTTGAAATGGTGCGTTTCCTCCCACGCCGGGCCCAGGATGTCTAACCCGTGACCGGCAAGCCCGTCCGCGACCGCGTTCATGACCATGACCGCAGCCTCCCCGCATGCCCGCTCATTCCCCTGATCGATAACTACCGCTGACATCAGCACATCCCTCCTGCTTACGCCGCCCGTGCACGGCATCTCCATAGGCGCGATACGAGTTCTCGGTACTTGATCCCGGCAGGCTTCGGAAGCCCCGCGTGATGCGGCGAGTGGGCGACGCTGGCGACATGTGGTCAGTCACCGCTGCGACCCGCCAGCCACCGCACCGTGCCGCGTGCGTCGCGGACGACCTCGACCGGCGTATCGAGCCGGTCGTAGGTCCTCCGGTCGTTCCCGTAGGACAGGACGGTGACCCAGCCGCGGGCCACCGCCCCGTCGGGGACGGCGTGCAGCGCTTCGAGCATCCGGGCCTCTGCGCGCGGCTGGGCGTCGGTGATCCCGATGGGGGAAAGCGGGGCTCGCCCGGCCGCCCCGCTGGCAATGGTCCACTCGAACAGGCGCATCACCCGGCCGCGCTCTCTCCAGTAGCCCCGCCCGTGCCGTCACACGTCAGGCACTGGACGCGACGGCGCCGCACCGGCCCGCGCTCAACGGCGCCAGCCGCCGTGCCTACCCACCGTCGTAAGGTGACGAACTTCCAGCCTCTGCCGCCGCATCCCTGGCACGAGCCGGGCGCCGGCGCTGTCCCGCATGTCATGACCTGATCATCACGGGGCCTCACGTTGCGTCGATACGCCGTGACTGTCCGCTGTTGAGCGTGTCCGTCTCGTCGGCGTCTCAGGACCGTCTCCCCGCTCCGATAGCCTTACCAGCAGGGCCTTTCTGACGCTGGACGGGAGATGCAGATGAGCGGGAGCCCGACCGTGCTCGCGGTCCTGCTGGAGGACCGCGGCCTGGACCGTTACGGCAGCTTCAGCGCCGCCTACCAGAAAGCCGCCCGCGCTCTCGACCCCAGGCTCGGCGCCAGTCCGCCGAGCCGCGCGCAGTTCTACCGGTGGACCAAGGGCGGGTTACGCGGCCTGCCCTACACCGATCACTGCCGAGTCCTGGAGCACATGCTCGACGGGTACTCCGCGACGCAGCTTCTCGGCCCGTGCCAGGACCGGGCCATCCCCGCCCCCGCACGCACCAGCGGCGCCAAGGCGGCCGGCTCTGCCCAGCCGCCGACGCCTGCCGCCACGGGGATGGCGGGCGTCGAGGCGATCTTCGCCAGCCGGTCGGAATTCGCCGCCAGGGTCGAGCCGCAGGCCCTTCTGGAGGATGCCAGCTCCATCCGGGCCGCGGGCCTGTCCCTGAACCTGATCTGCCAGCAGATCCCCGACCAGTTCCTGCTGCGCCTGCTGACCGGGGGAGCACAGATCACCTGCCTGTTCCTCGACCCCGGCGGCGAGGCGGTCAAGGCCCGCGAGCGTGAGGAGCAATACCAGCCCGGCACCTTGTCCAGACTGACCAAGCTGAACATCGAGGTCATCTCCCGGCTCCGCGACCGTCTCCCCGCCGACGCGCATGAGCGTCTGCGCCTGGCCACTTATGACGAGACCATCCGGTTCAACATCCTCCTGGCCGGGGACCACACGTGCGTCGCGCAGCCCTACTTGCCTCAGGCTCGCGGCGTCGAATCGCCGACCCTGCTGATCCGTAACACCAGCGGACCCGGCGGCCTTTACCCCGTGTTCGAGCAGGTCTACGAAGCACTAGCCGAGCGGAGCAGGCCCCTATGACCCCCGACCCCGGATCACTCCTGCCCATCGCCCTCCAGGCCGCCGCCACCGCCGGCGACCTGATCCGCACCCGCCGCCCAGAGACGGTGACCGAGAAATCCGACCGCGACCTCGTTTCCGACGTCGACGTGGCTATCGAGCGGGCCATCTGCGGCTTCCTGCACGAGGCGACCCCCGAGATCGGGTTCCTGGGTGAGGAAGAAGGCGGCTCCGCCGATCCCGGTGCCGGGTGGCTGTGGACGCTCGACCCGATCGACGGCACGTCCAACTACGCTCACCGCGTCCCGCTGTGCGCTACGTCGCTCGCCCTGCTGCACGACGGGCGGCCGGTCCTGGGGGTAATCGACGCGCCGTTCCTCGGTGAGCGGTACCACGCCGTCGAGGGCCACGGTGCCTGGGCTGGCGACCGCCGCCTGACCGCCAGCACCACCAGCAGCCTGCGCGACGCCATCGTCGCCATCGGCGACTACGCCACCGGAGCCGAAGCCGGGCGCAAGAACGAGACCCGGCTCGCCGCGACGATCCAGCTCACCTCCCGCGTGCACCGCATCCGCATGCTCGGCACCGCCGCACTCGACCTCGCCTGGCTCGCCGACGGCCGCCTCGACGCGAGCATCACCCTCGCCAACGATCCCTGGGACGTCGCCGCCGGCGTCATCATCGCCCGCGAAGCCGGCGCCACAGTGGTTGACGCCGACGGCAGCCCGCACACTCTGCGCTCTGCTGCCACCATCGCGGCGTCCGCCCCGCTCATTGCCCAGCTCATCCCGCTCATCCAGGCGGCCGACTTGCCCGACACCGACAGTCAGGACGCCTTCACCTCGCCCTACGCGGCACTCGACGCCGTTCTCAGCCATGCCCGGTACCTGATCTTCGAGTTCGACAACCCCGTCTGCGACCTGTCGGCCGCCATGCCTCCCGACATAGCCAGCCGACTCCGTGCCATCCTCGCCACCGAAACCGGAAACCTGCCACCAGCGATAGCCGCCACCAGCGACCCCGCCGAGATCATCGCCTACGCCGCAGGCGTCAGCCAGAGCACAGCGGCCCGAGCCGACGCTGAGCTGGCCAGCATTGAACTAGCCGCCGTGGACACCGCCACTGCGGGTGGCTACATCCATGAGACCCTTGCCGCCTGCCGCGACTCCGGGCGCATCGCCGCCATCGTCAGCCGCCAGGCTGAGCGCGCCGTTGCCGACTTCCTCGACAGACATGGCCTTGACGACCAGATCCGGCACCTCACTGCGGTAGGCGCCTACCCACCCGGCCACCTCCAGACCGGCCCTCATCTCGTCGAGGACACCATCCGCGCCCTCGACACAACGCCCGCCGACTGCGCGCTCATCACCGCTTCGGTAACCGGCATCGACACCGCCCGCAAAACCGGAACCCACGCCATCGGCTACGCCACCACCCCCGAAACCAGCCAGAACCTCACCGACGCCGGCGCCACCTGCGTCGTCCAGAGCCTCGCCGACCTCACCCTCCGACTCCGAGCCCGCCCACTTCCGAGCTAGGCCTTATCCGGTCATGCATCACGGCCCCACACCGTCGCCTGCCGACGGGCACTGTCTCTTCGTGACCCGATCCGAGCACTCCTTCCGTAGGAAGGGGTAGGCCATTTCCCTGCCTTCACATGTGATCGTCCTCGCGAGAGATGTTACGGCAGCAACTGTGTCTTCACCTCGTGACACTGAACCTGGGCATACTAAGAAAAAGCCTGACTGTGAAGCCCTAGTCTAGGAGCATGCCAAGCAAAGTGGACGCCTTCAGAGTATTCATCGCATCGCCAGGAGGGTTGGACGCCGAGCGCAAGGCGATACGAGAAGAAATTGAACGATTTAACTCAGATTTTATGCATGAAGATAACATCGTATTCTCTTTCCAGGGATGGGAGGATGTTCCCGGAGGGGCGCACAGGCCACAGGACATGATAAATGAATTACTCGTATCTTGTGACTATTTAATTCTAATCCTGGGCCCACGATGGGGTACCCAGCCGGCCATTGAGACTAGGTTCACATCCGGAACTGAAGAGGAGTTCTACCTTGCGGAGGATTATCTCAATCGAGACACGTCCCCCATGCGCGACATCTTGGTCCTCTTTAAGGGCGTTCCTGAGGAGCAATTGAGCGATCCCGGAGAACAGTTGCTTAAGGTTATCGCTTTCAAAAAGCTTCTCGAAGAAAACAAAAGGTTCTTCTACAAAACGTTCGATGACCTCATTGGCCTACGTCGCGAGATAGCCGCTCGGCTACGAGGATGGGCACGCGATCGAAGTGCAAAGAAGCCTGAGGTCCAAAGTGAATATGGAGAGGGCCAGAAGAATCTCCTGCCGCACAGCCCACCCGAGCAAGGGTCGCCCGACTCGCTGGACGAGGTACCAATGGGTAGTTCCGCTTTGGCATCTGCTGAGCGACTCGAAGCCCAAGGGCTTATGACCCAGGCCGAGGCAGCCTACGCGAGAGCAATTGTTGATTCAGACGTTGTCAGCCTCGAAAAATATGCAAGATTCTTGAGACGGACAGGCCGCTTGTCAAGAGCCCTTGAAATAGACCGTCGCATCCTCTCACAGTTGGCTAGTCTCGAAAATACAACCGAAACGGCCGCTCAGCGAGCGCGGCTCTTGACCAGCATCGGAATCGTGCAGCGGAAACTTGGCGATTTGCGCGCATCTAGATACTCCCTTCACGAAGCTGTAGAAACAGCGCGCGGAGCTGGGCAGGAAGCCCTGGATGTTCTTGCCTACTCTCTTGACAACCTGGGCCTGACCGCCTCTCGCTCAGGGGACCGCGGTGAGGCTGCGGAATGCTTCGGTAAGGCGCTTTCAGTGCGGGAGGGAACAGGAGACACTGTCGGCCAAGCTCGGTCTCTGACGAACCTCTGTCGCTTGCATAAACGATCAGGAGATTTGACGACGGCAAAAGAGGCATGTTCAACGGCCATCACCTTGCTAGAGGGAATCGATGACCGAACCGCATTGGCTTCGGCCCACGCCGCTATGGGAGAGATCCTCGAATTGGAATCGGATCTAGTTGGCGCAGAGGATTTCTACAGAAGAGCCCTGTCGATGAATGAAGCCTTGGGCATGCCAGACAATATTGCGATGAGTCTCAATCAAGTCGCGCGGGTTCTTGTCGATCGTGGTGAGTTCGTCGATGCCGAGCGGTACGCTCAACGCTCTCTTGTGGAGAATGAGCGCTCATCTAATCGAGAGGGTACTGTCTCTTCCACGCACTTGTTGGGACGCATCTTCGGCCTAACAGACAGAGAGGGTCTTGCCATAAGTCTTCTAGAGGAAGCAGTCGCGGCTTACGCAAAGATGGGAAATCAAAATGGTGAGGCATGGGCGCGCTTCCATCTCGCCGGAGTACTCCGAAGAGTCGAAAGGCATGCGGAGGCATCGGCGAACCTAGCCAAAGCCCGCTATCTCGCTGTAGCTGCGGGCAATGCACAGATTCAGGAACTGACCGCTCTTCCGGGCCCTGATATTAGCTAGCGTTCGGTCGAACCTCTCGTCCTTCGAAATCAACTTGGAGGATTTCCAAGGTGGGCCAGACGAGGCATGTAAGTCTCCCTTCGGGAGTCATCCCACAACCTGTGTCAATCGCAGCCCAGTTTCTCGTAACTTTAGGCCTTTGACCCTGTGGAACGTGTCCAAAAACGTGAAGCGAAACTGTGTTTGATCCATTGTGCGCATCTTTCGGGCCATGCGTGACGAGAAGACCATTTTCGTCGAAATGCGACTTAAGGCCGCGCAGAAAGTCGACGTGTCGACCTGGGATACTGCGGCGGACCTGCCCAAGAATGTCAGGTTCCGGAGTTGCTATGTACGAATTTATCGTCGCCGCCCCACCCATCCTCAAGAAGGCGTTTAGTTTCCCCTCTTCAATACACTTCAGGAAGGCCTTGTCATGGTTTCCAGCAATGCAGAACAGGGGGACGCTGGCATCAATCCGGTCGATCAGAAGTTGAATGACTCCCGCACTATTTGGCCCCCTGTTGACGTAATCTCCGACCAAAACGAATTGGTCGAACCGTCCTTCCGCGATCCGAAGCAAGCCAGCCAGCGCGGAAACGTTGCCGTGGACATCACCTATCACAGCGATGGACTCAGTCACAGGAGAACCTTCGGTAGGTCGGAGTAGTCGAGAGTTTCCTGATCTTCTGACGCGGCGCGAATTGCTAGCGCAGCCAGGTTACGGTCAGAATCCCAGACGGCTACAGCGAGCGCGGCCAAGGAGCCGCGGGTATTTTGGGGTGGCGGGCCGACTATAGAGCCGAGTCGTTCGGTAAGTTCTTGGAGCTTAGCCATGGTTGGCGGCCCGGTTAGATTGTAGTCAGAAGCTAGTAGTGTTGCGAGGTCGGGGTCGTTGAAACGCTGCGCCAACTCCCTTACGGAGAAACACGGGGTTCCTTCTTTCATGGCTTGGGCGTAGACGGCGGTCCGAAGGAGATACCTCGCCAATCGAACGAGTCCGGCGCAGTATTTCAATTGTTCGCCCAGGGGCTGATCCAATACCATGCTATAGCGATGCACCGCTTGCAGGAGGCTGTCGGGTATTGCTGGCTGAAGTGTAGTGACAATCTGCGCCAAATCACTGGCCGGATCAAAGATTATCTTGGCATCACGGAGCAGATGAGTACCAAAAAGGGTACGCGTTGCGCTTCGCAGTTGTTTCGGCGAATATGAGCTTACTGACACCCGGCCTACTTTAAAAGTGGGGTACGGTTCTTGAGTTAGTCGAAGCAAATCGAAATCTGACGTCGGGAGGTAGTCTCCTCTGGCCCGACTGCCATAAATCAGCAGGCCTCGCGTCGCTTCTGGCCATCTGGTGATCAGCGATGATCGTTCTTCGGGATCGAGTTCAAGTGAGTCAAGCGCTGCCAGGAGTTGAGAGTCATGATCGATCCCGCCTGTCACGCTCACCTCCCGTCTTCTCGGAGGACCAGCCTAACCTCAAGACGGGCAGGGCTGACCAAGAAAGGAGCATAGTGGCGAGGTGCGACACAGTGCCCACGACGCGCCAGCGCCCAGCATTCCGGGCTCGGCTTGGGCAGCAACGAGCTCTGGCACCTTGATGCCCGCTCCGGTTATATGCGCGATAACCGCGACTGATGGCCGGAGCCAGCGGAAGAAGAGTCATGGCGCCACTGAGGCGGACCCCACGAGTTACGGTCCGGCACCGTTTCCGTTCCTGACTCCGAGCAGCAAGCGGAGGGCTGGCGGTGCTCCGTCAAAGAGCATCCGTTCCCGCAGCCCTGCCGGGGGCCTTGCTTGTCTAGATCCGGTCGCCAGGGCGTGCTTAGCTACGCGCTAGAACTGCAGGGCACAACCCGTAACCCAACCCTATTTCAAGAGTTGCTTAAATCTGGAATTATTGCGAACTGGCTCGAATAGCGGCCATGTCAGCAGGTCATCGTCGGTAAGCTCTCCTTGCACCACTAGCTGCGGGATCATGGCGATCGCATTATCGATCTGCCCGGCCAAAATTAGGCGAGCAACAGTAAATACAGGCGGCAGACCGATCGTCTCCCAAGCACTTACATCAGCAAGGACCGAATCAGGACCGCGCCAGCGTGCCCGCGCCAGCCATGCATTCACCTGAGACCTGGCCGCCTCGTCCAAATCTGTCTCAAGAAAAGCTGCAATCGCGTTAAGATTTTCCGCCATCGGCCAGCGATGCTCTGATTCTGCCACCACGGCATTTCCCGCAGCACGATAGGCAACAAATTGGCGCCGACCCGGAGCTGCCCCCCACGCGATGTATATAATCCCAAACAGGAATCCGCATACAAGATCGATGGCGGTTCGCAGGTATTCTGCACTTACTTCAAGAAGGGTCCCCGGCGCAACTCCGCTCACCCTTCGGCAATACTTCTGATCCGCGATTCCACCGTTGTGAACCAAGACGTTCCTGCGGGCCCAGATCTCTTTAACGGCAGTCAAGTTGCAAGACGTGCGGGGAAGGTCTATTCCCAATATCTCCGGGAATCTAGTTTCCCATTTTTCAATACCTCCCGCCATGAGTTTATTGACCGCTTTATCCAAAGACGGAGACTGCCACGACCCACCTTCGCGGTCAAAAAGTACGCGATGAATGACTCCGCTCAAGATTAGCTCAGCACTTGAGACGGTGGTGACCAGCAAGGCTCGCCGCATAGCGGGAAGCCGCGGATCGCGCCCGGCTGCGGCCGCATACTGCACGAGGTAGCCGAGCGACGATCTGCTCCGGGGCAATTCCGTGAATGCAGCGGCCAAGGCATCTATATGTGCGTCTGGGCGCCCACCGAATCTCTCGGCAGCCCAACCAAAAGGATCAGGAACCTCGCCGACATCATCGGGGGCGAGTGCTGCTATCCGGCCGTCCCAGTCCTGCTCGAAGTCCGCAAGCATTCCAGCCATTCGCTGTGCTGCGAGTTCTCGGATGTCGGGTGGCAGCGACTGGGCCGACACCGACCGAGCTGCTACATCCGCTGCAGAAAGTTCGTCGTACTCAGCTACGTGACGCTCGGCAACGTCCGCGAGGGCATACAGGCCATTACCAAGCTGCCCTACCGATCCTTCACGGAGGAGCAGCTCAACGTCAGTGCCAGTCAACTGAGCGGGCCACAGCCCTCCGGGCAGGCCCAGACCGCTTTCGTCGGTGTTCACGGGGACAAGGGTAGCTCTGTCCGGTGATCGCGCTCGACCCGTTTTGGGTGCTCTACAGTAGTCGCCGTTCTGCGTCTGGGCTCTGGGCGCGGAGGGATCAGTCGCAAGCTAGGCAGGCCGGTCGACCATACCGCAATAGTCAGCCGACGGCGCGGCGAGTCGGCTTCCCCTAGCCTGCCGCCGCAGCCTAGTTTTGCCTTGGAAGTTCCCTCCTGGGTGGAGTGTCCCTCGATCAGGCTCGCGGGCTGATCAAAACTCAGTCCCCGTGGCGCCCGGCAGGCGTCGTCAAAAAGGGAGCTTCCATGTATGACCCGGCAAAGTCGACCGCGACGTTCGCCGCAAGACTCGCCACACTGCCCACCACCAGCAGTGCCCAGGGCAAGGCCCCGCCACGACTGCCAGACCGCGAGTCAGCCAGCAGCGTCGCGGAAGCGGCCACGATCATTCCGTCCACCGAGAACGGGGTCAGCGCCGCCACCCATCCCGGCTGCCCATGTTGCTCTACCAGCATGTGCATGTGCAGGTAGGAGGCTGTCGCCGCGATCAGCGCCAGCAGCGCTACGCAACTGGTCGTCGTCCACCGATCCGCCCGCCCGCTCACCGCTGCCTCCCGAGCGCGAACTCACCAGACAGCACATATTGGTTTTTGGGTGCACTCGGACCTCGGACACAAAAACGGGTGAAATTTCCCCAGAACGACGCAGTACTTGAACACGCTCACACTGGCGGGCCGGCCGATCGCGCTGGCCGCTCGCTGCCCGCCGTGCCGTCGAGGTCTCTCCTTCTGG
>Ga0307375_10005731_pt1 | contig 11593 bp, 8 predicted proteins | sample TR1MG_FD_202531 | JGI IMG/M metagenome (GOLD analysis project Ga0307375, IMG submission 202531) | Soil microbial communities from Risofladan, Vaasa, Finland - TR-1 | ecosystem: Environmental > Terrestrial > Soil > Coastal area > Acid sulfate soil | place: Finland: Risofladan, Vaasa | collected... | reverse complement strand
CGCGGCGTCTTCGTACTCGACTTCGGCCGGCGCCACGACTCGGGATACTGCGTCGATGAGGCGATCGAGATTCACCCGCTCGTCGTCTGTCGGCTCCTCGGTATGGGCATAACCGGTTTCGATTGCCCGCTCTTCTATGAGAAGCAGACGAACGAAAGCGTCGAAGAGCTGGACGTCATTTTCGGGCTGTTCGGTCGACATCGCATCGAACACCTGCAGCGACAGGTAGATAGTTGGGACCTCTTCCCACTGTGGGCCCTTCCCGACCCGGGCTATTACCGGCTTCGCAACCGGTTCAGGATTCAATCCGGCTGCTCCGTGCGCTTCGCGGATAAACACGAACCGGCGCTCGGCAAGCTGAGGCTTGCCGGTTCGTGCAATTGCCGCATGCAGCAGCTGGAGCGCGTTTGTGATCCGCGATGAGAGCCGCGTATCGTTCTTCAGACGTTGCTCGTCGGTTTGATCACCGCCGGCCGTCCGCTCCATGATGACATCCTTCATCCGCCGGAAGCGCTCAGACAGCCCGTCGGTTTCGGTGGCGAGCTGTTCAAGCGCGTTTCTATCCGGAAAGAAGGTGAATCCGCGCTTGTCGTTGAATGCGCGGGTGATTTCGCCTCGGATGAGAGTTTCCAGGTCTCCCGATTCGTCGGTGACGCCTGAACCAAGAAGATTTGCGAAAGAGGGAGTCGCGGCAATCGTTGCAGAACGCGGATCCGTGACGGGCATGACTTCTCCTTTGCCGAAATGGGAATTTACTTCAGGAAGACTTCGATCTTCTTCCCGGTACCAGAGAAGTCGATTTTTCCTTCGCGTGCCAGCCAGCCAAGGCCTGCGAATAACAGATGTTCAGGGAGTTCCGTTCGGTTCTTCAGCTGGGTGGTCGTGAGGGGCTTCCCGCCCTCCTGGATCGTCCGCCACAGGTCCCCAGCCGCCTCGCCAATGCTTTCCATGTAGCTGGTCATGATGAGTACCCCCTCTACAGCTATGATACTACTCATAGACCGGTTTGAGCAGGGGATTTCGGAGGGAAACTAGCTCAGAGGTTCACGCACTCGGGGCACCATTCAATGGGGATTACGCCCGAACGCATGAGAAAACCGTAGATCCTGCAACCCGCACAGAATCCAAACGCCGCTTCGAGAAACGAAAAGAGAGTAAGAACTCCCGCCGCTGCGACGGTGAGCTCCCTCGCGCCGAACAGACTTCCGGCGAGAGCAAGCAGCGAAAGTGTCAGTCCGATAAGTGCAGCGAATCGTTTGGGCGAGTAGAATACCGGTCGATCCTTTGCGTGGAATAACGGAACCAGACCCTGACGGGCCACCAACCGCAACGGACTCAACCCGGGGTTGACGATTGATCGAAGGGCGAAATCCACCGCGAGGATCAGTGCGGGCCACAGGCTGGCGGTGAGCACAGTGATCCCCGCCAGCACGAATACCTCGAGGGCGATTGCCCTCACCACGGGTTCAGAAACTTTTAGAGGGAAACGGCTTGATGCCGTGGAGGTGTCCATACGCAAGCTCCCTGTTCACGTCCTGCGACCGGACGCTGCTTCGGCCCGGGCCACATTGTTAATATACTCAAGTTACTATATCAAGTATGTGGAGTCAAGGACTGCCGTACGAACTTTTTCCGCGGTTCAGTAGATGTATCCGTCGCTCGACAATTTCCCGTGGGCGATCTTGAGCTTTCGGTCGATGTCGATTTGGTAAGGGCAGCTGCGGTTGAGCTCCCGGTAGTCCCGTTCAGGATCAACCTTGACCCGCAAAGCGGCGTACTCGGTGCGCGCGCGGTCTCTCTGGTCGAACCAGAACTTCAGACGTTCCTGAAGCGCGTAGAGCGCGGTATCGGTGACGCGCTCTGCGTCCATCTGACGGTCGAACATGCCTTCGAGAAGAAACACCGATTGCGGGTCGAATCCGCTCCCGTTGCAGCTGTCGCAGAGCCGACAGACATAGTCGCCCAGCTCCGGCGCGGTACGGTAGAGCTCCGAAAGCTCCTCCTGACTCATCGGGACGAATGAATCCACCAGAGCAAGATTGCTCTCGAGCATCTGGTCTGTGTTCATTCCCGCGACTACAGACGCGACGGGCAGACTCAGTGCGTATCTGAGCGCCGGCGCCGCGGATCTGTAGAGGTAGCCGTCGCCGAACGCCTTCATTGCAAGCACTCCGGTTCCCCTGTCCCGGCACAACGGCAGAAGTTCCCCTTCGATTGTGGGAAAGTTGAAACGGTCAAAGTAGTTGAATCCGGTCATGAGGACATCGTATCGGTATGCCCGAACCGCGGCGATGAGGGCGTCGGGTTGACCGTGTCCCGTGATGCCGATGAATCGGATCTTACCGGCTTTCTTCGCCTCCATTGCCCCCTCGAGCGCGCCGCCGGGAGCAAGGATCTTTTCGGAGGCTTCCACGTTCTGCACTGCATGCATGAATGCGATATCGAGTCTGTCGGTCTTCAGGTTCTTCAGGCTGCGGTCGATCTCCCGCAGATAGCCGCTCTTCGTTCGCTCGGTGGTCTTTGTTGCGAGCGTATACTCTTCGCGTCGGTGGCTTACCGCGGCGCCAATCTTGCGTTCCGATATCCCATTGCCGTATGACGCGGCGGTTTCGACGTAGCTGCCGCCGCGGTCAAGGTAGGTGCCCAGAAGTCGCGAGGCGTCTGCGCTCGGTATTTCCAGAAGGTGAAACCCGCCGAATCCGAGAACTGACACTTCTACGCCCGTCTCTCCAAGCTTGCGCGACTGCATGGCCGACTCCTTCTTCCGATAATCTACGCACATATAAAGGTCCGAGTGCGTGACGGAGACCTCTTCTGCGCGACGGTCTATGCAACAAGGCCGCCGTGAAAATGCAGCTCGTAGACCTCACGGCCTCCGGCGGATATCTTCTCGAAGCCGTTAAAAGCTTCAAGATCGCCGTTCCAGGTGCAGGAGTACTCGAGCGCGCCCGAGCGATGATAGCGCGGACCGCGATAGGGAGCGAAGGCCGGGACCTTCAGCAAAGCCTCTTTCAGGAAGTCCCCAAAGCCGGCCGGAAGATCCGCAACCAGGGAATGTCCATAGTAGTTCATTCCGAGGAGGATCTTTCCGCCTACCCGCAGGTGCTCCTGGCCAAGGAACAGAAGTCCGCCGTAGTACACGTCGCGGTACTCGTAGGGCTCCCGCGCGTAGAGGAGCTCATGCGACGCCGGGTCGCGCGGTTCGGTGAAGTTCTTCGCGGCTGCGTAGGTGTTCTGTTTGGCTTCAACGATGAATTGGATAAGCTCTCTGCGGTTTTCGATCATCTGTAATCTCCCGATGCAGAATAACTCAGCCGCAGGAATTGTACAATTATTAACTTTCGACCGCAGGAACAAATGCGGTCCGGGACCCGAGAAATCGAGCCAGGTAGCGCCCGGTGTGTGAACGAATCCTTCCCTTGCCTGATCTGGCGGAATTCGCCGCTACGCTTTCGGGTGATCCTGATGCGACCACCTGGCCGCCGCCCGCTCCGCCCTCCGGGCCAAGGTCGATGACCCAGTCCGATTCGGCAATCACGTCAAGATTGTGTTCGATGAGGATTACGGTGTTTCCGGCGTCAACAAGCCGGTGCAGGACGCGGACAAGTCTTTCGACGTCGGCCATGTGGAGGCCTATGGTCGGCTCATCGAGCACATACAGCGTCCGCGGAGCCGAAGGTTTTGCTTTTGCCAGCTCGGTAACCAGCTTGATCCGCTGTGCCTCGCCCCCGCTCAAAGAAGGGCTTTGCTGACCGAGGGACAGATACCCGACACCCACCTCGTTCAGCAGCGAAAGCGCGTGATTTATCTTCGGATGGAATGCAAAGAACTCGGCGGCCTCCTCCACGCTCATGAGAAGCACGTCGGCGATACTCTTGCCTTTGAACAGGACCGACAGCGTTTCCTCGTCGAATCGTTTGCCGCCACACGCTTCGCATCGGACGGCGACATCGGGCAGGAAGCTCATTTCTATCTTCTGCACGCCCTGACCTTCGCACTCCGGGCAGCGACCGCCGGCGACATTGAACGAAAAGCGGCTCGGAGAGTAACCGCGAACCCGCGCGTCCGGAGAAGCCGCATAGAGCTTGCGGATGTGGTCCCAGACTCCGACGTAGGTCGCCGGGCAGGAGCGCGGGGTCTTGCCAATTGGCGTTTGATCTACTTCGAGAACCCGTTCCACCTGTTCCCAGCCTTCCAGTTCGTTGCAGCCGACCAGAAGCCGTGCTACCCCATCCTTCGCAGCGCCCTTGCGGCCGGCGCGGCCACGCCGGGCGGAAATGATCTTCACGAGACTCGCGAGGAGAGTCTCTCGAACCAGACTGCTCTTTCCGCTCCCGCTTACACCGGTTACGCAGACGAGGGCTCCGAGCGGAAAGGTCACCTCAGCGGCGCGAAGGTTGTGCAGCGAGGCTCCCCGCACTGTCAACTTCTTCACGTCCGCGCAGTGCGGGTCGACCGGACGTCGCGGCATCATGGGGTGCACGAGAGGGGTCCTGAGGAGCCGGCCGGTGAGGCTCGCCGCATTTTTCATCAGTGCGCCAAGAGATCCCTCGGCGATCACCTGTCCGCCTTCGACACCGCCCCCGGGCCCGAGATCGATAATATGCTCGGCGTGACGGATCGTGTCCTCATCGTGTTCCACCACGACGACCGTATTTCCCTTATCGCGCAGAGCCTCCAGGGTCGCGAGCAGCATGTCGTTGTCTCGAGCGTGAAGCCCGATCGTCGGTTCATCGAGGATGTAACAGACGCCGCGCAGGTTTGAACCAAGCTGGGCGGCGAGTCGGATGCGCTGCGCCTCTCCGCCGCTCAGGCTTGGGGCTGAGCGGTCGAGGGTAAGATAGGGGAGACCGACCTCTTCGAGGAAACTGAGTCGGCTCACCATTTCTGCGGCCAGATCGCGCGCGATATCTGCTTCGCGTCCTTTCAGGCGAAGCGAAGAGAAAAACTTCCGTGCGTCATGGACCGAAAGCGCTGCGAGGTCGGCAATCGTCTTTCCGTGGAACAAGACGGAAAGTGCCTCAGCCCGGAGCCTTCTGCCATCGCAATCGGGACAGGCGATCTCCTTCCCTTCGTACCAGTCATTCCACCAGATTTCCTCGCCGGTCTGCTCGGCGTCGAACCCCTGCAGCAGTAGACCGGTGCCGTAACAGCCGGTGCACCAGCCGTGTTTCGTGTTGTAGGAGAAAAGGCGCGGGTCGAGCTCCTCGAAGCTTCGGCCGCAGGAGGGACACGCCCGGATTGTGGAAAAGGTCTCCGGTGAACGCTTGCCGGTGCCGACCACCTGCACTACTCCTTTACCCAGCTCGATTGCCTGTTCGAGCGCGATGCGAAGCGGTTTCGCGTTTTGTGGGGTCACGGCAAGCTTCGCCACCGACGCTTCGATCGAATGCTCCCGATATCGATCAAGCCGCGGCCATTTCGCAGTCGGAATCATCTCTCCGTCGACGCGGAGAGAGTCGAAGCCCTTTCCCGCGGCCCAGCGGGCGAGATCGGTATAGTACCCTTTGCGCGCGACAACGAGCGGCGAAAGCAACGTGATATTGCGGCCGGCGTAACTTCGGAGGATTTTCGCACTGATCGATTCGGCCGACTGCGGCTCGATCGGCACGTGGCAGTCCGGGCAGTACTGTGTCCCCAGCTTGACGAAAAGCAGTCGGAGAAAGTGATAGATCTCGGTGACAGTTGCAACCGTGCTCTTGCGCCCGCCCCGGCTCGTGCGCTGTTCGATCGCAACCGTTGGCGGGAGCCCCGTCACCGAGTCGACATCGGCTTTTGCCGCGGGCTGTACGAACTGTCGAGCGTACGCGTTGAGCGATTCGAGGTAGCGCCGCTGCCCTTCGGCGAAAAGGATGTCAAATGCTACTGTGCTCTTTCCGCTGCCGCTCACTCCGGTGATCACCGTGAAACTGTCCCGCGGAACCGTGATGTCGACTCCTTTGAGATTATGCTCCCGGGCGTTTCGGATGCTGATCGCATCGACGGCAGCGCGGCCCGAGAGCCCGGCTTCTGCAGCTTCAATTGCTTTGGCTCCCCGAGCCTGCGAGCGTCGCCGTGTGACCTGACCGCGAAGATAGCCGGCAAGTGCCAGGCCTGTGTGGCCGGTTTGCCCGTTCTTGATTTCGGCGGGAGTTCCCACCGCGACCAGCTTTCCCCCGTCGGCACCTCCTTCGGGGCCGAGGTCGATAAGCCAGTCTGCTGCAGCAATCACGTCGAGGTTGTGCTCGATTACCAGAAGCGAATGGCCGGCATCGATGAGCCGGCGAAGTGCTGCAAGCAACACCGCAATGTCGCTGTAGTGCAGCCCGGTTGTCGGCTCGTCGAGGAGAAACAGGATGGCACCCTGCCCCTTTCCCGCGCCGCTCTGCGCCAGGTAGCCTGCGAGCTTCAGCCGTTGGGCCTCTCCGCCGCTCAAGGTGGGTACCGGCTGTCCCAGGCGAAGGTAGTCCAGTCCGACTTCGCGGAGTGGAGAGAGGGCGCGCAGCACCTCCGGCATCTCGGAAAAAAACTCACATGCCGCGTTCACTGTCAGATCGAGCACATCGGCGATCGAAAGAGCTGAGCCGCCGCTTTGCTTCTCCTTTCCAGGACGGTGAATCTTCACTTCGAGCACATCGCCGCGGTACCGCTTGCCGTCGCAGTCCGGGCAACGGATATAGACGTCGCTCAGGAACTGCATCTCGATGTGCTCGAATCCGTTGCCGCCGCAGGTAGGGCACCGGCCCTTTCCGGAATTGAAGCTGAAAGTTCCAATTGTGTAGTCCCGTTCGCGTGAAAGCGGGTCGGCGACGAAAACCTTCCGAATCGCATCGAAGGCGCCGACGTAGCTTGCCGGGTTGGAACGGGTGGTCCTTCCGATGGGACTCTGGTCTACCAGAATCACGTCGTCGATTGCTTCATGACCGAGAATATCCCGGTGGCGGCCGGGAGCGTCCGCCGGACGATGTTTTGCTCGCCGGATCCCGTTGAAAAGGATATCCTGCACGAGTGTTGATTTACCCGAGCCGCTTACACCGGTCAGACAGACAAATCGGCCGAGCGGTATCTCGACGTCGATCTCCTTCAGATTGTGCTCGGCCGCGCCAAGCACACGTATCGACCGCCCTGCGGCAGCGTCGACGGCAGTCGGGCGCGCCGGTCGACCTTCACGGCGCGGCGATACCAGCTTCTCACCGCGCAGGTACTGTGCGGTAAGCGAGTCGCTGTCCCGGTACATCCGGGCAGGATCCCCGGCAAATACGACCTCTCCCCCGGTTTCCCCCGGCCCCGGCCCCATGTCGATCAGATAGTCGGCGGCCCGGATAATCTCCGGGTCGTGTTCGACCACGAGCAGCGTATTGCCGGCATCGCGCAACCGTTCGAGAACGCCGATGAGGCGGCCGATGTCACGAGAGTGGAGCCCGATGCTCGGTTCGTCGAGGACGAAAAGCGTGTTCACCAGCGATGTGCCCAGCGCAGTTGTGAGGTTAATGCGCTGGACCTCTCCGCCGCTCAGCGTCCGCGACTGACGGTCGAGGGTGAGATATCCGAGGCCTACCTCCACAAGGTAGCGCAGACGCGACCTGACTTCCGTCAGCACGAGCTCCGCAGTCTCGGCGAGGTCGGTCGCGAGCTCCAGCTTCTGGATGTATTGAAGGCATTCATCGAGCGGAAGAAGCATGAGTTCGTGGATGTTCAGTCCCCGCGGATCGCCCCCGACGCGAGGCCGGTACATTGAAGGGAGCCGCCAAAGAAGTGACTCGTGTTTGAGGCGCGCTCCCCGGCATTCGGGACATTCCCCGTAGGCGCGATAGCGGGAAAGCAGTACCCGAATATGCATCTTGTAGCTTCGGGATTCGAGCCAGTCAAAAAAGCGGCGCGTTCCGTACCACTTGCCGTCGTCCCATTCGCCCTCGCCCTCAACCACCCATTCCCGCTGTGCGGGCGTCATCTCCCGCCACGGAACGTCGGTCGGAATCCGCCTCCGCGCTGCGAAGCGCATCAGATCGTCCTGGCACTCGTGGTAGCTCTTGCTCTGGAAGATCTTCACCACTCCTTCCGCGAGCGTTTTTGTATCGTCGGGGATCACCAGATCGTAGTCGATAGAGATGACACGTCCGAACCCCCTGCACTTTTCGCAGGCGCCGATCGGCGAATTGAAAGAAAACGCGTTGGGATGAGGCTCCCGGTAGTGGATATCACATTCAGCGCAGTGGAGGCCTTCCGAAAAACGGAAGGTCTTCTGAACACTCTGCCGGTCGGAATCGAGCAGGTGGACCCCGATTTGTCCCTTTCCGAAGTGGAATGCGGATTCGAGGCTCTCGAGGATGCGCGACCGGCTCTCCGGCCCGAATACCACGCGATCCTGGATCACTTCGAGCCGTTGGGCCGATTCGGAAAGAAAGCGCTGGTAGCCTTGCAGAGCGAGCACCGCCTTGATGTCCTCCGGAGAGAACTTCTTCGGGACCGCTATGACGAATGAGATAACGAGCGCCGTACCGTCGATGCCGACGAGCGAACCCAGACTCCGAAGAACAGTCTGCGGAGTATCTCTTTCCACGATCTTTCCGCACGAACGGCAGTAGAGCCGGGCGCAGCGCGCAAAGAGCAGCTTGAGGTGGTCGTTGAGCTCGGTCATGGTCCCGACTGTGGAACGGGATGTGCGGACCGGGTTGGTCTGATCGATAGCGATAGCAGGCGGGATACCGTCGATCCGGTCAACCTGAGGTTTGTCCATCCGGTCGAGAAACTGCCGCGTGTAGGCGGAGAAGGTCTCCACATACCGGCGTTGTCCCTCGGAGTAGATGGTATCGAACGCGAGCGAGGACTTCCCCGAACCGCTTACTCCGGTCACTACGGTGAGCTTGTTGAGCGGAATCTGCACGGTAACATCTTTCAGATTATTCTGTCGTGCACCTTCGACGGTGATGTACTGCTGCGGCATGGCGAACAATAAGGTACCCAAAGCGGTTACGGCAAGCAACATCCGGATGACTCGACCCCGGCCCTGGTCTATAATTGGACAGGGAAATCAGTCTATGCCGCACCCCGGAGGTCTTCATGAACGAACAAAAGCGAGAGCTGGCTCATCCGCGGGATCAGATCGTGATGATCATGGAGCGGATCTACGGCTACGGAATGACCACGACATCGGGCGGCAACTTGTCGATCAGGGACGGCAACGGGGACATCTGGATTTCTCCCGCGGGATTCGACAAGGGCAGCCTGATGCCGCCCGACGTTGTGTGCGTCCATCCGGACGGATCGATAACCGGAATTCACAAACCCTCATCTGAGCTCCCGTTCCACCGCGCGATCTACGAAGCACGCCCCGATGTCGGTGCGATCCTCCACGCGCATCCGGCGGCTCTCGTATCGTTCAGTGTGGTCCGAAAAGTCCCCGACACGCGGATCCTCCCGACTGCACGGCTCATCTGCGGGGAAGTCGGATACGCGCCCTACGATCTTCCGGGGAGCGCTGCGCTCGGCGAGAAGATCGCGAGGGTGTTCGGCGACGGATTCAACACCGTTCTTCTGGAAAACCACGGAATTGCCTGTGCCGGGCAGTCACTTCTGGAGGCGTTCCAGCGTTTCGAAACACTCGATTTCTGCGCCCGGTTGATTATCGAGTCCGGACGAATCGGAGCACCGCACAACCTTTCCGACGAGCAGCTTTCATTCATCAAGGGCACTTCGCATCTGCTGCCGGAATTTGATCCTCCCGTCGCGTCGAGCAGGGAAAGGGAAATGCGCGCTTCCATGAGCAGGTTGATCGGCCGGGCGTACGATCAAATGCTGTTCACCAGTACCGAGGGCACTTTTTCCGCCCGGCTTGATCCCGAGTCCTTCCTTATCACTCCCTACGGCATCGACAGGAAGGATCTGCGGGCACAGGATATCGTGCTGATACACCGCGGAACGCGGGAACGGGGAAAGGTGCCCAGCCGCTCGGTTCTGCTTCACGAAAAAATCTTCGCGCGTCACCCGGAGGTGAATGCGGTGCTCATTGCGCATCCGCCGAACGTGATGGCGTTTGGCGTCGCCCACGTGAAATTTGACTCCCGGACCATACCTGAGAGCTATGTGATGCTGCGGGACGTGCCGTTACTCAAGTTCGGGATGCAGTACACAGAACGCGAGAAGATGGCCGAGCTCATCGGACCCGCAACGCCGATCGCCATCATCGAGAACGACTGCGTGATTGTGACCGGCCGAACCCTTCTCGAGGCGTACGACCGGCTGGAAGTTGCCGAGTTTTCGGCCAAGGCGATCATCGCTGCGCGAAGTGTCGGTCCGGTCGTCCCGATTTCCGACGAACAGGTGGCCGAATTGAAGTCCGCTTTCGGTATTGGGTGACTGCCGGTCAGGAGACGCGATTCCTGACCGGGCCCGCGTCGCTTGAGAACCGCACGCTCGCGTGACCGCTGCCCGGAATGGCGTCCGTTGCGTTGTAGATGGATAAAAACGCGCTGAAGTGAGCGGGAATCTCCGCCGTGACGGTGACGGTTCGGCGCTCCTCGGGGAATCGCAGGCGCCACGCGCAGAGCATGAGATTCTTCACGGCATGGGTCTGCTTCAACGAACGGTTCAGGGCGAAATCCCCGTGTTGATCGTCGCCGACGATGGGTCGCCCGCTCTGCGACATGTGCAGGCGTATCTGATGCATCCGGCCGGTGCCCAGCGAAATCTCCAGAAGGCTGAACTTTCCCAGTTTCCGCAGCACGCGATAGCTCGTATGAGCCGATTTCTTCACGCCCTTCACTTCGACGTCACTGTCGATCGCGCCCTCCGGACGGCCGAAGGCGCCCGAGCAGACGGCGAGATAGCTCTTTTGCACCTGATCGGACTTGAGAATCCGGGAAAACTCCGAAGCTGCTTCCCGGTCTCTTGCCAGGACGAGCAACCCTTCGGTATCCCGGTCGAGGCGATGGACGAGCAGCGGTCGGTATCCAAGCTTCTCTTCTACCAGGTCGAGAATTGTCTTCTGAATACCCTTGCCGGGCTGAACCGCTACGCCTGCAGGTTTAAGGACAACTGCAAATTTCGCTCCGCGGTAGATGATCTTGACAGGACTACCCAATAGCGATCTCCGGATCGAGAGTCACCTTTGTCTTCATCGAGTTGGAGATAAGGCAGTATTTTTCCGCCTTCTCGAGGATTCGCAACGCGCGGTCGCGGCGTGACTCGTCCGGGATCGTGACTTTTGCATGAATCCTGATTTCGATCACCTGAAATCCCACGTCGGTTTTTTCTACCACCCCCTCGGCATCAGAGGAATAGCTCGAAAACTCCAGTTTCGAGTTCCCGGCGATAGCGAGAAAAGTCGACATGAGGCAAGCCTCCGCCGAAGCGACGTAGAGCGTTTCCGGCGACCAGAAGCCTTTGTGACCACCCGGGAACTCCGGCGGGGTTGCCACTGCGATCTGTGGGAGATCCGGCGAGCTCAGGGTTCCTTTGTTCTGCTCCTGCCACTGTACCGAAGTCCTGAAGAGATGTTGCTCGGCCATTATTTGCTCCTTTCGGAACCATTCTACCCCGACTCGCGGTAAGAACTGAAGCCCGCCGCCTATTGCGCGGCGAGTCCTCGATTCGTACACTGGTCGGAATGGTTCCA
>Ga0307375_10005729_pt1 | contig 11595 bp, 9 predicted proteins | sample TR1MG_FD_202531 | JGI IMG/M metagenome (GOLD analysis project Ga0307375, IMG submission 202531) | Soil microbial communities from Risofladan, Vaasa, Finland - TR-1 | ecosystem: Environmental > Terrestrial > Soil > Coastal area > Acid sulfate soil | place: Finland: Risofladan, Vaasa | collected... | reverse complement strand
CCGCCAACTGAATAGCGAACTCGAGCACAGTGTCCTCGAACGAACCATGGATCTCGAGAGGACCCGTGCCAGCGCCGAGGCGCTCGCGCAGAGCGAGCAGCGCTTTCGGCTCGCGTTTGAAGACAACCTGGCCCCCATGATCTTCACCAACCTGGAGGACGAGATCACCGCCGTCAACGACGCGTTCTGTCAGATGCTCGGGCGCACCAGCGATGAGCTGGTCGGACACCAATCGAAATCATTCACGCATCCCGAGGACGCGTTCATCACCGACGAGGCCCACGCCCGTCTGGTCTCTGGCGAGGCCAGCCAGTCGCGCTACGTCAAGCGCTACCTGCACAAAGACGGGCGAGTCATCATTGTCGAGGTGTCGAAGTCTCCCGCCCGCGACGCCGCCGGAAGGACCCTCTACTTCGTCGTGTCCCAGCGCGACATCACCGAGGAGCGCGCCCTGAACGCCCAGCTCTCGCACCAAGCCCTCCACGACCCACTGACGGGGCTTGCGAACCGGGCGCTTTTTGAAGACCGGCTCTTGCAAGCGCGCGAGAGGGTTATTCGCCACGGCGGGTATGGTGCCGTGTTGTTGTTGGACCTCGATGACTTCAAGGGGGTGAACGACACGCACGGCCACCTCGTGGGTGACCAGTTGCTCGCCACGGTAGCGCACCGTTTAGAACAGGTAACTCGCTCCTCGGATTCGCTCTGTCGTTTCGGGGGCGACGAGTTCCTCTACTTGGCCGAGGGGCTGACCTCCCCGACCGAGGTTGAATCATTGGCCAACCGTCTTCTCGACGCACTCGTCGAGCCATTCGTCATTGCCGGGTCGAACCTCGAACAGCACGCGAGCATCGGGGTCGTGGTGTGGGACGGGTCGAGCATGGGCTCGACCGAATTGATCCAAGACGCCGACGTGGCCCTGTACGAGGCCAAGCGCCGTGGCAAGGGACACCACGTCGTGTTCACTCCCAGCATGCACCAGGAGGCGGTTAGCCACTTCGCGCTCCTGCAAGAGCTGCGTCACGCGCTGCAGAACGGTGAACTCCTCATGCACTACCAACCCATTGTTGATCTCGCGACCAGCGAGGTAGTCGGTTTCGAGGCGCTGATGCGCTGGCCGCACCCCGAGCGTGGTTGGGTACCCGCCAGCCTGTTCATTGCACTGGCCGAGGCGAGCGATCTCATCTTGGACATCGGCTCCTTCGCTCTACGCGAGGCCGTGAGTGCGGCCAGCACCTGGGGGCGAGCCGGTCCTGGGGCCGGTCAGCCATACGTCACGGTGAACCTCTCCGCACACCAGTTCCACGACCCGGGCCTACTGGCGATGATTGAGCAGACGCTCGCGAAGTGCAAATTGGCGCCAGAGCGTCTCATGATCGAGATTACCGAGACCGTGGCGCTGTACGACGTCACGGAAACGCTCACCGTGATCGAACACCTGAGTCACCTCGGGATCGGCATCGCCCTCGACGATTTTGGCACCGGATTCTCCTCGCTCTCCCACCTCGTGCTGCTGCACCCGAAGATCATCAAGATTGATCGGTCCTTCGTCAATCCGTCCCAGACGAGTGCCTACAACGACACGCTCCTCGAGACGATCATCTCGCTCGGCAACAAACTCAACGTGATCATGCTCGCCGAGGGTATCGAGACGCAGGCGCAGCTGGAGCAACTTCGCCAACTCGGCTGTGATCTCGGCCAGGGCTACTTCTTCTCACCCGCTGTCTCGGCCAACGAGGTTGCGGACATGGTCGGCGTGGTGTTCGCAAGTGAATGACGTGTGGGAAAAGTACGTCACGGTCGTGGCGACACACCCAACGGGGATTAACGCAATACGCCGCGGGCACGAGTGCGTAACACCGAGGCCGCAAACTACTTCACCTTGGACGGACCGCATTGCGAATTTTTCCATGTGCAACGCACATTGTCATGGTATTGCCAAAAGGTCCTTAAGTCTGGCCATTGAGGGCCGGAAGGATATCGTTTCCCAATTGAGGTGGCAATGATCGCAGAAAGGGCCAAGGATAAGACGATTGTGCGGGAGGAGCCCTACGTCGGAGAGGACGGAACGAAGGTTTCAGGACACGATCGCCCAATTCCCGGTACGTCAATCGGCGCGAGGCCGCCGGTGACTCGAAAGGCACTTGCCACGAGGTCCGAGTAGGGGGATTTCCGTGTGAAGGGGCTGTTCTTGGTACGACCCTTCGAGAGAGAGATTGAATCGTACCCGCCGGCGGCGACCACTTCCAGGTGATCGACCACGGTGAGCCCGTGGTGCCAGTATGCTCCGGCGATCGAACAGCAGGCGTTTTGCTTTGCTTTCGTGGCGCCGGGGAGCCTGCGGTGGCGGTAAGGGATGAGAACGCTTCTGGTTGCTTGGGCGGCTCGCACTCCGAGAAGAACTGGTTGGACCGAGAGGCGGACGGATTGAACCTATTCCGCTGCGACGTTGGCGTGAGTGACCAAGTGGTGACGGTTGTACATTTTGAGGATGGGGCTGATGTCTTCCCCGGCATTGTCTTCAATTGTGGCCTCAGGCCTCTACTTAACTGGCATGACGGAAATCAACGCGGACCTGCTTGAGCTACAGATCGAGCCCGAGATCTTGGCTCGGTGGATCTAAGAGGTCGTCGCCCGAAGGGGCATACGACTGCATCGTTGGCGCGTTTTTGTCTACGGCGAGTACGCGCGCTCGTTGGACGGCACCAAGGACACGAATTCGCTGAGTCTCTTGTTCAAGGTTGACAATGGCGTCGTCAGGGATGGTGTCTGGTTGGTCAATCAACCATCGGTCAAAGTAAGCAGCGCCGGCGGCAACTTCTAGTGTCCACTGCTCATAGAGTCGACCCGTCTCGGGAGCATCACCGAAGTCTTGCACCCAGGAATCACCGCGTTCAATCGCGATGATGGCGAGTTCGCGGGCTCTCTGTTCTATGGCGTCGGCACGATCGTCGAGTGCGAGCACGATGTCGGGATCGACAATTTCTCTGGGCCGAGGGAAAATTCCGGCGACGAGTTCGCTCGCCCGTGGACTGGGGTAGCCGACGCCAGTCACGTAGCGATCAACGCGGTGGTGCAGGACGCTAGCGACGTCCTCGGCGTCGTCGAACGGACGACCCGTGACCAGCATCGGAAGTTCGGTGTCAACGTCGAAGCCCCGACTCTCGGCGTCTCGCAGTTGAGCGAGCAGCGCTCCGTACGCGGGAGATGCCTTGGTCTGAGCCAACTCGGTATCGCTGAGTCCCGATTCGCCGAGTACCTCATCCCAGCGGGGGCCCTCGGCCAGGGCGACAATGGTGTCGTACTCGGCAACGAGTGCGGCGATGGACTGGGTCTGGGACCGACGGATCATGTCGGAAGCGGACACGTCGGATCCCTCGTGTCGCAACACGCCGGCGAGCACTTCGACGGCGCTCGGGATCTCGTTCATTTCGTCGTGGCCGGTTGACGGATCAGGGTCGTAGTGGGTGTCCACGTAGAGATGGTTGGAGTCTGAACCTCGCGTCAGGGCCACGTACAGGACTTCGCGAGTGGTGGTGGGACTCGCGAACACGTGGGCGCTGTCCACGGTGCGTCCTTGGGCGCGGTGAGCCGTCGTCGCGTAGGCGAGCTCAACGTGCTCGGCGACGTAGTTGGCCGGCAGCATCACCGAGCCGGTTCCACTGACTCGGGTGACGGTCATTGAGCCGTCTTCGTGCGTCGCCGAGACGGTCCACACATCACCGTTCTTGACCCAACTCGTCTGCGTCGTCAGTCGTCGGTTGTTCTCGCGGGTCACGACGAGATCGTGGGTGCCAGCCGTCATGGCCCCAGCGACGTCGACCCCTTCCTCGACCACCACGCCACTGGCGACACGCTCGCCACGGGCTCGAGCGTTGAGCTCGTTCACGGTCACGGTGTCGCCGGCGAGCATCAACGAATGCAGGCCGCCATCGGTGTCGGCCTTCCACGCCGAATACAGCGCGTCGAGCATCTCGTCACGGGTTCCGCCAGTGATTCGCCCGTGTGTCGCGTAGGTACTAAGAGCGGCGGTGGTGCCGTTGCGGACCCCGAGGCTGGCTTCTTTTTCCCAATCCGCCTTGAAGCGACGAACGTCCGCCAGCGTCGGAGTGTCGCTGCGGTCGCGCACGAGGGTGCGAAACATTCCTCCGGCGTCCACACTGGAGAGTTGGGCCCAGTCACCGACGAGGACGACTTTGGCCTTCGCGTCGAGGGCGGCCGACATCAGCTCATCGAGTGCGAAGGACGAGGCCAGACTGGCCTCGTCCACCACTACCAGTTGACCGGCACGAAGGGTCCAGTGAGCCAGTGCCTCCTCGCGCCGGGTGGTGCTCGCGCGAAGTCGGGGACTCGGCACTTGGCCACTACGCTCGATCAGCCGGACTTTCTCGCGTAGCTCACCCAGTTCGCGAACTCGTTGGCCGTGCTGGCGGTGCTCGTGGAGCCACTTGGCGAGATTGTCGGTGTCGATGCCCATGTCGTCGCCCAAGACTTCTGCCGCCGCCGCCGACGGAGCGAGACCGGTTACCGAGCCGGCACCGTGCTCAAGTTCCCACGCCGCGCGCAGTCCCGCCATGGTCGTTGACTTGCCCGTGCCCGCGGGACCCACCAGAAGATCGAGGGCCCGACCCGAGGTGGTGATCTGCTCGACGGCGAGGGCTTGGTCAACTGAGAGCTTGAAGGTTTTACCAGGGAGTCGTTGCTCGGTAGTGACCGCCACCGTGGCACCCCTGACAACTGCTGCGTCGAGGCGCTGACCCGCGTCAAGGAGTCGCGCCTCGGCGTCGAGCAGTGTTGCTGAGGTGTAGAGCCAATGGCCGGTCCCCTGGAATTTGGAGGTGCCATTGCCGCGAAGCAGGAAGCGCGGCGTGTGGTGCAGATTGGGAGTGGTGATGAGCAGTGCCTGGGCGACAGCGAGGTCGGTGGCCCGAGTAGCGGTGAGAATCCGCTCGGTCGGCTCAGTGAAGCGAACACCCTGGATCTGGCGAAAGACCTCCGCCTGGACGTTGGCCCGAGAGAACGTGGGCCGCTTGGCGCTCACGACGTCCAGGGCTGCGTTGGCGATATCGAGCAGGATCTCGTCCTCGAACTCGGCGCTCGTGAAGGCGGGCACGTCCCTGCCACCGAGCTCGTGCACCCACGCCATGGGCTCGTCGTCGACGTAGGGCGCGGCGCGGGTAGTCCACTCGTCGGTCAGTTCTCCGAGACCCAAGCCCTTCTTCGCTCGTCGGGTGGAGAGGGTGGCGGTCTGGCGCAGTTTGAGCACTTCGACGTCGGTGGGGGCGCGGTGGTGATCCTCCTCGAACTGGGCGATGAGACGATCCTTCGCGCTGACGATGGCGGTCGTGCGTTGGGAGAACTCGTCCATCAGGCGCTTCGAGACACCGGCCACCTCCCACTTCGGGGCGGTGCTTGAACGGCGAGTGTGGGCCGCCCAGTCCCAGCCGAGTTCGGCGGTGAGTAAGTCCGAAAGAACGCCCTGGTGCATCTCGGAGAGCATCACCGCTGACGCGAAGAGTCCTCGACTATCGAGGGTCCGCCAGGCGCCGTCATTCTTGGCTTGCACCCGATTGAGGATGACGACGTGGTCGTGGAGTTGGGGATCGCCATCTCGAGAGTCGAAGTGGGTGAAACTCGCCGCCACGACTCCCACGATGTCCTCTTCGACGCAGCCTTGCTTTCCTGAACGGGAGTGAAAGACCTCGCGCTCGGCGTAGGCGAGGACCTCGGCGATGGCCCCCAGGTGACATCGGTAGATCACCTCGCGGGTCTTCATATCGGCCAACGCCCAGGCCACGGACACGCTCTTGGAAGGGCTAAACGTCAGGTCGAAACCGCCCACCGCCTTCGTGCTCGGAACCCGGCCGAGCGCCTCACCAGTGATCGGATCGGCGCAGTCCTGGAGCATTCGCTGGAGGTTCTCCGCGGTGACGGATTGGCCAACGGCAACACCACGGCCGTTGTCGAGACCGACGAGTCCGGCCCCGAGAAAGACTCCCGGGGGAGTGCCGCTTTCGCTGTAGTAACGAACGAGGTCCGACTTGTCAGCCCCCTCGGGGCCGTCACCCACCGCGATGGATTTGAGCAGATACTTGTAGCCCGCTCCGATGCTGAGTCGTCGAATCGTCATCATGCTGGAGGCACCTGCATGCGTTACAACGGTCGCATCAGATGCAACTCGACATGGTTTAAAACCTCGAATGCCAGACGTGTGAGACAACAAATGGAAATGAGCGCAAAGGGGTAGAGAAAGTAAGCCAAATGAGAGGTCAGAGATAGCAGGACCGAAAAAAGAAGGTGGGTAAGGCTAGCGAGGTCAGAGATAGCAGGACCGAAAAAAGAAGGTGAGTCAGGCTAGCGAGGCCAGAGGTAGCAGGACCGAAAGGGGAAGGGGTGGGGGTCAGTACACAGACGGGTCGTGAGTCTGGGCGAACTCTCCGGTATCGAGGGCGCTCACATCAAGAACTAACTCGGCAGACAGTGCCCCCCGCACCTCCGCCTCGACAATCTCACGAATGATTTTGGGCTTCCATACGAGGCCCAGATCGGACTGCGCATTGATGCGCGAAGAATAGACACCGAAGAAGTGCTCGATAGTACCGGTCCCAATGGTTAAGCCGTTCGCGGAATGCCGCATACCCCCGTGAGGGGAGAAATCAATGACTGGCGAGCCTGATTGACCCGACCGAGTTCGACTGTCTATTAGAAATACCGGAAGACCGTTCCAGTCGAGGAGCGGCTCAGTGGCGATGAAGCCTCTCGTGAACACGCCAAAGAACCCACCTCCCGTAACACCAAACGGGTAGCCGACAATGCTCAATGGATCAGTCACGCTTACAACCATGTCGGACTTCTCCCACGGGTCGTGAGGGTAGAAGTCAAGACCCTGGTTCGTCTTTAGGGGAAGCGCAACGACGTCCCATTCAGGGTGCTCGGGGTGCTCAAGCCAAAGGGGGAAGCCCTGGTCGTCGTAAAGGGCTTCGGGCGTGGCGAGCCATGTACCGAGCTGCCCAGCGCGATTGTGCATGATCCGTATCGTCTCAGGGGGTGGCACCTTGTCCGTTCCCCTCATCACATGTCGATTGGTAATGAGCAACCTTCGGGACTCGTGCTCCACAACAAACCCCGTCGCGGTGCCGATCGGCTTACCGGACCGGAGTAGGTGGAGATACAGGGAGGCGACGGACGGCCTTGAGATACCAATGTTGTTCACGTTCCTCATTATTCCCGACTCCAATAGACCGCGCGGGCTGAAATGCTCGGTAGAAAGGTTACAGTGGGCGATCTGTCTTGGCCCAGGCGTCTCCACCACCGGGGGCAAATTGCGACAGGTGAGTCTTTGCTGCAGTATGCAGGGGCTTGTGATACACGGGGCGCACCCTTCGACGCTGGCGTGCGAAGCAAGTAGCTACGAATCTACCCACGGAGTCAGTTTGATTCCGACGGGGCTCAGCCGTTCGAGCAACCAATTGGACACAGTCTTGATTCCCCCTGAACCCTCAACAATGACTTTGACTCTCACCCTCTCGGCACGGAACGGGTAAACCCTCCAGCCTCCGTTTCGGGCTTGATCGTTCATCACGTAGCAGCAATCCATATCGAGCTGTGCGGCAACGTCGATTTTGTAAGGATTGCTATTTGGTGCAATATCGCGTTCACGAGCTCGCCCGAAAGTTTCAGGTGCATCCCCCTGATCCAGATCAGACCAACGGCCCAAAGTCTTGATAAGCAAATTTTTCTCATCCCAGAATTCCAACTTGAGATGAACACTCCTTGCATCCCGAGTGCTTCTCTTGCGACGTGGGGCATTTCTTACAAAGAGATATGCACTCGGTCGACTCTGTACAATTTGGCCCCTAATTAATTGTGAGGGTTGGAAATGGTCTTCATGAGTACTGACAACTGCTCGCGGTGACGTTCCGCTGGCGGCAACCGCAGTGCCGAGAATGTGAGAACCCGACGCCGACTCACTCAGGCCCCAGAACCACACGTCCTCAACTAAGGCGTCGTCAACTTTCAAGAGTGGTTCGTCTCGCCGGATCTCCAGCCAGAGCCAGTAGGCAATTGCGGAAGCTGCTACCAGCAGAAAGTAAAAGATCCAGAATCGCCATCGGTGTGACGTTTGCACCGCCAAGTTGAGGTCAACAGCAAGCAGTGCAATTGCAGCCCCGACTGCAATACCAAAATAACTGGGAAGGTGGTCTGATTCCATGTAGCAGTTTAGGCCTTTGGCTCACGAATATAGTGGTCTTGCATTGAGAAAGACGGGAATCGAGCACATCGGAAATTGGCGGGGTGCGGCATCGAATTCGAGCGACTCTGCCATCTTGAAATTGTCGAAGGGCGCTCCCGAGTCATACCCGAATGCAAACACCCGGATTGCGGCTAAGACGATGTCTCAGACATCCGTCGCATCGATCCAGGCAGAGCGTCGTATTGGACCCAAAATGGCAAGGATGTTCACTGGGGGATAGCCCCGCGTCGCCCTCTCTTCATTCACCACTCCGATAACGAAATCCGTCTTGGCCCGGCTATAACTAAACAGATCAGGATGATCCTGGATTGCGATCGCACGTTTCAACGCGGCGTACCGAGAACTCAACTCCGGGTCGTTGCGTAGACGATCCCTGAACAGAATCTCGTTTCTTTGGTCCAACGTCTCGGCTCCGACTATGTGGAGGTTGTGTGTGCGAGCGTTCTCAGAACCTTTTGAGAAGAGGAGCCGATCCGTGAATTCATGAGGCCGATGTCGATAGTTCAACTTTGCTAGCAGCGGAATGAGCTTTGGACTCGGTTCTGATTGAGTGGCCTCCGCCATGAGATCAATGGTTGGCTTCGCAGCCAAGCCAGGCACCGACGTGCTGCCGATGTGTTCAATCCGATGAAGGTGGCCAGCGGTCGCTACCAACAATCGATCAGCCTCGGCCCGAAAATCGATCGGCCACTTCGAGTCGTAGTCCACGACGGTGATTGGGTCAACACTCGAAGCACTCAAGAGGAGCCTCTCCACTCAGTCCAGACCTCGTTGCCGAACAGTCTCGTCAATGGTAGAGCGCGATTATGGCTTCGGGTCAAAAACTCAACAGCGTCGTCTCTCCGATGATCACACCCCGCCAATTTCCGAAGAACCACAATACCTTCGGTTCACCGTTGTTTTATTGAAACCCGCACGCTTCGCGAGTGTTCCCGACGCCGATACTGAAACTCCGTGGCGAATGGGGCCCATCAGACTCGGCGCCCAACCCTTTGTTGAGTTGTACGAGCACTCGAAGACATTCTTGACTTACTTCCAACTGGCGCGACCGATGCGCCTCGTGCCATACGTCAGAACCCCCTCATGATTTGGAGCCACTCGAGAGGGCGACGATTGAATCTCGGATTTGCGGTACCCGAATTTCATAGCCTCGATGTCCCTGGTATCGGGAGTCTGAAGAACTGTATCGTCGCTGATTCACCCGCCGCGGCGGACCTTTCGCGAAGCAGAATTCTGGAACTATGTCTTGCATCATTCATTGTTCAATCTCGGCGTCGGTATCGCGATGGGCACATCGATCTTGGTGGACACCCGTCCGGGAGGTCGACCCAACAAGCGGGGCGGAGATTGTTGTGTTTTCGGTCAGGCCCGCAGCATCCTGAACCATCAAGTGAGAGTTCAGCGTCGAGGTGAGGAAGATTATCCTCGCGATTGTCGCGCTGTTCGTGTGTGCCGGAGTTTCGCTCTTGGGACTAGTTATTCTGATCAGTTCGGTGGGAGGGACCGCACAGGCGACCTCCTGTGCGGTATCGAGAATTCAGGCATCGTCTTCATCCGGCTCCACGACGACCACAGCCAGGGTTCCCATAGCAGTCCCGAACTGCGGGGCGGCGGCTGTCGCGACGTTGCCCAGTTCACTGGTTGTGGACAATGGCCTACCAACGAACTACGTTCTGCCCGCCGGCGCGACGACCGCCGAAACCGTCGCCGTCACCTACGCCCTCGCGCAACTTGGCAAGCCCTACCTCTGGGGTGCGGCCGGACCCGCGGCCTACGACTGCTCGGGACTCACCATGATGGCGTGGCGTCGGGCAGGCGTTACCTTGCTGCACTACACCGGCGACCAGATCCACGAAGGTAGCGCCGTCTCGTCGTACGCCACCATCGCACCCGGGGATCTCGTGCTCGTGCCGGGCAGTGACGGGACGATCGCTAACCCCGGTCACGTGGGGCTCTACGTCGGAGAGGGTCTAGTCGAGTCGGCGGTTGACGTCCAGTACGGAATCATCATCCAGCCCTACGCGCAGTTCGTCAGTGGCGGACTTTCGGGGATTCGTCACGTGGGCTAGCGACCGTTGTCTAGTGCGTCGTCAAACACATCGAACAACCAAGGAGAGACATGATCACCCAACTCGTAGCCATCAGGGTCCTGGAGGCGGACGTCAGCATCAAGCCCAACACCACCGCGATCCCGGGTCTCACCACCCTGTCCACCCTCATGGGCTCGGTCATGGCCTTCGGACTCGTGCTCGCCTTCGGTGGCTTCGTCGTCAGCGCGGTCGCGATGGCGATCGGTCACCACAGCGGCAACCCGCAGTTCTCCAGTCGCGGTAAGTCCGGCCTGCTCTGGTGCCTGGTCGCGGCGCTGCTCATTGGCGGCTCGAACCTGCTCGTCAACACGTTCTTCCACCTGGGATCGAGTCTGCACTGATGATGTACCTGCGCGGGGTGCGACGTCCCACGCTGCTCGCGGCACTCTTCGTGGTGCTGGTCGACGTTGCACTGCTGGTGGGCGTGTTCACCTCGCTCCTGGGCGCCGGTCCGCCAACGTCCGCTCACGGTTCGTCACCGGTCGCCCCGCCGCAGGGAACCACGACAACGAGCACTTCGCCATCGAGCTCGAACGCCCACTACCAACCACTGCGCGTGCGGCCACCCCAGAGCGCGGTTGAGCGCGCGGTCAATCAGGCAATGGCGAAGAAGTCCCTGCCGGGACTGGCGGTGCTCGCCACCGAGACGTTTCCACCACCCGCCACCAGCGCGACGCTACGAGCCATTGATGCTCCGGACGCTCAATCATCGACGCTCTACGCGATTGCTTTCACCCAAGAACTGCTCGACCGCGACTTCGCTACGTCCACCAGAGACGGGCTGTTGGCCTGGGCCAACGACAACAACGCGCCCAACACGCTGACCGGCCTGCCCACGGCGCTGTCATCCAAGGTGCTCTGCGTGTCGCTGACGACGGGTTCCTCACCGGTGCCCACGGCTCAGGCGTGGACCCTGCTCGCTAAGACGAGAACGACGTGGCGCGTGAGCGGGCTCGTGGTGTCGGTGAACCCGGTATGGACCCAGGCCATGAACTCAGGCTGGACGTCGGTCGATCCGCTGATGGTGATCTACGACGTGTCGGGCCTGCTCACCGTGACGATGCTCGGTCACTCACCGGTCGTTGAGTCCATCGCCTTCGCCCTCACCCTCGGCGGGGCGTCGCTGCACTCGGGCTACGGCGCGGTGGCGCTCAACTACTGGACGGTGAACTAGGTGTCCTGTTCCGGAGTCAATTTGTCCAACCCGATTTGTCTTGTGGTGAGATCCATTGGTTCGCTCGGTTCTTCGGTCAC
>Ga0307375_10005727_pt1 | contig 11597 bp, 5 predicted proteins | sample TR1MG_FD_202531 | JGI IMG/M metagenome (GOLD analysis project Ga0307375, IMG submission 202531) | Soil microbial communities from Risofladan, Vaasa, Finland - TR-1 | ecosystem: Environmental > Terrestrial > Soil > Coastal area > Acid sulfate soil | place: Finland: Risofladan, Vaasa | collected... | reverse complement strand
TCGGGAAGATTGAGGTCGAGAATGATGACGTCATAGTTGGTCTCTGCCAGCGCATCGCGAGCATCCTCACAAGTGCCCACCCAGCACACCGTATAGGCGCATTCGCTGAGCCCCTGCTTCAGAAACTCGCCCAGGCGTTGCTTATCTTCCACTATCAGAATTTTCATTGTCCCCGTGCCGATGGCTATTGGCGCACCGAGTTTAGGCCAGCCACGCGCATAGCCGGTGACGCGCTGCACAACCCATGAATTAGGAATTGTCCGCTCCGATAGAACGCCAGCCGTGGCCATCGAAACGGGAAGCGCTGTCTAAATTTTTTTTTAGAATCACTACAGATATCTGCAAGGTACGGAGCATATGTTGCAGAACCACGCCCGCGGACTGAGGGATCACCAGGATGATAGAGTCGCTTCCTCTTGGCTCGCTTTCGCGGCAGCAGTGCTGGAGTCACGTCGGGCTCATCCATGCCATCGTCATCGTATGTTCCTACGCCTGCCCCGAAGGCTGTCCCCATTGAGCGCTTTTATTCGGCGCTGGCAAGCATCGGTGATCTAGTCGCGTCGATGCCCCCACCGCAGGCGCTTTACGCCGAGATTGTGGATATTTTCGAGCGCCATATGGGCGCCTCGTTGGTGTTGGTGGGGGAGATCGACTACGACGCGGGCGTCATGCGAAGACGGGCACCTGCCCAAGCGCCTGCGGGGGAGGAAGACATCTACCCGGAGTCCGTGCCTATCGCGTTTGCCCGCCCGTCGTTCTGGGAGGGCAAGATCGATGTCGAAGCCAATGTCGCGGATGCTCCTGGCAGGGAAGCGATGCGGGCCGCTTATGCCCGCCATGGCATTCGTTCTTCGGCAGCCGTACCGGTGCATTGCTTCGGCAAGGTCCACGCCGCTCTGATCCTGCGCTCGAGCACCCCCGAATTCTTCATGCCGGAGTTGCTGCAACTGCTTGAGCGTGTCGCGCTCAGCGTCCGTCACGCGCTTGAAGGCGACGCACAACGTACCCGTCTCGATCAATCTCTGCTGGCTGCTGAGCGAAGCCAACGCGCATTGCGGCTACTGAGTGAGACCCTCAAGGCCGCCACCCACGCCAGCACAGAGCTTGATCTGCTCAGCGAAACCTGTCGCGTGGTAGTGGATGTGGGTGCGTACCCGGTGTGCTGGATAGGCCTTCTGACGAACGATGTGGAGCCGACATTGGAACTCCGTGCACACGCGGGGCGGGGCGCGCAATCCTACCAATCCCTCAAGCTTCGGCTTGCCGACCCCGACGTTTCCGCAAGCGTAACCGCGGCGGCGTTCCGGACTGGCGAACCGGTCGTCAAACTGATGGACGAAGGGGGTGAGGAAAGCTGGGCCAGCCACGCGCGTCAGCTGAGCTTGGGTGCGCTGCTCGGCCTTCCTCTGCATCTTCGCGGACAAGTGGGCGGCGTGGTCGTGATCGGTGCGGAGGCCGTGGATGCATTTTCGAGCGCCGAGATTAGGGTCTTCGAAGAGATGGCCAAAGAACTGAGCCTGGGGCTGGAGCATCTGCGCGCCAGCAGGGCACAGGAGCTGGCGGAAAAACAGCTCCAGGCCAACCTGCACCGCTTCCAGGCGATCCTCGCCAGCGAATACGCGGGCGTCCTGGTGATCGACAAAACCGAGCACATACAGTTTTGCAATGCGACGTTTTGCCGGATGTTCGATCTTGCCGGGACACCTGAGCAGCTGATCGGGCTGTCCTCGACCCAGGTGGCGGATAAGATCCGCATGGCCTTCGCGGATCCCGAGCGCGAGCTCAACCGCATCAGTGCGATCTTTTTGCGTGACGAAGCGGTAGATGTCGAGGAAATATCGATCAGCCGCGGGCGAACGTATTTGCGAAGCTTTGCGCCGCTGATGCTGGATGACCAACCTTGCGGACGTGTGTGGCATCTCATCGACATTACCGAACGCAAAGCGCAGGAAGCACAGATCGAGCGGCTGGCCTACTACGACCCGGTGACCGCATTGCCCAATCGGCCCTTGTTTTTCGAACTCCTTGAGCGGGCTCTGGGCCTGGCGCAACGCCATCGGGCGTTGCTTGCGGTCGGGGTGATGGATCTCGATGACTTCAAGCCTCTTGCCGACCAACATGGGCACGAAGCCGGCAACCAGGTCCTGAAAGAAATCGCGTGTCGGATCAAAGCTTCGTTGAATGAAGGCGATGTTGTCGCCCGGCTGGGTGGCGACGTTTTTGCGGTCCTGCTAACCGACCCTGGTTCCCAGCGCGATATGCTCCTCGTGAGTCATCGCATCCTCGAGGCCATTCGTCGCCCGGTAGCGTGGCATGGCGAGTTGCTGCACCTTTCTGTGAGCGTGGGCTGGACGTTGTATCCGCAGGACGATGGCGATGCGGAAACACTTATGCGTCATGCGAGTCTCGCCATGTTTGCCGCCAAGGACCGAGGGCGCGATCGCGACCAGCTTTACTCCCCGGCGATTGAACTTGCCGGCATGGAGCAACGCTCGATGAAGACGCGTATGGCAGACGCGTTGGATGACGGTAGCCTGGTGCTGCTTTTTCAACCCATCGTGGCGATCGATGCCAAATCCAGCATTCCACGGGTCGTCGGCGTGGAAGCCCTTCTGCGGTTGCGCGACAAGGCGTTAGGCTTGATACCGCCGGCAAAGTTCCACCACGTTCTCGACGACGCCAGGCTCGCGCGCCCGATCGGTCGTTACGTCATGGATGCGGCACTGCGAACCAGCGAGGCATGGTTGCAGCAGGGGCTGCGACTGCCGGTGGCGGTCAACATCAGTACCCGCCACCTGATGCACCCACAGTTCCTCGCGGATCTTGATGAGGTGCTGTCCGCGCACCCAGCCGTCGATGCCACCCTGCTGGGTATCGAAATCACAGAAACCGGTCCGTTGCTCGATCTCGCCGGAGCCCGTCTGGTCATCGATGAGTGCCGTGCGCGAAGGGTGAAGGTGAGTCTGGATGATTTCGGCACGGGCAGCGCCTCGCTCAGCCACGTACAGCAAATGGATGTGGCTACATTGAAAATCGACAAAAGCTTTGTGCGTGATATCCTCATGGAACACCACCGCAACATCGCGATTGCTGCAGGAATTCTGACCACAGCCCGTTTACTAGGAATCACGGTGATTGCCGAAGGCATCGAGACAGAGGCCCAGGGTGAAACTCTCATCGCACTGGGCTGCCGACAGTTGCAGGGTTATGCCATCGCGCGGCCGATGCCGGCAGAAGCGATACCCGGATGGATGGCTACCTGGATACCTCCCGCCACGTGGCGATCAGAAACGTCGGCACTCCAGGACCGACTCAAGGAGCCGTGACCGGTGACTCCCAGCAACTCAAAACGGTTTGCGGAATGGCGCGATTCAGGCGCCCGCAGTGCGACTGAATCGTGGAGTTTGGTTTTTCATTAGACCCTGCAGAGCAGGTGGACCTGAAATGCATCCGGGCACGGGTGCATGCGTCATGGCACCACTTATCCACTAGAAAAGCGCGTAACGCCCAGCGCATGGGTTCTGCCCAACGTTATGTGATTTACATCGCATAAAAAGTGTGATGTCCGTTCGACAATCAACGGTGGTGTTTAGCTAACCAAGCCGCCGTGAGGCTCCACAGTCCCAACCTCCCCCTTTTATAGATGGATGGAACCCGCTTCGGCGGGCTTCCTTTTCGCTTGGAGTGAACCTTGCGGGGCACGCCAGTGATACTTCGCATGCATGTCGATACGTCGCAGTCTTCAATGCACCTTCGTCGCTGAATCTGGCATTGAACATATTGACCGTTACGCACGTTGTGACGCAAAGTCAGGATCGCATCAATGCAGCCATCAACCGTCCTGCTGGTGTTGTGCACAGCTGGCCCAAGAGCGAAATCTGAGCAAGGCCTTTCTGTTCCAGTCGAAGGCTGACGTCAGGGTCGTAGCGGCGATTCCAAATCCAAGGTCCATCGCAGAGTTGGTTCAGCATGTCACGTTCTTTGCGATCGAGTGGGTAAGTCATGCGGCGACTCCGCGGGCTCTCTCCTGATGGAGCGCAGTTTCACCGTGTGCCCAAGTCCGCGAAATCCGTGGCACAGAATTGTTAACGGGTGGTAGTGGCGTTCATCTGTTTCGCCCATGGTGTACGCCAACTTGGCCGCGTAGCATCATCGACCCCATGCCGAAGCCGAGAGGACCCAGACATGCCTACAAGTACGAGGAAGAAGCTGAACGTAGACGCGTTCGTGGCGTTGATTGCCGAGATGGCCATGAAACGGCTGTCGCTCGGCTCCGACTGCGCGTGGGGACACGCAGCCGGAACCGGGACATGCGCCTTACTTCATATCTTGGCCTTGAGGCCGACGAAGTACGTGCGTCCCACGACATCGTAGGTCGCCGCATCCGTCAGCAGTGGTGCGCCCGCGATCCGCGGCGGGGCCTTGTCGGCCAGGTTGGTAACGCCCGCCGTGAGCAGGATGTTGTGCGTCGCCTGCCAGTGAGCATCCAGGTCGAAATAGTTGTAGGACGGCACGCCCGGATAGCCGGTTCCGGCGCCGCCCATCAGGTCGGCCATCCCGGAGATGTAGCGCCAGTGCAGCGCCGCCGACACCGGCCCAACGGAGTAGCCGAGCGTCGTGTTGGCCTTCCACCTCGGATGCGACAGATCGGAGATGCTCGAGCCATCGGCAGCCAACGCCGTACTGGTATCGGCGACCGAGCCCGCGTAGTTACTGGCCGCAATGCCAGGCACGCCGGAGATCGTCAGCGAGTGCACGTACGAGATGAACGTCTGCAGCTTCACCCGGCCATCGAGGGGTAGCCCCATATCATGCAGCGGCAACCCCCAGTGAGCCTCCACGTCCACGCCTGTCGTGACATACGAACCGATGTTCTCCGAGGACTCCCGGCCAAGCGTGATAGCTCCGGTGTTCGGATCACGCGTGATCCGCTGGCAGAAGGGGTTGCTCTCCGAGTAGTTCGGATTGGAGTTGTTTGCGTTGAAGCAGTTCTGCAGGACCGCATCGAGAGTCACGCCCGCGATCGCGCCCTTGATCGCGGTGTGGTAGTAGTCAACGGACATGCCGAGGTCATGCGCCATCGGCGCACCGAAGTGCGGCGTCAGCACCCAGCCTAACGTGTAGGTATCGGACTTCTCCGGCTGCAGATCCGTGTTGCCGGTGATGATGCCGTTCGCCGAATTGAGACCGTAGGTGAACGACGGATACGCCGACGCGGGCACGCCCTGCGCCTGGCAGAGCGCTGCCACTTGGGAGGCGTTCGAACCGCTGCGCTGCTGACTGCCGACTTCGCACGGATCGCCATTGATGCTGTCTTGCGCCTGCACGGTCGGGTTGTACAGCTCCTGCAGGCTCGGCGCGCGAATCGCTCGGTTGAACCCGCCACGGAACATCAACGCGTTGTCAACCTGCCAGCTCAGACCCACCTTCCAGGTGTTTTCGCCGCCAAACACGTTGTAATGCGAATAACGTTCGCCGAGGTCGAGCGACAGATCCTTCACAAACGGCTTGTCGCTCAGCAGCGGCACACGCAGCTCGCCGAACGCCTCGCCCACGTTCATCGAGCCGGCCGTCGAACCAATCAGGTCGTACGACGGGGAGATAATGTCCGGCGGGATCGACGAGGGCATCACGTTGAACGCCGGATTCAGAGACGAATCGGCCCGGTAGTTGAACCCATCGGAGCGGTAGTCGACGCCGAATGCGGCCTGGAGAGGCCCCGCCCACAGGCTCCCGAGATCCCCGCTGATGGTGGCCTGGAAGTAATCCTGCGTGAGCACCATGTTGTTATGCGCGGTGCCTGTGACGTACGCCAGGCAGCCGGGACTTACCGGGTGGCCACCGAGCGGATTCCAAGCGTAACCGACGCAGTTGTTGCCATTAGAACCAACGTAGTTCGCCGTGCCGTACAAGATATTCTCGAGCGCCGGCAGATTGATGTTGTTCTGCTGATCGTTGTTGAAGTTGGTCTGGCCGTACGACGCGAACGCGTTCCACTTCCAGCTGGACCAGCCGAACCAACCATTAAGTCCGGCGGTCACCTGGTAGTCATTGTAACGGAAGCTCTCGATGCGCGGCCCGAGCCCGGTCAACCAGGCTTCCATCTCGAGCGGCCCGGTGCTCGGGGTGCCGCCAGCGGTCGTCGCAGTGCGCGCATTGAGCAGGGACATCATCGCCGCATTGCCCGTCACGAATGGATTGTTCTGCGGCACGTAGACGAACTTGCCAGGACCGGCGAACGCGGGGCCGTTGTTATCCGTGGCCGTCGAGCTCATGAAGTTGACCTGCGCGTAGGCCTCAAGGTCTTCGTTGATACTGTAGGTGACCTTCGAGAACAGATTGAGGCGATGCGACGGGACCTGCACGAAGAAGTATTTTCCGAGGTAGTTCTCGATCGTCGTGCAGTCCGGGGAAATCGCGAGTCCCGGGATCTTGCCCACCGGCCCTTGGTAGTTCTGCACGCAGTTGCCCGGGGCGCGCGTCGTGAACAGGGTGCCGTTACTGTTCAGGCCGATGTAGCCACCGTAGTTGCCGGTGCCGGCGATCGGCGTCGTGCCCGGGTAGCCGGCCAGGACGGAGTTGACCGCGGAAATCGGAATATTTCCACCAAGCTCGCCGGCGCTGAAGATACCTTCCGGTGCGCGCGGCACGGTACGATTGAAATTCGAGGAGTCGGAAAAGAAGGTGCGGTCCGCACCGGTGATCGCATCGCGCTGGTTGTACTCGAGGTCGATGACCGCGTTGCCCTTGTTGTCCGCAAAGTTGTTGCCCATGAGGATGCTGGCGCTGTTTTCCTGGCCACCCCCTTGGGTGCTCCCCCCAGTCTGGGTGGAAACCTGGATGCCCTGGAAGTGCTGACGCAGGCGGAAGTTGACGACACCCGCTACGGCGTCCGAGCCGTACGTGGCCGAGGCGCCGCCGGTGATCACATCGACACTCTCGAGCAGCGCCATCGGAATCAAGTTCAGGTCGACCGCGCCGTTCGGGTTGGTCGGCACTAGGCGCTGCCCGTCGAGCAGTACCAAGGTGCGCTCGGCGCCGAGGCCGCGCAGGTCGGCGTAGGACTGGCCGCCCTGAAAGCCGGTGGCACCCTGCACGTCGCCGACCTCGCTCTGGCCCTGTCCGGCCGCGAACTGCGGCATCCGGCCGATCGCTGAATCGAGCGAGACCTGGCCGGCGGCGGCGATCTGGCCGATGCCGATCGTCGCCAGCGGGCTGGAAGATTCTTCGCTGCGGCTGTGGACCTGGATCAGGCTACCGGTGACCATGACGGCTTCTAGCCGCTTGGCTTTTGGCTGCTTGACGGGCGGCGCGACCGAGCCCGCCGCAGCGGGCTGCGGCGCGGAATCGGCAGCAGGAGGGCTCGTGCCGCCCGCGGCCGCGGCGGCCAGGGAACCGCTGGTGAGGTCCGCGGCGTGCGCAGCGGCGGTGGTGGCCACGAGCCCCGCCACGATCATGAATATGGCGCGCGCGAGTGGCCGCTGTACGTTGGCGGGACGACGTGCGGCAGCCGCGAGAGTGGGCACCGTCGCCATGGTGGCGCTTTGGACGCCGGCGATGGTATGTCCTCTGGCCTCTCCTACGATTTTCTTGAGTCGCCGTGGTGCTGGTTTGGATTCTGATAATGGTCGGGTGTTGGTGCCAACACCTGATAGCGACGCAGGATCCTCGATTAACGTCTGCGCCAAGACAGGCCGTGACGAAAATGCCGTCACAACCGGTCGCATGGCAGATGCCACGGTATGTTTGCTTTTCACTATTTAGCCCCTTCCCCAGTGTGTCCGAATTGTCCCGAACGGGACGTTACGAGCAAAGCTCCCGGTCGTCCAACAGCGACAATTTGGTCTGCCGGGAATTTCGACTGCACGAAACGTATATGGGCCCAACCTAAAAGCAACCTGAAAATAGACTAAATTATCGTTAAGAAAAGCGCTGGAATCCTGGAATCAAAGGGGACGTGGCTGTAAGCCTCGTCGCGCGCGCGGGGGAACCTTGGTCGCCTCCGCGCGCGGCAGGTCGCAGGGCGGCCCAGGGTGGTCTCCACCATGCGCGGGAAACGCTCGTCGCCGAGCGCACACGACATTCTCCAGAAAGTCATTCGCGCCAGCAACCGCTTAAGTTCCAAACAGAATGCAGCACTACACTAGTGGACTGTAACGCATAAATAGGAAGTATCATCTTGTCTACCGGGAGGACATGATGAAACTGATCAAGAGCGAACGCATTGAGCTTCACCAGCAGGCGAGTGCGCGCCATGGAAGGGCGGATGCGGCGCGTCGCGCACGCTTGATTCTGCTGTTGGCCGATGGACTTACCTGGGCTGACATTCGGTCCAAGCTCGACTGCAGCGACAGTTACATCGATCGCTGGAGCAAGCGCTTTGCGGCGGAACGGCTGGCGGGACTGTTTGCTCGTCATGCCGGTCGCGCGCGCTACAAAGTCACCGACCGTCTGGAAGCGCGTGTGCTGGCGCGCACCACCAAACACACGCCAGCAGATGGCTCCACACATTGGTCCTCGCGCAAGCTCGCCGCGGAACTGGGCGGTACGCTCTCGCACATGACAGTGGCCCGCATCTGGGCCAAGCACGGCATCAAGCCGCATCGTCTGGAAGGTTACCTGGCGTCCAACGATCCGGACTTCGAGACCAAGGCCGCCGATTTCATCGGGCTTTATCTGAATTCGCCGCAGCACGCGGCAGTATTCAGTGTGGACGAGAAGACAGCGATCCAGGCGCTGGATCGCAAGGATCCGGTCTTGCCCCTGTCGCCGGGCCGCGCCGAGCGGCACGGCTTCGAATATTATCGTCATGGCACGCTGTCGCTATACGTCGTCTTCAACACCCGCACCGGCGAAGTGCTCGGCAAGACGGCGGCTCATCACACCTCCGCGGAGTTCGTGGCTTTCCTCGCCGACATCGTGGCCAACCAGCCCCGTGGGAAGGAAATCCATGTCATCGCAGACAATCTCTCGGCGCACAGGACCAAGGCTGTCGCTGCGTTCCTGACTGATCATCCCACGGTGCATATGCATTTCACCCCCACCTATTCGTCCTGGCTCAACCAGGTCGAACTGTGGTTCGCCAAGATCGAACGCGATGTGATCGCTCGCGGCGTCTTTACCTCGCTGCCCGATCTGAAACGAAAGCTCATGCGCTACATCCATCGTTACAACGAGCAGCCCAAGCCGGTGAAATGGAAGTACTTCGATCCAACGCGACGCATTACTCCTGATTCAATCGTTACAGTCCACTAGTTGGCGTATGCGCGGAGGTGTCGCAGGTCATCCGGCGCGATGCCTGCGTCCAGCCAGCGTCGGTAGGCGTTGGCGCGTTCGGTTGGGTCTTGGCCCATCGCCAGGTAGAGCGGGTGGGGCGTGATGAGTGGATCGCGTGCGCGGGCCAGATGGGTGTGCACGCTCGACCAGCGGTAGTTTTCTGGCGCATCGACCATGGAGGCGCGCACCGGGTTGGGCTCGATATAGCGCATGACCATCAGCAGGTAGTGCTCGCTCTGCACCAGGCAGGACTTGAACCGTCCCTGCCAAAGCGCGCCGCAGCGCTTGTGCCTAAGGTTGAAGGCCTGCACGTAGGACTGGCCGACCCATTCCATGGCGCGTGACCGTGTTCCGACGGCGCCCGGCGTGAGCAATAGATGGAAGTGATTGTCCATCAGGACGAACGCATGCAGCGCGATGCGGTGGTCGCGGAAGGCGCTGCGCAGCAGGCGCCGGAAATGGTGCCGATCGTCCGCATCGAGGAAGATCGCGCCCTTGTTGATGCCTCGCTGGGTGACGTGCCGTGGTACGTCAGGCAGTTCAAGGCGCGGCAGTCGTGGCATGCTTGTTGTCGGTGGAATGCCTCCGGTCACTCTGTGCTGATGACTCGTCCGGATCTGTCGGCGGGAAGGCCGGGGCCGGGTTAGCACGGGCTTAATTGGCCGCGTCCCCTTTTTTTCGCTGCGCTGGCCAGCTCTGCGTCGCTGCAGCTGAAGTTGCCGCACCAGTAGGCACGGCAGAGTGGGCTTTCCATGTCGATATGCTCGTTCATGGCTGCCATGTTCTCGCAGCTTGACCTTCGCGGATATCAACGGCTGGATCGATGCCCTGTAGGCGCTTGCGACGACTGGGTCAGGTATCGGCTACTCGCTGAGCGTCGGAGGCGTGCCCGCAGTGGCCGTCTTCATTGTGATTGCAATGATGGTTGGCATGGTTCATCGACCCCCTCGGACCGCTAGCCAAGGGAATTTTTCTCAAAACGATCAACTGCCGAGGTTAAATTGTGGCTGTCTGGAGGCTTCTCAAAACGTCGGCAGTCGGCGCTCCCCTCGATGCACTTTCGATCGAGGGTCAGCGCGACATTGCAATAGCGGGATCGCCTTGGGAATGTAGAGTTGGCGAAAGAAGCAACTGAGCTTGCCCTCGAATTTCGCATCCCATAGCCGAGGTTATGAACTGGCTTGTTCGGCGTGAGCCGCAAGCCAGTGTTGCTTGAACTTCATCGGGCTGACATAGCTCAGGTTGGAGTGAAATCGGAACTGGATGTACCAGAGCATCCAGGCGAGAGTTTCATCCTTGGCCTGGCGGCGGTTGACGAAGCGCTGCCCGGCGGCGAGCCAGTGATCCACCGCACAAGCCGTCCAAACCTGAAGATTTTTTAAGAATCCCTACAGGTTGTCGTCAGGCCGGTGGCCTACGGTGCATCGCACGCGACAGTGCGGCCACGTCGCTAGGGGACCAGTGACGGTTTGAATGCATTGTCGTCCGTCTCGGCGTTTGCCGGTTGCCGCACGTACCTCCCACTTCATCCGTTCCACTTGTCAAGGACATGTCCATGGTTCGATGCACAATGCTTCTGGCGACCATCTTGCTGGATTCTCCGCTGCTCGCGCAGGAATCGGCCCAGACGTCCTGATTTCGCGGGGTGGGGTGTTCGAGTTCTACGACCTGTCTTTCACCGGCAAAGTCGCTCCCGAGATGACAAGTCGGGATTGTTCACCGATCAGTCGCTGGGCTTGTTTGCTGCACTCAGCGGCATTCGCGTAGCCGGGTTCGGCAATTTTGTGTTCAGCACCTTTGCTGACCTTTGGGCAGGCATGGTGCTTCTAGGTCATTTGTCTGACCGCTTCGGTCGGCGCCGGTACTCACCGGGTCGCTGGTCTGCTACGTCAGTTGCACCGCCATCGTGACCTTTTGGCAAACCGGCGAGATGCTCAATGTCTGGCGCTTCATTGCCGGCCTCGGCTTCGCCGTACAGCTGATTACCATCGACACCTACATCTGCGAACTGATCCCGGGCGGCGAATGCGGCCATGCGTTCGCCGTCAACCAGTTCCAGTCATCCGCTGGCGCGGACTGCCGGCTTGAAATCCGGTCGGAAACCGCGATGTCTCTCGCCACGGATGACTGCAAGCATCCCTTCCCTGCCGGTGGTGACGTGAGTACAAATCTGATCCGCGAGTTCTTCGAATCCTCCCAACTCGCTGGCGGCAACGCCGATTACGTCGAATCGCTTTACGACGCCTGGTTGGCCGATAGCTCATCGGTTTCTGCCGAATGGGCTGGCTACTTTGAAACCTTCAAGGGCCGCGAGTCGGGAG
>Ga0307375_10005726_pt1 | contig 11599 bp, 10 predicted proteins | sample TR1MG_FD_202531 | JGI IMG/M metagenome (GOLD analysis project Ga0307375, IMG submission 202531) | Soil microbial communities from Risofladan, Vaasa, Finland - TR-1 | ecosystem: Environmental > Terrestrial > Soil > Coastal area > Acid sulfate soil | place: Finland: Risofladan, Vaasa | collected... | reverse complement strand
GTCAAAACAGTGGCATCAAGCATTACGCATCCCCTATAATCACCCCTTCTGCTGGAGTAGCTCAGTTGGTAGAGCAACGCACTCGTAACGCGTAGGTCGGAGGTTCGATTCCTCTCTCCAGCACCATTTGACTGTATTGTGTGTTCCTGAAAAGTCTTTAAAACCCGCATAAATAAACGTATTGCGGGTTTTTTATTGCCTCGATGTTCCTGATTATTCCCTTGCAATCTACCCCGTAACATGGATATTATTCGGGGTATAAAATAACTGGCGGGGTATCTTATGGCACTGACAGCGTTACAAGTGAAGGGTGCGAAGCCTGCTGACAAGCCTTACAAGCTATATGACGGTGGTGGTTTGATACTGCTGGTGCAGCCTACAGGTGCCAAATATTGGCGGTACAGATACTCATTCACTGGTAAAGAAAAGCTACTGGCACTCGGGGTATATCCAGACCTAAGTCTGTCCGATGCACGCGCTTTGCATAGTGAAGCGCGCAATCTGTTGGCTAAGGGTATTGACCCTAGTCAGGCAAAAAAGGCAAGCAAAGCCGCAAAACTGGCACTGACAGAGAATAGCTTTGAGCTTGTCGCTCGTGAATGGCACACCAAAAACCTGCATACATGGAAGCGAAGCAATGCGGACAAGTTGCTCAATCTTCTTCAGAATGATTTATTTCCCTGGTTGGGTAAACGCCCTGTCGGTGATATCACCGCACCCGAACTGTTGCAAACAATTCGCCGTATAGAAAGTCGTGGCGTATTGGAAACAGCACATCGAGCAAGATCACTTTGTGGGCAAATTTTCCGCTATGCCATTGCAACCGGCAGGGCTGAAAGAGACCCTTCTGCTGATATTCGCGGAGCATTGCCACCAGTCAAGCATAAGCATCATGCGAGCATTACCGATCCAGTAAAAATCGGTAAGTTGCTGCGTGATATTGACGGATACACGGGTACATTCATAGTTCGCTGTGCATTCAAATTATCCCCATTGGTATTTCTTAGAGCCGGTGAATTGCGCAGCGCTGAATGGGCCGAGTTTGATCTTGATAAAGCTGAATGGCGTATTGCTGATGGCAGGATGAAAAAAGAGGGGGTGCATATTGTGCCGCTGGCAACGCAAGCTGTGGCGATACTGCGCGAACTGCACCCGCTGACTGGATCGGGGCGTTATGTTTTCCCAAGCGCTGTTAGCAGGCTCAAACCAATGTCTGAAAATGCAATCAGAGCGGCACTTCGTAGCCTCGGCTATACCAATGATGACATGACACCTCATGGGTTTAGATCAATGGCCAGTACGCTACTAAACGAGCAAGGATTCAATGCCGATGTAATTGAGATACAGCTGGCCCACATTGAGCGCAACGCCATCAGAGCGGCATACAACTACGCTCAATATCTGCCCGAGCGGCGGCGCATGATGCAGCATTGGGCGGATTATTTAGATGGTTTGAAAGCGGGTGCGGACGTGATTGCGTTACACAAGGGGAAATCGGCATAATTCATTTTGCTGTGCCAATGCTTAATGAACACTCTGAAATAGTAAATCGGTCAACTCAATGAATAACTCCCCACTATCGTTGTATCAGCCGGATTGGTCATACTGGAGGCAATTTCCGCAGATCACTTTGAAGAATGCCATCCTACTGTCATGTAATATTGAGCCTAGGCATATTGAGGATAAGGGTAAGATTAATGCTAGACCAATCAAGCATCTAACCCCGACCAATTTGCAAGCACTTAATGAATTGTTTGGCCGTCCTATAGGAAATCTGCTCACCGAACGAAAAGAGGTTGTGCAAGCAAATATTGGCGATAGTTTGACAGGCGAGCCTTTGACATTCGAATTAGACATGGCATGTTTTGCTAACCCACTAAACAGCATGACAGACCTCAACTATTTTGTCAGATGGGCAGTTTCAAACGCCTGGAAATTGCCGGAACCAATGATTGCTATCAGCAAGCAACAAGCATCGCCTTCCCCCATCAAAATCGTGAAAGCAGAGCCAGTCACAACCCATAGCGGTGACGATTGGAAGGCAATAGCCAGGCAGATAGGCGAAGAAATATTAAAAAATAAGCCAAGCTTGAACCTGGAGCAAGTTGCCGGAAAAACTCACAAGCAAATGACTGACCGAAAGAACAATGGCGAACCGGGTATGACCGGTCGTGGAGGCAGGGTTCCAGCTGCTGAAACTATAAAACGCCACGCGCTAACTGGTATCAAACCATAAGGCATTCGGGCATTGCCCCGGTTTGCCCTGAGTGCAACGCCTTATCTGGCAAGGATTACAGCCGCTTTTTTTACGCACCAGTTAGATGATTGAGGGCGTTTAACGCACGCTCAGTATTTGCATCGCCGCACGTTTCCGGCATAAACAGGAAAGGTTAAGACGATGAAAAATACTACACCACAAAGCGCACCCGCGCATTCTCAACAGCAGACCGCCCTAATCCGCCGTAAAGAAGTCGAGCGGCTGACAGCATTATCCCGATCCAGAATCTACGACCTGATGAAGCAGGGCGCATTTCCTAAACCTGTGCAATTGGGTGCCATGAGTGTTGCCTGGCTTGAGGTAGAAATTCACGAATGGATTGCAGCGCGTATCGCTGACAGTCGCAAAGAAGCAGTCGAGAAATCATCATGAGCGCAGACACTCTTCTATCGAGGCTCGATGGAGTACAGCGCACAGGGCAAGACAAGTGGTTGGCGAAATGCCCAGGTCACGAGGACAGGTCTCCATCGCTGTCAATCCGAGAAATAGAAGATGGACGTGTTCTAGTGCATTGCTTTGCCGGGTGCTCAGTCCACGAGATCGTCAGTTCTGTTGGTTTAGACATGTCTGACCTGTTTCCTCCACGCGCCATTGAAGATGGCAAGGGCAAGCCTGAACGCAGACCATTCCCTGCAGCAGACATTCTTCGCGCAATCGCATTCGAGTCAACACTTGTTGTAATCGCAGCGGCCGACCTGGCTGCTGGGCGTCCTTTCACTGAGGCAGACCGAGCGAGATTGGTGCTGGCTGTTTCACGCATTCAAGCAGCATTGACGGCGGGAGGTATTTCTCATGGATAGCATTGAAAAAGGGCAGTCGTTCCTGGACGAACGCGCATCCGTTGCAATGACAAAAACAGACTCCGCACGATTGCGTGTAAGCGATTTAAGCCAACGTACTAAGGCTAACCCCTTGCCGCAATCATTCTCGCCCTTGCCGGTGGTGCAGCTAACGTGTGCTGCCGACATTAAGCCCGAACCGATCCGCTGGTTATGGCCGGGGTGGTTAGCTCGTGGCAAATTTCATATTTTTGCAGGGCAAGCAGGTACGGGTAAGACCACCATCGCAATTGCTATTGCAGCAACGATAAGTGTAGGCGGGCGCTTTCCAGACGGCACGCGCGCACCAGTTGGCAACGTGTTGATATGGTCAGGAGAAGATAGCGCAAAAGATACGCTTATCCCTAGATTGCTTGCTGCTGGCGCGGATATGAAACGGGTGCATTTCATTGGCGATGTGCAAGTTGGTGATAAAAACCGCAGTTTTGATCCGGCGACAGACATAAAGGCCATGATGGATGCAGCTACTCATATCGGCGAAGTCTCTCTGCTGATAGTCGATCCAGTAGTCAATGCGGTTGCCGGTGATAGCCACAAAAACGGCGAAGTGCGTCGAGCATTACAGCCTTTGGTCGATTTTGGCGAAAAGCTCAATTGTGCTGTTCTGGGGATATCGCACTTCTCCAAAGGTACAGGCGGCAAAGACCCAATGGAAAGAGTCACTGGATCGTTAGCCTTTGCCGCGCTTGCCAGAATTGTTTTAGCAACTGCCAAGATAAATGATGGTGGCACTACCAAGCGCATATTCTGCCGTGCCAAGAGCAACATTGGCGTAGATCACGGGGGCTTTGAATATGACCTGCAGCGGAAAGAAATCGAAGGGCATACAGGCATTTTCTCCAGTTATTCAGTTTGGGGGCAAGCGGTTGAAGGTTCGGCGCGTGAACTACTGGCAGAACTTGAATCAGATAACGATGATGCGAGCGGTGTTGGTGTTGAAGGTGTTGCGGCTTGGCTTCAAACCCTTTTGAAAGACGAGGGCGGGAAACTGGATCGACGCGATGTAATGAAGGCCGCCTATGCAATGGGATACAAAGAACGAACCGTTCACCGTGCCCGTGAAAAACTTGGGATAGTTCTCGATCAAACTGGTTTTGGTAAGGACAAGCGGAGTATTTGGACTAGAGTCGATTCAACCATTCTTCCCTCAATCGTGCCAAGTGTGCCAGATAAAAAAACTGGCATATCTGGCACATATGGTGTCAAACATGAGGTAGACCCCAAAAGACCTGAAGTCTGGGAGGTGGAATGATGGGAGCCAACGACCTGATATTGCATCTTCGCGAAAGTGGATTTTCTATCGGTCTGCATGAAGACCGATTGCAGGTTGCACCTGCCGACAAACTGACCGATGAACTCAAGCAAATTATCCGGCAAAGCAAAGCAGCAATCCTGACTGAGTTACAGCGGGAAACCAGACGGCAACAAGTCATCGCGATGTTGGAAGCCGCGCCTGGTACGCAACGGGCTGTCTACACCGACACCGATAGTGATCCTCAAAACGTCATTCTTGCAATTGCAGTACGGAATGTGGCGACCTGTGAAATGCTGATACCCAAAGCGAAATTTTACCCGTGGCGATTGCTGGAGTTAATCGAGTAGAACGGACAGGCAACGCACTAGGAAAGGATTAAACATGGCAACGAAGATACAACAAGCATTAGCGAAATTACTAACACAAAAAAAGTGTTGCGGAATGAAAACGCTCAAAATATCTGTTTGCGCAGGCAACACACATCAGAACACACTGTAAACACACAACCAACACACCATGAACACACCATGAACACACCGCCAACACACAAGATGCACACGCAGCTTGTATGAAGAAATGCCGCGTATCCCACGTACCAAAAGTACTTTTATGGAGAAAATATCATGACGAAATACGAGAATTTCAGTGCAGATTCCCTTGACGATCTTTGGTCAATACTAGACCAAGGATATTGGAAGGATATTATCTATGTATACCGTATTGGGTCAGATGCACAATTGGTAAAGCCACACCTGCTAAAGAGCGGGGCATACCCGGATTTTATCGAAAGGCTGCGCGATGCTCATGGTCATGGGAAGTACCGTCTACTTATCAGACGTGGCCGGAAGATGATATTTTCGGGGAACATCTGCATGTAGGGTAATTGATCGTGATCGCGGTGTCATCATTAGAGCGCAAAGCAGTCTGTGAAATCCGCAAAATTAAACACACTCTCGTTTACAATGGTCGCACCTTGAATTTGGCCATTGGTAAAGCCAATTTAGGCGGAGATGCCAAGACGCTGTAGCCATCGGCTGGGCATAGTGCTTGAGACATTGTGGGGCTCAAAAAACAAAAACTTCGGCTCAGAGTTGCCCAATAACAAAAATAGGAGCTGTTGTGTCACGACTGACTGACTTGATTGCCCAGGCAAAGGCCAAAGACCCTCAAATGGGTGCAGACCTAGACAGGGAGTACCAGGCACTGACCTCGCGGTTACCCTTCGGCCTCAACTTTGAGCGCCACCGCCCGGAGGTCGTGGAGCTGCCGCAGCGCCCCATCCGCAAGGGCGATAAGGTGCGTGTGCTGCCTGAGCGTGGTTCGTTGAAGAAGGGTGACCTGCGCTTGTGGCAGATCAAAGCCATTCACAAGGCGGGTGGCGGCAAGGTGGCCGATTTGGAACTGCTGGGCGCGGCAGAGGCGCAAACGCAGACTGTGGCCCTGGATGACCTGGTGGTGGTGGCCGAATTCCGCGACATCCTCTATCCGGGTTTGGTCAGTACCGGCAAGGTGCAGCGTGGCGGCGACAAACCGTTCCACACGGTCATCAATGGCGAGAACTACCATGTCCTAAAGGCGCTGACCTACACGCATCGCGGCAAGGTGGACGCCATCTACATCGACCCGCCCTACAACACCGGGGCGAAGGACTGGAAGTACAACAACGATTACGTCGAGGGCGATGATCTTTATCGGCACAGCAAGTGGCTGGCGATGATGGAGCGGCGTTTGCTGGTGGCAAAGGAGTTATTGAGTCCGGCAGATTCGGTGCTGATCGTCACTATCGACGAAAAAGAATACCTGCGACTTGGTTTATTGTTAGAGCAGATATTTTCTGAAGCCACAGTCCAAATGGTAAGTGCGGTAATTAGCCCGCAAGGCTCGGCTCGCCCAGGAGGTTTCTCACGAGTTGACGAGTACATATTCTTTGTACGATTTGGAGCTTGTGTGGTTGAGAGAACCGGTGACGATATGCTCATCGAGTCCGAGCAGGTTGTTGATGCGCCGGTCTGGTTTAGTATGATCCGAAGCGGAACTGGTGCGCGACGCGAGGACAGCAAAAATCTCTTCTACCCAATCTACGTAGACGATGCGTCCAGGCGTATCGCTGCGATTGGTGATCCGTTACCTCTTGGGGAATCTAGGCACTCAGTACCAGACCGGTCTGGCTTTACAACAGTTTGGCCTATACGACGTGATGGATCAGAGGGGCGCTGGCAACTATCGGCTACTACGCTTCTAAAATACGTCGAAGAGGGGTTTGTGAAAGTTGGAGAGAAGAACCCTGCAGGCAGTTGGTCAATCATGTATGTCAGAACTGGAGATCGTCAACGTATAAGCGATGGTGATATTGTTCAAACCGGCGAGGATGCTTGGGGCAACCGGCTCTACGAGCGGGTTGGTTCGGCTACCACATCGCGCATCCCCAAATCTGTTTGGAACAAGCTTAGTCATGATGCTGGCAAACAGGGAAGTATGCTGCTTGGGCGGATACTTCCTGGGCGAAAGTTTCCGTTCCCTAAGTCTCTCTACGCTGTCGAAGATGTATTGCGCTTTTTCATTATTGATAAGCATGATGCCACCATCCTTGATTTCTTTGCTGGTTCTGGAACGACAGCTCATGCTGTCATGCGCCTGAACCGTCAAGATGGTGGCAATCGTCAGTGTATTTCTGTCACCAACAACGAAGTCGCCGCCGACGAACAAAAGGAATTACGCGAACGAGGTTTGCGCCCCGGCGATGCCGAGTGGGAGCAATGGGGCATCTGCGACTACATCACCAAGCCGCGCGTGCAGGCCGCGATTACCGGCAACGCCCCGGATGGTCAACCAATCAAGGGTGACTACAAGTTCACCGACGAATTCCCTATGGCCGAAGGCTTCGAGGGAAACGCCGAGTTTTTCACCCTAACCTACGAAATTCCTGTTTCCGTTAATCACAACCGAGCATTTGGTCGTATTGCGCCATTGTTGTGGCTGCGCGCAGGCAGTCGAGGACGACGCATCGACACACTATCGGACGCAGGTTGGGAAGTGGTGGAGGCCTACGGGCTGCTGGCGGACGTGGATCGTGCCACACCGTTCATCAAGGCCGTGGTCAAGTCCAAGGACTTGCGAGTGGCCTACATCGTCACCGACGACGACCGCCGCTTCCAGGCCACTGCGCGCCGCCTGCCGGATGGTGTGGAGCCGGTGCGTCTGTATGAGTCTTACTTAACCAATTTCAGTTTTGCGAACGGGGAATAAGGGATGAAGTTCACGCTGAAGGACTATCAAGCGGATGCCGTGCGCGATGCTTTGGACAACCTAAAAAAGGCTCGTAAACGATGGCATGAGGATGCGGACAAGCACGCTTTTTCGCTGACCGCGGTAACAGGCGCGGGCAAAACCGTGATGGCTGCCGCCGCGTTTGAGGCACTTTTCCACGGCGATGACGAATATGACTTTGATGCCGACCATGGTGCAGTAGTGATCTGGTTCAGCGACGACCCTGCACTGAACGAGCAGACACGGTTCCGCCTGATGGAAGCCTCCGACCGCATTCGCCATACGGATATGGTAGTGGTGGAACATCCTTTCAGTCTTGCCAAGTTCGAGGCTGGAAAAATCTACTTCCTTAACACGCAAAAACTCGGAAAGAAGAGTTTGCTGGTGCGTGGCTTCGAGGGTGATGAAGATTTACTTTCTGACGGGCGACCAGACGCACAAGCGTTTACTATCTGGGACACTATCCGCAACACTATCGATGATGCAGATTTGACCCTGTACTTGGTGCTGGATGAAGCGCATCGGGGTATGGGCAATCCCTCTAAAGCAGCGGAGAGCGCCAAGAGCACCATCGTCCAGCGGCTCATCAATGGTGTTAGTGGTGTGCCGGGTATTCCTGTGGTGTGGGGTATTTCCGCCACGGTGGATCGTTTCAAGAAGGCAATGGCAGGGGCACAGAAGCGCATCACACTGCCAGATGTGGTGGTGGATTCGGCCAAGGTGCAGGAATCTGGCCTCATCAAGGACACCATCATCCTCGACATTCCCGATGATGTCGGTGATTTCGATACTGTGCTGGTGCGCCGTGCCACCGACAAACTGAAGGCATCGACCGAGGCCTGGGCCGAGTACGCCAAGCAACAGGAGGATGCGCAACTCGTCGTTCCGTTGATGGTGTTGCAAGTGCCCAATACGCCCGACCCTAACGAAATTGGTCGCGCTCTGGACACCATCTATCTGCAATGGCCGGACTTGCCGAACGGCAGCGTGGCGCATGTACTTGGTGAACATACAACCCAGCAATATGGTAATCGCAACGTGCCTTACATCTCGCCGGAGCGCGTACAGGAATCAACGTGGGTACGTGTGCTGATCGCAAAGGATGCCATCAGCACGGGCTGGGACTGCCCGCGTGCTGAAGTGATGGTTTCTTTCCGAGCGGCGGTTGATCGCACCCACATTACCCAGTTGTTGGGGCGCATGGTACGTTCGCCACTGGCACGACGCATCCCCGGCAATGACCGCCTCAACTCGGTGGATTGTCTGTTGCCGAAATTCGATGTCAAGACCGTGGGTGAAGTGGTCGATGCCTTGATGAAGGGTGACGATACACTGTCAGCGCCCAGCGGGCGCGTGCTCGTCAACCCGGTGGAAATGCAGCCAAACCCTGCGTCATCACAAGCCGTGTGGGACAAGTTCGAGGCTTTGCCTTCGCAGACCCGCCCGCAACGCGGCGCAAAACCTGCGAAGCGTTTGACTGCGCTGGCTCACGAGCTGGCTTCAGATGACATCTTGTCTGGCGCTGGCAAGTTAGCCCACGCAGAGATGCACAAGGTACTTGATGCGGCGCAAGTGAAATACCAGGCGCAAATTGAAGCGAAACGTAAAGCCGTGCTGACAGTTGATGGCAAAACTGTGGTGGCCGACATGCAGGGCAGGACAAAGAGCTTTGATGATTTCTTGGAAGATGCCGACATGGCGGTGATAGATGATGCTTACCGGCGTGCTGCCCACATCTTCAGCCCTGACATTTCACGCACTTACGTTGACGTTCTCGCTTACAGGGTTGCAGACCCAGATGATGCTGATGAATTCGAGGAAGCGCTTGTCAATGCGCGAGTATCCATTGCCGCACTCGGCTTGGTGACGGAAGTACAGCCGTATTTTGACACCGAAGCGGACAAACTGGCCAAGGCTTGGCTGCAAAAATACAGTGGTGTTATCAAAAAGCTATCGCATGATCGGCAGGAGTCCTATCGCCAAATCTTGGAGATGAGCACCGAACCGCAGGACGTTGATTTGGTTAAGCCTGAGGCCAGGTTTGAGCCCACAAAAGCGCGTTTGAATGATGTTGAAACTGCACTTCCGACCTACAAGAACCACCTTCTTTGCGATGTGCAGGGCAACTACCCTGTAGAACTAAAATCAAGTTGGGAGGAGAAGGTGGTTGAAACTGAGATGAACCGAAAAGGCTTTAGCTTCTGGTATCGCAATCCGCAGCAGCCGGGGCAATCATCGCTCGGCATTGCTTATCTCTCTGGCGAACAATACAGCATTGTTCGCCCGGACTTCATTTTCTTCGCTACGCAAGCAGATGGAGCGGTCGTGGCCGACATCGTTGACCCGCATGGCCTTCATCTGGCTGATGCACTACACAAGCTGCAAGGGCTGGCTTTGTATGCCGAGAAGCATGCCAAGGTTTACCGCCGTATTGAATCCGTTGCAGAGGCGTTGGGAAAGCTGCGCGTGCTTGATCTGACTAAAGAAGAAGTACGTAAAGGTATTGCAGCCGCGAAGGATGCGGCGTGCCTTTTTAGTGGGGAACTCGCGAAAGACTACTGAATGATTGAGGGGTGGCCAGCTATGGTGCTGGTTGCTGACGGATCACTTTCATTAATACTAGGATAAATAATATGACGCCTTCAGAAAAATCACTTGCTCAGATTTTACAAATCGAGGGGAATCAGGAACATTACTTTATACCGAAATATCAGCGGCCGTACACATGGAGCAAAGATAACTGGGAAGTTTTGTTGAGAGATATTGGCGAGGATGTGGATCATTTTATGGGTTCGATTATCTGCGTACCTCGTTTAGGTGAATCTTTGTCGCCTGGTGCAGAGAGATACTATGAACTAATTGACGGTCAGCAACGACTTACCACTTTGAGTCTGCTCCTTTGCGCCCTATACGTGAAACTTGAAGCATTAAGGCATGACTCAAGTGATAGCGCGGGCGGACAGGAAGATTTCTTATTGTTGCGAAGTAGTTTGTCAAAAAAATTAGTCAAAGAAAAACCAAAGAATCTTCTTTCCCCCAGTGACGAGCCAATCGAACAGCTTGGTAAAACAGCTTTCTTTTCTCGACTACGCCCTTCTAGTCAGTCCCAGAATTTGGCAGATTATCTTTATGTCCTTGTTGAAGCAGGTTTGTTAAAAAGTAGCCCCTATCCAAATAATTGGGGTAATCGACGTATCGCAAAATGTTTCAATTACTTTAAGCAGCACCTTCCATCTAATGCCGATGAAATGGAGGCGATTATTGATCGTGTCAACAATCTTCGGTTCATTCATATATCCGTACCTTCACAAGCTGATGCATATCGGTTGTTCGAGGCCCTAAATAACAGGGGGCAACCACTTTCAGCGCTGGACATTATTAAGAACGGATTGCTGTCCAAAATTGAGCAGCGGCAACATGGTTCAATTGACCAAGCTTTTGAGCAATGGAAGGAGATGACGGATCGATTGACTGATGACGATACTGTTCAAGAAAGATATCTTCGCCACTTTTACCACGCATTCAAACATCGCCCAGATATTGGTGTGAAGAGCATACCCCGCGCAACCCGCTCAACCATCATTCGGATATATGAAGAATTAGCAAAAGCCAATCCAGAAGGGTTACTAAATAACCTCGTTGAAGGCTCCCATTTTTATCAGATGCTCGTTGATCCTTTGAACGCAAAGCTTTCGGCAAAGCGTCGTAGCATATTTGTCGAGCTTGACCGAATTGGTGCAACACCTGCTTATCAAGGTTTGCTGTATTTCCTTGATGCCGAAAAGAATAAGCAGCTTGAAAACAGCAAGACACTCGACGATATCGCACATTTTCTTGCTAAGGAAACGCTGAATAAGTCCTCTCGAAGCTATGCTTGTGCGTTATAGGCAAAGGTCATTCGTTGAAGGAATACGGAAAAATGAAACAGCAGACACTGGCAGTGAATGGATTCGAGACATA
>Ga0307375_10005725_pt1 | contig 11600 bp, 4 predicted proteins | sample TR1MG_FD_202531 | JGI IMG/M metagenome (GOLD analysis project Ga0307375, IMG submission 202531) | Soil microbial communities from Risofladan, Vaasa, Finland - TR-1 | ecosystem: Environmental > Terrestrial > Soil > Coastal area > Acid sulfate soil | place: Finland: Risofladan, Vaasa | collected... | reverse complement strand
CTTGACCGAAGACATAACCTCTGCTATCGCCGCCGCCTCTGCTGGAAAGAAGATCAGCTTCCCCGAGAAGACTACATCTCTCCTGTCTTGGTCTGAATCTCTCACCAATTTCTCCAACTCTGACGCCAAGCTTCAACTCGAAACCGACCTCTGGAAGCAGGCTCTCAAAGGTGCCCGCAATGCTTCCATCAGAAATCTCGATGTTCCTCTTCCTCGCTTCTCCGATGTTACGACGTTGGATGTCTCATTGGATGTCGCATCAACTACAAAGCTCATCTCCAAGTTCACCTCAACATTCCAAACCACTATCAACGACATCTTGGTTACATCTCTGGCCATTGCGTCTTCAACTATGCTTGGACATGGATTGTACTTCTCCATGGAAGGCCACGGAAGAGAGAGCGACTTGCTCGGTATGGATGTCTCTCGCACCTTAGGATGGTTCACTTCCATCTTCCCCGTTCACATCCCTGCCTCTCCATCTTCCAACCTTCGCCACGCCCTCGCAAATCCAGACAACAGCAGCACGCGACTGGAAGACTCAATGCAACGTGAGCTTCTGGCACTCTTCAAGACTGCAAAGCAACAACTCCGCGCCGGCACTCCGAACCATGGCATAGGATATGGCCTCTTGCGCTACCTCAACACCTCTATCTCCCCTGTGTTCGACGCTAATCTGTTGGAGGATGAAATATGTGCCTCCGAGATACTGGTCAACTACCTTGGAAAGTCAGACGGCAGCTCCCTGGGAAGTGCATCTCTTGGCTCCCTTGTTGATCGCAACGACATCTTCAACCGCCTTATCGACGTCAATGCATTCCTAAGAAGCGAGAAGTTCGAATTCTCTTGGACATTTGCCCCTCAGAACATCATCGACTCATTCTCCGTGAACGAATTTGTCCGACTCACATTGCGAGTACTCCGCGAACTTTCCGACCTTCCTGATACGCTCGCTGAACTTGGAGGCCGAGTTCCAGCTGATTTCCCGCTACTGGCAGGTGTGTTGACCCAACATCAAGTGGATGTGATAGCAACGAACGAAGTGGAAGATCTTCTGCCTCTTCTGCCCATGCAGCAAGGTCTCTTGTTCCACGCTCTCCTTGATCCTACAGCTACAGCATACACCAATCAGATGATTTACGACCTTCCAGTGGATGTCGACGTGACTGCTCTTCACTTCGCCTGGAAGTCCCTCATTGCGCGCCATTCCATCCTCCGCACCGGATTCGCATGGGAACACGGTCTCTCTCAGGCCATCCAAGTCGTCTTCAAGTCAGCTCCATTGGAATGGAAAGAAATCACGATTCCTGGATCATTAGATGCAGAATTGGAGGAGATACGCCTTTCGGATTTGAAGGAGGGCTTCGACTTGCACGTACCAAGCCTGAACCGTTTCTCGGTTGTCCGATCGTCTGCCGAGCCTAAGTTGAAGCTATTGTGGACCATTCATCACTTGTACCTCGACGGTTGGTCTCTCTCACTCATCATTCAAGAGTTGGACTCGTTGTGCAGAGCCAGAAGCCTCCCTCCCACTCCTGCCCTCTCTGGTTTCCTTGACTGGTGGAGCCAACAAGACCCTCAGCTAGCTCACAACTTCTGGTCTCATACGCTCAAGGGTTTCCATACGCCCACACCTCTTCCAGCAGCTGCTCTCCAACCCGCTTCGCGCGTCGTCGACAGAATCTCCACCGAGCTCACCGCGCCTCAAACTGCTTCGTTGCTCGCCTTCGCCCGCAAACAGCACGTGACGCTGAACACGCTGTTGGAAGCCTCCTGGGGAATGGTATTGAATGCACACTCACGCGAGAATGACGTCGTCTTTGGAGCTACGGTATCCGGACGTTCCACGACTGAGGTGGCGCAGATTGAGCGCATGGTTGGCCTCTTCATCAACACTATGCCAGTGAGAGTCTCCTTCAAACCATCGGAAACCATCTCTGACTTCTTGCATCGTCTTCAGGATCAACATAGCGCCGCAATGTCCTTGGAATACGTTCCTCTCGTCCAAGCTCAATCCGCCTCCGAAATCACGAAGGGCCTCTCGCTCTTCGAGACCATCTTTGTCTTTGAGAACTACCCGGTGCAAGCAGAAGACGAATGCGAAGTCTTCTCTGCCGTTCCTACCCAGAAACTGGACCTGACCAACGTCATCGCCTTCGAGCAAACGAACTACGCACTCTCCGTTACCGCAGCGATCGACCCTTCCACTCAGCGCCTCATCCTTGGCTTCATCTACGACACTGGAAAGTATCCCGATTCACGCATTGTACACAACCTCCTCGATCAGTTCAAGAACGCCATATACAATCTCACTCTGGAAGAGAACAACTTCGTGGCCCAAGTGGTTCTGGAAGACATTGACCAATCCAACCTCTCTATCGGCCCTCTGGATGGCACTTCTCCGGACAACTTGGCTCTGAAACCAATCCACGAACAGTTCGTCACACAAGCAACAGAAACATGCCCCGATTCAGTGGCCATCGTGTTGGATGACGAGCAAGTCTCCTACCGCACTCTCGAATTCCGATCTTCCTTCCTGGCCCAAGTCTTGCAGCAGGCAGGAGTTGTCCCCGGAGATGTGATCTCTGTATGCTTGCCGAGATCCATCGAACTCGTGGTCTCAATTCTCGCCGTTCTTCGCGTGGGAGCCACCTACGTTCCTATCGATCCTTCTTACCCCGCCGATCGCCAACAGTACCTCGTTGAGGATTCCGGATCATGTCTCACGCTGGTCTCCGAATCCATTGCCACAGAACACCTTGGAACAACTCTAAATGTTGACCTGCTCCAATGGTACTCTCCTTCTCCATCTGCCTTCAATGCCGTGGAAATCTCTCCTCTTGCCTACCCCTACATGATCTACACCTCTGGAACGACTGGCAAACCGAAGGGAGTGCCAATGTCACATGCAGGATTCGCTACAAGACTGGACTGGATGCGCCGTCTCGTTGACTGGGATTCCGACACTGTGTTCCTTCAAACCATCTCCAGCTCCTTCGATCCTTCCGCATACGAACTTCTTGGACCTATCACAACAGGATCAAGGCTCGTCTTAGCACGACATGGAATGCAAGGCGACGCTTTGTACTTGGCGGATTCGATCGAACGTTTCCAAGTCACTGGAATGACTTCTGTGCCTTCTCTTCTGGCTGCCTTCCTCGCTGCTACTACAATTGACTCCAATACCTCTTCCAAACAGGAGAACATGCTCGCCAAGTCATCTTTGAAGCACGTCATTTGCGGTGGTGAAGCTCTTCCCTCTCACACAGCTTCCACATTCCAAAGCATGATCCCCAAGGCTCGCCTCTTCAATGCTTATGGACCTACTGAGACTTGTATCATCGCCACAGTCCTAGAGTGCAACGTGACACTATCTGATGTTTCCTTCAATGCTCCGACGGAAACGTTCTGCTCCATTGGTTCTCCAGCTGCCAACGTCTTCGTGCATTTGGTCGACGAGACCATGAAAACCGTGCCCTTGGGTGTAACGGGAGAGCTCTTGGTCGGAGGTTCCGGTCTCTCGCCTGGATATCTGGGCAGGCCGTCCCTCACCGCTGAGCGCTTCGTTCCTGCTCCTCATGGCCAGCGTTTGTACCGCACTGGCGATCTGGTTCGTTTCCGACCATCTAATGGCCAGTTAGAGTTCGTTGGACGAATCGACATGCAAGTGAAGGTGCGCGGTTTCCGCGTGGAGCTTGGAGAAATCGAAGCTCAAATCGAGCACCACGCAAACGTCGTGCAGGCAGCTGTAATCGTCTCTCAGAGCGCTTCTTCGTCAGCAGTACAACTTATTGCCTTCGCCATGCTTGAATCCAGCATCTCCAGCGGGCAGTCGATCAATTTCACACTGCATGAGATCTTGGCCCACCTGAGGCGCACTCTGCCTCCTCATATGGTTCCCTCCTCCATCACCAGGCTCAAGTCGCTCCCTCTTACTACCAATGGAAAGATGGATCGCGCAAAGCTCGCTGAGCTCGAAGAAACGAACGCATTCGCTAAGGAGACCGACTTCGCTACTGTTTCCGTCTCCAGCGTCTCGTCCACCTTCATTGGCACATACGGGTCTCCAACGTCTACATTTACCGAGCACATTGCTCCGCGAAACGATTACGAGAGTACCATTGCAAACGTATGGAAACGAGTGCTCAAACTGGACAATCTTCCTTCGATTCACGACAGCTTCTTCGAACTTGGAGGAGATTCCATCGTCTCCATTCTGGTCGCTTCTCAATCTTCAAAGCTTGGTGCACCGCTCACAGTTCGTCAACTGATCCAACATCGCACTATTGCGGAGATCTCATTCGCCCTGTTTGGAACCTCCGTCATGAGCTCCAACGCTTCTGCTTCATCAGGAAACCCGAAGATAGTGATCAGAGCCCCTCTGTTGCCAGCGCCTCAAGAGGATCTCGGTCATAGCACCGATTCATTCCCTGTGACGCCCATCCAAAAGTGGTTCCTGCATGACTCGTCCATCGAAGAGAAACACCACTGGAACCACTCACGTCTTGTCGCCATTCCTCGCAGTGTATCGCCTTCCACGATCAAATCGATTGCCAAGGTTCTCATAGCTCACCACGATGCACTCAGACTTCAGTTCTTCAAGTCGCACAACAACGGAGAGTGGGAGCAGCGTTACTTGCCTTGCAGCCAAGCTTTATTCGATAGCATGTTTGTCAATGTTGACGTACCTGGTGACCAACTCTCGCAGTCTATGACCGAAATCGAATCTGGATTCTCTTTGGCGTCTGATGATGAGGCTCTCTTCAAGATGGCGCTCCTTAGAAGCACGACCGACAACTCTCAATTCGTTCTCTTCGCTCAACATCACCTCATCACGGACTTCTTATCATCTCTCGTCCTTCTGGAAGACTTCAACACATTGCTCGAGAAGAGCCAGGAGTCCTCATCATCATCACCCAACGTTGCATCATTGGTTCTCGCTCTCACCTCCGCTCTGCCTCCCAAGTCCAACTCATTCGCCCAATTCGCCAAGATTCAGATGGACCACGTGTCAAGAGTTCCGAAAGACGAAAAGGCGTATTGGTTCAACGTGCCAGTGTCTGATGGAGAGGATTGCATTCAGACTCCAGCGGACTTCCCCGCCCCTTCTTCATCGGGATCGTATCGCACAATCAACACTCTGGAGACCTCCGATACATCTGTGTTCATCCTTCCCTCCAAAGTGACCAAGCACATGCTCAGCGTCACCCACAAGTACCGTTGCAGTGTACAGGACATCATCATGACTGCGCTATACTTCGCCTTCCGCCAGTGGTCCCCTCCTATGCGCGGCAAACAGCTCATCATTGACCTCGAATCTCACGGCAGAGAGCAGGACATGTTTGAGGACTATTCTTTGGATCTTTCGCGCACGATGGGATGGTTCACCACCGTCTACCCATTCGCCTTTGGCTCCGCTCTTGAGGAGATGCAATCTCTCATCCACATCCTCGAAGCCATCATAGACGCTCGCCAATTCGTTCCACACATGGGATTCACATTCGGATTGCTGCGCTACTTTGGCGATGAGGAGATGCAGCGCAAGCTCGCGGCACAACAGCCTCAGATCCTGCTGAACTACCTCGGAGAGGTCAAGCCCGCCACATCGCCCTCCTCCTCCTCCTCCTCACCATCGTCCTCCTCGCCCTCCTCGCCCTCATCTACAACTTCCTCTTCAATGCGTTCTCCAGCACAACCTTCCCACCCATCTGCTCCTCCTCCTACACAACAGAAATTGCCTGATATGGGATCCCAAAGAGCCTCTCACGGTCTCAGACAGCGCTTTATTGAGATGAACGCTTCCATTATCAACGGAGAACTTTCCATAGCCATAGAATTCTGCAAACAGATCCACATGGAAACGACAATCGCCAAGTTTGGAGCCAACATGCTCGCCGCCATCTCCTCTCTCTGCGACGAATCGGTTACAGCAACACTCTCACGCGCCTCTCCGGCGATCCCTTCCGCTCTCCTCCTCTCTGCTTCCATGTCTTCTCCTCCTCCTGTCCTGACCTCGTTATGGATTCACCCTGTAGATGGTACAACTCTTGGACTGGAAAGCCTCGTTGAATCGCTCGGCTTGAAGAGTCGAGCTGTGATTCCATCTCTGGAGGCTCATCAACTGCGACAGATCTCATCCGTCCAAGAACTCGCCTCTCTGTACCTCCAAACGCTCGTTACTTGCGATCCTACTGGACCATACATCATTGGAGGTTACTCATTCGGAGCTTCTGTGGCTTTCGAGGTGGCAAAGAGACTTGGAGACAAGGTGAAGCACCTCATCATCATCGATCAACCCGTTCTTCCTTCGTGGACACCTGGCGATGGTCGCCGAATGACATCTCATGCCGTCTTCCGATTTGCCATCAAGATCATCAACACATCTCTGAGAGGAATGGGACTTCAGACGATCACAGACACTGAACAGCAACAGCTGAAACTATCGGAGGGCTCATCATCATCGTCCTCACCATCATCACCGTCTCCTGCCTCTGTCATTCTTCCTCTTGCACCATTCGATCAACTTCTCGCAGAAAGACAAGTAATGCTAGACGTCAGACACAGCCTCATCCAGCAAATCGACACTTACCAACAGCTTGGCCGCATCTTCAACGCGTACGATTGGAACAAGACTCCTTCCTTGTCCTCAGAAGACTCTTCCTCCTCATTGCACGATGATGCCACCACTTCCGACCTCCCACTTGTCTTACGCGCACCCATCTCCATCGTTCGTTCCAATGAGAATCGTAACGAGCCACACGGCATGGGATGGACTCGATTCGGAACCGTCGATCGTGACGTCCCCATTGACTCAGACCACTACTCCATTCTGAAATACCCTGCTTTGGACCAACTCTTAGCTTCACTGCAAGCAATCCTCACTCCTTAAACGAGCACAACGTCCTCCTCCCCTCAAAACAACCCTCTCCATGATCATCCGCACAACGTAACACAACTCCCATCCCATGATCACTCAATACAAACCTTCCTTGATCAACCTATGCCATGCTTTTGGGCTATCATCGCGAGTGCGAGTGATGTCCCGAGATCGCAGACCAATGTGTTGTGCAGTTTCCACTAACTTTAAGAAGGTTACATTTGCGAGGTTGTTTACAAGGTAATGGGAGGGCAGAGTGGAGTCAGATCGAACGCCATAGAAGAAGAAGAAGGAGAGCGGGAGAAGTTCCGCTCGCCAAACTCATCTCTTTACCGAGTTCCAATGGACCAGTCAGTCTCGACCTTGAAGGGATCTCCGATTGTGATGCCCTCCTTTGTGACAGTGGCAATTTGAACCTCATTCATGGCACGAGCATCGCGGTAGTAGAGAACGGTCAAACACTTGATGAGCAACGCTCTAGCCTCTTCCTCTGTCATACTATCACTTTGCACCTTTCTCATGTTTCCTTGGACAATGTACGCTCCATAACCAGTGGCAATCACCTTGTCCTTGTAAGCAGTGCCGTATAAATCCACCAAACCAAGCATCGGCTTTCCCTCGCCATCAAAGCCAGCCACCAAGCACTGATTCCACAAGGGGTCAATCTTAGAACGCCTCTGATACATGACTCTGGTGAGATAAGAGTAGATCTCATTCGCATGGCTCGTAATACCATCATTCAGGCAGAACTCTTTCGTCGTCAACTTCTCCAGCTCCTTCATGATATGATCGAAATCGGCCATTTCTCCACTTGCTCCAATCAAAGTAGATTCATTAACCTGACGAAGACGGGGCAAACGGAATCGAGCAAGAGAGCCATACGAAGCTGAAGCACACACAAACACACGGCGTCAGAACAGGCATAGATCGCATCCAAGGGGGCAACATCTAGAAAGGATGGGATAGTAAAGTATGTACAAGAAGCACGAAAGTGAGGAAAGGGGACACATACCGAGCGTATCAGCAGCCAACATTACTCCGTCCTTGTAAACGATGCCCAACACGGATGAACCAGTCACATATGGGGTACTTGGAAGAAGGAAAACAGTCATGTCATGGTTAGATTGCTGGACACCAAATAGAAACAGCCGAACAGGGGCAACAACGGTTGAAATCGGCGTGCTGACATGCGAATTCGACGACGAGGTCCTTTCCGGGCTTCTTTCGCAGTTTGGGAGGGATATGCAACCTATACAGGCACGAGGAAGTGCCAAAGATATTCAAAACAGCAACACGAGGGCAGAATAAGGTCGTACGTACGTCGTATGGGTGTGGGGAAGAGTTACATCGTCGTAGCAGAATGCATCCCGCAAATCCTTCGATTGTTGAGAGGGAGCGACGTTCAGAGGCCACTGAGAAGCCTCCTTGACGGGCCAATAACCAACAGAAGGGTCCATGCCGGTAGAGAGATAAATGAGCGAGCCCACAACCCAGGGGACTTCGCCCAGTGGAGATCTCCACCCGCTTTTCGGAGTAGGACACCTTTGCTGCCCTAATTGTGCGCCAGAGCCTAGAGCGCTCTACTCTCCGATTCGGTACACGTCTTCACTCTATTCGTTGTAATTCGCACTCTCCAACAAATTCCAATCTCGAAATGACTCTTGCGCTTGACAGTGGACTCCACTCAGCACAGCCGTCGTAGCGTATCACTCTTTTTGGCTTCAAGTCGATCTTCCATCCATCTCACATTCAATTCGTCACTATTTATGGTCTACTTCAGATGTTGATATCTGCGTCAAAGCGATTGAGTATGTTTCTAGGCCGGGAGTTGGACTACATCAGCTCCACCGCATCGACGATTTCATCAAACCCGATGGTGATGTCATTCCTGGATATAGGCTGAATGAAGTGAGGATAGAGAACTTTCAAGGGCTTGAACACGTACATGCGAGAGATTTGGCCTCCTCTTCCTCTGTTTCCTCACAGGCAGCCCCAACTGTGGCAAGACGAGAGCATTCCAAGCGATACATACGCTCGTACAACTGTGGGTGCATTCTAAGGAGGAAACTGTGGTTAACACACAGGAGTTGGACTGCATGAGCGCAGCAATTTGCGCCATTCTCAGACAACCCTCGTCCCTGTCGTTTGGAACTCGTTCTTCACAACGGAAAGCACGATAGAAAGCATGAACAGTATGCCAGGATTGGCGCCACCTTCGAGAAGAATTTCGATGGGGATTGGTTCATGCAGAAGAACCCTCTTAAATCGCGGAATTTTTTCGAGGGTGGTAGAGGCCATCTCTTTTGTCGTCTAGGCTCAGACTATGTGGCAGGCCGTAGTGCATTGGTCAACTCATCTCTAACTCGCATTTGGCCTCATCAGAGCAACGTGCTGAGATGGAGGAGTTCTTCGAACACGGTCAATCTTCTTTAGCTTCTCGAGCGCTACTCTCGCCTACATGACCTGCTCCATTGGGATTACCTAATCCACCATCTCGCTGAGTTATTTTCCAACTTTGGATACCTACGACTGAGAGCCACCAAGGACTTTGTGATTGGAAAAGTTGGCCGCCCTCATTCCCGGTTCTCTGCCGGCATTGATCAGGAAGGCTGCGAGGTCCTACTGGAGCATGCATTGTGATTGGAAAGGTTGGCCCCCACCGTTCAACCGCAACTCCTTTCTCAGAGCCTGTGGCGGAGTCTCGGTTCCTCATTGAACTGCAACTTTGTGATTGTTGCGACCACAAACCCATCCATCCCTCTCAGTAGTCTGTCAACGGACTGAAAGATCCGACGATTGTCCTCCCAACTCTTTACTTCCTCCTTGGAACTTCCCTCATCGCTAGGTTTATCTGGGCCATCGCCAGGTTCATCTAGACCATCGCCAGGTCCATCTAAGGGCCACAAGCCAAACCTTGCTACACAGTGATTCCTACTGAGTTAGATGAGGAGTGAATGCATTTGTCGTTCAATGTACTACATTTTCCATTCAGAAGCCCCAACCGCAATGAGTCGAAAGGAGGCGTCAGAGCGGGAGTAAGCTTGGGAGGCTCGAGCCGGGTGCTCCTCCGAGAGAGTGAGTGGAGGTGATGAAGCTCAGTCTCTCATATTGATGTTGTCCTGTGCGAATGAGGGATGTACTTCCAACGAGAGATTCACGATTCGGGCGATTAGCATGAGCATCTGGTGCTTCCATTGGGGTACAGAGCTAACATATAGCATTGGCATCATGGAATCATCCAGTAGACACAGATTGAGCGCCAATGATGGGTGAAATAGAAATAACAGGTGGACCAAAGAGAGCGCAAATGGGAACTGAGATTGGTTCGCGAATCTGAGCGCGAGAGTCATGCATTCTGCAACCTCATCATCATTTCTAGTGTGGTTTGGGTTCCTTCTTGAATGTGACCCAGAATCCAGAGGTAGGAGTGGATGCAGGACCCAAGACGTTGTATGACTTGTCGAAAGTTCCGAGCAGTGCCTTGACTTGCTTCTTGTCCAGGTCGTCTCTGTTCGATAGGATGATCTCCACGATGGTGGAGGTGATGTCCGGGCTGTTCTTGATGAGATTGTCCAATGCGTGCGGTACAGCGTCGTAGTCTGCGTTGATGAGGTCCGCGAGATCGAAGAGGACCTGCAAGTGTGTCTTGACGAACTTGTCTCTCACCTGCCACGCGGTGAAGAAGGATGTGAGTCTTGCCGCGTCGTATTTCAGTCGATCTGCCGTTCTTCGAGTGAGAGGCGCACGGTTCTTGCCATAGAGTAGTTGCATCGCGTACACCACGACGCACTTGTCGAGACACTCGACGGCGAACTTTCTGAAGTACGTGTCCATGAGCTTTCCTTTGATTTCGTTTCCAAAGTAGTCATTTAGCGTCGCGATGAAGATCTCGATGATCTCCTCTTCATACCAGGCTTTGGTGAAGAGTTTGACGATGTCCTCATCGAGAACAAGGAAGCAGAGCCTCATCAGTAGCTCTCTGGAGAAGATGACCAGCTCCTGGAAACCATCCATCACCTCACTCATCAGCATGCCAGCGTACGTCACGGGGTCAAATACCTTCATGGCACGACTATCCATCTCCACTGTGTTCTCATAGCATCGGTCAAAGTTGTTGATGAGAGCCACAACGTAGGTCACGTCGTAGCGCGACTCGTTCTCCTCCATTTGGCGTCTAAACTTCTGCTGGAAGGACATGAGCACCTTCTTGATCTCCTGGAAGGTGGCGAGCGTGACGACGGGGGAATTCGCGTTGATGGCAACATCCAAGTGCATCTGAACGATGTTGAAGAGCGTAGTGGGCATCATTGTGTACAGCGCCTCGTCGATGATCTCCGGCGGAGAGTCCCTGTCCATCGCAATCACGCGGTTGGCGAGTTCGTCGACTGAGCTGAACACGTATTCCTTGTACTCGATGACCAAGTCTTGCAGTGCGTCCGTAAGCAATGGTATTCTCGGTGAGATGGCGAGACGCTTGAGTTGCGGTTCGTAGAAGATCTTGATCCACTTGAAGAGGAGCAGCGTATCGTTGACAGGGTTCTCCTTTCTTCCAGAGACCTTGCATATGTCAGTCAGCAGTTCGTAGAAGAACTCATGGTACGATTGGATGTAGAGCTCTCGAATCTGGAATGCATCCGGGAAGCAGTGTTGCACATCGTCAATGACTTTCTCCAAGTCGATCATGACCTTTCTTGAGGCGTTGACGCACTTTTGAGCCTCATAT
>Ga0307375_10005724_pt1 | contig 11601 bp, 10 predicted proteins | sample TR1MG_FD_202531 | JGI IMG/M metagenome (GOLD analysis project Ga0307375, IMG submission 202531) | Soil microbial communities from Risofladan, Vaasa, Finland - TR-1 | ecosystem: Environmental > Terrestrial > Soil > Coastal area > Acid sulfate soil | place: Finland: Risofladan, Vaasa | collected... | reverse complement strand
CCATCCTGCAACTGCTCACTACCCGCGCGGCCACTTCAAAGGCCAAGCCGCGCGTGCTGGTCCTGACCCCGACGCGCGAACTGGCGGCGCAGGTGGAGGAGAGCGTGCGCACCTACGGCCGCCATCTGCCGCTCAAATCGCTGGCGATATTCGGCGGCGTCGGCCTGGTGCCGCAGATCCGGGCGCTGAAAGCCGGCGTCGATATCCTGGTGGCCACACCCGGCCGCTTGCTCGACCATCTCAACCAGCGGAACGCCGATCTTTCGGGCGTCGAGATCCTGGTGCTGGACGAAGCCGACCGCATGCTCGACATGGGTTTCATTCCCGACATCCGCAAAATCATCGCGCTGATACCCAAGCAGCGGCAGACCCTGTTCTTCTCGGCGACCTTCTCCGACGACATTCGCGGGCTGGCATCAAGCTTCCTGCGCGACCCGAAACTGGTCGAGGTAGCGAGCCGCAACGCCACTGCCGACAACGTCGTGCAGCGCGTCTATCACGTCGATAAGGCCAGAAAGCGCGATCTCCTGATTCAGTTGATCAAGGAGCACAATTGGCACCAGGTGCTGGTGTTCACCCGCACCAAGCATGGCGCCAACACCCTGGCCGAGAAACTGGAGGGCGCCGGCATCCGTTCTGCGGCGATCCACGGTAACAAGAGCCAGGGCGCACGCACCAAGGCGCTGGCCGACTTCAAGAGCCTGAAGCTCCACGCCCTGGTGGCCACCGACATCGCCGCGCGCGGCCTGGACATCGACCAGCTGCCACACGTGGTGAATTACGAGCTGCCCAACGTGCCCGAGGACTACGTGCACCGCATCGGCCGCACCGCCCGTGCCGGTGCCAGCGGCCAGGCGGCGTCCCTGGTGTGCGTGGACGAGCACGGGCTGTTGCGCGACATCGAGCGTCTGTTGAAGCGCGACATCGAGAAGGTGGCGGTGCCCGGCTTCGAGCCCGATCCCTCGATCCGTGCCGAGCCGATCGAGAACGGCCGCCGCGGCCAGTCCCGGCCCTCCGCCGGATCTCGCGGCCGCAGCGCTCCGCCCGGTGCCAATCGCGGCCAGCCCTCGCGCCAGAATGCTCCGAGCCACCACTCCGGGTTTCGGGGCAGGTAGTAGCGTCCCTAGACCGCTGCCCCGATCAATTCGAGCAGCGCGGCGCCGTAGCGCGCTGCCTTCGCCTCGCCGATGCCGCCAACCTGGAGCAGCGCCGCGGGGCTGTCCGGCTTGGCCTCGGAGAGTTCGCGCAGCGTCTTGTCGTGAAGGATGACGTAGGCCGGCACGCCCTGCTCGCGCGCCAGCTCGGCGCGCCAGGCACGCAGCGTCTGGTAGAGCGGATCGTCAGATCCCTGACTTGACGAACTTGGCCGCGGCGCCTTCTTGCCCGACGAGCCCGGGCGTGGTGCCTGTCGGCGCAGCATCAAGGTGGTCTCGCCGCGCAACACCGGCCGTGCCGCTGCGGTCAGGGTCAGGCCGCCGTGGCGCTGGGCATCGGCGTGGAGCAGGCCGGCGGCCAGGAGTTGTCTGGCCACGGCGCGCCAGCCGGCGTCGTCGAATTCGGTACCGACACCGAAGGTCGGCAGCTGCTGGTGGCCGCACTGGGCGACCTTCTCGGTCTGCCGCCCGCGCAGCACGTCGATCAGGTGCCCGGCACCGAAGCGCTGGCCGGTGCGCAGTGCCGCCGAGAGCAGCTTCTGCGCCGCCACCGTGCCGTCCCACAGTTGCGGGGGATTCGCGCAGGTGTCGCAGTTGCCGCAGGCAGCCGTCGCCTCGCCGAAATAGTTGAGCAGCACGACGCGGCGGCAGCCCGCCGTCTCGCAATAGGCCAGCATGGCGTCGAGCTTCTGGCGTTCGATGCGTTTTTGCTCATCGGGCGCCGCCGATTCGTCGATGCGCATGCCGTGGATGACCACGTCGTTCAGCCCGTAGGTCATCCAGGCCTCGGCCGGTTCGCCGTCGCGGCCGGCCCGGCCGGTCTCCTGGTAGTAGGCTTCGAGACTCTTGGGCAGATCGAGATGGGCGACGAAGCGCACGTCGGGCTTGTCGATGCCCATGCCGAAGGCGATGGTCGCGACCATCACGATGGCATCGGCGCGGACGAAGCGCTGCTGGTTTTCGCGCCGATCTTCCGCGCTCATGCCGGCGTGGTAGGGCAGGGCAGCAATGCCCTGCTTCTGCAACCACTGCGCCGTCTCATCGACCTTCTTGCGCGACAGGCAATAGATGATGCCCGATTCGTGCCGGTGCTCGGCCAGGAAGTCCTGCAACTGCCGGCGCGGCTGCCCGACGCCGCGCGCGACGATGGTGTAGCGGATGTTGGGCCGGTCGAAGCTGGCGAGGAAGGTCCGTGCCGCGGAAAGACCGAGCCGGGACCTGATCTCGCTTTGCGTCAGGCTGTCGGCGGTGGCCGTCAGGGCAACGCGCGGTACGCGCGGGTAGCGGCCGGCGAGTGCCGACAACTGGAGGTATTCGGGGCGAAAATCGTGACCCCATTGCGACACGCAGTGCGCCTCGTCGATGGCGAACAGGGCGATACTGCCGGCCGCAGCCACGCGGTCGAGGAGCAGCAAGAAGCGCTCGGTCATCAGACGCTCGGGCGCGACATAGAGCAGGTCGAGTTCGCCTGCCAGCAGTCGCCGCTCGGTGGCCGCTGCGGTCCCGAAATCCTGCGAGGAATTGACGAAAGCGGCGCGTACGCCGGCTTGCAAGAGGGCGTCGACCTGGTCCTGCATCAGCGCGATCAGCGGCGAGACGACGATGCCGCAGCCGGGCCGGAGCAGGGCCGGAATCTGATAGCACAGCGACTTGCCGCCGCCGGTGGGCATCAGCACCAGGGCGTCATTGCCTGCGAGCAGGTGATCGACGACCTCGGCCTGGGCGCCGCGAAAGCCGGCGTAGCCGAACACCGAGCGGAGCAGATCGAGCGCGCTGGGCATGCTTGGCCTATGCCGCCGGCGGCCAGACGAGTGTGCGGCAGCCTTGTTCGTCGCAGGCGAGGTAGCTGCCGTCCTCGTACCAGTCGCCCAGTACCCAGCGCTCGCAGCGATGGCCGTCGACGACATGCTCGTGGCGCGCAAGGCGATGGGTATGACCGTGGATCAGGCGAGGATAGCCATTGGCGCGCAGCAGATCGGCGACGGCAGCGTCATTGACGTCCATGATCCCGGCAGACTTGATCTGTTTCTCCGCCTCGCTCGTCTTGCGCAGCACCTCGATCTGGGCGCGGCGCTCGGACAAGGGCTGCGCCAGGAAGTCATCGCGCCAGCTCCGGCCGCGCACCTTTTCCCGGAATCGCTGGTAGGCAAGGTCGTCGGTGCACAGCGTGTCGCCGTGGAGCAGCAGCGTCGGGGTGCCGGCAATGTCCGTCCGGTGCGGTTCTTCGAGCAGAATCACGCCACTGGCACGAGCGAAGTCCGGGCCGATCAGAAAATCGCGGTTGCCCCTGATGAAGTAGAGCTTCGTACCGCGTTCGGCGAGCCGCTTCAGCGCGGCCGCGATAGCAGCGTTGAAGGGAGCGTCCAGGTCGTCGTCGCCGGCCCAGTATTCGAACAGATCGCCGAGAATGTAGACGGCGTCAGCGGCGGCGGCGGGGCCGGCGAGAAAGTCTGTGAACAGTTGGGCGACCGCAGGCCGGGTCGGACACAGGTGCAGGTCCGAGACGACCAGCGCGGCGGACATGCCACGCGCCCCCTCAGACGAGTTCGGCGCGCTCGATGACCACGTCCTCGACCGGCACGTCCTGCTGGAAGTGCTTGCTTCCGGTCTTGACGCCCTTGATCTGGTCCACCACCTCCATGCCTTCGACCACCCTGCCGAAGACGCAATAACCCCAGCCGTTGCCCGAAGGCGAAGTGTGGTCGAGGAAGGCGTTATCGGCGACGTTGATGAAGAACTGCGCGGTGGCCGAGTGCGGGTCGGAGGTGCGCGCCATGGCGAGGGTGCCGCGGCTGTTCTTGAGGCCGTTGGCCGCCTCGTTCTTGATCGGCTCCCGGCAGGACTTTTGCTCCATGCCCGGGGTGAAGCCGCCGCCCTGGATCATGAAGCCGTCGATCACCCGGTGGAACAGAGTATTGTCGTAGTGACCGGCCTCGACGTAGGCAAGGAAATTGGCGGCGGTCTCGGGCGCGCGTTCGGCGTCGAGTTCGATAGCGATGACGCCGTGGTTGGTGTGGAGCTTGATCATGGGAGTTTCCTGGTTGGGTTATTTCTGCTCGGGCAGAAGCTTCACCGACTCGATGATCACCGGCCGGATCGGCACGTCCTGGAACATGCCGGCGTTGCCGGTTTTCAGCTTGCCGATCTTCTGGACGATGTCGAAGCCTTGGGTCACCCGCCCGAACACCGCGTAACCCCAGGCGTTGCCCGAGGGCGCCTTGAAGTCGAGAAAGGCGTTGTCGGCGAGATTGACGAAGAACTGCGCGGTGGCGGAGTTGGGGTCGGAGGTGCGGGCCATGGCCAGCGTGCCGGCGGTGTTCTTCAGGCCGTTGTCGGCCTCGTTGGCAATCGGCGCCCGGGTGGCCTTCTCCTTCATGTCCGGGGTGAAGCCGCCGCCCTGGATCATGAAGCCGTCGATCACGCGATGGAATACGGTGCCGTTGTAGAAGCCGTCCTTCACGTATTGCAGGAAGTTGGCGGCGGTCTTGGGCGCCTTGTCGGCGTAGATTTCGGCGACGATCCTGCCTTGGTTGGTCTTGATCTCGACCAGCGGATTGGCGGCGAGCGCGGGGATGCTGAGGATCAGGCCGGCGGCCAGGAGAAGCAGTCTGTTCATGGTTTTTCCAGGGTTGATCGCTGTCGAGGTCCGCTAGGCCGGGCCCTCGTAGGCTATTTTCCAGTGCCCGTTTTCCTTCAGCCAGTACTGGCGCTTCTTCATCACGTTGGAGAGGTTGTTGCTGCGGTACACCTGATCGAAGGTGACGACGACCATCGGTTCCTTGCCGGGATTGCGGAACATGCTGAGGTTTTCCGCGGAGACCTTGATCCAGGTCTTGCCTCGATTGATCAGGCGCTTCTTCGCCGCCCACTGAGCAAAATTCTCGCCGTCGGCGCTGAAGTTCTTCGAGTAGTGAGACAGATAGCGATTGACGTCCAGGCTCTCCCAGTCGGTCTGCCACTGCGCGATATCCTTCTCCAGCGTCGCCCGTTCGGCGTGCCAGTCATCGAGCGACAGCCATTCGATGCTGTCGCTGATGATCACCGGGGTTAGTCCCACCTGCAGATCCTTGGAGATCGCGTCGAGGTCCTGGTTGGCCAGCACCACGCAACCGTCGGAGTCCCGGGGCGGACGCGAGTAGGTGTTTGAGGGTGTGCCGTGCAGCCAGATGCCGTGCCCGTTGCGGCCGTGGAGCTTGTCCCATTCGTTCGGATAGCTGATCGGAAAGGCGCCGCTGCCGTACAAGTCGCTCAGTGTCCGGGGCGACAGGCTGCTGGTGACGTGGTAGACGCCGATCGGCGTTTTCATGTCGCCTTCGCGCTTCTTGTCGGCACCGAGTTTGCCCTGGGTGATGTAATAGTCGGCGACGAAACGCGGTGTGCCCTTGTCGTTCTGGTAGAGATAAAGGCGGGATTTCTGGGTGTCCACGACGATGGCGTATTTCTGGTCCGGCGGCATCTGCAGCAGGTAGCGCGGCACGAAGTTGGCGCGTGGCTTGTCGTGGTAGCCCTTGAGTCGGACGATGGCTTCGTCGCGCAACTGCGCCAGCTTCCCCGCCGGGGCATTGGAAATGTTGCCGAAGGTACTGATCGGGCCGGCGCGCGCGAGCAGCAGATCGCCCTTGATCAGGTAGGTAAGGCGGAACTTCGGATAGGCCTTGATCAGCGCATCGGCCTGTTCTAGCGCGACGTCGAGGTGATTCTGTTCGATCTGCTCGAAGATGCGCGACAGCAGCGGTTCGGGGCCTGCAATCTGGCGATCGAGGTGGGCCGACTGGACGGCGCTCGCCGGCCCGAGGGCCAGCAGGAAAACGGTCGCCGCGACCGCCCGCCGCAGCCCGCTGCCGGTCCGGCCCAGCCGCCGCCAAGTTACGTTCATTTACCGACCCGCTCCTGCTGGATCAGCCATTTCCCTTCATGCTTGACCAGCACGATCACCTTGTTGCTGCTGGTCTTGAACGTGGCGGAGCGATAGTGCTGGCGGAACCTGGCGACAGCGCGTCCGGCGCCGTCCATAGTGATGCGCAGATGCTCGATGCCGACCTGGATCGGCCCCGGCTTGTTGATGCGCATGGTCCTTTCCCTCTCCCAGGCGGCACGGCTCATGCCCCTCGGCGTCTTGAAGTCGCGGGCGTAGAAGGCGAGATAGGCCTTGACGTTCTTCCTCGACCAAGCTTGTGCCCAGGCCGCCAACGCCCGGTCGACCTTGGCGTCGGGCGCAGCGGCCGGTGCGGGCTTGGCTTCGGCCGGCTTCGCCGCCACGGTCGGCGCGGCTGCAGGCTTTGCAGCGGCGGGCTTGGTTTCAGTCGGCTTTGAGCTCGCCGGCTTGGGCGCAATCGGCGCGGGTCCGACCGGCTTGGCCGGCGGCGTGGCAACCGCGACGGCGATTCCGGGTGTCTTGACGACCGGCTGGCCGGGGCGGGTCGGGGTGCTCATCAGCTCGCGGATCAAGGCCAGCTTGGTTTGAGCGCTGGTGTTGGAGGAGTCGATCTGCAGCGCCTTGTCATAGGCCTGGCTTGCCATGCGCGCGTAGATGTCGCCAAGGTTCTCGCGCGCCGTGGCATAGGAGGGATTGGTGCGGATGGCCGTCTCCAGCGCTTGCCTGGCTTTGTCGTACTGCTTTTGCTGGGCGTAGATGACGGCGAGGTTGTTGTAGGGCTCGGGCAGTTGAGGGTAATCCTCGGTGAGTTTGGTGAATACCGCGATCGCCTCCGGGTTGCGGTGCATCTCGGTCAGGATCAGACCCTTGAGAAAGCGGCCCTGGGCGTCCTTGGGGTGACTGCTCAGATACTGGTCGGCCTTCGCCAGCGCCTCGGCCTGCTGGCCTTGCTTCAGCAGGCGGGAGGCGTCCTGCAGTTCGTCGGCCCGGACCGGCAGGGCGAGCGCCGCGAGCATGAAGCAACCGGCGATGGAGAGCGGATAGCCAAGGCGGTTCAGGATGGGGCTCAGAGTGCAGGCAATGCGGCGGCTTAAGCTCATGTTATACTGGGTTCCAGCGCGGATTCGGGTGCGATTCAGTCCGCGATTCTAACAAGAAGGCGATAGCCTTCACAACACGAAATAGGGGCAGTTTCTCCCGTTCCTCAAGGAGATCACGCTCCGTCGCCCGCCAGGCCCGAGATGCTGAAAATCCACAATACGCTGACCCGCCAGAAACAGGCGTTCGTTCCGATCGAGCCCGGCCGGGTCCGCATGTATGTCTGTGGCATGACCGTCTACGATTACTGCCACATCGGACACGCCCGCGTCCTGGTGGTGTTCGACATGGTGGCGAGATGGCTGCGGGCGAGCGGCTACCACCTGACCTATGTGCGCAACATCACCGACATCGACGACAAGATCATTCGCCGTGCCGCCGAGAATGGCGAGACCATCCGCCAGCTTACCGATCGCTTCATCGGCGCGATGAACGAGGATGCCGCTGCCCTGGGCGTTCTGAAGCCCGACTTCGAGCCGCGCGCCACCGAATTCGTGGCCGAGATGCAGGCGATGATTTCGGTGCTGGAGAGCAAGGGTTACGCCTATCTCGCGGCGAACCGCGACGTCTGCTACTCGGTCAGGAAGTTCAAGGGTTACGGCAAGCTCTCGGGCAAATCGCTGGAGGATCTGCGCGCCGGCGAGCGCGTCGATGTTGCCGAGGGCAAGCAGGATCCGCTCGACTTCGTGCTCTGGAAGCACGCCAAGCCGGAAGAGCCGGCCGAGGCGCAGTGGCCCTCGCCCTGGGGTGTGGGCCGGCCGGGCTGGCATATCGAGTGCTCGGCGATGAGCTCACGCTTGCTCGGGTCTCACTTCGACCTCCACGGCGGCGGCCAGGACCTGCAGTTTCCCCATCACGAGAACGAGATTGCCCAGAGCGAGGGTGCGCACGGGGAGACCTTCGTTAATTACTGGATGCACAACGGCTTCGTGCGCATCGACGACGAGAAGATGTCGAAATCGCTGGGCAACTTCTTCACCATTCGCGACGTGATCAAACGCTACGACGCTGAAGTGCTGCGCTTCTTCATCCTGCGCGCCCACTACCGCAGCCCGCTCAACTACTCCGACGCCCATCTCGATGACGCGCGGCAGGCGCTGACCCGGTTATACACGGCGCTGAAGAACGTCCCGGCCGAGACCGCGACGATCGACTGGGCCGACGCCTATGCGGCCCGCTTCAGGGCGGCGATGGACGACGACTTCAACACGCCGGAAGCCATCGCCGTGCTCTTCGAACTGGCCAATGACGCCAACCGCGGCCGGGATGCGAAGCTGGCCGGCCAGTTGAAGGCACTGGCCGGGGTGCTCGGCCTGCTGGCGCGCGATCCGACCGCGTTCCTGCAAGCCTCGCCGGCAGCCGGACTAGCCAACGATGAGGTCGAGGCGAGGGTCGTCGCGCGGGTCGCCGCCAAGCAGGCCAGGGATTACCAGGCAGCCGACCGCATCCGCGCGGAATTGCTGACGGGGGGGGTCGTGCTGGAGGATACTCCGCAAGGCACGACCTGGCGAAGGGCCTGAACCCAGGGCACGTCCTCAATGGACTTTTGAGGCGTCCTTGTTCAGCAAGGGACAGCATTCCAGCGATTGTCCATCACACTCGTGCGGTCTCACCTTCAGGCGGCGGCACATCGAGCAGAACAGAGACTCCACGTTCCTGACGCTGGTCGGAAAAGGCTGAGCATGCCGGCTCCTGCTCAGTCCCGTGGTCAGACGGTGGAGGTGCTGGGACATGTAGCGGATCGAAGCCGGCAGGATCGGATCGTCCGCCCAATTCTGGCTGACTGCGGCGACCCGCTCCAAGTGCTCCCTCAACCCAACTTTAGTCATAAGCGAAGAATATTCCCCAGAATTTCGCTTGTCAATGCGATAATATATTGATACTTAAACAGTTAATGGCTAATCTGTTGGGCTGGCGGCGAATGGGCCGCAATGGGATTTGCGCGCCGCTGTTCCTCGTGCCGCCGGGAGCCACGGAAGTCATGGCAGAATGGCAACACGCTATGAAGACACGTAGCTTTTACCTTCCGCTTGGGCGCCTGCTGCCGGGCATGATCGCCGCCGCCGACATACTCGGTAAGCAGGGCGAGAAACTGCTGCCCGCCGACTGCATCCTTGATGAACCCCAGATCGAGCGTCTCCGGCGGCGTGCGATCCGATCCGTGCTCGTGAAGCTTCCCGACGAGCGCGACGACGAAACGATCCGTCGCGAGACAGAAGCGGCAGAGCGGCGCCTCGCTCACATTTTCCGTGGCGCCGGCAGCGACGCGCGTGCGGACTTGTACCGGGCGGTGGCCGCCTACCGACGCAAGCAGCTGGCATGAACGGCGTCTCGCTCGAAGAAATCCTGTCTCGGGTGTCGACGCTGCCGACCTTGCCAGAGGCCGCTCGTTACGTCATCGCCACGATTGACGATGAAACCGCGAATGCCGACAGCTTGGTCGATCGCCTCAACACCGACCCCATCGTCGTCGCCCGCATACTGGCGGCGGCGAATTCGAGCGCTTTCGCCTTGAGATCCCGCATCGACTCGATGCGCCAGGCGATCCTCGTCCTCGGTCTCAAGGAAATCCGCAGCATCACCTTGGCGACTGCGGTGATCGACCGGCTCAATCTCGGTTCCGGGGCCTTCGATCCGCGCATACTATGGCGCCACAGCCTGGGGGTGGCGGTATGCGCCCGTGCCATCGCCGAGGATCTCCGCTACAACCCGGAGGCCGCATTCACCGCCGGACTGTTGCATGACATCGGCCAGATGTTGCTGTTCGCGGCGGTGCCGGAGCTGTTCGAGGAGGCGCTGCGTCGCTGCCGGGAACTCGACGAGCCGATCGTCGAGTCGGAGCAGGCGGTGTTCGGCTTTGATCACGCCGTGGTGGGCGCCGAGTTGGTCCGGCACTGGCGCTTGCCCACCGAGATCGCCGACGGCATCGGCGGCCATCATGATCCAGAGGGCGGCCACTTCGGCGAGATGGCTGACCTGATCCATGTCGCCGAAGTGCTCAGTCACGCCCTCGACCTGGGCAAGCTGCCGGACAACAGGGTGCCGGCAGTGTCATCGCTCGCCTGCGCCAGGCTGGGCATCGACTGGGCGGATTTTTCACCCCGGATGGCCGACATCGAAGCCGCTTACGACGAAATTCTCCTGGCCCTGAATCTTCATTGACGGCGGGCGCAGGTCAGGGTCCGTGCCCGGCCACTTCTGATGCATGACAGCGGCCGCCGCTCGTTATACACTGCGGCGGCGATCCGGAATGGCTGCCCGGTCCCGCGCGGACAACAAGCTTGTTTCGGTTGTCCGGGAGGTCTGCCCGTAGGGGCGACTGCCCGGTTTTGAAAACTAAAATATCGGAGGAGACTATGAAGAGGAGCGGCATCGTTAAGCCGATAATCGGCGTGGTGGCGGCGACGGCCCTGTTTGCAGCCAGTCTGCCTGGGGCGGCGGCGGCAGGAAGCGGCGACGACTTCCATGGCGCGGCGGCAAGCAAGGCGCAATATGGCGTCATTTTTCAACTGGACTCCGGCGGCAACGCAGCGATCAAGAAGACGCTGAACAACATCGAGAATATCTTGCACGACCCCCGTCTGGCCAAGAAGCTCAAGGTGGAACTGATCGCCAACAGTCACGGCTTCGACGTGTACGTCAAGAACAACGGCTTCGAGGAAAAGCTGCGGCACTTGCAGCAGCAGGGCGTGATTCTGGCGCAATGCAACAACACGCTGAAGGAGTTGAAGGTGAGCCCTAAGGACCTTTATCCGTTCATCAGCATCGTCCCCTCTGGCATGGGTGAGATCACGATACGGGAAGCGGAAGGCTGGGCCTATATCCACCCCGCGGCGCCCAACCCGAACCGGCTCTGAGCCTCACCGCGTAAATCCCGATGCGCGCGCAGCGCATCGGGGGGCCGAAGGCCCGCCGCGCGGATAATTCAAGAGCTCGCGAAGAATTCCTTTCGGTTGTCGCTCCGGCTGCGGCTGCGCCGTAATCTCAAGAACTCGCGAAGAAGTCCTTTCGGTTGTGGCTTCGGCCGCGGCTGCGCCGCTTAACGTTCGCTTCGCTCACGTTAGCCTACGCCGCAAACTCAAGAACTCGCGAAGAAGTCCTTGACCTTGTCCATCCAGGACTTGGCGCGGGGATTGTGGTGGCCTGCGTCGGTCTCGTTGATGGTCTCGAACTCGCGCAGCAGTTCCTTCTGACGCTCGGTCAGATTCACCGGCGTCTCCACCACGACGTGACAGAGCAGGTCGCCGTGGCTGATGCTGCGCACGCCCTTGATGCCCTTGCCGCGCAGCCGGAACACCTTGCCGGTCTGCGTCTCCGCCGGGATCTTGAGGCGCGCCACGCCCTCCAGGGTCGGGATCTCGATCTCGCCGCCCAGAGCCGCGGCGGCGAAGCCGACCGGCATTTCGCAATGCAGGTCGTCGTGATCGCGCTGGAAAACCGCGTGTGCCTTCAGATGGATCTGCACGTAGAGAT
>Ga0307375_10005723_pt1 | contig 11602 bp, 7 predicted proteins | sample TR1MG_FD_202531 | JGI IMG/M metagenome (GOLD analysis project Ga0307375, IMG submission 202531) | Soil microbial communities from Risofladan, Vaasa, Finland - TR-1 | ecosystem: Environmental > Terrestrial > Soil > Coastal area > Acid sulfate soil | place: Finland: Risofladan, Vaasa | collected... | reverse complement strand
TGCCGGCGCTGCTATGACCAGGACCAGCTTCAGGTGTGCGGCCGCTGCCTGCAGCCCGCGATGGTCGCCAGCCGGACGGCGGCCGGGGAGCCCGTCTGCGCTGGCTGCTTCCGCCGGGATCCGGCCAGCCACGGGCAGTGCGCCAGCTGCGACCCCGTTCACGCGAGGAACTACGCGGCGAGGCAGCAGCCCCAGCCGCCCCGGGAGAACCCGGCACTCACGATGGTCACAAGGCGGAACGGGGAAGTCGCTAACCGCCGAGTCCGCGTCAGCGCGGCGGCTGGCGAACGCCGCCTCGGCGTAGCGGAGCTTCGCGCCGGCCCGGTAGCCCGCCAGGCACAGCCGCAGCACGATGCTGGGCCGGGTCACGTCGATCGTGCGGAGCGCGGTCAGGAACCCGGTGAGCACTTCAGCGTCGAGGTCGGCCGTGTCGCCGCGGTAGCCGCGGCTCACCCGGCCGGCGGCGCGGCGCAGCCCGGGCATGGCCACCCCGACCGTGCCGACAACCCATTGCGGGCCGTCCCGGCGGGCGCGCCGCACCAGCAGCTGCCAGGCGACGTCCCGGACCGCCGGGCCGGTCGAGGCCCGCAGCAGCAGCCGCTTCAGCTCATCAAGGGGGATCCGCCGCTGCGGCAGCCCCCGCCCGATGCAGCGGCCGTTCACCGAAAGCGGCTCCGGTCCTTGCGTGAGAGCGCGGAACGCGAAGTCAGCGGAATCCAGCGGGGATGCGTACTGCTCGTACCTGGCCACGGCGGCGTCTCCAGACCTGAGGGCAACAGCTTCGAGACGCCCATCAGCGCAGCCCGCCCGGACACCCGTCAGACGCGCCCAGCACCATTCCGCCGTGTCTGATACGCGTCAGGCTTGACAGCTTCCGCCTGTCGTTACCCCGAAGGCCCGACATTCCATCGGCGCGGCATGAAGAACGGCAGCCGGCATCCCGCCGCCACGGCGATCGTGCGGCACTCCGCCGCGCACCGCTGTCAGGCCGGCGTCGGGTAACTGTCAGCCGGGCGTCAGTCCGTGTCTGGCCGCTGTCAGTCCTGACACGGACCTGACTAGCCACGCCAGCCCTGTCAGGTCGCCAGTCCGGCTACCCGGTCAGCCTTGCGCCGCACCTGGGGCACCTCGCTCCATACCGCCCGGCGGCAGGTCCTTACGCACGCGAGGCCCGCCGCGAACCGGGCTTCGATGCCCGCCAGGAAATAGCGGACGGTCTGGAGCCACGTGTTCCCTGAACGGCCTTTTCGCGGAATTGGTGAGCATCAGGAAGGCGGTGCGGCCCGCATATGCAAGCGACACCGATCACGCCGCAGGGAACCAGCGCGAGCATCTACTACGCGACCGGGCTGCTCACCCTGCATCTCGGTGACTGCCTGGAGGTGCTGCCGGGCCTGGCCGGTTCCAGCATCGACGCGGTAGTGACCGATCCGCCGTACGGCCTGGAATTCATGGACCAGGACTGGGACGCCCCATGGGCGGCCGATCCCGGCGCCGGGAAGACCTGGGACACCGGGATGCGCCAGCCCGGCTTCAGCGACGGCGCGTCCCGTCAGGCATGGCCGTCGCCCGAGCCCCGGGCGAACGTGCGCTGCCGCCGCTGTCAGCGGTGGCGGGTCTCATCCCGCCCGTGCCGCTGCCCCGACCCCGGCTTCCCGGATCTGCACTCCGCGAACATGCGCGCCTACCAGGACTGGTGCCGCCAGTGGTCCGCCGAGTGCCTGCGGGTCCTCAAGCCCGGCGGGCACCTGCTGGCCTTCGGCGGCACCCGCACCTGGCATCGCCTGGCCTGCGCCATCGAAGACACCGGATTCGAGATCCGGGACAGCATCCACTGGATCCACGGCCAGGGCTTCCCCAAATCACTCAACGTCGCCAAGGCTCTCGGCAAGGCCGGGCGCGACGCGCTTCCGGCGCGGGACTGGGACGGCTGGGGAACAGCTCTCAAGCCCGCCCACGAGCCGATCATCATGGCCCGCAAGCCCCTGGCCAGCACCGTCTCCGCGAACGTCACCGCCTACGGCACTGGCGCGCTCAATATAGACCGCTGCCGGGTCGAGGGGACCAAGACCGTGCCCGCGTCACCGCGCCGGGCACCGCAAGGACCTGCCTACGGCAACCTGGGCAACGACCCCGGCGACGGCTCCGGCTGGAACCCCGCCACCGGGCGGTGGCCACCGAACCTGCTCCTCACCCACTCACCAGCATGCGAAGAAAACGGGCCATGCGCCCTCAGTTGCCCCGCCGCTGAACTGGACCGGCAAAGCGGCGCCCGGACCTCCGGCGCGAACCCGGCCCGCCGGAACCCAGACGTGGTCCGCGACGCCTACGGCGAGTTCTCCGGGCAACGGAAATGCACGCCGCACCGGGGCGCCGACTCTGGCGGCGCGTCCCGGTTCTTCCCCGTGTTCCGTTACCAGCCGAAAGCCAGCCGCGCCGAACGTCCCCGCCTCGAAGACGGCACCGCGCATCCGACCGTCAAGCCAGTCGACCTGATGCGCTGGCTGGTCCGCCTGGTCACCCCGCCCGGCGCCACCGTGCTCGACCCGTTCGCCGGCACCGGTACCACGCTGCACGCCAGCCAGCTCGAAGGAATCCACGCGATCGGCATCGAACGCGACCCGACCTACGCCGAACTATGCGCCCGCCGACTCCAGACCGTCGCTCGGCGGGCCGATCCCGCACCGGCGCAAGACACCGGAGAAGAGCAGTGAATAGTGCCCTCACCGCCGACGAACTCCGGGCTCTCCCGGCCACGATCGACCTGCCCACCGCCGCCCGCGCACTGGGCCTGGGCCGAACCAAGGCATACGAACTCGCCAGGCTTGGCCAGTTCCCCTGCCGCATCCTGCGCATCGGCAGCAGCTACCGGATCCCTACCCAGGATCTGCTCCGCTACCTGGGCCTTGATCCACCATTTAGCAGAGAGCGTGACCTGAAGGACTAATCTCGTAGGTCGCCGGAACCTTCTGTCGGTCTGCGCCAATTCGACCACTGAGTGTCACCTATCCGTCGTACTGTGGTGATCAGTCGCTGCCAGAGGCAAGGCCGCAGATCGGTCGCAGCGGAACAACCGGGCACATCAAGCTCTTGCGCAAACGCCTGAGTTCTGCCCTTCCCGCGCCCCCTGGCTCAACGATCACGATGGCCTGAAGGGTGGATAAGTGTGGTTGGCGTGCCTGCGGATCGTGTGACTCGCGGCGTTCTGGCTGCCGGGGCGGTTGTGTCGCTTCGGGCAGATTCAGGCCGCTCGGGCGTTATAGTCGCGGAGCTCGGTGAGGTCGGCGGGCGCAGGAGGTTCCGGGTGTATCACTCCCCGGGAGTATCCAGGGACTATTTCGAGGATCAGCTTGAGCCACACGCTGACGTCAGCGAGGGGAACTGGGCCGACCTGCTCGCCGAGGAGGACTTCGCGGGTCCGCTGGAGTTCCGGGCGAGGCTGACTGCGATGCGCCTGAGCAATCCGCAGACTGATCACATCTACTCGCTGCGATCGGCGCGGATCCAGTTCATACCGTTCCAGTTCAAGCCGCTACTGCGACTGCTGCGGGCTGATCGTCCCCGGCTGCTGGTGGCCGACGATGTCGGCGTGGGCAAGACGATCGAGGCCGGGCTGATCCTGAAGGAGTTGTCCACCCGACAGCGATTGGACCGGGTCCTGGTCTTGTGCCCGAAGGCGCTGACCAGCAAGTGGCATGCCGAGATGCGCCGTTTCGATGAGGATTTCCGGGTCCTGACGGCGGAGTCGCTCCGCTACTGCCTCGATGAGACCGACGCCGGGGGCGAGTGGCCGCCTGAGTACGCGCGTTCGATCGTGCACTACGAGCTAATCCGCCTGGATCCCTATCTATATGGCACGGAAGGCCGTCGCCGCAGGCACAGGGGCTTGCTGGATCTGGAACCGCCCGCCCAGTTCAACCTGGTGATCGCGGATGAGGCCCATCACCTGAGGACCCCTGGTACCTCGTCGCACCAGCTGATCGAGCACCTGTGCCAGACGGCGGAAGCGGTGCTGATGCTCTCGGCGACCCCGGTGCAGATCCATTCGGACAACCTGTTCACCTTGCTGAATCTGCTGCGCCCTGAGCTGTTCCCCGACAAGAGCGTTTTCGCCGAGGTGCTGGAGCCCAACAAGTACATCACGAAGGCGTCCGCGCTTCTACGCGCGGGCGAGGCAGCGGGCGAGGACTGGGTCGTCCGGGCGGCCCAGGCGGTCAGGGAAGCGGGCCAGACCGCCTGGGGGCGCAAGACGCTGCAGTCAGATCCCCGGTACAAGGAAGTCACGGCCCGCCTAGACGCGGACGGCCCCGACGACGAAGGCCGCGTGCGGAGCATCCGCGACCTGGAAGAACTGCATTCCCTGGCCCACGTGATGAACCGTACCCGGCGGCGGGACATCGGCCGCTTCACGACCCGCGACCCGCAGACCGTCTCAGTAACATTCACGCCCGAGCAGCGCCATCTGTATGACGCGGTCCTGGCATTCCGCCGCGAAGTCCTCCTGCTGGACTACAACCCCCAAGTGGTGCGGCTCATACTCGACACCCTTGAGCGGCAGGCGGAAAGCTGCGTAAACGCTGTCGGCCGGATGGTCGGCAAGATCATCGAATCCGGCGGGATCACCGAGGCGGACCTAACCGATGATCCAGACAACGAGGACGTGTCCGCAGACGTGCCCCCGGAGTTGCTCGGGCAGGCACGAGAACTCCTGGCCGCCGCCGGAACACTGCCGGACGAGGACCCGAAATTCGACCGGCTTCTGGACATCGTTTCGGCAACGCTAGAAGAACAGCCAGGACCGGGAAAGATCCTGGTGTTCTCGTTCTTCCTCAACACGATCGACTACCTGGAACAGCGGCTCGCGACCGCAGGGATCCGGGTCGGCGTCGTAACCGGGCGGATCGGTGACGAAGAGCGCGAGGAACTACGGGACCGCTTCCGGCTCGACCGCAGAGAAACGGACGCGATCGACGTCCTGCTGTCATCAGAGGTCGGCTGCGAGGGACTCGACTACGAGTTCTGCGACAGGCTGGTCAACTACGACATTCCCTGGAATCCGATGCGCATAGAGCAGCGGATCGGCAGGATCGACAGGTTCGGACAGCGCAGCGACAAGGTGCTCATCTTCAACTTCATCACCCCGGACACCATCGCAGAGCGGGTCTTCTTCCGTTGCTTCGAGCGTCTGGGGGTCTTCCGCGACACCGTGGGCGACCTTGAGGAAGTGCTCGGCGAGATCGCCCAGGACCTTAACCGCATCGCCCTCGACCAGTCCCTTTCACCTGAACAAGCCGAGGCTCAGGCCCGCCAGCTTGCCGACAACGCCATCCGCCTGTCTGAGGAACACCGGCGCCTGGATGCCGAAAGCGGCGACCTGCTCGGCCTAGACGACGCGTTCACCGAGGAAGTCAGCGACATCATCAACGGCGGCCGCTACGTTGACGAAGACGATCTGCGGATCATGATCGAGGCGTTCCTGCGGCAGCCATCGCTGCAGGGGACACTGATCGCCGACCACAAAGAGCAGGCGCTCCGGCTGCGCATCGGGGAAGCAGGCCGCCGGGAACTGGTGGCCCAGGTACACGCTCTGCCCCTGTCCGTCAGACGGGCGCCAGGATTCGCGCGGGCGGTCGAAGGGCCGAGCGAGGCGAGTCTCACTTTCGACCAGGCGACCGCAGCGAAAATGCGGGACATCGATTTCGTAACTCCCGTCCATCCGCTGGCCCGCGCGGCCACGAGCTACTGGGCAGGCAGCGCCAAGCCGCTGATCGGGGCTTTCAGGATCGCTACCGACCAGATAGAACCAGGCCTGTACGTCTTCGCATGCGAGATATGGGAAACGATCGCGGTCCGGTCAGACCTGCGGCTCGTATCCCTGGCCGTCTCGGCCAGGGATACCGCGTACGCCCCCGGACTGTCAGCGGAGTTCACGAGACTTCTGACGATCGCGCAGCCACTATCCGCCCGCGAAGCTATGGCAGGTCGTGAGCCGGCGGAGCGGTGCCTCGCGGCGCTGGACTCCCTATCGGACGCTCAGCGGCGAGAAGCCGTCAGCCGGCTGGAGTCCTCGAACGAGCTGCTCCTGACCCGTCGGCTGGCCAGCCTAGATGCTTTTCACGAGAGTCGCCAGCGGCGGATCGAGGCTGAGCTGCGGGGCGCCTCCGAGCCGCGGATTATCCGGATGAAGACCTCGGAGCTGTCCCGGGTCAAAGGTGACTACGAGCAGCGGCGAGCGGCACTTGAACGCGCCCGGCAAGTCGACGTAGTAACCCAGCGGGTCGCTGCCGGGATCGTGGAGATCACCAGTGCCAACTGACTACGAGAAGATCCGGCAGGAAAACCTCAGCCGGTACGGCTGGGACACAGCGGTGCTGGACCTTCTCGGCCAGCTGTACAGCGACCGCACTCACTTCATCTACGAACTGCTGCAGAACGCCGAGGACGCCGGAGCGACCGAACTGACATTCGAACTTTTTGAAGATCGCCTGGAAATCCGGCACGACGGCCGCCCCTTCACCGAGGCGGACGTCAGGGGCATATGCGGAGTTGCCAATAGCCCGAAAGCCGGGGATCTGACGAACATCGGCAAGTTCGGCATCGGATTCAAGTCCGTCTACGCCTACACCAAGAGCCCCGCGATCCACAGCGGCAGCGAGAGCTTCCGGATCGAGCGCTACGTCCAGCCGCATCAGGCAGAGCCGTTTAATCCTCCTGTTGCCAGCACTGTCGTCATCCTGCCGTTCGACCACCCCGAAGTGCCGGCATCAGCGGCTTCCCAGGAGATATCGTCAGCCCTCAGCGACCTGGCACCCAGGACACTCTTGTTCCTGAGGAACATCAGGCGCGTGCGCATTCGCGGACTGCGGCTTTCGAACGCCGTGCTGGAGCGGGCGGATACCGTCCGGCCAGGATCGTGCCGTGACGTCCGGCTGTCAGACAGCCGGGGCGACGGATCTGGCGATGAGGAATGGCGGGTCTGGCATCGGCCCGTCCCCGCGAGCGGTGAGGATGTCCTGCGGGTCGAACTTGCCTTCCATATCGGACGTCACGGCAGCAAACAGCAGCTCCTGAGGTCTGACGAGTCTCCGCTGGTGGTCTTCTTCCCAACGGCGAAAGAGACGTTCCTCGGCTTCCTGATTCAAGGGCCATACCGGACGACGCCAGCACGCGACAACATCCCAGAGCACGATCCCTGGAACCAAACCCTGGTGCGGGAGACCGCACTGCTGCTGACCAGCGTGCTCCGCCAGCTCCGCGATGATGGGCTCCTCACAGCGGACGTACTGCAGGCCATGCCGCTCGCCAAGGCAAGGTTCCAGGCCGGCACGATGTTCCGTCCGCTGTTCGACGCGGTCCGCGACTCTCTCGGCGAGGATCAGCTGATTCCCGTGGCCGGGAGCGGCTACCGCAGCGCCTCCGAACTGAAGCTTGCTCGCGGAGCCGGTCTCCGCGAGCTTCTGGAACCCGACCAGCTGGGCGATCTCTACCAGACCGCGCCTGTGTGCTTCGCGCACGAATCTATTACCGAGAACCGGACTCCGGAGCTGTGGCGGTACCTGCGCGAGGAACTTGGCGTCGACGAGGTCACGCCCGAAGCCGTCGTGGCCAGGATCACAGCTGACTTCCTCGCCGCACGGTCCGATTCCTGGATCTGTAGCTTCTACGTCTTCCTCAATAGCAATCAGGCACTCTGGAAGGAGCCGCGATATCAGGGCGAGCAGCCCGGGCCAGCGCGCGCGAAGCCGATCATCCGGCTTGAAGACGGCAGCCAGGTACTGCCTTTCAACGACCGCGGGTTGCCCGCCGCCTACCTGCCCGGTCCCACCGACACCGAGTTCCCAACCATACGACGGGATGTCGCCGGGTTCGTCGGGGCCCGGCTGTTCCTGGAAGGCCTTGGGTTCACCCGGCCGGATGTAGTCGCCGAGATCCTCGACAAGATCCTGCCGCGCTACGCCGACCTGGACATCAACAACCTCAACCATGAGCGGCATGACACTGACCTCGAGCGGATCACCCGCGCCATGGCCGAGGCAGGATCAGACCGGAAGCAGCAGCTCTACGAGCGCCTGCGGCAGACGGCCTTCCTGATCGGGGAAAACGCGAAGACCCGAGAGCTACGGCTCATGACGCCAGGCTCTCTGTATCTGAGGACCGAGGAACTGGAGATGTACTTCGCCAGCAACCCAGGTACCTGGTTCGCACGAAACACATATGGTCGGTGGCTCAATCAGCTGCTCGACCTCGGCGTCCGGGACAAGGTGATCGTCCGCGCCCAGCGTCCTGACTACCAGGGGTACGTGATCCTGGCCAACGAGTGGGGCAGCCACGAACGCGGGGTGGACGGATTCGACCCCGGCGCCTGGATCGACGGCCTCGACTTCGCGCTCGGCAACCCGAACCCCGTCAGATCCGAATACGTTTGGAACACGCTGCTAGCTCCCAACCGCCAGATCCTCGCGGGAGCCGTTGAGAAATCGAGCCGCGCGCAGTTCGTGGACGCGATCCGCACCGAGCAAAGATCACATGTCGGTGTAGCGGCACGGGACACCGCCTGGCTTCCCGGCACAGGCGGCTCCTTCTGCCAGCCAGGCGAAGTTCAGCTCACCGACCTGCCGCCGGAATACAAGCGCGACGAGGTGCTGGCGAAGGCTCTGGGCATGGTCCAGCCCGTGGTTGAGGAAGCCAGCCGCCAACTCGGGCTCTCCGCAGGAGTCCTGCGAGGGCTAAGCGAGTACCCGGATCTCGTAGAAAAGGTGACACGGGAACTTGAAGCCCGCGCCGCAGCACGCGGCGAGTCCGTACCTGGCAAAGACGGTGGTGGCGTCAACGGACGCGCCAATGGCGAGATCATCGACTATGCCTCGGCCCTGTCGAACGCGTTCAACCAGCCAGGCCAGACTGCGCATGATGGTACCCGCGACGAGGACCCGGCGTCGGGCATCGTCAGCGACCCCGGTCTCAGGCGGGAGCGAGTCGGGTCGAAGATCGAGGAGGACAAGAAGGCCGAGCCGCCAGCAGGCGAGCGATTCTCGCTCGTGCCCCGCCGCACATGGGAAGCCAAGGACAGCGCGGTCAAGCACTTCCTCACTGAGCACTACAAGGGCCGCTGTCAGATCTGCGACCAGACCTTCCTGAAGCGAGACGGCACACCGTACTTCGAGGGCCTGTATCTCGTATCTTCTACCCGTGGCCGATGGTTCGATCGGCCAGGCAACGTAATCTCGGTCTGCGCGACCTGCTGCGCCAAGTTCCAGCACGGCAGCGTCGATGCCCCCGACATCCTCGACCAGATCAGAGCGTGGCGCCCGGTTAGCGATGACGGCGACGGTCGTTCGGAGCTGAAGCTCAGATTGTGCGACGATTACGTACTGTTGCGGTTCAAAGAGAAACACTTGCTAGACCTTCAGCTGATCATCAAGGGTCCAGAAATGCCCGATGATCCATCAACGGACGCCGAGTGAGGTGCTCGTGACCGGCTGGTTAGCTGTCGTGGTGTCGGCCGTTAGTGGTGCGGCGATAACTCTCCTGGGTGTTGTCGCAGGTGGCATCGTAGCTAGCCGCTCGCAACGGCGGCAGTGGACGCGCGACAAGCAGATCGAAGCCTGCGCCGCGATCGTGGAGGAATCCACCCGCATGCAGCTGGCGCTGCTGCAGCGCTGGAAGCGCGGGAATGAAGCCGACTGGACCGGATGGAACCAGAAGCTAGCCATGCTCTGGCTGGTCGGCACCCCGGACGTGATCGCAGAAGCCAGGATGATGGACCGGGCATTCTGGCTCGGAGGCGGCCGAATCACCAGCGGCCTAATGACCAACGAGACATGGGCGACGGCGCGCGACGAGATGGAGGCCGCTCGGCGGCGCTTTATCAACGCCGCCCGGCTCACCGTGGTAGACGCCAAGGTACCGGTGGACGACGCGCCGGTCGCCCGTCCACCACTGTCCGAGATTCATCAGATGTTCGGAACTGCCCCGGATCAGCCGGTGCCCAGCACCGACCAGCCGGAGGAAGAATCCGCAGCTAGCTGAGACGTTCAAGATCAAGTACCGAACACGGCCAAGTCCTGCCCTTCGATGGGGCACCCTCATCGAGACAGGGACCACCCGATGACCGCTACCACTGATCGCCTGGGGAGAGCGGTGACCAAGGCCGACCTGCTAGCCCGGATCCTCGCCGCGATCCGCGACCAGGCGACCCCGATCTACATCCACAGCGGCTACTCCCGCCCGGACCTTGGCAGGGGTTCCCGATCTGGTCGTCGCCGGACCCGGCGGCCTGATCTGGCGCGAGCTGAAGTCGGCCGCGGGTACGCTCACCCCGGAGCAGACGGCCTGGAAATGGCGGCTCCTGGCCTGCGACCAGGACTACGCCATCTGGCGGCCACAGGAATGGGCGATCGACGCTGTCCGACGTCAGATCAACGCCCTGTACTTATCCAGAACCAGGCAACCCGCAACGACAGCGAAAAGGTGAAAAATGACCCAGCTAAAGACAGAGGGCTACAGGTACGTCGGAGTCGTCAAAGACAGTGGCCTCAACCTGGAAAAGATTACGGATGAGAGAGGTGGTCGCGTTATAGCGATCACGGTCTGGGAGGCTGGCCGAGGGCAGCAGGTTGAACTCACCGACCGGACCATCTCCGAACTCATCGCCGACCTCCAGGAACTGACCGCCTGACCCAGCGGCGGCCGGGGTGAGGGCGAGCTAGACGCCCCCACTCTAGTGTCCTGAGTCGCTAATTCGTTCGCAGTAGGCGGCGAGGGTGCCGAGGATCTCGTCGGCGGTCTTGGTCCAGACGAGCGGCCTGGGGTCCTTATTCCACTCGTTGATCCATTTGCGGAGGTCGGCCTCTAGCTCGGTGACGCTGCGGTGGGCTGATCTGCGCAGCTTGCGCCTGGTCAGCTCGGCGAACCACCGCTCGACGAGGTTGATCCATGACGAGCTGGTCGGGGTGAAGTGCAGCTGGAAGCGGGGTGGCGCAGCAGCCACTTCTTTACCTCGGGGGTCTTGTGCGTGGCGTAGTTGTCCAGGATCAGGTGCAGGTCCAGGTTCTTCGGGACGGCGTCGTCGATGAGCTTGAGGAAGCGGATGAACTCCTGGTGGCACACTCCATGTGCCTTTGAGGCATTTCCCAAGACAACCGATGAACGCTACAATGAACGAATAGCCGAGTATTTAGAAAAGGTAAGAGATTGAACAAGCCAAAAAAATCTAAAAGTAAGAACAAACTTCCCTCCTGGCTGAACTCACCTTTTAATGTAGCGATAATCGCACTCACAGGAGCTATTGTAGTGGCTCTTCTTCCTATGGTAATCAATCGCCCGAGCCCGCCAGCACCGACGCTCGAGGTAGACAGCGTCACCGTAACCCCAGGGCATTACTTCCCAGATCGTCCTACAATGATAGACTTCAAAATTCGAAACACCGGCAATCAGCTGGCCATTATTCACCGACTTAACATTCAGGTTAGCCAGTGAGGATTATGCAAAACCCTTAATGATTGTTGGTCGGGCCGCGGTATATGAAATATCCAGAAAACCGACGACACGCCGCGTCAAATGCTGAACAACGGCTTCTCCGACCGATAGAAAGGAGGTTACT
>Ga0307375_10005722_pt1 | contig 11603 bp, 14 predicted proteins | sample TR1MG_FD_202531 | JGI IMG/M metagenome (GOLD analysis project Ga0307375, IMG submission 202531) | Soil microbial communities from Risofladan, Vaasa, Finland - TR-1 | ecosystem: Environmental > Terrestrial > Soil > Coastal area > Acid sulfate soil | place: Finland: Risofladan, Vaasa | collected... | reverse complement strand
ACAGTAGGCTGAGAAAGACGAAAGACTCGCCGAAGGCCGTTACAAACATGACAGGGAACGTCCATTCGGAATGCTGCCCAATAAACGTCACGATGGTCTCGATATAGTGTTCCACGGTTCGAATTGGCTCCGTCCGGCTGCCTGCAACCTGCTACATCAAGGTGGAAATTTATGACATCTGTGGGTCCGATGGCGAGCGCCGCGGTGCATGGTCATTGCGCGGCCATCGATACCGGCTTTGTCGCGCTCGGCCCCCTCAAAGTGGTGTTCCTGGGGGTGGTGCAGGGTATCAGCGAACTGCTGCCGATTTCCTCTACGGCTCATCTACGGGCGATCCCGGCCTTCCTGGGCTGGCCCGATCCCGGCTCGGCGTTCTCCGCAGCCATGCAACTGGCCGCGCTCGCCGCGGTGGTCACGTATTTCTGGACGGATATCGAGCGCTCGGTCGCCGGCTCGATCCAGGCCATCCGCCGCCGCGATTGGCAGGACTTTGAGCTTCGCCTTGCCGTGGCGGTGATCATCGCCACCATTCCCATCGTCATCGCCGGCGCCTCGCTTTCCAAGGTGCTGAATGCCTGCAACTCGCCGCTGCGAACGCCACTGGTGATCGGCATCGCCTGTCTGGTCATGGCGGCGCTGTTGGGGCTCGCCGAATGGCTGGCGACGCATCGGCGCGGCACCGACAAACTCACCTTGCGCGATGGATTGCTGATCGGCATCGCGCAAGTGGGCGCTTTGATCCCAGGCGTATCGCGTTCGGGATCGACCTTCACGGCAAGCTTGGGCCTGGGCTTCGCACGCGCCGATGCGGCGCGCGTGTCGTTTCTTCTGGGCATACCCGCCATTGCCGCGGCAGGCCTGCACGAAATCTGGGAACTTGCACGGTTCGGACTACCCTTGAACGGTTGGACCACGCTCGGCATCGGCCTGATCGTCTCGAGCTTGTCCTCGTTCCTGGCGATCTGGGGGCTCATGCGTTTCCTGGAGCGCTTCTCCACTTGGCCGCTCGTCATATACCGGGCGCTATTCGGTGTTTTGCTGATTGGCGGCGTTTATGCCGGTTGGTTCTAACAGTCAAATGCTGCCGGCTATTCGGCATTGGCGATCGACGTAAGCACAATGTTGTGGGGCGATATATCGATAAGGATATCCCACCGAAGCTTTTGCAGTTCCACGAGTGACCGATCACCCGTTTGAAAACTTTCTGTGGTCCGGGAGACTTGGTGTCCGGCGGCGCCACGGCAATTTCGACGGTGGATTACGCAGGTTCCATTGGCTACAAGCTGAATGCGAACTGGCGAGTGACCGCTGGCTGGGAGCAACGGAATTACCTTCAGCCAGGTGATCACGGCCGTAAGGATGGTTCAACCGATGCTCGCGCCCCAGGAAGTCATCGTTCAGCAACATCAACGATGAGGAACCGAGCGTCGGCCGGTGTCTAGGACAAGTTCCCGCATGCGGCTCGATCGACGGAGCGCCGGGCCAGCTCTTCAGTGCTGAGGGCGTTCGACTTGCAGACGTGACCCCAACCGATGGCGATGGTATGATTGCGCGCTATACCAGAGATATTTGGGGAACTGTCGAGAACACGGGAGAACGCAGATGAACGACGCGGCTCGGGAGAACGGTGCTGCGAAAAGCGCATTGCACGATCATTGGAAGTTCTTTCTCGGCGAAGGCATCGTGCTGCTTATCTTGGGTTCGGCCGCCATTATCGTGCCGGCGGTCGCCAGTCTGGCGATGGCGATTGTCTTGGGCTGGATTTTCGTGGCGGGTGGTATCGTCGGTCTGGTGACCACACTTGTCGGGCATCGGGCGCCAGGGTTCTGGTGGTCCTTGCTCTCGGCGCTCGTGGCCATAGCGGCGGGCGCTGCCCTGGTTGGCTGGCCGGTGGGTGGGGTGATCTCGCTCACCTTCGTGCTGACGGCATTCCTGATCGCCGACGGTATCCTGACGATGCTGTTCGCCATCGAGCATCGCCGCGGACTTTCGCAGCACTGGGGCTTTCTTTTCCTGAATGGGGTTCTCGATCTCGTGCTCGCCGGGCTCATCATCTGGGCCTTGCCGGGGTCGGCGATCTGGGCGTTGGGACTGATTGTGGGTATCGACCTGATATTCGGCGGATGGTCCCTGGTGGCGATGGCGATGGCCGCGCGCAAGGCGGCTTAGCATAAGGGGCCCGCACCGGAGTATCAGTCGATTCAAGCTCAGCGGCGCGTAGAGCCAGACCTGCAAATGAAACCGAATTAGAATCTGTAAAGACCGTAATGAAAACGACCGCTAATAGCTGCGCAAACAAACTGTCACAGCAACGTCAACCGCAAACGTGTTGGTTCTCGATGTCCCAGGTCAGGGCTTCTCCAGGATTACGGCTGGATCGGGACCGGCGAAGGCCATAATCTCGCCCGCTGGTGCAACCCTGCAGGCGCCCACCGACCATGCTATCTGCTGATCTCATCCATCACCTGCTCGAACAGTACGGCTATCTCGTCCTCTTCCTCGTCGTGATCGTCGAAGGTCCGATTGCCACAATCATTGGTGCGTTCGTGGCAAGCCAGGGCTATTTCGATATTTATGTCGTCTATGCAATCGCTGTCGTCGGCGATCTCTTCGGCGATCTTGCTTATTACGGCATTGGTCGGCTTGGGCGCGTTGGAACGCCCGCCCGAATATGGCCCCTGCTAGGGATCACCGAAGACCGTCTTGCGCGCGCAGCGCGCTATTTCGAGCGGCACGGCGCGAAGATGCTGTTATTCGCCAAATACACGCAGACCGGAATTGTCATCCTGCCGGCATCTGGTGCGGCGCGCATGCCGGTTGGAAAATTCCTCTGGTACAATGTTCTCGGCACGATTCCCAAGGCCCTCGTTCTCCTACTCGTCGGCTATTTCTTTGGCTATGCCTACAACAGCATCGATAATGATCTGACAAGAGCATCTTTCCTTCTTGCTGGAACACTTTGCCTGACGGGACTCTATTTGCTGGTCCGTCACTATTTCCGTGTGAGCTATGACAACCGTTAGCTGCATCATTCCCGCTTACAACGAGGCCTGCCGCATTGGTGAGGTGCTTGCAGTCACCACCACCCATCCACTTATCGACGAAGTCATTGCCGTCGATGACGGCTCGACCGACCAAACCGCCAGTGTAATTGCTCGCTTCGGGCGAGCGCGCTTGGTTGCCTTGGAGCAAAACACCGGGAAGAGTGGCGCGATTTGTGCAGGTGTCCAGCGATCAACCGGTGAGTTCCTGCTGTTTCTCGATGCCGATCTGATCGGGCTGACGGCCCACGATGTGACAGACCTTCTCCTGCCCGTGTTGAGTGGCTGTGCCGACGCCAGCATCAGCCTGCGACGGGACGCACTCCTGCCATGGCGAACGATCGGTCTCGATTACCTCTCTGGCGAACGTGTGCTGCGGCGGGATATGCTTGCCGAACATCTCGATATTATCGCACGCCTGCCTGGGTTCGCGCTGGAGACCTATCTCAATGACCTGCTCGTCCGGCGCAGGGCCCGAGTCAAGATTGTCTGGTGGAATGGTGTTGGCCACGTCTACAAAGCTCGGAAACATGGACTCTGGAATGGGATCACCGGCGAAGCCCGCATGCTGATGAACATCGCCGAAACAATCTCGCTCGCCGAAACTGCGCACCAGATTGTTGCGCTGCACAGACTGCGAATATGAGATGCGCGCAGTCGGACAATCACAGGGGTGATCTAACGTTGCGGCCCTTTATCTTTCTCAGTCGAATGCGCATCCACACGCTTCGGTGCGCGCTATAATCGGAAATCATTTTTCTGATTCTTTGCCCGACACCAATATTCCCGCTTTGGTAGCCGCTTAGGCCATAGCGGGCCGGGTGTTGCGTGGCTTGCCTCGGAAGGGAGAAACCTTGATTTCTCCCTCTCGCTTGCGCGTTTGGGCGATGTCATAGCTGTTCTGCATCCGCATGAGGGTGTCCATCGACACACCAAATGCCTTCTCGACGCGCAGCGCCATTTCCGGCGACAGGTGGGCGCGCTCATTAAGAAGCGTCGAAAGAGTCGCCCGCGTCACGCCCAGCACCTCCGCCGCGCCCGTCACCGACAGGCCCAGCGGCTCAATGATTTCATGCTTGATGAAGCCGCCGGGATGGGCCGGGTTCTTCAAGCGGATTCCGGTTTTTGCGCTCATGTCCACCTCCTAGTGGTAATCCTCATAGTCGAGGTCGATGATCTCGATTTCGTCATTGTCAATCCGAAACGTCATCCGCCAGTTCTTGGTGACGAACAGGCTCCACGTCCCCTTACGGTCGCCGGTCAGCAGATGCGCGTTCCAGTTCGGCACCGCGCGCAACTCATCGTCTTTCTCCAGGTCTTGGAGAAAGGAGACCATGCGTCGGATTTTGGCGACGACAGCAGGCTGAAGCCCGCTTGCATCATCGTTTTCGATGAATCGGCGCAATCCTTTGTGGATCACGTTCCTGATCTTCATGGCGATGCCTATCATGGGAACCCGTTCGGTGTCAAGTGACGCAATACGGATACGGGCAGATCGTCGAAGAGGACGCGTTCCCTGATCGCAAGCGAATTTTAGAGGGTTATGGCGCAGACGTTGTGCTCATCATCGTCGGGCATGGCGCGCCACGGGTTAGCGCGCGCGGCCAAGCCCAGCCGGCCGGTGCGGCTCGCCCATGGGCGTCATCAGGCGCATGGAGGCCGGACCGCCGACGACGGCCGCGCCGGCATCGGACGACGGCGACACCGGCAATCGCAAGGACGGCGCGCCCGCGCGCCGGTGACATGCCCAATGCGCAAATCATCGACGCCGGCTGTCGTCACGGCTTTCTCAGGCCCGCGGCGGCCGTCGAGGCCAGCAGGAACAGCCGCCTCGGCCGCGACGGAAATGACCGGAACCCATATCGCTTGTGGAAGGCGGCTGCGCGGTCGTCCTTGGCATCGACAACGATGGCGAAGACGGCGAGCGTGCGTCCGGCGCCGAGGATGCGCTTGATCGCATCGGCGAGAAGAAGCTCGCCGACGCCTTGGCCGCGGACCCGCTCAGCGCGCGCCAGCCGGCCGATCAGGCCGGCGGGAATCGCATCATAGCGCGGCAGCTTGCGGGCGAGGTCTTCGGGGATGTCGGTGAGCGACAGCGTGAAGGCGCTGAGCCTGTAGAAGCCGGCGATGCCCTCGTCATCGACCGCCACGAAGATCCGGGCGACATTGCGTTTGTCATCCTGGGTCGCCCGCTGGCGGAACCAATCGTCGAGCAAAGCCTCGCCCGAGGCAAAGGCCGCCCGGTCGTGGCGCTTGCCGAGGGGCTCGATGCGGAGGGCCAAGGCGGGGTTATCCCAAAAGATCGCGATGGCGCTTCAAGGCGGCGATCAGTTTTGCCGTGGGGGCAGGGGGATTGCGCAGGGCTTCCAGAAACGCCTGCCTGTCGGCACCCGTCAGCAGCATGCGCTCATGCTCGTCGAGCAGCCGGCGCGCGCCCTCATAGGCGAGATCGCCCGCCGTCAGGCCCGAGACGGCCATGGCGCGCTGGATCAGCTCTTTGGCCGAAGGGGCGATGCGCAATTCCATGCGCTCCCGCTTTAGCTCGCTTGCCTGTGGATGTTTGCGCCGTGCCGAACTTGCCATGATGGCCTCCTGCAACCCATACGTACGGCAAATCGCCGTGCAGTGCAAGAGGCGCGTCCCGCCGCGGCTCAACGGGTGCGGCCAAGTCCGGCCGGCCGGTGCGGCTCGCCCATGGGCGTCATCAGCCGCATGCCAGCGGTGGCGCCGATGACGGCCGCGCCGGCAATGGCAAAGATGTGCTGCCAGAGCCCGGGGGATACGCCCCATGCCGCGACTTCGAGGAGCGCGCTGTAGCCTGCAATCACGGCCGGGATGGCGAAGGCGAGCACGACGGCGAAACGCAAGATGTCCGACCGCGTGGTGGCGAAAACGAACTGACCCAGCGCGAAGGTCAGCCCGCCGGCCAGAAACCCGACGCCGATGCCGCCGACCGAACCGGCGCCGGCGTAGATCGCCCAGAAGCCCACTTCGATTCCAACCGTCACGGGTAGCGCGTAAACGACGGCGTTGTAGAGCAGCGCACAGAAGGCACCGACCCCGACGACCATGAGCAGAAGCGAAAAGACCATCGGTCCTCTCCTCGACACCAACGTCAGTGGCTGCGCGTGAAGACAAGTCTAACGCGGCCGACTCATCGATGCCACGGATTTGTGCGCGTCGCGCAGCGTTTTTGCGGGGCAAAAGCGTAGCAGAGCGCAAACAAGCGTAGCAGAGCGCAAACAAAGGCTATTTGCGAAGGGCCGCATGCGACGCATCATCGTCATCCTTGCGCAGGAGATGGCGCGTGACGCCCACGAGACTCCTTGTCGGTCAGATCGTTGCCGTTTTCGCGGTCGCGATCGCTGGCGTCTGGTTCGCCACGCAGTGGGCAGCGGCGGCTCTGGCCTTTCAGCCCCGCCTCGGCATGCCGTGGTTCCTGCTCTTCTCCTATCCTATCTATCAGCCCTGGCGTCTCTTCGAGTGGTGGTACGATTACGATGCCTACGCCCCTTCGCTCTTCAATCATGCCGGCATGATCGCGGCCGGCGGTGGGATTGCGAGTATTGTCGTTGCCGTCATGGGGTCTCTGTGGCGGGCCCGGCAAAACAAGCAAGTCACGACCTATGGCTCCTCGCGTTGGGCCACCGGCGAGGAGATCGCCGGGGCCGGGCTGTTCCGGCCGTCGGGCGTGTTTATCGGCCGTTTTGGCGAACATTATCTGCGCCATGACGGACCGGAGCATGTCATGGCGTTCGCGCCGACCCGCTCGGGCAAGGGCGTCGGGCTCGTCATTCCCACGCTGCTGTCCTGGACAGAGAGCGTGGTGGTCCACGACATCAAGGGTGAGAACTGGCAGCTCACGGCCGGCTGGCGCGCCCGCTTCTCCCATTGTCTGCTGTTCAATCCCACCGACCTGAAGAGTGCGCATTACAATCCCTTGCTGGAAGTGCGCAAAGGCCCCAACGAGGTTCGCGATGTCCAGAATATCGCCGATATCCTGGTCGATCCGGAAGGGGCCCTGGAACGGCGCGAACATTGGGAAAAGACCGGACATTCGCTGCTGGTGGGCGTGATCCTCCATGTTCTCTATGCCGAGAAAGAGAAGACGCTGGCGCGGGCGGCGAGTTTTCTGTCGGACCCGCTGCGCTCCTTCGAAAGCACCTTGCGGGCGATGATGGCCACCAACCATCTGGGCACCAAAGACAAGCCGATCGTTCACCCGACCGTCGCCTCCACAGCGCGCGATGTCCTGAACAAATCGCCCAACGAACGGTCGGGCGTGCTGTCCACGGCGATGACGTTCCTGGGGCTCTACCGCGATCCGATTGTGGCGGCGGTGACGGGGAACTGCGATTGGCGGATTTCCGATCTGGTCGATGCCGAACAGCCGGTCTCGCTCTTTATCGTGGTGCCGCCCTCGGACATCTCGCGCACCAAGCCCCTGGTCCGGTTGCTCCTGAACCAGATCGGCCGGCGGCTGACCGAAAAGCTGGAGGGCGATCCCGACAAACATCGCCGCCATCAACTCCTGATGATGCTCGACGAATTTCCGGCGCTGGGGCGGCTCGATTTCTTCGAGACGGCGCTCGCCTTTATGGCCGGTTACGGCATCCGCGCCTATCTGATCGCCCAGTCCTTGAACCAGATCTCCAAGGCCTATGGCGAGAACAACGCCATTCTCGACAATTGCCATGTGCGCGTCGCCTTCAGCAGCAACGACGAACGCACGGCCAAGCGCATCTCGGACGCCCTGGGCACGGCCACCGAACTGCGCGCCCAGAGGAACTATGCCGGCCATCGCCTGGCCCCTTGGCTCAGCCACGTGATGATCTCGCGCCAGGAGACGGCGCGTCCGCTGCTGACGCCGGGCGAAGTCATGCAATTGCCGGCCAGCGACGAACTGGTGCTGGTTTCGGGATTGCCGCCGATCCGCGCCCGGAAGTTGCGCTATTACGAAGATCGCAACTTCACCACCCGGATTTTTCCGGCGCCGCTCTTGAAGGGCGGCGGCTATGGCGACCGTCCCCCGCCGCGTCCCGACGATTGGGGTAGCCAAATCCGCCCCCAGGATGTGCGCCTCTTGCCCGCCGAAGACGAGCCCGTGGTCGCGGCCCTGGAGGAGGCGCGCGAACGCCAGCGTCATCCGGGACTGGCCGAGGAGGCGGGCAAAACCGATCGCCGCCAGGAGGAATTCGGGCTGAGGCTCTTCGACGACGACAACGAGGCCCCGGCCGAGAAGCGCGCCCTCGACCGCGCGCGCGGGCTCAATCCGGTCGGCCGGGCCCATGCCATGAATGTCGGCGAGAGCCGCGACCGCGACGACATTCCAGACTTCTGAGGGCCTCATGAAATCTCGCCGCCACATCTATATCGAGGAAGATCTGACCGACCGGCTGCAGCTGTTGGCCGCCAAGCCCGGCAGCTCGCGCTCGGCAATCGTGTCCGATGCGGTGCGGGCCTATCTCGACCGGCAGGGCGCAGACGAACTCGATAGCCGGTTCAAAACCCGCTTCGACAAGCTCACCCGGCAACTGAAGGAGATCGAACGCGATGTCGGCATCGTGATGGAGACGCTGGCGCTCTATGTCCGCTACGACCTGACCGTGACGGCGCCGCCGCCGGACCGGGAGCGGGCGGCCGCCAATGCCATCGGCCGTGAGCGCTTCCAGGCGTTTGTCGAGCAGGTGGGACGGCGGCTGGCCAAGGGCAAGAGCCTGCGCGCCGACATCCCGGGCGGATTGCAGGGGAACGGTCATGACCAGTGAGTGCGGCCATCCCGAAGCGCAAAGCCGGCGCCGCGCCATGTTGAAGACGGCGATGGGGGCAGCGATTGCCGCCGCGCTCGGCGATGGCGCGGTGATCGAGATCATGGTCAATCCGGACGGCGCGCTCAGGCTCGACCGTCTGGGCGAAGGCTGTGTCGACACCGGCACCCGGCTAGGTCCAGCCGAGGTCGAACGCATCATCCGGCTGGTGGCCTCCCATATCCGCCTCGAAGTGCATGCCGGCAATCCCATCGTCAGCGCCGAGCTGCCGGGCACCGGCGAACGCTTCGAAGGCATCCTGCCGCCGGTCTCGACCGCACCGTGTTTTTCGATCCGCAAACCCGCGGCCCGGATCTACACCTTGGCCGATTACGTTGCCGATCGCATCATGGCGATGCCGCAGGCCGAACGCCTCCGCCAGGCCGTGGCCGAACGCCGCAATATCCTGATCGCGGGCGGCACCAGTTCCGGCAAGACCACGCTTGCCAATGCGCTCCTTGCCGAAATGACCCATCTGGACGAACGGGTGATCCTGATCGAAGACACCCGCGAACTGCAATGCGCGGCGCCGGACTGCGTGGCGCTTCGCACCAAAGCCGGTGTCGTGACGCTTGCCGCCCTGGTGCGCTCGACGCTGCGGCTGCGACCTGATCGGATCATCGTGGGCGAGGTGAGGGGCCCCGAAGCCCTCGATATGCTGAAGGCCTGGAACACAGGCCATCCCGGCGGCCTCGCCACGGTGCATGCCAATTCGGCGCGGGCGGCGCTCTACCGGCTCGAACAGCTCGTACAGGAAGCGGTCGTGACTGTTCCGCGTCGGCTGATTGCCGAGGCCATCGACACCGTCGTGTTCATTGCCGGACGGGGCAACACGCGGCGCATCGAGACCATCGCCGAGGTGAGCGGCCTGAATTCCGACGGCGATTACGCCGTCAAGGACGTGCTGCCGGTCCGGCTTCACGCGCTTTGAAGGAGACGTTCATGTTTGGCATTCGATCGCGATCTGCCGTCCGGCTTTGGCTGCTGGCGTTGGGCTGGAGCGTGGTCCTGACCGGCTCCGCCATCGCAGCGGGCACCAATATGCCCTGGGAACAGCCGTTGCAGCAGATCCTCGATTCCATCCAGGGCCCCGTTGCCAAAATCATCGCGGTGCTGGTCATCGTCATCACCGGCCTGTCGCTCGCCTTCGGCGAAACCGCCGGCGGCTTTCGGCGCCTGATCCAGATTGTGTTCGGCATCTCAATCGCCTTTGCCGCCTCGAGCTTCTTTCTGTCGTTCTTTTCCTTCGGCGGAGGCGCGCTGGTCCAATGAGCCCGAACATCGAAGGCTTCGATGTGCCGCTGCACCGCGCCCTGACCGAACCCATCCTGCTCGCCGGCGCGCCGCGGGCCATCGCCATCGTCAATGGCACCGTCGCGGCGGCCTTGGGCCTGGGCCTGCGGCTGTGGATTGCGGGGCTTCTGCTCTGGGTGGTCGGACATTCCGTGGCCGTCTTTGCCGCCAAGCGCGATCCGGATTTCGCCCAGGTGCTCGCCCGCCATCTGCGTCAGACAGGATGGCTCGAATGTTGAATCTCTCCGAATACCGCCACAGGAGCGGCCGGCTCGCCGATCATCTGCCCTGGGCGGCGCTGGTGGCGCCGGGCGTCGTGCTCAATAAGGATGGCAGCTTCCAGCGCAGTTTTGCCTTTCGCGGACCCGACCTTGAAAGCGCCACTGCGGCCGAACTGGTGGCCGCCTGTGCCCGGCTCAACAACGTCCTTCGCCGCTTCGGTTCGGGCTGGGCGCTGTTTTTCGAGGCCGAGCGCTTCGCCGCCGCCGAATATCCGAACGCGCACTTCCCGGACGCCGCTTCCTGGCTCGTCGATTCGGAGCGGCGCGCGGCCTTCGCGGACAGCGAAGAGGCGGGACACAAACACTTCGAAAGCGCCTGCACGCTCACATTTGTCTTCCTGCCGCCGCCGGATCGGATCGCCCGCGCCGAACAAGCCCTGCTGGAATCGCCGGACCGAAATCCGTCCCGCAACTGGCGCCAGGAATTGGCCGCGTTCGCCGCCGAGACCGATCGCGCCTTCGATCTTCTCGCCGCCATCATGCCGGAAATGCGGGCCCTCGACGATGCCGAGACCCTGAGCTATCTGCATCGGACCATCTCGTCGAAGCGCCATGCCGTGCAGGTTCCCGACACGCCGCTCTATCTCGACGCCATCCTGGCCGACGAGCCCTTCAGCGGCGGCATCGCCCCGATGCTGGGCCCACGGCATTTGCGGATGCTGACGGTGATGGGCTTTCCGAACCTGACGCGGCCGGGGATTCTCGACGCGCTCAATCATTTGAGCATGCCCTACCGCTGGATGACGCGCTTCATTGCGCTCGACAAGACCGAAGCGATCCGGACGCTGACCCGGTTGCGGCGCCAATGGTTCAACAAGCGCAAGTCAATAACGGCCCTCTTGCGCGAGGTGCTTTACAGCGAGCCGGTTCCGCTCACCGATTCCGACGCCGACAACAAGGTGGCCGATGCCGATCTGGCGCTCCAAGCCCTCGGCGGCGACCATGTGGCGTTCGGCTATTTGACCACCACGGTCACGATCGCCGACGAAGACCGCCAGGCCGCGGACGACACGATCCGGCGCATCGAGCGGGCGATCCATGGCGCCGGCTTCACCACCATCCGCGAAAGCGCCAATGCCGTGGAAGCCTGGCTGGGGTCGCTGCCGGGACATGCCTATGCCAATGTCCGTCAACCCCTCGTGCATACGCTCAATCTCGCCCATCTGGTGCCGCTGTCCTCG
>Ga0307375_10005720_pt1 | contig 11604 bp, 10 predicted proteins | sample TR1MG_FD_202531 | JGI IMG/M metagenome (GOLD analysis project Ga0307375, IMG submission 202531) | Soil microbial communities from Risofladan, Vaasa, Finland - TR-1 | ecosystem: Environmental > Terrestrial > Soil > Coastal area > Acid sulfate soil | place: Finland: Risofladan, Vaasa | collected... | reverse complement strand
CGGGAATTATCTTAATTCCCTGGGGGTCAGGGTAATTACAGGAACACAGGTTGAATCAATAAACGGCTCACACCATGTGGAATCTGTTACAGTTGGGGGAGAGATACTTCTTGCAGAAACAGTGATTGTAGCAACTGGACTTAGACCTAATGTGGATATTGCCGGAGAGGCAGGGTTTGATATAGGTACCACTGGTGGGATCGTGACAGACGAGAGGTTAAGGGTCAGTTACCAGGGTGAGTTCCTGGATAATGTATATTCGGGAGGAGAATGCGTCCAGGTAACTGATCTTGTTACGGGGCAGCCCACAATCAGCAGGCTCGGCTCGGCTGCAAGGCGCATGGCCCGGGTGATCGGTGAGAATCTCAGTGGAAAAATTTCAGATTATCCACCCACATTAAGCCCAAACGTGGTTGCCGTGGGTGATCTGGTGGCAGGTCAGGTTGGGATAACCTCCCATATGGCAAAAGTAAATGATATCAGCGTGGTCAGTGGAAGTTCAAAAGGACTTACAAAAGCTGGTTATTATCCAGGTGCCAGGCGGTTGCATATTAAACTGCTATTCGCCAATGAGAAGCTGGTTGGTGCACAGGTCATATCTCATGAGGGTGTTAAGGAGAGAATTGATGCATTCAGCCTGGCTATTCGTATGGGTGCTACAGTTGAAGACCTGGCTAAATGGGAGACATCGTATGCTCCTCCGGTGTCTGGTGTTATCGATCCAGTGACTTTTGCAGTGGATGATGCAAGAAAAAATATGGAAGCTACTGCGTGATCGCAATTGATGGTTCATTTGGTGAAGGCGGCGGACAGATCATACGTACGGCAGTAGCCCTGTCTGCAGTCACAGGAAATGATATTTCAATCAATAATATCCGTAATAACAGACCACAACCGGGCTTGAAAGCCCAACACCTATATGCTGTCAGGACTGCGGCTGCTTTGACCCAGGCAGACGTGACTGGACTGGAATTAGGATCTACATGTGTGATTTTCAGGCCTAAAGGTATCTTCGGAGGTCATTATAATGTGGACATCGGGACTGCAGGCAGCATCACATTATTACTCCAATGCTTGATGCCTGCTGCTGCCATGTCGACTGAGACTGTCACTTTGGATATAATAGGGGGAACCGATGTGGCCTGGTCGCCGCCAATTGATTACTTGTCCAATGTGCTATTCCCGGTCCTAACATCAATGGGCCTGGATTGTAGTATTCATCTCCAAAATCGGGGATATTATCCCAGAGGCGGCGGCAGTGTAAAAGTGGTAATCAATCCATCTAAGTTTAAGGGAATTTATATTAGAAAAATATCCTGTGATATTATGGGCACATCCCACAGTTCTAATCTACCCAAACACGTGGTACAGCGCCAGGCTGATGCTGCCAGAGAAGAACTTGAGGGGGCGGGTTACAAAGTATCCATTGATATGGAAACTGCCAATAATGTTTCAACCGGCAGTGGTATCACCCTCTGGTCTGGCAATATTGGTGGGTCAGCACTGGGAAAGCGGGGACTTCCTGCTGAAAAAGTAGGCCGGGTAGCTGCCATGGAGATTATTACAGAACTTGATTCGGGTGCGGCTGTAGATGTATATATGGCTGATCAGTTGATACCATATATGGGTCTTGCCGGTGCGGGTAGTTTCACTTCTCGGGAAATCTCAAAACACACCAGCACTAATATCTGGGTTGTAGAGCAGTTTTTGAAGATAAAATTTAAAATAAAAACTGAAAATAATCTATATAATATATATCTATGATTCGACGATTTGTAAATATTCTGGCGGGACTTCTTCTGATAATACAATAAATTCATTGACTATCATCATATTCACACTATTATTCATAGCATCAAATGCCTCTATTTTGAAGATAACAGGGTTCTCTGAGTGAAAACTGGCTGCTTCAACAGCCTTCGCATAAGAAGTGCTCAGGTGAACATATCTCTGACGTACAGGCCTGATCCCCATGTCCAGAATCATTTCGCCCTCTTCCTGAGAGCTGCCATAATAAAGGAATTCCATATCATTCTCAGGAAAATTAAGTTCAATATTTACTGAATGACCATAACGGGCTCTGATCTTATTGCCACTTAACTGGTATCTACCTTTAACGTCTGATTCTACCAGAGCTATAAGTCTCTGGGCCGATGCCCACGGGTATCTTGTTAACATAACGTCCAGCAAAACCCCCTTATCTACCCAACCATGCTGGTCCATTGCCAAACCCAGATCATCAGGGAAATGTCTCAATGCGCCTGATAAGAAACGTCCCATCCGTTCAGTTCGCTCATCATCAAGCACTAATTTGCCGGACTCACCGCATTTACATTCTTCACCCCGGAAATATCCGTGGTTTGGACACTTTCGAATCATGTTATCGTATTATAATAAACACATCTTATAAACCTTATTAATTCATTTAGAATTACTGGACATAATTTAATATCAAAGAGCTTGAATATATTTATTAAATAAGGTGGTGCGGAATGAGTTCTGAAATAAATAATTTGATGTTCCAATTAGTAGACGAATTGGGACCTGAATTGATAATCCATATATATGACGTAAAAAATGGTCTCAAGGCCATTGTTGTAGTTGATAATACTTCTGCAGGTCCGACAATTGGGGGTACCAGGATGTCCCTGGAGGTCACGACCAGGGAAGTTGCCAGACTAGCCCGTGGAATGACCCTGAAAAATGCAATGGCATGGCTGCCTCATGGCGGAGGTAAATCCGGCATCATCGCTGACCCCGCAAAAGTAGATAAAGAAAATCTCATCCGCGCATTTGCCAGAAAGATCAAGCATATTTCTGAATATATTCCTGGCCCTGATATGGGTACCAGTGAGACTGAAATGGCATATATCAAAGATGAGATCGAACGTGCTGTAGGTCTGCCCCGGGAACTGGGGGGAATTCCACTGGATCAGATAGGCAGCACAGGATATGGTGTATACATAAGCACCCAGATAGCAGCCCAATACATTGACCTTGATCTGAATGGTGCCAGGCTAAGCGTAGAAGGTTTCGGTTCAGTAGGAAAACATTCAGCTCGTTTTTTGGCTGAAAAAGGTGTTGTCCTAATAGCTGCAAGCGATTCCAAGGGAACGATATACAATCCTGAAGGGCTGGATATTGAAGAACTCATCCTGTTCAAGGAAAAAACGGGTTCAGTAAGTAATTATCCTCATGGGGATAAATTGATGGTAACTGATCTGCTGGATATCAGCACAGATATATTTATACCTGCTGCCCGCCCTGATGTGATAACCAAGAGTAATGCTGATGTCCTGGATGCCAAACTGATCGTGCAGGGTGCAAATATCCCTATTACATTAGAAGCAGAAAGAATGCTCCATGAAAGAGGTGTACTGAGTATACCGGATTTTGTAGCAAACGCCGGTGGTGTGATCACGGCTTCTGTGGAATATCATGGAGGATGTGAAAAAGATGCTTTTGATCGGATCGAAGAGACTATCAGTTCCAATACAAGAGATGTGCTAGAAATGGCAAATAAGCAAAACCAGACCCCCAGGGACGCGGCATTATCTATTGCCACGGAGAGGGTAAAAAAAGCAATGGAGTACAGAGAATAGGAGGAGTAGGATTTCTTGACATTAAAGGCAATTTTCGAACCGGAATCAATAGCAGTGATCGGGGCTTCATCTTCCCCAGGCAAATGGGGTCATGTGATATTGAAAAACCTGCTAAACAATGGGTATAAAGGAGAAGTATTTCCAGTAAATCCAAAAGATCAAACAATTTTAGATCGAAAATGTTATAATTCTGTCCTTGACATACCTGTTCATGTAGATCTGGCAGTGATCGCAGTTCCCAGATCTTATGCGTTAAATGTTGCTGAGGAATGCGGTAAAAAGGGTGTAAAAGGCATTATTATGGTTACGGCAGGATTCAGTGAATTGGGTGGTGAAGGACGAGAAATTGAAAAAGAACTATTGGAGATCATTGAGCGTTACCACATGAGGCTTGTGGGCCCTAACACTTTGGGTGTTGTAAATGCCCATACTGGTATGAATGCCAGTATCATCTCAAGATTACCAGAAGCAGGTGGAATATCTTTTATTACCCAGAGCGGTACATTGGGGTTGGCACTGGCTGACTGGACCATGGAGATGGGATTAGGTCTAAATCTGGTTATCAGTACAGGTAATAAGGCAAATATCGACGATGTGGATCTACTGGAATATCTTGCCCAGGATCCAAATACTGATGTTATCGCCATGTATGTGGAAGGGATCAATAGGGGAAGAGATTTCATAAAAGCAGCACAGCGAATATCCAAACCAATACTGGCACTGAAAACAGGCAGGACAAAAAGCGGAGCAAAAGCGGTATTCTCACATACGGGCAGCCTGGCCGGATCTGATGAGGTGTATTCGGCTGCCTTCAAACAAGCGGGTGTCATCAGGGTTGATAATATCGAAGACCTGTTCGATTCTGCCCTGGCCCTGTCAGTTCAGCCTGCTCCTTGTGGAAACAGGGTGGGTATTATCTCAAATGGAGGGGGTGCCAGTATCATTGCTTCCGATGCTTGTGAGCGCCTGGGTCTTACCATTCCTGAATTAATGCCTGTTACCCAGCAAAAAATAAAAAAATTAATCCCTGAATTTGCTTCAGCCCACAATCCAATTGATACAGCCGGATTAGCTAAATTCGAGACTTATAACGGCATTGTAAGACATATGCTTCTGGATCCTAACATTGATGCTTTGGTCGTAATATATGTTCATACAATTATGGTTGATCCTGCACAACCAGCACAGGCTGTAGTAGATATCAGGCGCGGAGACTGCAGTAAACCAATAATAACATGCTGGATGGGAGGTTCCGGCACTGAACCAGGAGTTAAGATATTGAAAAAGGGCGGCCTTCCAAATTATCCTGTACCTGGCAGGGCTGTTGAAGCTTTGGCTTCATTGGTTCAGCACCATGGATTCCTGGAGAAGGTGAAGATATGAACGGAAAAAATGACGTATGGGAATTGCAGAAAGAATGTCAAATTCCTGTATTGCCAATAGTAAAAGCATCCTCTATGGAGGAAGTTATTGAAGTTTCAAACTCTCTGGGTTATCCAGTGGTCATGAAAATCTCATCACCTGATATTTCACATAAAAGCGATGTGGGCGGAATTATATTGGATATTAATTCTGAAGAAGAAGTTAAAAATGCTTACCGTGATATGATGGATACTGTCAAGCTGAAGGTTCCTGATGCCAGAATTGATGGTGTAATGCTGCAAAAAATGGCAGAACCCGGAATTGAAGTTATAATAGGAGTTAAACTTGACCCGCAATTCGGTCATGTTATAATGTTTGGTCTGGGTGGGATATTTGTTGAAATTTACAGGGATGTTTCATTCAGGGTAACACCTGTAAATAGTGAAATGGCTCGTGATATGATACTTGAAATTAAGGGCAGCCCAATTCTAATGGGTGCCCGGGGGCGTTCATCTGCTGATATTAATGCTATCATTAATGTAATTGTCAAATTATCAGAAATGCTGGAAAAAAATCCGGATATTGTTGAACTGGATATTAATCCGTTGATTGTATATGAGAAAAATGTAGTTGCAGTGGATGCTAGGATGCTGAAAAATGACAAAAACGGATCTTAGTATTTGCGCATAATTAAATTGAACAAATTTAATTTTCTCGGGGACATATTTTGTAATTCCATTCACCATATGGCCTGTTTTACTTTTTATTTCCACAATAACCGCAACGCTCATATCTGAAAGCCGTTACTAATCTTGGATATATATAACGATCCCAATTTGTGACCGTTACATTACATGTTGGTACGATGAAATTAACCGCAGATGAACACTGATAAACGAGGATACGCCACCTGAAAATCTGCGTTCATTTGCGTTTATCTGCGGTTTTATCTTATCCACCAACACGAATTGTAACGGTCTCGAAAAAACTAAAGGAACTTGGTTGAGAAACAAAGTTTATCAATTATCCAACCTATAACTGCCGGTATTTCAACTTGAGAATAAGAGCATGGGTTAGTATAGAATAGCCTAAAATCACTCACTTTTATTAGCTGAAAAATTCTGCCTTTTAGCACAGTTCCATAATCCAGTTATTTTGGCATTTATCGCATCCAACGAATTTCTGGATTTGTGCCCAATAATTCCCAACCATTTGATCAATAACTTCCTTGCTATTCTCAGTATTTATGTTTGTAAATTCTCCACCTGCCAAAATCTTCCTGGAAGCATCGTCCAGAATGGCACATACTTTGATGCTGTCCTCTGTATCCTCATGTCAATCTATATGTCCTGCCGACATGCTGTGCTTTCTTTCATATCGGATCCATTTACATCTCTTCTTTTTCTTTACGTTTTGTTCAGCCAGACCTTCTGAAAGCAAGTACATGTGAATTCGATTATGAGGTATATGAATATTATAGAAACCTTCGATGATAGGTTCCAGCATTATTGCTCCGAACTTGAAGCGGTCAAAGGCTTTATTGATGATTTCAACTTCTTCAGGTCTGAAGGATTTCTTTGGTCTGCCAAGATTCTTCCCAATTATAGGTTCTTTTCCAGTCTCATTATATTTTTTCTTCTTGTGATTGATTATGTAACGAATTTTTCTCTTATTTAGCTTCACACTCTGAACAAATGATTCAGGATAAAATTGAATGCGAAATCTTTTCGGGACTATACAGTCCAAAGCCATATCGAAAGTTTTAATTTAGATTGAGTGGTAACTATACAAAGTATGCCGTTTTGCTACATAATAATGGAGTGACAACATGAAAACTATTGTTATAATATCGATTTTATTAGCTATTTTATCAATGGCTTTGGTTGGCGAAGCTGACACTGCAAATGACAAGGAAATCTTTGAAAATAAAGAACTTAACGTGCCCAGTGCGGATTTTGTCCCAAATGAAATTATTGTTAAGTTTAAGGGAGATCGAGAGCCATTTAAGGTGATAAAAGTTCCTGAAGGGAAAGTTGGAAAAAAAATAAAGGAATTTAAAAAGAGGGCGGATGTAATTTATGCTGAACCAAACTATTATGCCTATGCTTTAATGGGTCCTGATGATACCTACTATACATTACAATGGCATTTAGACAGTATTCAAATGGAAGAGGCTTGGGATATTTCTACCGGAACAGAGACGGTAGTAGCAGTCGTGGATACAGGAATAAGAAAGGGTACGGATTTAGCTAATACCTGTTTTGTCTCAGGCTATGATTTTGCAAATAATGATGCTGATCCTATTGATGATAATGGTCACGGTACTCATGTGGCAGGAACTGTTGCTCAGAGCACGAATAATGCCCTTGGAGTGGCTGGAGTGGCTTTCAATAGCTGTTTGATGCCGGTAAAGGTTCTTGATTCAACAGGTAGTGGCACCTATAGCGGTATTGCTTCAGGTATTCGTTATGCGGTAGATGAAGGAGCAGATGTTATCAGCTTAAGCCTGGGAGGCATCTCTGATGGCACAATTGTAAAAGAAGCAGTTCAATACGCTTATGAAAATGGAGTAACAGTAGTCGCTGCCTGCGGAAACGAGAATACGGCTACTTGTCTTTATCCCGCTGCCTACGATGATTATGTAATTGCTGTTGGCGCTACTCAGTATGATGAAACAAAAGCTCCTTATTCTAATTATGGACCAAGTTTAGACATAGTAGCTCCGGGAGGAAATACCGGAGTTGATCAAAATGGCGATGGTTATGTCGATGGGGTTTTACAACAGACCTTTACCATTAACCGTAACAGGATAACCTGGGCTTATTACTTCTTCCAGGGAACTTCAATGGCTGCTCCCCATGTTTCAGGAGTCGCTGCCTTAGTGATTGCTAATGGGGTAACAGGCCCAGATAATGTTAGAGCCGCTCTGGAAACTACCGCCGAAGACAAAGGTGCTTACGGTTGGGATGAAACTTATGGTTGGGGCTTAGTTGATGCAGCCGCTGCCCTTACTTATGTTTCGGGTCCCATTGATAATCCTCCATCGGTGGGTATAACAAACCCCTTAGATGGAGATACCGTTTCTGGAATTATTGAGATCACTGCCGATGCCACCGATTATGTAGGAGTTGTTCAGGTAGACTTTTATAATGGTTCTACTTTAATCGGAAGCGATACTGAATCTCCTTACAGTTTTTCTTGGGATAGTAGGACAGTGAATGATGGCACTTATACTTTAACTGCTACAGTCACGGACAACGCTTCTCAGCAAACATCGGATTCAATTAGTATCCTGGTTGATAATGTTAATGAGCCCCCAATAGCTAATGCTGGACCTGATCAATCAGCTTTTGTTGGAGAATTAAACTTCGATGGCTCTGGTTCTTCAGACCCAGATGGAACAATTGTATCTTATGCTTGGGATTTTGGTGATCAATATACTGGAACAGGAGTGACCACCAGCCACAGTTATACGGCAGCTGGCACTTATACAGTTAACTTAACGGTTACTGATAATGATGGATTGACCGGTACAGATATAGCAACTGTTAGCGTGAATGAAGCACCGTCAGAGGTTACAGTATTTTCTGATAGTTTTGAAATAGGCGAGTGGAATGGATTATGGACTGAAGATATCCAGAATGACTGGTTCCGCTCAACCCAAAGAGCAGTCTATGGCAGTTATTCTGCCGAAGTTGATGGACCTGCCTCAAATGCCAACCTGACATCCATACCCATTTATTTACAAGGCAAGACAGATGCGACCATTACTTTCTCCTGGTATATTGAAAAAGGTCTTGATTCAGGAGAATATCTTGCTTTTGATGTTTCTACTGATGGAGGAACAACTTGGGTTGAAGAAGCCCGCTTGAGAGGAAATGTTGATACGGAAAATGTCTGGCATGATGAAATTATTGATTTAACCGGCATTAACAATCTTCGAATTCAATTCAGAGGAACGATGTCAGATTCTAAAGAGGATGCCAATGTGGATATGGTCAAGGTTACAGCCCGCTAATCTAATCTAAGAAAAACCTTGTGGAACAAAATCCCTTAAAAATAAGGGGTTTTGTTTTTTATATCTTTGATTCAAGAATCTAATTCAACATTTATGATAAAATGAAACATCATAAATTAAGAATAGATACTATGAAAAACTAACATCGTTTAAACCCTTGCTAACCGTAAGGAAACTCTATCTTCTCTATCCTTGTTCTTAATTTTATCTCGTAAGTTCGGACTTAATAACTGCGCCTGAAATGAAAAGCAGAAAGTAGGCAAATCAAATAGAAACTATGGTTATAAGCATCCTTTTTTATGCCTCGGATTTTCGAATCCGAGGTCCTTGACTAACCATGCATCCTTGTTAATTAAATTATCTGGGCACGGATTTATACATAGTTGTAGGAAACAGATAAATATATAATTACAATAATGTTAACTGTGAATAGTAATACCTATATATTATCTAATAAAACCCGGGCCTACAGTGATGTCTACTGAATCTGCGTTCAGATCTGGAACAGGACTTTGGTATCAGGTTCCTCCACTTAGACCTGTGCTGGTCTGTGATCGTTAACAATGAGGGTGGTGACTCTGAACCCATACCAAAGATAGGTTCCATGCAGCAGGATATATTCAATTTTATGATCAGTCTGTTAAAAGCACCCTTTACCATTCCCACCGGCATCTTGGCAGGTCGGTAGCTAAGATGTTCCGTAAATACCCATTAGTAGAGGAAAAGGTAAGCTATGTTTTAATCACTGACATCATTCACCATGTATACTTATCGACCTTTTTTCCGTCCTTGATCTATATAAAATATTACAACTCTTCAAAAACTTTGTCGGGGCAGAATTATGAAAATAAGAATTGTAAATTCAAAAGAAGAAATCGGGACAATTGAAAATGAAGAGATAGTTCACATCGCATTCAGGCCTTCGAATAAGGATATTTTTATGCTGGTGAAAACATGTCCAAAGCTGAAAGCTCTCCATGTTCCAACTTCATATTTAAAGACGATATCCAAATCTACTTTGATGTTCCTGGAAATGCAGGGCATTGAACTTCTGGAAGGCGATGTGTGGGGTCATAGAAAGGACATCAATGAGTACTATGAGATTAAGCCACGTATATTTGACAGAATTGAAGAGTTAAAGAATGAAGGCACATCAAAGGAAGAGATAATATCTAAGTTGGGTTTAGAGACTCGGTTGAGTGAAGATTTGATTAAGTTTTTGGTGTAAGACAATTTCGAAAAACTTAAATCTACTCCCATATTTTCTGGGAATGTGCCCTGAGCAATCACTGAACATACTTTGTTTACAGATTTGTCCCCTCAGACTAATCGGGACGCATGATGTGCCCGGATAGATACTCCAACCTCTAATTCGAATTTGTTTCCGGGTGCATCTAAATTTAAACAGGATTCAAAACAACAAACCGTTTTATTTAAATATATGTACCTTAGTCAAAACTTATTAAACGCACATTGTTTCTAGTGAGGTGACGAAAGTGGAAAATGACGATATAGTATATATCGGTAACAAACCGGTTATGAACTACGTGCTTGCAGTGGTAACCCAGTTCAACAGCGGTGCAGACAATGTGGTCATTAAGGCCAGAGGAAGGGCAATATCCAGAGCAGTGGACGTTGCTGAAGTTGTAAGAAACCGGTTCATGACTGATCTGTCGGTCAAGGAAATACTCATATCTACTGAAAAGATTACTTCAGAACGCGGTGAATCTAATGTATCGGCCATGGAAATCACTTTGGGCAAATAAGAATACCTTGAATATTTTTATTATCAATGAATCTGAGTTATGAGAGTTGAAGTTTATTCAAAAACCCTGGAGTATGACGGTACCCAGATAGAACCTCTTTGGGCATATTCAAAAGGGATACCAGGAGATAGTATTGTATTATTTAGGGGTGGTATGGATATCCCTTGCACTAATATCAAGGACCTGGAAGACCTGATGGATAATAAAGCCATTAAAGGAGGGGATATGCTGCATTTTATAGTGGAGCGTTTTGATTCCCCTGCAAGTATGAGACTGGCATATTATATGCAGCGTATGCTTGTCGTGTGCGCTCGGGATGTGCTGGTACAGCATGGTATTACTTCTGTTAGAAACGGAGATGACCTTTTCGTGGATGGAGGTAAACTGACAGTTAGTATAGCTTCGGCCGGTATATCTTCAGAAAAAATTCATATGGGTATTAATATCTTCTGCAAAGGGACACCACCAGAAGTCAAGGTTGCCTGTCTTGAGAATCTGGGAATTACAGATTTTATGGGACTGGGAGAAGAGATTGCCCGCAATTTTGCTTCAGAGATTAATGACATTGAGTCTGATATCGTAAAAACAAAAAGCCTATGATCTTTTTGTTTTGAAAAGAATATCTTAATCAACGGCGTTAACCACCTTGATTATTTCAATATAAATCAAGATGGTTAAATGACAATTTTTCATCCAATTGACGAGAAACAAGTAACAATAGCAATATTTAAAGCAAATAATTATCTTGGAGGTGGGTTCTGGATAGGCGGTTATCTCATGAATAAGTTGACAGTACGGGCACCTGGGCAGGAAGTGCTAGATGAGATCGGTGTGCCTTATAAGGAAGTGGAGCCGG
>Ga0307375_10005719_pt1 | contig 11605 bp, 11 predicted proteins | sample TR1MG_FD_202531 | JGI IMG/M metagenome (GOLD analysis project Ga0307375, IMG submission 202531) | Soil microbial communities from Risofladan, Vaasa, Finland - TR-1 | ecosystem: Environmental > Terrestrial > Soil > Coastal area > Acid sulfate soil | place: Finland: Risofladan, Vaasa | collected... | reverse complement strand
CTCCAGTCCTGGGGAATCCTCTCCTATCGCGTGCTTCTGTTGGAAGCCGACCCGCAACACGGATACCGGCCTCCAGAGGATTACCCGGCATGGTCGGTGGCGGCGCTAACAACCCACGATCTGCCCACTCTGGCGGGGTTTTGGCAGGGGCTGGATCTGGATACCCGCGCCGCACTGGATCTGATCCCCGATACCGCGACGCGCGACAGTCTCATTGTTGAACGTGCCCGGGACCGCAGCTTTCTCCTCCTTGCTCTGGAACGGGAGGGGCTTCTGCCGAGAGGGGTTGGTGTACAGCCGGTGGATCTCTCAAAACTGACAGATGACATGATTCGCGCGATTCATCACTTGCTGGCCCGTGCCGCTAGTGCCGTGCTACTGGTACAAATGGATGACGTTCTGGCCGTGACGGACCAGAGCAACCTGCCCGGCACGGCAGATCAGTACCCTAACTGGCGGCGCAAACTCCCCCTGACTCTGGAACAATGGGCCGAAGATCCGCACGTCAACGGCCTTTTCGCGACCCTGCGCGAAGTGCGTCCTGTGCCGCCACGCGGACAGATCGCTGAGGCGACAATCCCCATTCCACGCGCCACTTATCGCCTGCAGTTTAACCAGAACTTCACCTTCAATGATGCCGCCGCCCTCGTTCCTTATCTGACCCGTCTCGGTATCAGCCATTGCTATGCTTCGCCCATCCTCAAGGCCCGCAAAGGCAGCCCGCACGGTTACGACATTGTCGATCATAATGCGCTGAATCAGGAAATCGGCAGCTCCGAGGATTTTCTGCGTTTTTCCGACACTCTGGCCGCGCACGGCATGGGCCTTATGCTGGACATCGTACCCAACCACATGGGTGCGCTGGGCAGTGACAATGCTTGGTGGCTGAATGTGCTGGAGCACGGACCAGCATCGCCCTACGCGGACTATTTCGACATCGACTGGTATCCGTTGAACCCGCAACTGCGCGGCAAAGTGCTTTTGCCGGTCCTGGGCGACCATTACGGCCAGGTCTTGGAAGACGGCGAGCTGAAACTGTGTTTCGCAGCGGAACAGGGAGAAATCTACATCCAATATCTGGAAAACAGTTTCCCTGTAGATCCCCGCGAATATCCGCGAATCCTCGACCTGCGTGCCGATATCCTGCGCACCGAGCTGGGTATGGAGCACCCCGACACGCAGGAACTGGCCACGCTTTCCGACGCCTTGCGCCGTTTGCCAGAGCGGTACAGTGCCGAGGCGGAAAGCCGGGCAGCCCGGGTCAGAGATGGCACGGTATATCGGCGCCTGCTGGCGGAGCTCTGTGCCAGATCTCCGGAGGTCACGGCCTTTCTGCAGGAAAACATAGTGCTCTTCAACGGCCATCCCGGTGATGCAGAAAGTTTTGACAGTCTGCATCAGTTGATTGAGGCGCAAGCCTACCGCCTCGCTTTCTGGCGCGTGGCGGCGGATGATATCAATTACCGCCGCTTTTTTGACATTAACGAACTGGCTGGCTTACGGATGGAGGACCCCGCCGTTTTCGGCGATGCCCACCGGCTCATTTTCCGACTCCTGTCCGAAGGGCGTGTAAATGCCCTGCGCATCGATCACCCGGATGGACTCTACGATCCGCAGATGTATTTCCGCCGCATCCAGGCTTGGCGGGCCTGGCGGCAAGCCCGCCGCGACAAGGGCGGCAGAAGCCTCTACCTGGTAGTGGAAAAGATCCTCGCAGACGGCGAAGCCATGCCCCCGGACTGGCCGGTACACGGCAGTACCGGCTACGACTTTGCCAACGACGTGACCAGCCTTTTCGTGAATGACCGAGCGCGGGCGGCCTTCGAGCGCCTGTACAGCGCCTTCATCGGTCATCCGTGCGACTTCGATACGCTCCTCTATGACTGCAAAAAACTGATCATGAAAAGCTCCATGGCCAGCGAACTCAATGTATTGGCTGACCATCTCAGCCATATTGCCCAGACCGACCGGCGCACCCGGGACTACACCTTGAACGGCCTGCGCTGGGCACTCCAGGAAGTGATCGCCTACTTTCCGGTCTACCGGACCTACAGTGCCGATGGAATTCTTCTGGATGCGGACCGGCAGCGCGTCCAAACCGCCATAAACCAGGCTCGCCGCAACAGCCAGGCGGAAGATGTCAGCGTCTTCCAGTTTCTGGAGGAGGTGCTGACCCTGTCCGCCCTGCCTGGGAACCCTCCGGCCTACACTCGGGAGCGTATCGCCTTTGTCGGCAAATTCCAGCAATACACCGGCCCGGTGATGGCCAAAGGCGGTGAGGACACCGCCCTCTATCGCTACCAACGCCTCACATGTCTCAATGATGTGGGCGGCGATCCCCGTCATTTCGGCATTTCTGTCGCCGCCTTCCACAAAAGCTGCCGCGACCGTGCTGCGTACCGCCCCCACGACATGCTGACCAGTTCGACTCATGACAGCAAACGCTCCGAAGACGTACGGGCCCGCATCGCCGTGCTCTCGGAGATGCCGAAACGCTGGCAACAGGCACTGCAACGCTGGCAGCATCTCAATAACGGCAAAAAGGGTCGGATCGACGGCAATTCCGCTCCCGATGCCAATGACGAGTACCTGATCTATCAAACTTTGCTCGGCACTTGGCCCGCTCAGGAAACGCCCGATGCCGACTACGTGGAGCGCATCGTCGCCTACATGCGCAAGGTGGTCCGTGAAGCCAAAGTGCACAGCAGCTGGATCAATCCCGACAGCGCCTACGAAGAGGCCCTGGAACGCTTCATCCGCGCTATTCTGGACCAAGACTCCCATAATCCTTTCCCGTCGGCCTGCACTGATCTATGCCGAATCATTCGTCATTTCGGCACACTCAACAGCCTCGGCATGACCCTGCTCAAACTCACGGCCCCCGGTGTGCCGGATATTTATCAGGGCTGTGAAGACTTGGTCTTGCACCTGGTCGATCCTGACAATCGACGACCGGTGGATTTTGCCGCTTATTCTGATGCGTTATCAGAATTGGAATCGCGATTCTCGGTGCATGTGCGCACAGAAGACCTGCAGGATCTCCTCATTGAGCCCGACCGGGGCCGTCTCAAGCTCTATCTCACCTGGCGCAGCCTGGAGGCCCGGCGCCAGCGGCCAGAGCTATTCCAAAGCGGCAGCTATATCTCTCTGCGCGCATGTGGGAAGCATGCGAAGCATCTCTGCGCCTTCGCCCGCAAAGGACCAGACGGTGTGGCCTTGACCGTGGTGCCGCGTCTCTGCTTCCGCCTTCTAGGCGCCGACGAAAGCCACCCTCTGCCGCTAGGGCTTGAGGTCTGGGAAGACACCGCGCTGATTCTTCCCAAGAACTGGAAAGCACTGCGGTTCCGAAATCAATTCACCGGTGAGGATCTGGACCTGCAGGGAGGGGCAGAGGCATTGTCCGTAGGTCGTCTGCTTTCACGCTTCCCCCTAGCGCTCCTCTTGGCTGATCCAGAGTCATCGGTTCAAGCTAAGAGTTAATTTCCTCATGCTTGTATTCCGCCGCGTCCATATGGTTGCGGAGCTTATCGGCCGCCAGCCAGAGTTTGGCTTCAAAACCGATATTGGCGGTGGCGGCGGCGGCTTTTTTTGTCCGGAAAAAATGCTCGTCAGCAAGTCTGCTGTGCGGCTGTGCGGATACGGTAACGCTCCAAGCGGATAACCAGGAGAATACCAATAATCTGCCCGGCAAAAATTGCAACAAATTCCAGTAGGTAGTTTGTTGCAAACCAATGACCTACAGCAATAGACAGTATCAAAATGGGCATAGCATAAAGTATAAGATTTCCAAGGGTAAGAGCGATACCCATTATCTGCACGGCCCAGGCTGATGGCGTAGCCTGAATATTATGATTTTGGTTGGTTTTCATCACATCACACCTCTTTGTCGATGAAGGGATTGATCCGGTTGTCCGTACTAACCGCATATTCCTGTTTAATAAAAGCGAAATATGCCTGCTCTACTACCAACGCGTCTTCCAATGTCAATACATCGTCTATCATAAAGATGGTGGCGAAATGCTGGCAGCGAGTTTTTTTTGGTCGACAGGGGATGACGAGCTTGTTTTGATCCAGCTCAAAAATCTTTGCTGATGAACACAACGCTTCCGCGGTGCTTGCCGAAGCGTGTGGCTAGGGGAAATAACGGTTGTGGGTGTTGTGTTCCCCGGGCAACAATAAGCATTCTTTCCAAACTGCCCGGGGGTATTATAGCTTTAACTTCCTTTTACTCTGGTACCGACATGTCTACCCTTTTTCTTTAAGTCTAGCCAATATGCCGTCTTCAGAAGGTAGGCGAGGATTGTGAATAGCAATAGAATGCCAATAATGTACGGACCAAGAGCCATTCTCTTGAAATATGACGGATCCGAGGCATACCGGAGAAATGCGACGACATCAGCAACATTCTTATGGTATTCCGCAGGAGACAACTTCCCAGGATAAATGACCTGGCCTTTGGGTCCTACGGTACCCCCCCATGGGGCCAATACATTAGGCATGGCAACCATCGGGAAAACATAGTTATTCCAACCCGATGGGCGGGCAGGATCCCAGTAAAATGACAGTAAGTACGTATAAATAAACTTCGATCCCAAATATCTGTCCATATGACTCAGGTCCGGAGGTGGCTTTCCTAACCATTTGGCTGCCATGTCAGAGGGCATCGGAGAATCTATTGTCCCCTTAAATGCGGCGCCACTCGGCAGCATTATGTCCTTCATCACCTCACTTTTCGACATACCCAGATCTGCAGTGAGGTATTCATAACGCAATGAACTGACAGAGTGGCAAGCCATACAATGGGCGGCAAAGTACCTGGCCCCGGCTATCACGGTGGTTCGATTGAACGTGTAATGAGGTGTCATCCAATGCACGGTTTCACCCGCACCAAAAGCCAGAGTGGGCACCAACATTGACACAAACAAGAAACATAAATATCTGTACTTGCTCATCCTGTTACCCTCTCCGGTACGGGCCGCGTTGGCTCTATCATGCTAATGATAGGCAGCAATATATAAAATCCGAGGTATAAAGCTGTTGCCACCCGTTCTATCAAGAAGAATTTAGGTAGCGGTGGCTGTTCACCCACCCACGCCAAAGTAATGAAGGAGATTCCGGCAACAATAAGCATGGTCTTGTATACAGGACGATATCTACTAGACCGAACGGGATTGCGATCAAGCCAAGGTAGCAGGAACGGCAGCAACACCGAGGTAATCATTATCGTAATTCCATAATACTTGTTAGGTACTGCCCGGAGCATTGCATAATAAGGCGACAGGTACCATGGCGGGGTCACGTCTGGCAAGCTAACCATCGGGTTCGCGGCAAGGAACGTTGTACGCTCCATAAAGATACCATGCATTGTCGGCGCATAGAATATGATCGTGACAAATATGGTCAGGAAAACACCCACCCCAAATAAGTCCTTCACCGTATAATATGGATGAAATGGTATACCATCTAATGGTTTTCCATTTGCCCCCTTGTGTTTCTTTATTTCGATACCATCAGGATTGTTTGAGCCCACTCTATGCAAGGCTACAATATGCATCACGATAGCTGCGAGAATGATAAGAAAGAATAGAACAACATGCAGCGCCAGAAAACGCTGCAATGTCGCAGTCCCAATGCCTGGACCACCGCGTGCCAGCGTGGTGAGGGAGGGTCCGACTATCGGCACCGCATGTATGATCGAGGTGATCACCTCTCCGGCCCAGTAAGACAGGTTTCCGAATGGCAGCACATACCCGACAAACGCCTCGGCCATCATTAACAAATAAATAACATACCCGATAATCCACACCAATTCTCGTGGGGTGCGATGCGATCCGTACAAAAGTCCACGAAACATGTGGGCATAAAGCAATATAAATATAAGGGATACGCCATCCACATGCATATAGCGTATCAGCCAACCCCAGTTGGTGTCATACATGATACCTTGCACAGAAGCGAAGGCACCCTGGGAGGTGGGATCGTAATGGGCCATCAAAAAAAAGCCGCTGATTAGCTGAATTACGATCATCAGCAGGAGCAGGGATCCTGCATAATATAGAATGTTAAAGTTTTTTGGTGCGAAATACTCCGTTAGATGCTCTTTTACAGTCTCATCTAAAGGAAGTCTCTGATTAACCCATACTGAGAATCTACTCATCGGAACTACCCCTCAATTATCAGCTAGTCAACACAAGTGAGCTTTTGGATACATATGGGTAATCGTGGTGCTCATCTTTTCAGTGGAGATCTCATACTCCGGCACAGCCATATTATGCGGGGCAGGGGAACCTTGTATTACCCGGCAAGACAGATCATACATGGAACCGTGGCATGGGCAGTGAAACCCTCCGAGCCACCATGGCGCAACGCTACCTTTCTTTGGCCTATAATGGGGGATGCAGCATAAATGATTACAAATGCGTATCCCGACATACCATTCAGGAATCCTGGAGCGATACATATTCGTACAGTAGGGAGGTTGCTGTGGCACTTTACATAGCGGGTCTTTTAAAATCCCTTTATCCATCGTCTCTTTTAGTGAAGCCAACATCTCCGGGGTCCGATTTATTATTATTACCGGTTTTTTCTGCCACGGAACCGTAACCTGCATACCAGGTTCAATGGGGCTTAGATCTACCGTGGTTGACGACGCCGCCAATGCTGCTGCTGTTGGTTCCATTGATTCAATTAGCGGCACAACAGTCATCCCACCTACCACTACTCCGACAGCAGATGTCGCCGCCGTCAAAAATCTCCGACGGGTAATATTCTTATGATCGTGTTCCGCATCTGTAACCGTTGTCATTTCTATAACCTCGCTCATGCCCCAAGATCCACATCGTAATTACTAGAGTATCCCTATTCTGCCGCGGCTGGCATTGTCCGCATCCATAGAGATCGCCTTATTGTACCAGAGCAACCTTCCTACTATCGTCGTGCTCCGCGTCTAACCATTCTCTAGCATCCATTATTTGACCGCGTACTCCCTTGCTATCTGGCCCCATCAAATAATTATAGACTGGCATTATTGCCTTTGGTGGTGGGACTGACATTATGGATGCCCCGGGGTGTGTCCGCACCCGCATCCCCGTGCGGCACGGTCCAGGATTTATCACATTTACTCGAACATTGGTCTTCTGCAATTCAACGGCGAGCGTGAGGGCGAGATGCTCCGTTGCCGCTTTACTAACGGCGTAAGCACCCCAATAGCCTTTTGCTTCGCGAGCACAATCGTCAGTTATAAACACTATTGAGCCATCACTTGATTCCAGCAGCATCGGCAAGCAAGCTTGCGTCAATAAGAATGGAGCAGTTGTATTTACTCTCATAGTGCCCTCCCATAACTCCTCATCATAATATTGGATTGGAGTTAAGATATCGAGCTCCGCTGCATTATGCAGCACGCCATCTAGTCGGCCTAAATTCTCTTTTAGGCGTTGCGCAAAATCTATGTAATCGCTCGCTTTTGCAGTGAGCAAATTCATAGGATGTATGACTGCCTGTTTATACCCTGAATCAATAATCTCGTCATATACGGCTTCCAGTTTCCGTTGCGTTCGGCCTAATAAAACGACCTCGGCACCCAAGCTGGCAAATTCCATCGCCGCACAGCGCCCAATCCCTTCACCGGCACCTGTGACAACAATCACGCGGCCACTTAGTAAGTTATCGGCAGGTACGTAATTATTCATTGGCGCCCCCTGGCAAGCTGCGCACATAGGTGGCTAACTCAGTAATCTGTGCTTCAGACAATCGTGATGCGACATAACGCATTATAGCGTGTGGGTCATTCGTTCTGAGACCTTTTTTGAAATAATTCAGTTGTAACACTACATAGGCTTGTCTTTGCCCCGCCAAACGAGGAAAGAGCGGTGGATCACCCAGGCCGGTTGGACCATGGCATGCCATGCACGCTGGCACCTGCTTATTAGAAATGCCGCCCTCAAATATTTTCTTACCCGCTGCCGCCAATTTTTGGTTGACCATCTTCCCTTTTGCCGGAACCTGCTTGGAATAGTAGTCGGCCACGTGCTGCACCTGTGCCGGAGTTAATGAAGCAGCCATGCCCCACATGATTGCCTTTGCCATAGGGTCCGCGCGCGTGTGACTTCGAAAGTTATCCAGCTGTTTGACTAGATACGGAGCCCATTGCCCCGCCAAGTCTGGAAACATCGCTCCTTGCGGAGATATTCCAGTCATTCCATGACATGCCATACAAGTGCTGCTCACCGATTGCGGAATATTTCCGGTTTGGGTATCCGCCGTTGTTTGTGCGCTTGCTGCAGAATGTGTTACGGCTGTGACGACCGCTGTAGAAGAAGCGGTAGCTGCGGCGACCCCTGCAGAAGAAGCGGTAGCTGCTACTTGCTTATTGTCATGCACTGTTGCCGCCGCACACTCGGTCATGGCAAAAAACACCGTGCCCATACTGACGAGCACGATAGGTACGGCTGCCCTTATTGCGCCAAGTCCTTTGGTGTAGCTAAGTCGGACCATCTGTCTCCACCCCCGCGTTAGCATGTACTTATCATCTTATACCCATTCACTTCCCATGTTCACCTTAATAAGACTATAGAAATTGATTATGGTCAACCCCCAATGTTCGTTATTGTCGCGATTGCTCGAAATAGAGCGCAAATTGCGTTCTTCAAAGGTGAGGAAGGGTGGCACCGTAGCATAGCGGCAGGATGCTGCCACTTCCGCCTAATCCTGGGGTTTGTTGTGCCAATATATTAGTTAATAATAGAAAATTAATGCAGCAATAATGCTTCGGCCAAGGCTGGCCCCTGACAGATAAAACCGTAATCTTTCAAAAATTGGCAATAATAATATTATCAGGTGTGTTTATTCCATGTTGTCGGCAAAGGCACTTTTTGAGGATTGCGGCGCGTGGGTCGGCAGGATAGAATTGCTGGTTGAAGCGGCATTATTGACATAAGTGATCGCTTTTATAGCGCGGTCGCTCCGATTGCAGGATGTTTGGTCATTCGGGGGGCATGCCTCCTCTGCGCTCATCGCCCAGGCCTCCATGGCGAGACACTCGCTTCCCGTTATTCTTCTGGCCAATCTTTCCCATACAGTCTTTCTCCATGCTCCTGGTGCTGCAGATAGTTTTCATAGGACGGGATCATTTTCAGCTCCAGCCCGATGAATGGACGCGGTTCAGCCAGCACTTTCGCCCGATAATCGGAAAGCTCTGGATGCCGTTCCAGAAACGCAGCCATTTCTCCGAGTTTGTTTGGCGGAATGGGCTTGTATTGATCATGATGGTCCTTGGAGAAGACCACCCAAGGGGCTTCCAGCGTCATCCATATGATAAGAGATACCGCTATGGACAAAATGTGCGGATGGAACGATCCCCATATCAAGTAAATGCTTGCTGCCGATATGGCAGCTGCAAAAATAGAATAGATTAGAAGCGCCAATGTGATCATGTTCTTTTTACTTTCTATCTCCGCCTTGGTCAGCGGCCTTTCGTAGAAATTCATGGCATCCCTCCGGTCTTGCAAGTTAATTACTTCGGTACAACTGTATAATTAGTAGATGCATTGGGCACGAAAGAGTCGCGTTGCTGTCTGTTATAGAGGGAGCTTCCTCTAATTTAAAATACCGCACATCAGTTCTTCTAACGCATCATTAATACAGGGTGTTTTGTCAAGAAATAAAGCGCTGTAATGCTTACTGAACCCCCTGGTAAATATCCGCAGAAGTCCCGCTTATAAAAGCTTCTTCGTTCGCATCTGGGGACCAGTTGGGCAGCATGCGCTGGCAAGCGCGCGCAAAGGCACCCACGCGGCGACCGGTATAAAACCAGTGACAGCAGCGTCGTATCTCTTCCACACTGCTCATGCGTCGGCCTTTGAATTCGCGGCCTGGATAGACCAGGTATTCACCGGGGAAGGTGAGTAAGCGTGAAGTGATACTCTGGTAAAGCTGGGTGACGTTGCTACTCTGCGGAGCGCAGACGCCCACACCTCCGGCGAGCAGCGTTTCACCGGTGAAGAGACGATCTCGCCACTGGTAGGTCACCGCACAGGGGCTTTGCCCGGGCGTATGGATAACTTTTACGGTTTCCTCACCCAAATACAGGCTGTCACCTTCTCTGGTCCGCAAGTCGGAGTGGACACCGGGTGCCCACTCATGCAGAACCACGCGCCCATCGGTAACGGCTTTTAAGGCCAACACCGTGTGTTCGTGGTCCAGATGGATGCAGGTAACTAAAATGTACTGAAGCGATAGACCCAGTCCTGCTATCGTTTCCAACATGTTATCAACGGTGGCGGGCATGGGATCGACCACAGCCGCTGTGCGCGTTACCGGGTCAGCGAAGAGGTAACTCAGCCTTCGGGTCATTGGGTCAAAAAATTGTCGGAAGATCATGATCCCTGCCGTGAATTCATTCTTGAGAGTAGTCGCATCGACACCATCTCCGAAGGGCTAAAAGGCTGCCCTGCGCTGGGTTAACAGAAAATTTGATGGAAGTATAAGCTTTATCAGTAGGAGAGGGAAATTGCTGGAATCCTGGGCCGCCTGTCCTAGCGTTCCGATCATCAGATCCGGTCCGGCAGTTGCGGGGTGGGATCGCCCGTACCAGCCGCAGCCAGAGCCATATCGACCGCAAGTCGATCGAGATGCGGCGCGAAAATCTCGATAAAGGCATATACGTACCGGCGTAAATAACTTCCCTGGCGCAGGGCAAGGTAGGTGGTGCTCGGTTCGAAAAGGTGACTGGCATCGGCAACGCCCAAAGTCGAATCGCGCGCCGGGTCGTAGGCCATCTGCGCCACGATGCCGATGCCAAGTCCGAGTTCCACATATGCCTTGATCACGTCCGAGTCGATAGCGGATAGCACTACATTGGGTTTGAGGCCCTGTGCAGCGAAGGCTTTGTCGATCGCGGAACGTCCGGCAAAGGCAATGTCGTAGGTGACAATGGGATACGCAGCGATCGATTTTAAGGTGAGGGGGCGTTTTTCAAAAATAGGGTGGCCGCGGGGCGCAACGACAGCGCGATTCCATTGATAGCAGGAAAGGGCGACCAAGCCGATGTGCGAGTTAAGGGCCTCGGTAGCGATGGCGATATCGACATCCCCCGTTGCCAACATTTCCGCGATCTGCGTGGGGCTGCCTTGGCGCAGCCGCAAATGAACCCCTGGATAGCGCTCGGCAAAAATCTTGACCGCCTTGGGCATGGCGTAACGCGCCTGGGTGTGGGTAGTGGCAACCACCAGCCTGCCATAATCCCCGCGCGAGAACTCCTGGCCCACCTTCCGGATGTTTTCCATATCGCGCACCATGCGCTGGGCGTAGTCCATGATTTGCTCGCCCGCAGGCGTCATCCCGATCATCCGCTTGCCTTTGCGCACAAAGAGTTCGACGCCGAGTTCATCCTCCAGAAGATGAATCTGCTTGCTGACCCCCGGTTGCGAGGTATACAACGCTTCTGCGGCGGCTGAGACGTTGAATTTCTGGCGCACCACTGCACAAAGGTAGCGTAGCTGCTGTAAGTTCATTGATCCCCATTATCTTAACTGATGCCAGCATAGACGAGATGTATTATTCTTTTAAATTGCATATATTACCAGCCAATTTTGACCTGCAAGCC
>Ga0307375_10005716_pt1 | contig 11607 bp, 9 predicted proteins | sample TR1MG_FD_202531 | JGI IMG/M metagenome (GOLD analysis project Ga0307375, IMG submission 202531) | Soil microbial communities from Risofladan, Vaasa, Finland - TR-1 | ecosystem: Environmental > Terrestrial > Soil > Coastal area > Acid sulfate soil | place: Finland: Risofladan, Vaasa | collected... | reverse complement strand
GCGCATTCATGCAGCTTTATCGCGAGAGCGCCCACTATGTGGAACGCACCGCACCGTGGATAGAGCGCGTCGGGCTGGCCTACGTCAAACAGCATGTGGTCGACGATGCGGCGGGGCGCGCAGAACTGTATGCGCGTTTCCTGGAATCGCAAAAATATTCGCAGGACGATCCGTGGAAGGAACGCGCGGAAGGCAAGGACGCGCATGAATATGAATCACTGGCAACGATCGCCTAATTCGGATTTTTAAACCGAACTGATGTACATAAAAAAGGAGCATTGAAATGGATTGGCTACAAATCGGACACTTTGAAGACATCCCGCGCCAGGGCTCGCGGGTGGTGCAGACGAACGAGGGTGAAATCGCGCTGTTCCGCAGCGTGGACGACCAGGTGTTCGCGCTGAACAATCGTTGTCCGCACAAGGGAGGACCGTTGTCGCAGGGCATCGTGCACGGCAAGCGCGTAACCTGCCCGCTGCATAACTGGGTGATCGAACTGGAATCAGGCGTCGCCGTCGCACCGGATCAAGGCTGCGCGCATCGCCATGAAGTACGCGTCGCGCATGGCCTGGTGTTCCTTGAAGTAAAGGCCGGAGCATGTCAAACAGCCTAGCCATGCCGGAAAGCGTACGCACCACTTGTCCGTATTGCGGCGTCGGGTGCGGCGTGGTGATGAAAGTTGCGGATGTGACCGTGACAGGTGACCGGCAACATTCGGCCAATTTCGGGCGGCTGTGTTCAAAGGGAGCGGCGCTTGATCAAACGCTGGATAATGAAGGCCGCCTGCTTTACCCGATTGTCGACGGGCAGCGCGCCAGCTGGGACGAGGCGCTGAATCGGGTTGCCAGCGGTTTCAATGACATCGTCGCACAACACGGACCGGATGCGGTGGCGTTCTATGTCTCGGGGCAACTGCTGACCGAGGATTATTACGTTGCCAACAAGCTGATGAAGGGTTTCATCGGCAGCGCGAACATCGATACCAATTCGCGGCTGTGCATGTCGTCGGCGGTGGCCGCCCACAAGCGCGCGTTCGGTGCGGATGCGGTGCCGGTGTGTTACGAAGATGTGGAAATGGCCGACCTGGTCGTGCTGGCCGGTTCCAATTATGCTTGGGCGCATCCGGTGCTGTACCAGCGCCTCGCGGCGGCGAAAAAGGCGCGCCCAGAGATGAAAGTGGTGGTGATCGACCCGCGGCGCACCGCGACCTGCGACATCGCCGACCTGCATCTGGCGATCGCGCCGGGAGCGGACGCATTCCTGTTCAATGGCCTGCTGCACTATCTGCGCCGCGAGGACGCGATCGATCTCGCCTTTGTCGAGGCGCATGTGGAAGGTTTCGCAGCTGCGTTCGAGGCGGCGCGCTCGGTCGGCTCGATTCCCAAGGTCGCGCAGGTGTGCGGCCTGGTCGAGTCGGAGGTCAGCGAATTCTTCTGCTTGTTCGCCAAAACAGAACGTACCGTGACGGTGTACTCGCAGGGTATCAACCAGTCGTCGAGCGGCGTGGACAAGGGAAATGCGATCATCAATGTGCACCTCGCCACCGGTCGGGTAGGAAAAGCGGGCGCGGGGCCGTTCTCGGTGACCGGCCAGCCGAATGCGATGGGCGGGCGCGAGGTCGGCGGCCTGGCCAACCAGCTGGCCGCGCACATGGATTTTTCCGATGCGGCGAGCGTGGACCTGGTTAAACGATTCTGGAACGCACCGAACATCGCGCAGGCGCCGGGACTGAAAGCCGTGGACATGTTCCAGGCCGTCGCGTCGGGCAAGATCAAGGCAGTGTGGATCATGGGTACCAACCCGGCGGTCAGCATGCCGGATGCGGACAAGGTGCGCGAGGCGCTGCTAAGCTGCGAACTGGTGGTGGTGTCCGATTGCGTGCGGCACACCGACACCACGGCCTGCGCCGATATCCTGTTGCCCGCCGCGGGCTGGGGCGAGAAGGACGGCACAGTGACCAATTCCGAGCGGTGCATCTCGCGGCAGCGCGCGTTTATGCCGTCAGCAGGCGAGGCCAAACCGGACTGGTGGATCGTCACGCAGGTGGCGCAGCGCATGGGCTTTGCCGAAGCGTTTCCTTACACACAGCCGGTACAGATATTTCGTGAACATGCGCGACTGTCCGGTTTTGAGAACAACGGCAACCGTGCATTCGACATCAGTGCGTTGACCGGCATCGACGATGCGCAGTACTGGGCGCTGCAACCGGTACAATGGCCGGTCAACAAGCAATCGCCTGACGGTACGCGGCGACTATACACCGACGGAAAATTTTATACGCCCGGCGGCAAGGCAAGCATGATCGCGGTTGCGGCGCAGCTGCCCGCGGTGGCAACGGATATCGAATTTCCGCTGGTGCTGAACACCGGGCGGATGCGCGACCAGTGGCACACCATGACGCGTACCGGCAAGGTGCCGCGCCTGAACGCGCATTCGTATGAACCTTACGTGCAGATGCATGAACGCGATGCGCAAAAGTACCAATTGCAGTTCGGCGGGCTGGCGCGATTGAGCAGCCGACACGGCAACATGCTGGCGAGGGTGCAGATCAGCGACGAGCAGCGCGTCGGCTCGGTGTTCGTGCCGATGCACTGGAACGACATGTTTGCCAGATCGGCTCGTGTGGATGCGCTGACCGCAACGATCACCGACCCGATCTCCGGCCAGCCGGAATTCAAGCATACGCCGGTGTATGTAGAGCCATACCGTCCGGCCTGGCAGGGATTTGTGCTGAGTCGCGAGCGCCTTGCTTTGCACGAAACCGCCTATTGCGCCTGTACACAGGGCGCGGGCTATTGGCGGCACGAGATCGCGGGAGAGATGGTGCCGGAGGGCTGGCGAGACTGGGTGCAGGCAGCGCTGGCTTGTTCAGGCGATCTGATCGAGTACCGCGACGCCGCGATGGGCCGCTATCGTGCCGCCTGCGTGCAGGACGGCCGGCTTGAAGCGATATTCTTCATCGCACCCGACCAGCGTTTGCCGGAACGCGAATGGCTGGCCAGCCTGTTCAAACAAGACATGATAGCCCCGGCAGACCTGGCCGGATTGCTGGCCGCGCGACCGACGGATGGTTCTGTGGCCAATACCGGACGCACCGTGTGCGCCTGTTTCAGCATCGGCGAAAATACCATCATGCATGCGATTCTGGAAGAAAAACTGGGCAGCGTCGAAGCCGTCGGGACATGCCTGAAAGCGGGCACCGGATGCGGCTCATGCGTGCCGGAGATCCGCCGTATTTTAAGAGGCAAACCAAGTCCGTAGGTTTCGACCCGGATTGTGCCAAGGACGATCGATTGACATCCCAGACATGCTTTTGCAGGCTGCAAAATTGTCAAAGGCAAGAACTCAGCCTACCATTTTCTATAGGGCAGAAATTTCCCGTTCATGGTGACTACTACGCGGTCACCCTTTGGATCATTTTCCTTGTCAATGGTAAGCGTGAAATCGATTGCGCTCATGATTCCGTCGCCAAACTTTTCATGTATTACAGACTTCATCGGCATGCCATAAACCTGCATGATTTCATAAAATCGATAAATCAAAGGATCGGTAGGAACCAAAGGACCAAGACCTTTGGTAGGAAATCCGGTCAACTTGTCGCAGATTTCCTTTTCAAGCCCAAGCGCAGAACCCAACTTTGCAGCTTCTTCTTCAGAAGCGCGTGCCTGACCGTAAAAAAGGGATGATACCCATACCTCGTCTCTGTCGATTATTTTTCCCAAATCAGAAAAAGTTTTCTCCTTCTTCTTTTTTGCATCAAAAAGCATTTGTGTAACTTCACCTGCGTTCATGCTTGCCTCCGATTTAAGTTCTAAAGGGTTAATCAGAATAATAGGATGCACCACCTTTGTGGCGCGCAGTGTTGGGATATTGTATTACCAACTTTTCGCCGGCGCTTGGCGTGACATCATTTAACCGGCATGGAATCAGCGGGCAATGACCGGCCGGCGATTGTCGAACTGATATTTGCTGATTATTATTTCGACACGATAACCAGACCGCGCGCTTTGTTGCTGGTCCTGTCCGTCGTGGCGATAGCCTGGCGCAGCAGGCTGATGCTCACCCATGCCGGGGGGTATTTGTACTTGGCCACATCGAGTATCAGCACACTGTCTGACTGCGCATCATAGGCGGCCAATGCCGACCAGTGCCCTCCGCCGACCTGCCCCAGCGTGGCGCGGTAATAATTGGCCAGCACGAACCGCCCGTCGTCACCCAGCGCTTTCTTCAACAAGCCGCGCAGACTCTCATCGCTGAAGGTATCGCCGGCAATGGAGATTGCCTTGACACCCTCGCGCGATAACGTTTCGACCATTTGCCCGCGTGTCATGCCCATCGCGAGCACGGTCTGCGGGCTGATGACCTTTGCTACCGCGGGGGTAAAGAAGTTGCGCTGGGTAAAGTAAGCGTAGGGCGCATAGGTCGGATCGACGGGTTTTGCGATCGGCATCGAATTGAGCACGGTGATGGCGCTGGCCACGGAGCAATACGACTGGGTGATCTGCGCGGTAAAGTTAGGGGCGAGTTGCCAGTAGTCCGCATCGGCCGGCATGCGGGCACGCAGAATTTTGCCTTCGGCCGAGTCCCAATACACGACGGCGGGTTCGGCGAATACCGATTCCGCAGCCTGAGGCTGGGCAAAGGCCGGCGTCGAAAATGCATAGACAATGAGTGCAAATATCAGGCTCTTCATAAGTTACCTTTTCTCGGTTGCAAGCGCATCACTGCGATGATAAAAATCAGCGGAACACGATGGTCTTGTTGCCGCAAACCAGCACACGGTCTTCCACGTGATAGCGCAGACCCCTCGATAATACCGTTTTCTCGATGTCGCGACCGTAACGGACCAGATCCTCGACCGTGTCGCCGTGGTCTATGCGCATCGTGTCCTGTTCGATGATCTGCCCGGCATCCAGCTCGTCTGTGACGTAATGGCAGGTCGCGCCGATCAGTTTCACGCCGCGCTGATAGGCCTGGTGATAAGGCTTCGCGCCGACGAAGGAGGGCAGGAAGCTGTGGTGTATGTTGATGATGCGACCGGGATACCGCCGGCACAGGTCGGGCGGCAGGATCTGCATGAAACGCGCCAGCACCATGCAGTCGCCGCGATGCTGCTCGAACAGTCCGGCGATCTGCCCGAACGCGGCTGCCTTGTCGGCGGCATTGTTTCCCGGCATGTCTACATGGATGAACGGGATGCCGTGCCATTCGACGTAGCTGCGCAGGTCCGCGTGGTTGGAGATCACGCAGGGGATGTCCACCTGCAACTCGCCGCTGCGCCAGCGATGCAGCAAATCATTCAGGCAATGATCCTGTTTGCTCACCAGGATCACCAGCCGCTTCTTTTGCGCCGAATCGGATAACTGCCAGCTCATGGTGAATTGCTGTGCCAGCGCCGCAAAACGACGGCCAAATTCGCGGGCATCGAACGGCAGGGAATCGGCGCGTATTTCCTGGCGCATGAAGAATCGTTGCGCTTCCTGTTCGGTGTGATAACTCGCCTCGACGATAAAGCCTCCATGCTCCGCGATGAAACCGCTGACTGCCGCGATGATGCCCGCCCGGTCCGGGCAGGAGATGGTCAGGGTGTAACGTCTGGCGTTGTGCATGCTTGATCCTTTGTGCGTAGCGGCGATTCTAAACGAATGCAAGCTCAAGTTTGTGGCGCAATGAGTAAGCAGGTCCAACGCCCGGAGATTCCGTAGTGTGTTCCGGCCAACCGCCCCGGTTAGCGTGGAAATGAAAGTCACCGGCGGCCATTTTAACCGCCGCACACTGACACTGAAGCAAAACACGGATAAACCGGAAACGAACTTCTAGAAATTGATTTCAAAACAATTGATTGTTGATAGTACAATTATGCGATTGGTCAAACTGAACTGGAAAACAAACATGAACATTGGATCAAACCCGATCACACGCATATTTGCAATCGCGCTGCTGTTGTCCGGTTGCGCCTCAGCTCCGCAACATTTGTCCGAGCAGGATAAAAGCGGGATCAAGAACATTGCGATTGTTTCCCTGGTGCCGGAAAGCGTCAATTTTGAAAAAATCGGAATATTTTCATCTTCCGATATATATACAAAGTTTGATGCGGGCAGCAAGTTGACCGACAGTATTCTTTACGTGTCCCGTGCGAGGATCGCGAAATCCTACCCGGGTTGGACCATAAAAGGTATCGAGTATGACCGCCCGGCATTATTGGCAAAATTGGATACGCCGAGTGGATTTGATGCCGCACGTGTCAAAGAAGCGTTTGCCGATCTGGCGCGCAAAAACGGGCTCGATGCAATATTTGTGGTGCGGGCCGCAGCGGACAAGGCAAACAATAATCAGCAGGATTCCCATGAGAATTATCTTCGTGAAGGCATGAATGTATTGCTTAAAGACAACAATCTCGGCGGGGATGCGAAGTTGGTTTTTCGCGCAAACCTGAGCGTTGCGATTGTTGGTAAAAACGGGGAGGTCATGGCGGTTGGTTCAGTACCAATGCGACTTGACCATGCCAAACAGTTTGATCGTGATGATTATGGCGTGAGCCTGGATATGAAACGTAATTCACGCCCCGAGACACAGGACAAGTTGGAGCGCGGAGTTATTGTTGATTTGGCAAGCAGGCTTAACATCTGCTTTGACACGCTGGGATTCACCAACGGATCCGGTCCGGCATCGCAACAAATAAATGTGATTCCTCCGCAAGCTGAAGCGGTGATCGAGACGAAGGAGGCGTCGCCCGCGCAAATGGCGCCGACCCCGAATTCCTTTGACCAGTGCTTTTCGAGGTGCAGACAGTACACCGATCGGACCAAGGGGCAATGTTTTGACGCTTGTAACAAGTGACCCCCATAGCGGGCATGCCGATTAACAGGCCCGCATCAACGCTTCAGCCGGTTCATTGAACATCAATCAACCTGCCACGCACCGTTGCGATAGACCGTTTCGCCGTCCAGCGTGAACGATTCGGTAATGGCAAAGACATCGACATGATGCTTTGCCGCCGCCTTTCTGATGCCGGGTTTGTTGTAGATGCCGTGTTTGGCACCCAGCGACAGATGCACGCCGCACATGCGCTCAAAAGTGCCGATATCGCTGACTAACCGTTCCGGTGTGAGTGCCCTGTTCATTCCCAGACCCAGCTCACGCAACCAGACTTCGCCTTCGTCGGCGCGGATATTGGCGAGCACCCGGTCGAACTCGGGTGTGGAATCCAGCGTATCGGTCACGCGTCCGTTGCTGATCACCAGCGTGATCGGGTGGTCGGGTTTGTTGACCATAAATGCCGTGTCACCAAAAATGAAGATGCGCACCCGGCCATGCACCGCTTCGAGATCCTTCGATTCGGTGAATACCTCGCCGATGGGGAACTGACCGCCGATATTTTGCATGTGGCGGTAGTCGCCGACATTGAGCTTGGCGGATTCGAATCCTGCAGGAAAGAACAAACGTTCGCCGCCGCTGTCAAGGATGCCGGTACGCGCGCTATCGATGCGGGTTTTCAGGGCGTTGCCCACCCCGCGATAGTAAGCGGGATCATAGGCCAGCGAGTCTATGTAGGTCAGCGCTTCCCCACCGACCATGCGTCCCAGATGGGGGTGTTCGATCACCTTGAGCGATCTCTTGAAAAGTTCGATGCGGATGCGAAACGCGTCCAGGCGAAAGCTGGTGGACTGGACCAGCACCACGAGGTCGCCGGGTGAAAGTTGTTCGAATGCGCTGAGCACAGACCCGGCTGCGCTACTGCAGAATTCGATGAATAGCGCGTCCGGCAGGCAACGCCGGTAGGCCAGGGTGAGCGCGTCCGCGAGATCGCATTGCCCGTCCCAGACCACGATCGCGGAACGGGCGGGCGTGTGCTCGATGGCCAGCTCGAGGATGTCGCGCAGATTCTTCTCTGCGTTGCCGATCGCGGCTGCGGGGAAGGGGATTTGCGCTTTTATAGAGCCATACCCTGATCACGCAGATACTCTTCATAGGTACCGTGGTAATCGGCTATACCCTTGGCGGTGATCTCGATGATGCGCGTCGCCAGCGAGCTGACGAATTCGCGGTCATGGCTGACAAACATCAGCGTGCCCTTGAATTCCAGCAAAGCGGTGTTGAGCGACTCGATGGATTCCATGTCCATGTGGTTGGTCGGCTCGTCCATCAGCAGCACGTTGTTCTTTTGCAGCATCAGCTTGCCGAACAGCATGCGTCCCTTTTCGCCACCGGACAATACCTTTACCTGTTTTTTGGCCTCGTCGCCGGAGAACAGCAGGCGGCCCAGAGTGGCGCGCACGGTCTGGTCGTCGTCGTTCGGGCCGCGCCAATAGGTCATCCAGTCGGTCATGCTTTTGTCTTCGGCGAAATCGGCGGTGTGGTCCTGGGCGTAGTAGCCGATCTTGGCCTTGTCGGTCCATTTGATGGCGCCGGTGTCGGGCTGCAGATCACCCGCCAGGCAGCGCAGCAGCGTGGTTTTGCCGATACCGTTCGGGCCGATGATCGCGACCTTTTCGCCGGCATCGATGCGGAAGTTGACGTTGGAGAACAGTACCTTGTCAAAGCCCTTGGACATGTGCTGCACTTCCACCGCAGTGCGGTGCAGTTTTTCGCGTTCGTCGTATTCGAAGCGGATGAACGGGTACTGGCGGCTGGACGGCTTGATGTCCTCGATCTTGATCTTGTCGATCTGGCGCGCGCGCGAGGTGGCTTGTTTGGCCTTGGAGGCATTGGCCGAGAAGCGCGCCACGAAGGCTTTCAGTTCGGCGACTTTCTCCTTGGCCTTGGCATTGTCCGAAGATTGCTGCTCGCGCGCCTGCGTGGAGGCCAGCATGTAGTCGTCATAGGTGCCCGGGTAGGTGGTGATCTTGCCGTAGTCCAGGTCCGACATGTGGGTGCACACGCTGTTCAAAAAGTGGCGATCATGGGAGATGATGACCATCGTGCAGGTGCGCGCGTTGAGGATGTTTTCCAGCCAGCGGATGGTGTTGATGTCGAGGTTGTTGGTCGGCTCGTCGAGCAGCAGGATATCCGGGTTGGAGAACAGTGCCTGCGCCAGCAGCACCCGCAGCTTGAAGCCCGGCGCGACAGCACTCATCGGCCCCTGGTGCAACTCGATCGCGATGCCCAAGCCGAGCAACAATTCTCCGGCGCGCGGTTCGGCGGTGTAGCCGTCGAATTCTGCAAACTCGGCTTCAAGATCTGCGGCGCGCATGTAGTCTTCTTCGCTCGCATCCGGGTTGGCGTAGATCGCATCGCGCTCCGACATGGCCGCCCACATTTCGGAGTGTCCCATCATCACCACGTCCAGCACGCGGTTGTCTTCATAGGCGAACTGGTCCTGGCGCAGCTTGCCGAGGCGCTCGTTCTTGTCGATCATCACATTGCCGCTGGTCGGCTCCAGGTCCCCGCCAAGTATCTTCATGAACGTGGATTTGCCGCAACCGTTCGCGCCGATCAGGCCGTAACGGTTGCCGTCGCCGAATTTGACGGAGACGTTTTCAAACAAGGGCTTGGCCCCAAACTGCATGGTGATGTTGGCGGTGGAAAGCATGGAAAATCGGTTCAGGAAAATTTTTGGATTGTAATTTTAACACCGTGCGGCATTATTACCCGTGTAATCTGTCGAACAAACCGGCGATCCGGCATATTGACGCACAAGCCAGTGTTGCAGACCGCATGCAGGGTTCATGCCGGATACGGCAATCATGGCCGTGAAATCATGCGAAATGTTTTGAACAGCGAGGAAATATGGAATTAAGAAACAGGAATGATCGCCGCAAAGCCAATCCGTTTGGAACAAGCGGACCGTGGCTGACAACAGGAAAAATGGGCGGTCTGGTATTGACTGATCGCAGAAAAACAAACGGCCGGCGATCGACAGACAGACATCAGGATCAGACCTTTTCGGCTGACTGACTTTATGGCAGGACGCTGCTTTTGTCCGGCGCATCATGAATCTTGCCAGTGCAATCCTGGCATAGCGGCCACGGCTTTTCCATTATGTGAGCATTGTTATTGCCAGGCCGGAGGTATAGAATTTGAAATGGGAGGAAAGCTTGGCTTGAGGTTTGTCCTTTACTTTGAATTGTAACGTTTCTAAATTTTACGGAGGTATCATGAGATCGATAATGTTTAGCATGGCAATCGCAGGACTGCTGGGTGCCGGCAGCGCAATGGCAACCGACATGCCGCCTTTGGCGAAAAGTCTTGGCTGTAACGCTTGCCATTCCATTGACCACAAGATTGTTGGCCCGGCCTGGATGGATGTCTCGAAAAAATACAAAGGTGAGGCGGGTGCCGAAGCCAAGCTGATCGCCAAGGTATCCAAGGGCGGCAGTGGTGTATGGGGTGCAATGCCTATGCCTCCAATGGATCCTACCGGCGCTAAACACGCTGATATCAAGAAATTGGTGGAATTCGTCCTGGGCCTGGCCAAGTAAGCGTTCAACCATTCATTTAAAGAGCCGGCTTGGGCCGGCTTTTTTTACGGGCAGGGTTTTGCGCGCGCCCGGACCGGTCAACCTGCTTAAATGATCGCGGAATTATCCCCGGGGAGCCGCTATCGGCTAGAATGTGCAGCGTCAATTAACTGCAAAGCATTATGGTTCCCCATCTCACCACCGCTCTGACCGGCCCCTTGCATGATCTGGAGCGCCGTTTCCTGACCGCCATGCCAAGCATCGAACATTGGTTTCGTACGCAATGGCTGGAGCACGCCGTGCCGTTCTATGCCTCGGTTGATTTGCGCAACAGCGGTTTCAAGCTCGCGCCCGTGGATACCAATTTGTTTCCGGGCGGTTTCAACAATCTTAACCGGGAATTTCTGCCGTTGTGTGTGCAGGCGATGCAGAGCGCGGTTGAAAAGATATGCCCCGAAGCGCGCGGCGTATTGCTGATACCGGAAAACCATACGCGCAATTTGTTTTATCTGCAGAACGTGGCGCAGATCGAATTGATCCTCAAACAGGCCGGCATGCGCGTGCGTATCGGCAGCCTGTTGCCGGAGATCACCTCGCCCACCCAGATTGCATTGCCCGACGGCAGCGCGCTGACGCTGGAACCACTGGTGCGAAAGGGCAACCGGCTGGGCCTGGCGGACTTTGATCCGTGCGTGGTGTTGCTCAACAATGATTTGTCGTCGGGCGTGCCGGACATACTGAAAAATCTCGAACAGCCGGTTTACCCGCCGCTTTCAATTGGCTGGCATGCGCGGCGCAAATCGCAGCATTTTTCCGCCTATGACCGTGTTACCGGCAAATTTGCCGAGCTGCTGGGTATTGACCCCTGGTTGATCAATCCGTATTTCGCGACTTGCGACAAGGTCAATTTTCATGAGCGCGTGGGTGAGGAATGCCTGGCAGCGCAGGTGGATGCCGTGTTGCAAAAGATGCGAGCCAAATATGCCGAGTATGGCGTAAAGAATGATCCTTTCGTGATCGTCAAGGCAGATGCGGGAACCTACGGCATGGGAATCATGACGGTTAAGGACGCGAGTGAAGTCATCGGCCTGAACCGCAAGCAGCGCAACAAGATGTCGGTGGTAAAGGAAGGCGTGGCGGTATCGGATGTGCTGATACAGGAAGGGGTTTATACCTTCGAACAGATCAACGAGGCGGTGGCCGAACC